>Ga0180216_1003299_pt1 | contig 12863 bp, 10 predicted proteins | sample eDN3rd37CBELigMG_FD_128879 | JGI IMG/M metagenome (GOLD analysis project Ga0180216, IMG submission 128879) | Enriched Miracle-Growth compost microbial communities from Emeryville, California, USA - eDNA 3rd pass 37_C BE-Lig MG (version 2)... ...
CCCGCGCCGCGGCGACCGCCGCGCAATCCATCGAGAGGCCCACGGCCAGTCCGAAGAGGGAGAAGAGAGGGAGTTCCATGGCGCGATACCCGGCGGTCCCGGTCGTAACAGCGGAGCCCACCGAGAACAAGCCCGCAACGGTGGCGAGCTCCCCCCACCCGGATCGGTCCCCGCGTGGCGCGCGACCGCCACCTTCGCTACGCTCGGTTCATGTGCGGAAGGATCAGCCTGGGCGAATCGACGGTCGGTGACGTGGCGGCCTTCTTCGGCGCGCGCGTCGAGGAGGTCCACATCCCCCTCTACCGGCCCCGATACAACGTCGCGCCGACCCAGCAGCACTGGATCCTCCAGCGCCAGCTCGGCGAACGTCGCCTCGTTCCCGCCACCTGGGGCTTTCCCTCCACCACCGGCCGCTTCCTCGTCAACGGCCGCATCGAATCCGCGGACTCCCGCCCCGCCTTTCGCGAGGCCTTCCGCGAGAGGCGCTGCGTCGTACCCGCCGACGGCTTCTACGAGTGGACGGGCCGCGCGCGGGAGAGGAGGCCCCTGCGCTTCCACCCGCCGGACGGAGGTCTCCTCGCCCTCGCCGGTCTCTACGAGCCCCCGGCCGAAGGAGGTGAGCATCCACGCTTCGTCGTCCTCACCACCGCCGCCAACGAGGACGTCGCCCCCATCCACGACCGCATGCCCGTGCTCCTGGCGAAAGACGAGGTCGATGCCTGGCTCGCGGGAGAGCACACGCCCGGCCTCGTCCCCGCGGGAACTCTCGTCGCCACCCCCGTCTCGCCACGCGTCAACTCGGTGAAAAACGACGATCCCTCCCTCGTCGAGCCCGCCCCGGATCAGCTCCGCCTCCTTTGAGCCGCCGGGCGCACAAAAAGAAACCCCGCAAGTCTTGGACTTGCGGGGCTCTTCTGGCGGGGCGTACGGGACTCGAACCCGTGGCCTCCGGCGTGACAGGCCGGCGTTATAACCAACTTAACTAACGCCCCAGAACTCTGGGCTCTCGGTCGGGTTGGTGGGCGCAGCAGGTCTCGAACCTGCGACCCTCGCCGTGTAAAGACGATGCTCTACCAACTGAGCTATGCGCCCCGACGAGACGCTGGCCTATCTACTCGACCCGAGTACGCCCGTCAACGGAAAAGATTTGCCGAGCACTCCCGTCTTCGGCGCGTAGCGCTCGCGCCGTGGTGGCGCACCGCAAAAAGGAAGCGGGGCGCAGGGCCCCGCTTCCGCAAGAGGAGTTCCGCCCGCAGCGTCCGCTTCAGGCAGGCACCTCGGAGGACGTCTCCTGCTCGGCCGGCACGCGGGTTCCCCCCTCCTCGCCGTTTTCGCCGGGGAGGGGCCGCCGGAAGAACTTCTCCGGATCGTCGAGCGCGAGGGCGATCTTCAGAACTTGGTCCATGTGGTCGACGCAGATGATCTCCAGGTTCTTCCGCACGACCGCCGGGATCTCTCGGATGTCCTTCTCGTTCTCCCGCGGGATGATCACTTTCTTGATCCCGCTCCGGTAGGCGGCCATGGCCTTCTCCTTGAGGCCGCCGATGGGCAGCACGCGGCCACGGAGGGTGATCTCGCCGGTCATGGCCACGTCCTTGCGCACCGGGATCTTCGTGCAGGCGGAGACCAGCGCGGTCGCCATGGTGATGCCCGCCGAAGGCCCGTCCTTAGGCATCGCGCCCTCGGGCACGTGGATGTGCAGGTCGGTCGTCTCGAAGAACTTCGGGTCGATGCCGAAGATCGGGGCCCGCGAGCGGACGTAGCTCATGGCCGCCTGCGCCGACTCCTGCATCACCTCGCCGAGCTTGCCGGTGATGATCAGCTTGCCCTTGCCCGGGAAGCTGGTCACCTCGGTCACCAGCATCTCGCCACCGGTCTCGGTCCAGGCGAGGCCCGTGACCAGACCGATCTGGTCGTGGGTCTCCGCGGTGCCGTACTTGAACCGAGGCGGTCCGAGGTACTTCTCCACGGTCTTCGAGTTGACCACGAAGGACCGATCCTTGCCCTTCTTCAGCACCTTCCGCGCGATCTTGCGGCAGATGGCGTTGATCTCCTGCTCCAGGCGCCGGACACCGGCCTCCCGCGTGTAGCGGTGGATGACCGTGAGCAGCCCCTTGCGCGTGAACTTCACGTCCACGTCGGCGAGGCCGTTCTGCTCCAGGGCCTTGGGCACCAGGTAGCGCTCGGCGATGGAGAGCTTCTCACGGTCCGTGTAGCCCGCGAGTCGGATGATCTCCATGCGGTCGAGCAGCGGCGCCGGGATGCCGTAGAGCGTGTTCGCCGTGCAGATGAAGAGGATCTTGGAAAGGTCGTAGTCCAGATCCAGGTAGTGGTCATTGAAGGTCGAGTTCTGCTCCGGGTCGAGCACCTCGAGCAGCGCCGCCGAGGGGTCTCCGCGGAAGTCGGTCGACATCTTGTCGACCTCGTCCAGGAGGAAGACCGGGTTGTTCGACCCCGCCTTGCGCAGGCTCTGGATGAGTTTGCCGGGCATGGCGCCGATGTAGGTGCGGCGGTGACCACGGATCTCCGCCTCGTCGCGCACGCCGCCCAGGGAAAGCCGGACGAAGTTCCGACCGGTGGCGCGGGCGATCGACTTGGCCAGCGAGGTCTTGCCGACGCCCGGCGGGCCGACCAGGCAGAGGACGGGGCCACGCACCTTGCCCACCAGGCTCTGCACGGCGAGGTACTCGAGGATCCGCTCCTTGACCTTCCGCAGCCCGTAGTGGTCCTCGTCCAGGACCCGCTTGGCCTCGGCGATGTCGAGCTTGTCCTCCGTGACCTCCGACCAGGGCAGCGCGAGGATCCAGTCGATGTAGTTGCGCACGACCGTGGCCTCGGCGCTCATCGGGCTCATCATCTTGAGCTTCCGAAGCTCGCGCTTGACCTTGGCCGTGGCCTCCTTCGACATCTTCTTGCGGTTGATCTTCTCCTCGAGCTCCTGCAGCTCGCTCTTGAACTCGTCGCGCTCGCCGAGCTCCTTCTGGATCGCCTGCATCTGCTCGTTGAGGTAGTACTCCTTCTGGGTCTTCTCCATCTGCTTCTTGACCCGAGTACGGATCTTCCGCTCGACCTGAAGGATCTCGATCTCGCCCTGCATCAGCTCGTAGAGCTTCTCGAGCCTGCGCGTGGGCGAGGTCAGCTCGAGGAGCGCCTGCTTGTCGGCGAGCTTGAGCGTGAGATGGGAGGCGATGGTATCCGCCAGCCGGCCCGGCTCCTCGATGGAGGAGACGGAGACGAGCATCTCCGGCGGGATGCGCTTGTTGAGCTTGACGTAGGATTCGAAGGTCGCCTGCACCGAGCGCATCAGGGCTTCGAGCTCGATGCTCTGCTCCTCCTCCTCCTCGATCACCTCGGCCTCGGCCAAAAAGAGGCGGTCGGTGGAGGGGTAGCTCCGGATCTTGACCCGGCGCTTGCCCTCGACCAGGACCTTCACGGTCCCGTCCGGCAGGCGGAGGAGCTGGATGATGGTGCCGACGGTGCCGACGTCGAAGATGTCTTCGGGCGTGGGCTCGTTGGTCTTGGCCTTCTTCTGCGCGGCGAGGATCAGCTCCTTGTCGTGCGCCATCGCCTCTTCGAGGGCGTTGATGGACTTCTCCCTGCCCACGAAGAGAGGCACCACCATGTGGGGGAACACGATGATGTCGCGCAGCGGGAGCAGAGGCCACACCTTCGCCGTGGCCCCGCCTTGCTGCTTGTCGTCTTTACCGAAAAACATGGTTCTCGAGGTCCTCTTCTCTCCGTAGCCGACCGTCGGCCTGGGGGAAAAACAACGCCTGAAGTCTCAGGCTTCCCCGTGACCGAATCAGAGCCCAAGGGGGAACGGCCGGCAAGAGACGAGGAAGCGAGCGTCCCGTTCCCCTTCAGGCCGTTTCCGCCTGCTGCTCGTAGATGATGAGGGGCTTTTCCTTCTTCAGGATGACGTCCTCGCTGAAGACCACCTCGCGCGCCGTCTTCTTCGAGGGGATTTCGTACATCACGTCGAGCATGGCCCCCTCGATCACGGCACGGAGCCCCCGCGCTCCCGCCTTGTTGCGGAGCGCCTCCTCGGCGATCGCCCGCAGGGCGCCATCGGTGAGCTTCAGGTTCACCCCGTCGAGCTCGAGCAGCTTCTTGTACTGCTTGACCAGCGCGTTCCGCGGTTCGACCAGGATGCGGACCAGCGCGTCGGCGTCGAGCTCCTCCAGGGTGGCGAGCACCGGGAGGCGCCCGATCAGCTCGGGGATGAGTCCGAACTTGAGCAGATCCTCGGGCTCGACCTCGCGGAGGAGTTCGGTCTGGTTTCGCTCCCGCTTGGAGACGATCTCCGCTCCGAAGCCGAGCTGGCGCCCGCCGATCCTCCGCTCCACGATCTGATCGAGGCCGTGGAAGGCGCCCCCGCAGATGAAGAGGATGTGCGAGGTGTCCACCTGCAGGAATTCCTGCTGGGGATGTTTCCTACCCCCCTTCGGGGGCACGTTCGCCACGCTCCCCTCGATGAGCTTGAGGAGCGCCTGCTGGACCCCCTCGCCCGAGACGTCCCGGGTGATCGAAGGGTTCTCGCTCTTGCGGGCGATCTTGTCGATCTCGTCGATGTAGACGATGCCCTTCTGCGCGCGCTCGATGTCGTGGTCCGCGGCGTGCAGGAGGTTGACGATGATGTTCTCGACGTCCTCGCCCACGTAGCCGGCCTCCGTGAGCGTGGTGGCGTCGGCGATGGTGAAGGGGACGTTGAGCAGGCGAGCCAGCGTCTGGGCGAGCAGGGTCTTGCCCGATCCCGTCGGGCCGATGAGGAGGATGTTGGACTTCTGGAGTTCGACGTCCCCCCCGGCATCCTTCTGCTCGATGCGCTTGTAGTGGTTGTGGACGGCGACGGCGAGGACCTTCTTGGCCCGCTCCTGGCCGATCACGTACTCGTCGAGGGCCTCCTTGATCTCGCTCGGACGCGGGATCCGGATCCGCTTGTCCTTGCGATCCTCGTGCTCGATCTCCTCCGCGATGATGTCGTTGCACAGACCGATGCACTCGTCGCAGATGTAGACCGTGGGGCCCGCGATCAGCTTCTTGACCTCCTTCTGCGACTTCCCGCAGAAGGAGCAGCACAGGGTATGGCTATCGCGCCTGTCCAAGACCACCTCTCCTGCCAGCGGGGCCGATCGGGCCCTGGCATACGCCTATGAGGGTAACAACCGGCGCCAGGCCAGTCCATTCGAAGACGCGGCCGGTTCGGCCCGCCCCTACTTCGCTGGAGGCGACTTGCGAGGCTGGACGAAGACGTCGTCGATGATCCCGTACTCCTTCGCCTCGGCCGGCCCCATGAAGTAGTCGCGATCGGTGTCTCGTTCGATGCGCTCGAGCGGTTGCCCCGTGTGGTGGACCAGGATCTCGTTGAGCTTCTGCTTCATCCGCAGAATCTCCTTGGCGTGGATCTCGATGTCCGCCGCCTGCCCCTGGAAGCCGCCCAGGGGCTGGTGGATCATGATCCGGGCGTTGGGGAGGGCGTAGCGCTTGCCGGGCGCGCCGGCAGCCAGGAGGAGGGCGCCCATGGAGGAGGCCTGGCCCATGCAGATCGTCGAGACCTGCGGCTTGACGTACTGCATGGTGTCGTAGATGGCCAGGCCCGCCGTCACCACCCCTCCCGGCGAGTTGATGTAGAGGTTGATGTCCTTGTCCGGGTCCTCGGACTCCAGGAAGAGGAGCTGGGCGATGACGACGTTCGCCACGTCGTCGTTCACCGGCGTCCCGAGGAAGATGATCCGGTCCTTCAGCAGCCGGGAATAGATGTCGTAGGAGCGCTCCCCGCGATGGGTCTGCTCCACGACGAAGGGCATGGGAATGTAGGTCATCTCGGCGTACTCCCTCTCAAACGGCCCTGGCCTCGCTCAGGAGGAGGTCCACCGCCTTCTCCTCCTTCAACCGCTCGACGAGCGCCTCCTTTTCCCTTGCGTTGCGCTCGAAGTGGTTGCGGACGGCCTCCACGGCCATCCCGAGGTCCTCGGCGAGAGAGGAATAATGCGCCTCCAGGTCCGCTTCCGCCACCTCGATCCGCTCCTGCTCCACGATCGACTCGATGAGGAGCGCGGCCTTGACCCGCATGGTGACCTCCTCCCGGAGATCCTCGCGGATCCGGCGAAAGTCCAGGTCGAGGGCGCGGGGGTCGACCCCCTGGCTCCGGAAGCGCTCCAGGGTCTGCGCGATGCTGTGGTCGATGCCGTTCTCGACCATGGCGGGCGGGACCTCGATGGGATTCTTCTCCACCAGCGCCTTCTGGATCTTCTCCCGGTTCTCCCGCTTGGTCCGGGCCTCGAGGCTCTTGTGGAGGGAGTCGTGGATCTCCTGGCGCAGCTCGGCCAGGGTCTGGGCCTTTCCGCCCAGGTCCTTGGCGAACTCGTCGTCCAGGGCCGGGACTTCGCGGGCCTTGAGCGACTCGAGCTTCACCTCGAACTGGGCGGTCTTCCCCCGCAGGGATTCCACCGAATAGTCCTCGGGGAAGGTCACGTCCGTGGTCACGGTCTGGCCGACCTCCACGCCGGCGAGCATCGGGGCCTTGCCCTCGAGCAGCGTGCCCTCCTCGATCCGGACGGTGATCCCCTCTCCGGTCCCGCCGGCGATCTCCTCGCCGTCCAGGGTCCCGCGATAGGAGATCACGGCGTAGTCACCCTCGGCGCCGACCTTCCGATCCTCGATGGGAACGAATTCGGCGAGCTGCTCGCGCAGGCGGTTCAGCTCGTCCTCCACCATCTGGTCGGTCACCTCGAAGGTCGAAGGCGTGTACTCGAGGCCCTTGTAGTCCTTGGCCTGGACCACGGGCTTGACCTCCACGCGCGCCTCGTAGCGGAAGGCCTTGCCGGGCTCGAGCTTCTCCGGGGTGATCACCGGCTGGGAGACGGGAACGAAGTCGTGGCTCGCCACCACCTCCTGGTAGCTATGCTCCACGAGGTGCTGGACGACGTCCTGCTCGACCTGGTCGCGGAAACGGGCCTCCAGGATCCTCCGCGGGACCTTGCCGGGGCGAAAACCCGGAAGCCGCACCCTCTGGGAGAGGCCTCGGTAGGCGCGCTCGATCTCCTGGGCGACCCGCTCCGGGTCGACCTCCACCGAGAGCTTCTTCTCGATCGGGGAGAGGGTCTCGACGTTGACCTTCATTTCGCTCGAATCCTTTGACGAGGTGGGAAAGAGCGCGGAATAGACGCGCGGCCCATCGAAGTCAAGGACTCGGGGCGACCTCTCCCGCCGATTCCGCGCCCCCTTCCGCGCGCGCCTGGGTCCGACGGTGGGCCGTGGCGAGGAGCCAGACGCCCACGGCCGCCCAGACCACCACCAGGTACTGCGCCGGGGTCAGTCCGAGGATGCGCCCGTCGACGAAGGGCAGGTCCCTCGCCCGCAGGAAATCCAGGAAGAAGCGCGGGATGGAATAGCCCAGCGCGAGCACGCCCATCAGGAACCCCTCGGGCCGAGGCTTTCGCGCCAGGAGGTGGAGGATCACCGCCAGCGCGCCGAGGACGATGGCATCGTAGAGGCCGAGATCGTGGCGCGCGCCGTCCGGGAAGGCTACCGCGAGGGGGAAGTCGGTGAGCACGCCGGGGTGGTCGTGGGCCGTGAAGCAGCCCAGGCGGGCCACCATCCAGCCCGGCGCCGCGCCCAGCGCGATGGCGTTCAGATAGGGGCGGACGGACCAGCCCCGGAGGCGGAAGACCACGTTCAGGGCGATCACGCCGCCCAGCACGCCGCCCATGGAGGACAGGCCGTCCCAGACCCGCAAGACGGCCGCGAAGCCGTCGCGGCGGAGGATCTCGGGGTGGTAGCCGAAGAGGTGGACGAGGTGCCCCATGATCACCCCGGCGAGCACCATCCAGGGCGCCGCCTCCACCAGAGGCCGATCGTCTCCCGGCTGGTACGTCCTCGCGGCCCGCGCCGCGAGCCGGGCGCCGAGGTAGATCCCGAGCGCCGTCAGGACGCCGAAGGCGTGGATCTCGAGCGCTCCCAGTCGAAGGGGCGGAATCTGAAAGTACGGGATCATCGCTCGGCCAACCCCTGGAGCGGCGCTTCCATTTCCTCCCGTACGCGCCGCTGCACGCGCCGGGAAGAAGGCCACGTGGTGGGCAGGGAGGGACTCGAACCCTCACGCCTCGCGGCACTGGATTCTAAGTCCAGCGCGTCTACCAGTTCCGCCACCTGCCCCTCGGAACCCGTGGAATCCTAAAAGAAAAACCCCGCTTTCGGGCGGGGTTTTTCGGTGGTGAGCGCGGAAGGAATCGAACCTTCAACCTATGGATTAAGAGTCCATTGCTCTGCCAATTGAGCTACGCGCCCTCGAGGCTTCCCTCGCCGCCGTGGCGGCGAGGTGCGGCTAACTAACGCGGGAGCCTTGGGATGTCAAAGGCTTTTTCGGCCTTCGAACGAAAAGTTGATGGGGTGAGAGATGGGGCTCGAACCCACAACCCCCGGAGTCACAGTCCGGTGCTCTACCGATTGAGCTACTCTCACCACGAAGTCGTGGCGCGCCAGGAAGGAGTCGAACCCTCGACCTACGGCTTAGAAGGCCGCTGCTCTATCCAACTGAGCTACTGGCGCCCAAAAGCTCCCATATTGGTCGGGGCGAGAGGATTCGAACCTCCGACCCCCTGCGCCCAAGGCAGGTGCGCTACCAGGCTGCGCTACACCCCGAAAGCCGGCGGACAATTAGCGCATGATCCCGCACATGGCAAGGCGAATCAGGCCCTCTCCCCCAGCGCTTCGAGGATCTCGCGCATCTTCCGCATCGCGGCCCCGCGGTGGCTGAGCCGCGCCTTCTCCTCCGGCTCGAGCTCGGCCGCGGTCTTGCCGCGGTGCGGGAGGAGGAAGAGCGGGTCGTAGCCGAAGCCTCCGCCTCCTCTCGGCGAGAACGCGATCCGGCCTTCCCAGGTGCCCACCACCGTATGCGTCCGGCCGTCCGGAAAGGCGAGGCAGAGGGCGCAGACGAAGCGCGCCGACCGTCGCGCCGCCGGCACGTCCACCAGCGCGCGCAAGAGCTTGGCGTTGTTCTTCGCGTCCCGCTGGGGATCGGGTTCGGCCCCCGAGTAGCGGGCGCTGCGCACCCCCGGCTCTCCGCCGAGGGCATCGACGCAGATCCCGGAGTCGTCGGCGATCGCCGGCATGCCGAAGGCCCGCGCGAAGGCCAGCGCCTTCTTCTCCGCGTTGGCCTCGAAGGTCGCGCCGTCCTCCTCGACCTCGGGCAGCTCCCCCCCCACCTCCGCGGGCCCCACGATCCGCACGGGCAACCCCTCGGCGAGGCTCTGGAGCTCCCGGAGCTTCTTCGGATTGCCCGAAGCGACCAGGATCTTCACGACAGCGCCTTCCTCTGGATCTCGACGAGACGTTCGATCCCCGCGAGGCCCACCTCGAGCATGGCGTCGAGCTGGGCCCGCGAGAACGGTCTCCCCTCCGCGGTCCCCTGCACCTCGACGATCTCGCCCTGGTCGCTGGCGACGAGGTTGAGGTCCACCTCGGCCGTCGAATCTTCCGAATAATCGAGATCGAGGATGGCTCGGCCCTCGCAGATCCCCACGGAGACGGCCGCCACCTGGCGGACGATGGGGTCCTTGCGGATCTTCCCGAGTTCCGCGAGGCGGCGGGTGGCCTGGACGAGCGCGACCCAGGCGCCGGTGATCGCGGCCGTTCGCGTCCCGCCGTCGGCCTGGATGACGTCGCAGTCCAGGGTGATGGTCAGGGGTCCGAGGCGATCCAGGTCGGCCGCCGCGCGCAGCGCCCTACCGATGAGCCGCTGGATCTCCAGGGTCCTCCCGCTCTGCTTGCCGCGGGCGGCCTCCCGCGCCGTGCGGGTGTGGGTGGAACGCGGGAGCATCCCGTACTCCGCGGTGATCCATCCGCGACCCGTCCCCACGAGGTGAGGCGGGACGCGCTCCTCCACGCTCGCCGCGACGATCACCTTGGTGTCTCCGAAGGAGACGAGCACCGATCCCTCCGCGTGGGGGAGGAAATTCGGCAGGATCTCCACCGGCCTCAGCTCTCCTGCACCCCGACCACCACTGCGCATCTTCACCTCTCGGGCGAGGCCGTCGCCATCACGCGCCGGCCGAAGGCGTCGATCCCTTCGGCGATCGCCTGGGCGATGGCCTCCTGGTTATCTCGGCTCGCCAGGCGACGCTCCTCCGCTGGGTGCGAGACGTAGCCCACCTCCACGAGTACCGCCGGCATGTGGGCACCGGATAGCACGAAGAAAGGCGCCTGTCGCACCCCTCGATCGCGCGCGCCGGTCCGCCGCACGAGATTTTCGTGGATCGCCACCGCCAGCCGAGACGATCCGACGTGGGCCTCCATCCGCGCGAGATCGGCCAGGATGAAATCCAGCGGGTCGACGGCAGTAGCGGCGGCCTCGTCGTCGGCGTTCTCCTGATTCGCGAGCGCCTGCGCGTGCGAGTCGGTCGCATCCGCGGAGAGGAAATAGGTCTCCACCCCGTGCACGCGATCCTTGGCCGCCGCCACCGAGTTCGCGTGGATGCTCACGAAGACGTCGGCCGCGCGCTCGTTGGCGAGTTGGATGCGGGGCGCGAGGCCGAGCGAGACGTCGCGGTCCCGCGTGAGGATCACCTCGTGTCCGCGGAGCCGGAGGGCTTCCGCCAGACGCAGCGAGATCGCCAGCGCGAGGTCCTTCTCCTTCGTCCCGCAGGGCCCGATCGCCCCCTCCTTCTCTCCGCCGTGCCCCGGGTCGACGACCACCCGGAGCGGAGCCGCCGCCGCGGGAAACGCGAGGAGCAGGACGAGGATCGAACCGAGAATCCGCGTGGGCATGGGGGCGGCAAGATAGCACACGTCCGACAACCGACAAAAAACGACGCCCGACGGCCACCTTCCCACGGAAACGGCTCGAGCCGTCGGGAGAGCTCCGGGCCATTGTCTTGTGTCAAACACTTATTCTCTTTGTGTTTGCCGGCGTTGCATCAACCCGATAACCTGGTTTCACCCCTAGCCCCCGGAGACACCCATGAGAAGCTCGATACTGTTTTCGACGGTTTCGTGCCTTTTCCTATTCGGATGCGGAGCCGAGGTGAACGGCACCGATCCCGCCGGAGACGAAGTCGAGACCACGTCCCATGCGCTCCTCGCGCCGGAGCGCTCGTTCGCGGTCACCCACCAGAAGTTCCTCAAGCCCTTCACGCTCGAGAGGGTGCTCGACCAACTCGTGACCCTCTCCGGCGTCACGGGCCTAACGGCCCTCGACCTCTTCCAGCAGATGTGGGACACCCAGAACGACACGCCGAACGCGGCCGGTCCGGGCCCCCACTGCGACGACCAGCTCACCTGGCAGGGCGTGCCGGGCCTCAACGACTTTCCCTGGGAATGCCCGCGGTTCGGAGGCTACCAGGCGACGATCGACCCCTTCGGCTCCGACCCGCTCTTCATTCCCATCGGCCTCTTCAATCGCTTCGACCTCGCCCCCGCCACCGGCGCCCACTGCGGCGAGTATCGGATCGTCTTCGCCCAGCAGCCCGGCCATCCCCTGGCGCTGGGCAACGGCCGCAACTTCATCATCTTCGAAGCCATCCTGCCCAACCCCAACCCCCACCTCGGCCTCGCCGCCTGCGAACCGGTGGCCAAGTTGTGGCACGACTTCACCTTCATGTCGGACGCCTCGATGGCCGGAGCTTTGGAGAAGTTCTACTTCGACGGGCTCTTCGGCTTCAAGCCGGTCGTGCACCCGCACCACTTCGGGCTCATGCTCGGGGCCAACGGCTACGCCTGCTCCTCGGGCCAGATCCGAACCAACCAGTTCAACGCCGACCCGTGGACGATGCGCGAGTACAAGCTCGCCTTGGACTGCCGCTGCGGCCCCTGCGATCTGCGGATGATCCCGCTGACGGTGAAGACGAACCCCTACCCCGAACTCTTCGCCTCCGCCACGATCCACCCCCTGGCGACCACACTGCATTCCACGGTCGTATCGGAGATCGGTCCCCTCTCCGCGAACGACCCGAACCGGATCAGTTGGAGCGTGGACGACAAGCTGAACGCTGCCGAGAGTCCCATCGACGTCTTCAGCGACTACACGTTCCAGGCCTCGGGAAACCCTGCCCTCCATTCGGCGATCACGATGGCGCTTCCTGCGGGATCGCCACTGACCTCCACGAACATCATCGACCGTGCCCTCACCCAGAGCTGCGCCGGATGCCACCTGCTCAGCGACGGCCGGAACCTGGGTGACGGGGTCGTCTGGCCCTTCTCGCTGGGCTTCACGCACATCTCGGAATTCATCACGATGAGCGGCGAGTACCCGATCTCCCAGGCGCTCCAGGACGTCTTCATTCCCTTCCGCGAGCAGATCCTCCTCGACTTCCTCGCAAACCCGCACGCGTTCCCGGGCTCCGGGGCCCGGTGCGAACTCCAGCTCCCGCCCGACCTCGTGGTCCCGCCGGACCTCTGCGCCGAAGTGCTCAAGGACGTCGAGCTCTTGCCGAGCTTGACCGCGGAGCTGTCCAACCACACCGGCACCCTGCGCAAGCTCCGAGTGCAGTGGGAGGGTAGGACCATCCTCGGCCGACGGAGCGGCCACTGATCCTCTTCGACGCGCCGGGGCGGGTCTCCGCCCCGGCGTGCGCTCCCTCGGCGCCGCCCACGCCACGGCTGCGGGCGTGGGCGCGGCCTCGGGCCTCTGGATTCCACGAACATGGTTGACGCCGAAGGGGAGGCGGCTCTATGGTGCGCGCCGAGCCGCTAGCTCAATGGTAGAGCAACGGCCTTTTAAGCCGATGGTTGTGGGTTCGAGTCCCACGCGGCTCACCACGTGGGAATGTGTCCCCATCGTCTAGAGGCCCAGGACGCCGCCCTTTCAAGGCGGTAACCGGGGTTCGAATCCCCGTGGGGACGCCATCTCGGAAGGCCGGACGCTC
>Ga0180216_1003301_pt1 | contig 12849 bp, 15 predicted proteins | sample eDN3rd37CBELigMG_FD_128879 | JGI IMG/M metagenome (GOLD analysis project Ga0180216, IMG submission 128879) | Enriched Miracle-Growth compost microbial communities from Emeryville, California, USA - eDNA 3rd pass 37_C BE-Lig MG (version 2)... ...
CGCCGGCTTGACGACGGTGACGCCGGGCGGCAGCGGCACCGGCGGTGCTGGTGAGGCAGGGCAGCACACGCACAACATTACGGGGGGGCGGGGGGGGGGGCGGTTACACTTTTGCAGCGTGCAAAAGGCGACCTGCACTGGTGACCTCCGGGCGTACCCATCGGAAACGGCGGCGGCATGCCCGGCGCGGCGCCGGGAACGAACGGGCCTGTGGCAGGACGCAACAGCACCGCTCGTGCCCGTGGTATGTGTCAGCTGCCCCCTGCCCACCTCCAGCACGTTTCGGGGCGTTTGGCCGCACCTGCAGCCGGCGGCGGGACGGCGCCCGCCGGCGGCACGACGCCCGGAGGAAAGCCGAACATGGGCGGCATGCCTGGTGCGCCCGGCATCCCCGGGACTGGCGGCATGCCGGGCACGGGCGGCATCCCTGGCACGGGCGGCATCCCGGGCCACGCCGGCATGGCGCCCGGCGGCGGCGCGGGCCAGCCCGGCGGCGGCCGCGAGGGGTCCATGGCCTCGGTTTCGCGTTTCGCGCAGCAGCAGCGGCTGCCAGCGCACAGCAAGAGTGATGACCTCATACAGCGCGTTCAAGTCAGCGGGTGAATCGCACCCCCACCCGCCTCGGTGCGCGGCCTCCTGCACGGTCATCCAGCGCCATCCGCCTCTAACGTCGCGGCCATACGTTGTGTCGCTTCCCAGCCCATCGCGTCATGTGCCAATTGTCGCCACGTTTCATGTCTGATGCACCCGCTCGCCATAGTGCGGGTGCGCGGCGGTGAGCGCCAGCCATCGCCACTGATTTTGGGGGGTCATATTTGAGCGCGGGGGGTATTTTTGGCGCGAAACTTTGGATTTTCGCGCCAGTTTTTGAACAGGCGTCGCCGCCCCCGTTTGCGCCAGGCAGTCGGCCGTTGCCGGACGCCAAAGTTCGACGCAAACGAGTGTGGACAAGACCGGGAAACGTCGCCACGGAGCAGAGCGTGATCTATCAAGCGGCCCGATCAAACCAGAGTTGCCCGACGTGTGGCCCGCTGGCGCCTGGACCGCTGGCGCCGTCGTCGCCGGGATGGCGTCGAAGCGGCGGCAGCCAGAGGCCGACGACGACCATGCCGCCTCCGCCAAGCCCATGTGGGAGTGGTCGCTCCCCGAGCTCGAGAAGCACGAGATTGTACGCGCACGCGCCCTGCCGCTGGCCACGGGGCGCTTACCGCTGCGCGCTTACCGCAGCGCGCGTTGCCGTTTGCATCTGCCACGGCCGCCGCAGGACTTGATGCTGCGCGTCGAGCAGTGCCTGGAAGAGATCGCGGAGCTGGAGAAGGAGGTCGGCCCCGCAGCGGTCGTGACGGCGGCCGCCGCCGCCGGAGGGTCGGCGGCCGGCGAAGCCGGGTCGGCCGAAGGCGCCGCCGAGGCGCCCGAGGAAGCAGCCGATGCGAACGGTACGCGTTCACCGGCTAGGGTCGTGTGATGGACGCACGCCTCGCTGACACGCCACACTCTCCCAGATGCTGCTCCGGCCGCGCGGCAGTCATTGACGAGAGCTGGGAGGCGCCGGACTGGTGCGTGCCGATCAAGGCCAACGTGCTCTCGTTCGAGTGGGAGGTAGGCCAGCCGCCGCTTGCCGCTGGGCGCCCGCCGACGCTCCTGCTCACGACCGCACACAAGAATGAATGGCGGCGTGCACCGCACAGCGCCTGGCCAAGTACGGGCCGTTCGACGTGATCATGACCGATCCGCCGTGGCAGCTGGCCACCCACGCGCCGACCCGCGGCGTACGTCCACCACGCGCGACGCGCCTTCGCGAAAACTGGCGGCCTAACGACGTGGCCATCCCGAACGCCCCCCCGGCCGATGCGCTAAACAGGTCGCGCTCGGCTACGACCAGCTGCCGGACGTGTGCATCGAGGAGCTGCCGATTCAGACGCTGTCCCAGAACGGCCTCATCTTTATCTGGGTGATCAACGCCAAGTACGCCAAGGCCTTCGAGCTGATGAAGCGGTGGGGCTACACGTACGTCAGCCACTGCCGCTGCGCATGGCGCGCCGGTGCCGCGCGCTCACCGCGCCGCGCCGCGCCGCCCCGCCGGCCACGTCGTCGCGCTGCACAGGTATGTGGACAGCATCGACTGGGTCAAGCAGACCGTGAACCGGCGCATGGCCAAGGGCCACGGGTACTACCTGCAGCACGCCAAGGAGACCTGCCTCATTGGCAAGAAGGTGTGCAGCACGACTGGCGCGGCGAGCCAAGCCTGGGCCCAGGCGGCGCCTTACCGCGCGCGTGGCCCCGATTTCTCACCTCCGTGCGCCACCGCAGGGCGACTACCCGCCGGGCTGCAAACACGGCGTGGGCGCGGACGTCATCTTTGCCGAGCGGCGCGGCCAATCCCAAAAGCCCGAGGAGATCTACGAGCTCATTGAGGAACTGGTGCCCAACGGTAGCGCTACTGGAGGCCCGAGTGTGCGTCGTTTGTCGCACGTTCGCTGACCAATCGCCGGTACGGCATCCCCTTTGGGCCGCCGCGCAGGGCGTTACCTGGAAATTTTTGCCCGGCGCAACAACTTGCGCGACTACTGGGTGTCCATCGGCAACGAGTTGTGAGCCCCACCGACTGTACAGGCGCTCTGGCACTACTTGTACATGCATCACCAACGTCTCTAACAAGCAGGCAAAAGGAAGAAAGAAAGAAACGCTTACAGCTGCTGCCACTTTTTGCGGCGGCGCTCGGCCTCCTCGTGCTCGCGCAAAAACTGCTGCGCCAGCTTGTCGTTGGTGCGCGCGGCCAGCAGCGAGAGCACCAGGTTGCCGTGCACCTCCGAGTTGGCAATGTCGGCGTCGAACAGCTTCGTCACGAGCGTCTTGGTGGGCAGGTCGTACAGCTCGACCAGTTGCTCGATCCACGGCATGTCGATCAGGTCGTGCATCTGGAGGCCGTTGCCCTCGCTGCGGAAAAAGTCGCGCAGTATCTCCATAGCGTAGCGGAGGCTGTGCAGCTGCCGCTGGTTGAGCGGGTCGTTGCTCAGCGGCTCCACGTCCTCCGCCTCGATGGGGCCGTAGCTGGGCGCCAGCGCGGGGCTGCGCTTCGGCGACGTCGGCGATCTGCTGCCAAAGCCCAGGCTCGAGAGGAACGAGGGGCTGTTCGTCGAGCCCGACACCAGGCGCGCGTGCGCCAGCAGCAGCCGCTTCGTGTCCATGGCGATCGTCTTCCACGTCTGCCGCAGGATCTGCAGCACGAGGCCAACCCGCGCGCCGCCGCCCGAGCGGTTCCGCTGCCACAGTGAGCAGCGAACCAACGAACCGGCGCCGTCCGTGCCGGTATTGCCGCTATGCGCTACCTTGTACATCAGGTCCTGCCGGATGGCCTCGTGGATGTGCGTGCCCAGCAGGTCCAGGTTCTCGTCCAGCATCCGCATCGCGCCCTTCAGCTCGAGCGTCACGCGCTCGTGCGCAATGTCCGCCGAGGGCTGCCCGCCGGTGGTGGGGCCGCTTGGCATCGCAGGAACCACAGCAGCGTCAGCCAAATGCATCGGATGGGCGACCAGGGCACAGCCGGGGCGGCGCGGCCGACCTTGCGCTCCGACGAGTTGGCCCCATGGGCAAACATGCCGCGCAGCGGGTTTGCGGCACTCTCGTGGCCGCCCAGCGACGTCAAAATGCGGCGCATCGCGATCTTGGCCGGCCGCGTCATCTGCAGCGCGTTGATTAAGGAGCCGCCGTGCGAGCCCCCGGGGCGGAGTGGGCTGGGGGTATCAAGTTGGCCACGCGAACCGCACGGGCATCGCCGGGCAAGCGCCGGCGCACCATCGCCACCGTCGCGTCGATCGCGCGGTCGTATAGGTTGCGCAGGTCGAGCGGGTTGACGGGCACCAGCACGGTCGCCTCGGGGGTCACCGGCGCCGCCGTCATCTCCATGCTGACGCTGCGCCGCACCTTGGGCAGCGAGAGCTGTGAGCGCGTGCCGCTCGCGCTGTCCATGTCGTTGGTCAGCGCGCGCGGGCGCCGGCCGCGCGGCGACTGCGGCGGACTGGTGGCTGCGTCACCCTGCGTCGCCAACCACGCGCGATGCCAGGGGCCGCCAGCCGGGGTAAGCGTTCCCCGGGACCGCGAAACTACGAGGGAGCACGATCTCTAGCCGCCCGCTACTTACGTCGCCGCCAGAGACGGTGATCGTGATGGCGGGCGCTTCAGCGGCGGCCGACGGCGCTTCCGCCTCGGCCTCGGCCTGGGCCCGAGCGGCGGCCTGGCTGAACCGCTGAACGGCCTTGGTGTACGCAGCGCTCGCGTTCGCCTGGAACGAGTCGTAGCACATGCACACCTCGTGCAGGCGGCACATGAGCTCGATGGCCTGCGACAGACCCTCGGCCCAGTCGTTGGAACAGATTGGGCGCGGCACCGTTAGGGGATATGCGACCAGCGGCGTGCACTGGCGCGCGCGCACGCGCCGTACCAGGGGTTCGAACCGCGCGCGGACCGGTTCGCTGCTGGCGGCGTCTGCGGTGTGCGCCATCACCGCGGCATGCCGCGCTTGCAGGAGCACGGCGACCGTCGTGCACAGCTCGCCACCCAGCTGGGAGCCATTTCCCGGCGCAACGCGCACCATCCGGCCGCGCGGTGAACTGGCGAACGGCGCAGGTCAACTCGCAGGCAGCGTCGGCCTCGGCGACCTACCCGCAGGACCATGTGGAAGTACGCTTGCTGGACGTCCGGGTCCGGCCACTCCAAGTCCACCACAAAGGCGAGCATCTGCGCGCCACCCTCCCGCACGGCCGAGCGCCTCCAACTGGAGCTGTCAGCTGTGGCCCCGCCCCGCCCGTCCGCCTATATAGCCGCTGCAGCGCACCTGGCGCAGGTACTGCGCAAGCTGCACCAGCGGCGCAAACGACTCAGGCCCCTCTTCGTCTGCCTTGCGCGGCTGGTAGTCGTGCGGTTCGGCGGCCAGCAGCGGGTCGCTTGCGGCGACCAGTTGGATCACCTCGGACGCCTCCCGCTTCGACTGCTCCAGCAGGGCGTACACAACCGGGATAAAGCCGGTTACGTTGAACGGCGGCAGCAGCGACCTGCAGGCGCCGCGCAGGGCGGACGCCGCGGATGGGCCGTCAACGCGGCGCGCAGAGGGAACCAGGCCGCGGGCGCGCGCATGGGACGCACAGGTCCGACATGGCGGTGTCCGCAATCGCGTAGAGCTGCTTGTAGTCGTCCAGCACCTGCAGGAGCGCCGGCTCCATCGGCGCGTTGGCCATGGCCGGCGATTCCACGACCGCCAGCGTCCCGTCCACGTCCGCCACGAGCTGCTTGATGAGCACCGGCAGGGTCACGTCGCAGAGCGGTACCGTTCTGGAGCGCGCGGTCCGGCCCACATGCACCTGTGCACGGCGCTCAGTGCTCCGGAACGCGGCCCCACGGTCGCTGGTCGGCGGTGGCGTACGGGTTGAACACCGGGCCGAACACGGCGCTGTCCTGCCGCGCCAGCTCGACCACGGCGGCGCTCAGCTGGCTCAGCGCGACCGGCGGCAGGAACTCGCTCTTCTTGAACGCCTCGGGGACGTTGTCGCACTCGGCGCGCGCACGAGCAATGCGGTAGCTTTCGTCAACGCACGCCTGTGCCAGACGGCACAACGACACCGGCAGGAAGGCTCGAGTGAGCGAACCGTCGCACGCGTGCGCGCACGCTAGCGTGCTTTGCGTGGTGCGCACGAGAATGTCGTCCTTGAGCAGGTCCGCCAGCGGCTGCTTGAGGCCGCCCTCCATGACGCGGTAGCGCGCGCTGTTCTCGATGATGGTCAGCCCGGCAATCACCGCGGCCAGCTCCGCCTCGGCGCGGCCCGACATGAATGCGTTCTGGCGGGCGCAAAGCGGCGTCCCCGGCAGCGCCAGACTGGTGGTCAGCAAGTGCGCGGCGCAAGGCCGCTGGCTGCGCGGTGGGGGGCACGCACGTGGTAGTGACAGATCCGATGGCGGAAGAGCGCTTCCAGCGACTTCATGCTGCGCAGCCAGCTGTCGTTCTGCTCCGGCGCGGGATCGCGGCCACAGCCGGCGCACCGCATGTCGGACTTGCCATGGTCAGCCAAACCGCCAGCGGCGCACAGCCCGTTGCGACGGGTGCCCGGGCGCACCTCAGCGACGGTTAGCTTTGGGGAGTCGCCGCGCATGATCATGGCGACGACGCTGTTCATCAGGTCCAGGATCTGCACCATGCTGTACGCCGTGTTGCCAGTGTTCTCCCAGTAGCCCACGGCCAGCTCGATGGCCCTGGCGTGGCCAAAGGATGTGCACGCAACCGCGGGCCGGCGGTTAACCGCCGCGGCGACCAGAGCCATGCGCACGCTGGTACGCACTTGAGCCGCCGGTGGATGGCGCGCACGCCGTAGCGCTTGCCAAACTCTTCGCAAAAGTTTTGCGCTAGCGCAGTTCCCCAGGTAAACGCTGGCAGTACAGACAACTTAGCAGCAGGCCACTCCAGGACAGCCACACCAGCCTTTCGGGACGCCAGCCGACCTGCTTCCACCAGGGCAGGGTCGGCGCCGCCGGGCGCGGTGATGATCCGGTCGAACACGCGGCGCGCCAGCCGGTTGTACATCTCGTGGTAGTTGGGCAGCACAAGCGTCTCGACCTGAGCACGAGAGCAACGCGGGCGGGGCAGGCGCAGACCGCGATTCAGCACAGCGCGTCGCCTTTAAAAATTTTGGGGTTTGGCACCGTTGCCTCACCTTGTTCAAGTCAAACACTTGCACGCGCATCCGCAGCACGCCTTCGACGGTGCGCCTGTTTCGCTCGAACGAAACAGGCTCCCTGCGATGACGAGACAGCCCACACGCACTTGCGTGCAGGGCGTTATATCCGACCGTGTGGGCCACCAGTCCTCCGCCGCCTTTCTCGTACCACATGGTCTGCACGCCCGTGCGCTGCGTCAGGTCGGCGACGTGGCGCTGCCAGCGGCCGAGCGAGTTGTCGCCCGCCAGCAGCACCAGCCGCCCATGCCCGTCGTCGCGCCTGGTAGGGGTGGCGTTCGTGACGCCGAAGGGCGCACCGCCTGGTGAGCAGTTTCGCCTTGGGAGACCGGGTCGCAGCGTGCTTCGCGAAACCCGACGTACAGCAGCTTGACCTTGATTTGGAGGCCCTCCAGCTTCGTGAGATCGCTAGCATCGTCGCAGACGCCAAACGCTCCATGCCGCCCACCGTGAGCCGTCTGCTCCACTGCGCGCCAGACGTCGCGCGCGCAACGCACAAGACAAACTGCTCTTGGAAGGCGACCGTCGAGCTCAGCGGGTGCGACGACGTGGCCTGCGACTCGCCGTCCAGCTTCACCGACACCGACACCGGCGCCATGCCTGGTGCCCCGGCTTGGCCGCGATGGAGCGGAGCACAGCCGTCAGACATGGCCGCCGCAGTCCCCAGCAGATGCCGCACGCAGGCCAACGTGCCAGCAACGGCCTCTGCGGCGCCATCCGAAGTGAGGACCAGCTCGTCCACTGCGGTGGCCAAACGAGAGCGTTACATCGGCGCCGTGATTGAGCACGATCACTTGTGTTGTGTGGACCCACGGCATCGGCGCGGCATCAGCGGTGCGCAGCACGTACCGTAAACGACGACGCGGGCCACCCACGCCGTATCCTACACACGCAACGGGTGAGCGTATCGCGCGACGCTGGTGTCAAACAAGAGTGCGATCGGTCGCATGCGACAGTGCACAAAGACGCACGGCGCTCTGGTGCCGCGACTCGGACTTGAGCGGCGCCTCCGACTGCAAGCGCTCAATGTAAGCGCGGATCTTGGCCTCTTCGGCCTCGCGCCACTTCAAGAACGCCGCCGTCTTGTGCTGGCGGACAAAACGCGCCGCCACAGGCGGTCATCAAGTAGCGCGTGAGATTACATCCGAGTAAGTGCCTATGCGATGCCCGCGCCGACGCACCACAAAGGTGTCCCGGCGGTACACCGGGTGGTTGTCCAACGCCAGCAGCCGCAGGCGCAGCTCGCGAATGGAAGTCTGCGCCCGCATTCAGCGTGACGACGTCGCGGCCCGTGTCAGAGCTGGCCGCGGCCGCGCTCCGGCACCGCGCCAGCGCGCACCTCGGGGTAGGGCTTCCTCTTCTCGTCCTCCACGACAGCGCGGTGCTGCTCCGGCGGCACTTGGAAGAGCTGCGCCAGGTCGGTCGGGGTGAGCAGCGCCACAGGCGGCCGCTCCCCCGTAGGCGCCAGCGACTGCCCCGACATGTCGCGCGTCAGCTTGTCGGCACCCTCCGACGTCGCCAAGTTGCCGATCGACCCGCCGAGCGACGTCGGCAGCCGAAACAGGCCGACGGCGCTGGGCGCTGTACGGCCAACCGCACCGCCATCGGGCGAACGGCGACGATCAGCGGGGCCAGCCGCGCGTCGCACATGCCTCCGTGGCCGGCGCGCGCGTACCGCTCGGCTCCGCTGGCGCGGGGCCATGGCGATAGCCGTGCACCACGTCCGGATTGAGAATGGGCCGCGCTGCCCGTTTGGCGTCCGTCGGGGTCGACTTGACGTCCTTGCCTTTCGCGCCGGCGTCGGGCCGGTCCGCGGCGTGGTCCGTGACAACGTCCACAAAGGTCCACACGCGGCGGGAGTACCGCGCCGAGCGCTCCTTGCTGTCGCTGGCGCTGGCCGGTTCGAGCGCCGCCTGCCGTGCGGCGTCCTTCGTGTGGTCAGGGGCGCTAGGGCGCGGTTAGCCGCAGCGGCACGCCTTCGTCCAGCAGCGTGCGCGCGCGGCGTGCCTCGGTGAGCAGTTGGCGAGAAAACACCAGCAGAAAGTCGTCCATGCACTGGTTGTCGGCCCGCAGCAGGCGACGGCCTTCCCACTTGAGGTACTGCACGTACCGCGCAACCGCTGCCAGCAGCACGGTGTCGGCGTCTGAATTGTGCTGCGAACCGGACGCACCAAGTCAGGGAGCGCGGCCGGCGGCGGTCCATAAGCGGGCTCGGTCGCCGCGAGGATTGCCTTCGCCATGCCGACGCACCTGGTTGGCCTTTAGGTAGGCCGTCAGGCGCGCCCGCATGGCCTTGTAGCCGTCGCTGGTGAGCCGCCGGGTGCGCGGATCACCGAGCGCCGCGATCTGCCGTGCCGCGCCCCCGTGCATCCGCGGATGCGCGCCTCGATGAACACCCTGCCGGCGCCCTGGCACGGAGCGCCCGCCAGCGATGCCGTACAAGTAACTCAATCACGAGCATCGTGGCCTTGGTGTCGGCGCCCGCGTCCTTGTAGGTCTGGCCGTGGTAGGCGAACGGGTGCAGCGACGTCGCCACCAGCAGGTGGTACATGGGCAAATCCTGCGGGGTGGCCGAGGCGGCCAACAGGCCAAGCAACAGACACCATGAAGCTTACCGACGCTGCGTACAGTACCGTATTTGGCTGCGCGGCCACGGACCTTGTCCGACATGGGCTCTCCCGCGCCGACATCGCTGGGTTGGCGCTGGGCGTGCGGCCGGGAGAGGCTCAGGATCCCGGTCATCTTGCGGATGGTCTTCCGCTGGCGCTCGATGGCCGCCTTGAGCAGCTTGGCCTTGTGGCTGTCCGTGCTGTCACTGGAGGTCTCGCTGGCAGACGCCTTGCGGGCAATCGGGCCGGACGCGCTGCCGACGGCCAGCGTCGCGTGCTCATCCTTGGGCTCCACGATCACCGGCGGCGCGAACCCCTCGCCGACGTCGTCGCCGCCGCCGGCGGCAGCGTGGTCGTGAAGGCTGTGGCCCTCTTCGTCCGTCTCGACCTCGACCTCGTCGTCGTCGTCGTCGTCGTCGTCGTCGTCGTCGACTATGATGGCGTGGGCCTGTCGGGCCAAGGCGCGTGGTCGGACCTGGAGACCATTAGCCCGTGTGCACGGTCGCAGGGTTGCGGGCTTTACCGCTACGAACCGAGCTGCTCGTGCGATGCAGCAGGATCTTTGGCTGCTCTACACTGGAGCGTGTGGCCGCCATGGCCAGCCTGTTGCGGGGAATGCACCAAACACCGTGTCCGTCAACGATCAGCAAGGATGCCCGTGCCGGCGACAACGTTCCTCGACGCCAGCATACCGCTCAATGAGATCTTCGGAGACGTTGGAGGTGCGGCCCTGCTCAGCGCCCGCAGCGGCTCCGGCGTCGCCGGGGCCCGCCACCGTCGCCGCGAGAGGCGCCGCGCCACCGGGTGCGGCCGCGCTGCCGGCGGCGCCGGCCGGCGCGGGCGTCGGCGCGCCGTCGGGCGCCGCCCCGCGCCGAAAGACCGTGCGCCAGCTGAAGGACGCCATGGCCAGCGTACACCGCGTCGACCGAGCCGCCTGCCGACCCGATCGCTGGCAGATCTTGTGCGTGCGGCGGCCGGCCCCGCGCCGGTGGCGACGGCGATGTCCGTTTGGGACGGCGCGCCCTCCGGCCGGAGCGGCCGTGCGATTCTTGAACCCTGCCGATGCGCGTGTTCCTCGTCACACGTCCTGCACCCCGCCGGGCTTCTTTGGCGGCCGCACGCGCTGGACGCCGCAACGGGCTGCGCCAGAAGGCAGCGGCCCGTCGGTCCGTTCACGCCGCTCAACGCCGCCGGTATGTGATGACGTCATTGACAGCGGCCGGGCGGCGTCCAGCGGATGCGGCGCGGCCTCCACCGGCATGGGCAGCTCCGGCATGCCGAGCGTGGACTGCATGTGTTTCTTCTTCTTCTTCTTCTTCTTCTTCTTCTTCTTCTTCTTCTTCTTCTTCTTCTTCTTCTTCTTCTTCTTCTTCTTCTTCTTCTTCTTCTTCTCTTCTATGCTCTATTCGATTGCTGCGCCGCTTTCTTTACAAGGTGCAGTGTCGCGCTTACCAATCCTCGTTGGAGACCTTGAGGACGATGCGGCCAGTCACCTTGCGCGTCTCCACATTGCTCTGCGCCGTGGCGTACTCGGACAGCGGCAGCACCTCCGAGATGATCGGCCGAATGCGCTGGTTGCGCATGAACTCGAGGCACTGACGCAGGTCGGCCGCCGTGCACCTGGATCGATGCGCCGCCTCCCCGCATCCGGCCTCCACCACTCAGCGCTGTGGCCCGATCGCCGTCGGCCGTGGCAGGCTGTCACGCACGAGTCGGATCCAAGGACTTGGATCGAGTTGAGCACAAAGTAGCCGAGTGGGCCGCTCAGCTGGCCGGCGGTCACGTTGCCCACGAGCACGAGCCGCCCGGACGGCTTGAGTGACCGCACCGACGCCATGAACGTCGGCGCGCCGACCGCCTCCAGCGCCATGTGCACCTGCGCGCCACGGCAGGCCACCGCGGCCGATCCCACCACGCTGGGCTGAGCCCGGACCAGCCCCGTCGCGGCCTGCGTGCGACGCCACGTACGCCGCCGGACAGCGCGGGATCCTTGAAAAAGGAGCTGCCGTCCGTCGAGACGATCACATCGTCGGCGCCCAGCGACTTGAGGAAGCCGACTTTGTCGGCGGAGGACGTCACCGTGCTCACCCGGCAGCCCTGGCGTGCCGCGCCCGCCCGCCGCCCGATCCAACGGCGATCTCAGTGCGCGCCATGCAGCATCCGGCGGCGCGCCATCGCGCCCCACCATCGCCTTGGCGAGCAGCACAGCCGCCGAGCCGACGCCACCGGAGGCGCCGGTCACCAGCAGGCGCTCGCCTGGCTGCAGGCGGCCGCGGCCAATCGCCGCATGCCACACTGTGCAGTGGCGCGCGGACGGAGACACCGCGCCGCGCGCGCGTGAGCGTTGTCAATCACGCATGAGGTTCGTCGGCGGAGCGGACGGGCTCGTAGCGCACCGGTGCCAAATGTGCACACGATGGAGGCGGCCTCCACGGCGGTGAAACCGTCCGGTACCGGCACAAACGCCGAGGCGTTGCAGGCCATGTACTCGGCGTAGCCGCCGTCCGTGGTCAGGCCGATGAACGACTGGCGCCTGGGGAACCGACGCGCGGAGCGAGGACGCGCCCAGGCGTGTCAGCGGCCGCCAAGGCGCGTTGGGGCGGCCCGCTCCCCCGTGTACCGCTGCTGGCAGTGCGTGGTGTGGCCGGCAGTGCACTCGTCGCACTGCCCGCAGGGCGCCTGCAGGCCAACCCACGCTTCGGCAGGCACCCTGTCCATGCTGTGAGTCAGCCGTCCAAGGCTAACACTGACACAGCCGCCAGGCCACAGACCCAGTGCAGGGAGACGACGCGGGTGCCCGGCTTGAGCTGCGTGACGCCTTCGCCGACCGCGTCCACCACGCCGGCCACCTCGCTGTGGGCCCAGCAGGACCGGATCTACCGCCGCCCGAGCCGTTAGGCGACCGTCCCTGCCCGTAAACCTCTCGCGGGGGTAGGCACGCACTGGCCCGGCACGACGCCGCGCTGGATGAACGGGAACGCGCCCTTGCGGTCAAGGACGTCGCGGTGGCAGACGCCGCAGGCGTGGACGCGGACGCGGACCTGGCCCGGCCGCGGGCGCGGGATGGGCCGCCGCTCCAGCGCGAGCTTGTCCAGGCCGCCGGGCCCGTCGAAGCGGACCGCGGCCATGGTCGCCTCTGCGCGTCCCTGGCGTCACGGTGCACACAGTCCCCGCGGCCGTGTTAGCACCACGGCCACCACCGCCTTGCGGCACCCGACCTCCCCGCCAGCCGTACCGCCGCGCCGGAGCACGCCGAGCCGAGCCGCGAGCGGTGGCGCCGCCACGGCGCGGCGCACCGCCAAAGCCGCCGCCGCCATTTTCGCGCGTTTCGCGGCGTTTTTGCGCGATGGCAAAGTAATGATTTGAAAATGGTTCGCACAGCACGCAGAAGGAGGGAGGGGGGGGGGGGGGGGCCCTTCGTTTTTTGGCGTGGCCCCCCCCTCCCCCCGGGTTTCTCTTCCCCCCCGCTCTTGCGAATTGGGGGGGCTTTAAAAAATTTTTTTTTGTGGTGTTGGAAA
>Ga0180216_1003302_pt1 | contig 12848 bp, 12 predicted proteins | sample eDN3rd37CBELigMG_FD_128879 | JGI IMG/M metagenome (GOLD analysis project Ga0180216, IMG submission 128879) | Enriched Miracle-Growth compost microbial communities from Emeryville, California, USA - eDNA 3rd pass 37_C BE-Lig MG (version 2)... ...
CCCCACCGGCCCGTCCTCGGCGGGGCTTCCGCCCTCCCCTCCGGCACCCACGCCAGCCCCGCCACCCATCCGAGCGCCAGGATCCCGACCGCCGTGCATGGCGCCGCGCGCATCGCCTTCCCTCCTCCAGGAGCACGCTGTAGTAGCGGGCTCCTCGGGCTCCCGTCGCCCCGGCGACGGCATTCCCTTCCGATGTGCCCGCCCCGGGGCGGGATCAGGAGAGCGGTTTCGGTCAGCGGCGGGGCTTGCGGCGGCCTCGGCCCTCGGAGGCCTTCTTGCCGGAGGAGCGCGGGCGGAGGGAGGCCTTGCGCTTGAGAATCAGGCGGAGGGGGATCTGGAGGTCGAAGGCGTCCCGCAGCCGGTTGGCGATGTGGCGGCGGTAGGCGTCGGGCACGAGCTCCGGGTGGTTGGTCTGAACCACCAGGGTGGGCGGCCGGATGCCGACCTGCGCGATGTAATAGAACTTCGCGCGGGTGCCCTTCACGACCGGGAGTGCGTGATGGCCCGAGATCTCCTCCAGCACGCGGTTGAGGAGCGGCGTCGGGAGACGCGAGGAGGCCTGGTCGTACAGGCGCGCGGCGTGGCGCAGCACGCTCGTCACCTTGGAGCCCGTCAGCGCCGAGACGAAGATCCGCGGCGCGAAGGCGAGGAAGGGCACGCGCCGCTCGAGGTATTCGAGGAAGGCGCGCCGCTTCTCCTCCGAGGGCTCCACCTGATCCCACTTGTTGATCACGAGGATGACCGGCTTGGCGCGCTCGTCCACCATGCCGAGGATCTTGAGATCCTGCTCCACGGCCGGCTCCGTGGCGTCCAGCAGGACGGCGACCACGTCGGACCGCTCCACCGCCTGGAAGGCGCGGAAGACGGAGTAGGCCTCCATCCGCATGGCGATCGATCGCTTGCGGCGGATGCCTGCGGTGTCGGTGAGCACGAAGGTTCGACCCTCGAACTCCAGCTCGGCGTCCACGGGATCGCGGGTGGTCCCGGCCACGGGGCTCGTGATCAGGCGCTCCTCGCCGAGGAGGCGGTTGATCAGGGTGCTCTTGCCCACGTTGGGGCGGCCGACGATCGCCAGGCGGACCGGACGGATCGCCTCGTCCTCCGGCTCGGGCTCGACGGGCAGCGGCTCGGGGAGCGAATCCACCACCGCATCGAAGAGGGTCCCGACGCCTCGCGCGTGCTCGGCGGAGATCGGAGCGACGTGCGAAAAGCCCATCGCGTAGAACTCCGGGAGGAAGCCCTGCGCCTCCCTCCGCGCCGAGTCGATCTTGTTGACCGCCAGGAAGACGGGCTTTCCGCTCCGGCGGAGGAGCTCGGCGATCTCGTGGTCGATCGCGGTCGGCCCTTCGAGCCCGTCCACCACGAAGATCACCGCCTGCGCCTCGTCGATCGCCAGCCGGGCCTGATCGCGGACCTGCTGCATGAGGCGGTCGGGGCTGTCGGGCTCGAAGCCCCCGGTGTCGACCAGGAGCACCCTTCGCCCCTCGTGCTCCACCTCGTGGTAGTTGCGATCGCGGGTGACGCCCGGCACGTCCTCGACGATCGCCACCCGGCGACCGACGATCCGGTTGAAGAGCGTGGATTTCCCCACGTTCGGCCGGCCGACGATGGCCACCACCGGCCTTGCGGAAGGCTCGCTCATTCGGCGTACCCCAATCGTCTCAGCGCCTCCCGGCGCTCGCTCCAGCGCGGCTCGACCACGACCTCCAGGCCCAGGAAGACTCGGCTGCCGAGGAGCCTCTCGATCTCCCTTCGCGCGTCGGTCCCGATCTTCTTGAGCATCTCGCCGCGCTTGCCGATCAGGATCCCCTTCTGCGACTCGCGCTCCACGTAGATCCGCGCCTGGATGCGCACCAGATTGCGCCCGTCCCGCTCCGACTCGTCGAAGGATTCCACCACGACCGCGGTGCCGTAGGGCACCTCCTCGTGGGTGTGGCGCAGGATCTGCTCGCGCACGAACTCGGCGGTGATCGTCCGCTCCGCCAGGTCGGTGACCACGTCCTCCGGAAAGAGCCGCGGCCCCTCCGGAAGCTCGTCCACCACGGCGTTCACGAGGATGTCGACCCCGTCACCCGTCAGGGCCGAGAAGGGGACGATCGAAGCGAAGTCGTAGCGCTCGCTCCAGGCGTCGATCATGGGCAGCAGCAAGGGCTTGGAGATCGCGTCGACCTTGTTGATGCCCAGGATCACCTTCTTCTTCGCCGCGCGCAGCCGGCGCACGATGGACTGCTCCACGTCGCCGGGGGGCCGCCGCACCTCCTCGGGCGTCGCCCTGCGCGGCGGCTCCACGAGGAAGAGGACCACGTCCACCTCCTCGATCGCCCCGAGCGCCTGGTCGACCATGTAGCGGTTCAGCCCTCCCCTCGCCCGGTGGATCCCCGGCGTGTCGAGGAAGGCCACCTGGGCGTGCGGAAGGGTGAGCACGCCGAGGATTCGGTTGCGCGTGGTCTGCGGCTTGGGCGTTACGATCGCGATCTTCTGCCCCAGCACGCGGTTGAGCAGGGTGCTCTTGCCGACGTTGGGCCTCCCGACGATCGCGCAGAAACCGGATCGATGCGTATCGTTTCGACTCGCGTCCAAGGCTCAGGCGTTCTCGATCTTCACCGATTCCAGCACCACGTCGCGCCGCGGGCGATCGCCCGGGCCGCGCTCGGTCCGCGCGATGGCGCGGACCACCTCCATCCCCTCCACCACCTCGCCGAAGATCGTGTGGCGGTTGTTGAGCCAGGGGGTGGGGACCTCCGTGATGAAGAACTGCGATCCGTTGGTGTTCGGACCGGCGTTGGCCATGGCCAGAAGACCCGGGCGATCGAACTTCCTCCCGCTCTGGAACTCGTCCTCGAAGGTGTAACCGGGGCCGCCGGTGCCGTTCCCGCGCGGATCGCCCCCCTGGATCATGAACTCGGGGATCACGCGGTGGAAGATCGTCCCGTCGTAGAGGGGACGGCGCACCTTCTCACCCGTGGTCGGATCGGTCCACTCCTTGGTGCCCGTGGCGAGCCCCACGAAGTTCTCCACCGTCTTCGGCGCCTCCTGGGGAAAGAGCCGCACGCGGATGGTGCCCATGGACGTCTCCAACGTCGCGAGCATTTCGCCAGCCATGACCTTCCTCCTTCGCAGGTCTCGCAACGCGGCGAGCGCCCGCCTTCTCGCACGAACGGATCCCCGACGTCTACGGTATTTCGCCTCTCAGAGGGCGTGCAGGGCCGCCTTGGCTCCGAGCTGCTCCGCCACCTTCTTGGAACGCCCCTCCGCCCGGAAGGTCGCGTCGCCCACCTGCACCTCTACCACGAAGATCTTCTGGTGGTCGGGGCCGCGCTCCTCCACCACCCGGTAGATCGGAAGCGAGAGCTGCCGCCGCTGCACTTCCTCCTGGAGCTTGGTCTTGTAATCCCGATCCACCGTACCCGCCTCGGCCTTCTCGAAGCTCTCGTCGAAGAGGCGATCGACCACGCGGAAGACCGCGCGAAGGCCCCCCTGCAGATAGACGCTCGCCACCACGGCCTCGAAGGCGTCGGCGAGGAGGCTGGATTTCTGGCGGCCGCCCGAGGCCTCCTCTCCCTTGCCCAGGAAGAGGAGCGAGCCGAGGTCGATCTTCCGGGCGATCGCGCTCAGGCCCTCCTCGTCGACCATCGAGGCGCGGAGCTTGGAGAGCAGGCCCTCGGGCGCATCCGGGAATAGAGCCATGAGCCGCTCGCTCACCGCGAGGTCGAGGACGGCGTCGCCCAGGAATTCGAGCCTTTCGTTGTCGCCGATCCCCCGGGCCCGGTTCTCGTTCACCCAGCTCTTGTGCGTGAGAGCCTGCCGGGGCAGCGCGGGGTCCCGAAATCGAAAGCCGATGCGTCGTCCCAGTTCGGTCACCGGATCCTTCATGCGAGCGGCCGCCTTCCTCGAGGGCGCCTTCCTTCCCTCCTTGGAAGGATGCGCCTCCGATCCCTCCGTGATACAAGGTGGACCGCCCCCATTCTTCCCGAGCGGGGCCTTGGCATCCGATGAACCGCGCCCTCTTCGCATCGCTCCTTCTCATCTCTCCCATTGCCCACGCCAGCCAGTTCGTCAACGACGACGTTGCGGCCCGTGCCCAGATTCTGGAGCAGACGGCTGCCAAGACCATCGTTGCCGACGAACCATTCCGCCTCATCGGCGAGGTGGGGACGGCCCTCACGCAAGGCAACACCGAGACCTTCCACATCAACGGCCAGCTCCGCCTCGTCGTCGCGCCCGCGGAGAGCTGGGTGAGCGAAACCCGCGCCCAGGTCCTCTACGAGGAATCGCTCGGCGAGACCACCGCCAACTCTTGGGCCGGCTCCCAGCGGATCGACCGCTACCTGGGCCAGCGCTTCACGATCTTCGGAGCCTTCACGATCGAGCGAGACGTCTTCAAGGGCCTGGCGCGGCGCCTCTCCGAACAGCTCGGCGCCACCTTCCTCCTCGTCGACCGGCGGGTCCACGAGCCGGAGGAGCGCGTCGTCGATCGTCTCCGGTTCGAGCTCGGCGCCTATGCCGCGCAGGAATCCTATACCCTCTCGCCCACGGCGGCACCGGGCACGGTGCTCGAGCGCGAGGGAGCGGACATCATGGCGGCCCGGGGCGCGGCCACCTACGTGCACGGCTTCCGGAAGGGCGCGGAGGTGGGGCTCGAGTTGGAGGCCATCCAGGACTTCCTGGACACCGACAACGTCCTCGTCAATACGACCCTCTGGACGGCGGCCGCCCTCACCGAAGGCCTGGCGTTGAAGATCTCCGCCAGCCACTACTTCGACAACGTCCCCGCCGAGGCGAGCCTGAAGAAGAGCGACTTCCTGCTGACGGCGGGGATCGTCGTGAGCCTCTGAGCGCCGGGGCGCCCGGTGCTCAACCGAGCCGAGCCACGACTTCGTCGACGAGGTCGTAGGGATTCGCCTCCCTCCGGGCGATCTGCGCCGCCAGCCCCTCGAGCTGCCCGCGCTCCGCCTCGAGCCGGGAGACGGCCTCGAAGACCAGGCGCTCGCGCAAAAGGCCCAGAAGCTCCGCCTTGGCGCGGGCCCTCTCCCGCTTCTCGAGGCCCTGCCCCTTCGCCAGGTGCTCGCGGTGCTTCTCGATGGCGTCGACCAGCGCCTCGAAGCCTTCGTTGCGGGTGGCGATCGTCCGCGTGATCGGCGGCTCCCACTCGGTGTCCTGCACGTGGAGGGAGATGGCCTCGGTGCGGAAGAAGCGGTGCGCCGCGTCGTGGTCCATGGGCGCGGCCACGGCGTGGCGGAGATCGATCATCGAGCGGAGCTCCCGCTCGGTGCGGTCGGCGCCCTCGCGATCGGCCTTGTTGATCGTGAAGACGTCGGCCACCTCCAGGATCCCCGCCTTGATCGCCTGGATGTCGTCGCCCATCCCCGGCACGACGACCACGATGGTGGTGTGGGCGAGCGAGGCGATGTCCACCTCGTCCTGCCCCACCCCCACCGTCTCGACGAGGATGACGTCCTTGCCCATGGCGTCGAGGACGCGGGTGACGTCCGAGGTGGCGCGCGAGAGGCCGCCGAGCGATCCGCGGGTCGCCAGGGAGCGGATGAAGACGCCGGGGTCGAGGGCGTGCTCCTGCATGCGGATGCGGTCGCCCAGGATCGCCCCGCCGGAGAAGGGGCTGGTGGGGTCGATGGCGACCACGCCCACCGTCTTGCCGCGCTTGCGGTACTGGGCGATCAGCCGGTCCGTCAGGCTCGACTTGCCCGCGCCGGGGCTCCCCGTGATGCCGACGATGTAGGCGTTGCCGGTGTGCGGGAAGAGGGCCCGGAGCACGTCCGTGGCCTCCGGGATCCCGTCCTCGATGTCGCGCATCAGGCGGGCCGCGGCGCGGATCTCTCCGGCCCGCACCCGCTCCGCCCAGTCCGCCGCCCAGTTCTCCTTGGTCGACATCAGCGGAGGATCTCCCGACCGATCACCATGCGCTGCACCTCGCTGGTGCCTTCGCCGATCTCGCAGAGCTTGGCGTCGCGGAGGTAGCGCTCCACCGGGAACTCCTTGGTGTAGCCGTAGCCTCCGTGGATCTGGACGGCCTTGTTGCAGGCCCGGGTGGCCGCCTCGCTGGCGAAGAGCTTCGCCATGGAAGCCTCCAGGGTGAACTTGCGGCCGGCGTCGCAGCTCGTCGCGGCCCGCTGCACGAGGAGGCGCGCGGCGTCGAGCTCGGTGGCCATGTCGGCGAACATGAAGCGGATGGCCTGAAAGTCCGCGATGGGCTGGCCGAAAGCCTTCCGCTCCTTGGCGTAGGCCAGCGACTCCTCCAGGGCCCCCCGACCGAGCCCCACCGCGAGGGCGCCGATGGTGATCCGCCCGCGGTCGAGGATCTTCAGGGTGTCGATGAAGCCCATGTCGAGCTCGCCGACCCGGTTCTCGTCGGGGATCTCGCAGTCCTCGAAGACGAGCTCCGCCGTATCCGACGAGCGCATGCCGAGCTTGTGCTTGATCGGCACCGTCTTGAAGCCCTTCGTGCCGGGCTCGACCAGGAAGGCCGTGATCCCCTTTTGCTTCTTCTCGCGATTCGTGGAGGCGAGCACCACGTAGATCCCGCCGACGGTCCCCTGCGTGATCCACATCTTGGAACCGTTGAGGACCCATCGATCGCCCTTGCGGACCGCCGTGGTCTGGAGCCCCGCCGCGTCCGAGCCGGAGCCCGGCTCGGAGAGCGCCCAGGCGCCGAGGGCCTCGCCGGAGGCGAGCTTCGGAAGCCAGCGCTTCTTCTGCTCCTCGTTTCCGAACCAGCGGATGTGATTGGTGCAGAGGCCGTTGTGCGAGGCCACCGTCAGCGCGAGCGAGCCGTCGTAGCGCGCGATCTCCTCGACCACGGTGGCGATGCCCAGCGCGCCCAGCCCCACGCCGCCGTACTCCTCCGGCACCGACATGCCGAGCAAGCCGAGCTCCCCGAGCTTCTTGACGGTCTCGTGGGGGAAGGTCTCCGTCTCGTCCCAGGCTCGGGCGTAGGGCTTGACCTCCGCCTCGCAGAATTCCCGGACGGTCTTTCGCAGTGCGACGAGTTCTTCAGGCAGCTTGAGATCCATTCGCGAGACCCTTCTCAAACCGGATACACGGCGTGCTTCTTCTTCGGACGCGTCTCGCGCTTCTGCCGGTAGACGTCGAAGCGGCGGATCAGCTCCTCGCGGAGCCGATCGCCCGGGACGATCGCATCCACCACGAGCTCGGACGCGAGCTTCTTGATGTCGATGTCTTCCTTGTATTCGTCGCGCAGCTTCTGGACGTAGGCGGCCCGCTCCGACTCCGGCTTCTCCTGGATCTTGTTGAAGTAGACCGCGTTGACCGCGGCCTCCGGTCCCATCACGGCGATCATCGCCTGCGGGAGCGCGAGGGTGCAGTCGGGGGCGAAGCCCGGGCCGCCCATCGCGTAGAGGCCCGCGCCGTAGGCCTTGCGCACCACCACGCTGATCTTCGGCACCGTCGCCTCGGAGACGGCGGAGATCATCTTGGCGCCGGCGCGGATGATGCCGGCGCGCTCGACCTGGGTGCCGATCATGAAGCCCGGCACGTCGGCCAGGTAGAGGAGCGGGATGCCGAAGGCGTCGCAGAGCTGGATGAAGCGCGCCGCCTTGTCCGCCGAATCGACGAAGAGGACCCCGCCCTTGAAGTTGGGCTGGTTGGCGACGATGCCCACCGGCTTTCCGTCGAGCCGCGCGAGGCAGGTCACGATCTCACGGGCGAAGAGCTCGTGGATCTCGACCACGGAGTCCTCGTCGACGATCTCCTGGATCAGGTGCTTGATGTTGAAGGGCTTGTTCTGATCCGGGGGGATGATCTCGTCGATCGTCTTCCCGCTCGCCTTCGGCGGCCTCCCCGCGACCACGGGGGGCGCCTCGTGGCAGTTCGAGGGGAAATACTCGAAGTACCGCTTCGCCCAGGCGAGCGCCTCCTCCTCGCTCTTGACGAGGACGTGGCCCACGCCGGAGACGGAGCAGTGCATCCTCGCGCCGCCCATCTCCTCCAGGGTGACCTTCTCGCCGATCACCATCTCGGCCATGCGGGGCGAGCCGAGGTACATGGAGGCGTTCCCCTCCACCATCACCACCACGTCGCAGAAGGCGGGGATGTAGGCGCCGCCGGCGGCCGAGGGGCCGAAGAGGAGGCAGATCTGGGGGACCAGGCCGGAGAGCTTCACCTGGTTGTAGAAGATCTTTCCGGCCCCGCGCCGCCCGGGGAACATCTCCACCTGGTCCGTGATCCGCGCCCCGGCCGAGTCGACCAGGTAGAAGAGCGGGCACTGCAGGTCGAGCGCCGTCTCCTGGATCCGGATGATCTTCTCCACGGTGCGCCGGCCCCAGGAGCCCGCCTTCACCGTCGAGTCGTTCGCCATGATGGCGACCGTCCGCCCCCCGATGCGGGCCGTCCCGGTCACCACGCCGTCGGCGGGCAGGTCGGGCTCCAGGCAGTTGGCGAAGAGACCGTCCTCCACGAAGGAGCCTTCGTCCACCAGCAGCCGGATCCGCTCTCGGGCGAAGAGCTTGCCCTGGGCGGCGTTCTTCTCGTGGTACTTGGGCGCACCGCCCTGCCGAATCCTCGCTTCGAGCCGGGCGAGTTCCTCACCCGGCCGGGTCGGGGCTTCCTTGGCGCTCATCCTCTACGGATCCTCCTTCCGAGCGAGATCCGCCCTCGCCCGGAAGGGCGCCTACCACCGTGGGAGGATCTCGACCGTGGGCGCCCTATTTCGTCAAAGGCACCGCCCAAGTCAATCCTTTCCCGGGCGGGCGAGCGCTCGGTCGATCGTGAAATCCCGGTGTTCGGTCTCGATGGCCGCGGCGAGCCTCGCTCACTCGACCGTGAACCTTCGAGTTTTCGTCTGGTAGTACTCCGCGAGCCCTCCGAAATGCCCCGTGGCGAAGCGATCCGGACTCTCGGTGGGAGAGGATTCGACGTACCACATGTAGGTCTCTTCCGGCTCGAAGCGCCACCAGGCCTCGTGCATCTCCGCGGAGTCGAATGCCGTCCAATCCCCCGGGAGCACGGCCCACCACACCAGCCTCTCTCCGATCACCATGAGAAACACGAGCCCCTCCTCGCTCCCCTCCCACTCGAAACGGGGCTTCGCATCCGCCGAGAGGGTAGAAGAATCCTCCGGGGACAGGGCCCGGAGGACGGGCCGCTCCGATAGGCGAATGGTTTCCGTATCGGAGGGATGCCGAAGCACGAGGCGCCTCCTCGCCAGGGTTTCCTCGTCGCTCGATCCGGCGATCCCCACCACGAAACCGTCTTCCGGGACGTGGATGCTCGCCCGATCGCTGCACCCGGGGGGGACGGGGATGCTCTGCTGCCCGTAGAGCACGCCATCCAGGGTCCACCAGCGCGAAGAGGTGTAGGGGCCGTAGTCGGGCTGCACGGCGACGTCCTTGGTGGCGAGGGGCTCGTCGACCACGACCAAGAGGTTCTGGACTTCGTCCCCCGCCTGGAGGCGCAACGGGGTGCTCCCCACCACGTAGTGGAGGGGGCAATGGCCGTCCGTGCCGATGCGCATGGCGAAGAGTTCCGAGTCGAGGGCTTCCTCCCCCCCATCCCAGCCCACCTCGACCGCATAGAGGCCTCCGCCCAGATCGCTTTCGCGCGCATGTGCACCGCGGGCGCCGAAGACGATCTTCTCTCCGTCGGCGAGGGGATGGGGCACGCCCTCGACCTGCACATGGAGCATTTGGCTCTTGTAGATGGCGCCCTCGTCCCCGATGAGAAGCTCTTCCTCGCTGAGCCCCCAAAGGTCCATCACCACGTGCTCGAAACGGACCGTGAGTCGGTAGGGCGCACGAACCTCGGGGAAGGAGAAGCGCCCCTCCTCGTCGGAGACCACCGCTCCCTCGAAATCCCCGTTCAGCGCCACGGGGATCCCGGGCAGCGGAAAGCCCTCAAAGCTGGAGACGAGACGGCCCCGGACCTCGAAGCCATCCCCGATCTGCGCCCCGCCGTCTCCACCTTTTCCCCCCGCGCCGCCCCCCTCACCGCCGGCGCCACCCGTGCCGCCAGCGGCGCCGCTTCCACCGGCCGCCGCATCTCCCCCGGTCCCGCTTCCACCACCTCCGCGGGAGTGGGTCGACTCCTCACTCGCGCAGGCTCCCGCTGCGAGCGAGAGGCCCAAGACGATCACCCAAGACCAAGTCACGGCAGGTCCTCCTTCGCGGCCACCGGGCCGCCCGGACCTGCCCATGCCATGTTCGCCGGGAGATGGAAATGGGACGAAAGCACCAGGGCCGCCGGATCAGGCGCCCCGGTAGACGGGCTTGCGCTTCTCGGCGAAGGCGGCGAGCCCCTCCAAGCGATCGGCGGTGTGCAGGGTGCGCTGGTACTGCTGGTATTCGAGCTCCAGGGCGTCGTCGAGGCCGAGCTCCATGCCCTGCTGGATGGCGGCCTTGGCCGCGGCGAGGGCGATGGGGCCGCCCTCCGCCACCTGCTCGGCGAGGGCCACCGCCGCGCCCACGACGTCGCCGTCCTCGGCGATCCGGTGCACCAGACCGATCCGATGCGCCTCCTCGGCGTCCACCGGCCGCCCGGTGAGGATGAGGTCCTTGGCCGCGGCCATCCCCACCAGCCGGGGGAGCCGCTGCGTCCCACCGCCGCCGGGGATGATCGCCAGCCGCGTCTCGGTGAGCGCCATCTTGGCGCCCGGCCGGATCACGCGGAGGTCGCAGGCGAGCGCGAGCTCGGTCCCCCCGCCGAAGGCCGCGCCGTTGATCGCCGCGACGAAGATCTTTTCGGAGAGCTCCAGCGCGCGGAAGGTGCGACGGAGATCCAGGAGGAAGGTCCGCACCTCCTCCTCGCTCATCGTCGCGCGCTCCTTGAGGTCCGCCCCGGCGCAGAAGGCCTTCTCCCCCGCCCCGGTGATCACCACCGCCCTGAGCGCGGGCTTCTTTCCGGCCTCCGCGATCAGGCCCTCGAGCTCGGCGCGCATGGCGCGGGAGATCGCGTTGCGCCGCGCCTCGCCGTCGATGGTCCAGACCTCGATCGCTCCCTCGGAGCGCGACTCCACCCGAAACTCGGCCATGTTCAACCTTCCCGGCTCCGGGCCGCCCGTTCCGCCGCACGCCGGCGCTCGCCGAGGCGCGCACGGAAATAGCGGCCCGGAAGTTCGCGGCCCACCAGCGACTGCGCCAGCTCCGCCACGTCCACGAGCTTTTCGAGGTCCACGCCGTGGTCGATGCCCAGCCCGTCGAGCATGTAGACCAGGTCCTCGGTGGCCAGGTTGCCGGAGGCGCCGGGGGCGTAGGGGCAGCCGCCGAGCCCGCCCACGCTCGCGTCGAGGGTAGTGATTCCCTTGGCCAGGCCGACCAGGGCGTTGGCGAGGGCCGTGCCGCGCGTGTCGTGGAAGTGGAGCGCGAGCTTCTCGAGCGGGATCTCCTCCGCGAAGCGATCGAGGATCCGCTCGGTCTGCCCCGGCGTCCCCACGCCGATCGTGTCGCCCAGGGAGACCTGGTAGCAGCCCATGTCCAGGAGGCGCTTGGTGATGGCGAGCGAGCGCTCGGGGTCGACCTCGCCCTCGTAGGGGCAGCCCCAGACGGTGGAGACGTAGCCCCTGACCCGCATCCCCGCCTCGAGGGCCGGCGGGATCACCTCCTCGAAGGCGGCGAAGGTCTCGTCGATCGTCTTGTTGACGTTCTTCTGGTTGTGGGTCTCGCTGGCGGAGAGGAAGACGGCGATCTCCTCCATGGCCGCGGCCCGGGCGCCCTCGAGACCCTTCGCGTTGGGGACCAGCGCCGAGTAGGTCACGCCCTCCCGGCGCTCCACCCGCGAGGCGACCTCGCGCGAGTCCGCGAGCGGCGGGATCCACTTCGGCGAGACGAAGGAGGTGATCTCGATCCGGCGAAGGCCCGCGTCGGCGAGTCCTTCGATGAGCCGGAGCTTGCTCTCCGTGGGCACGACCGCGGTCTCGTTCTGCAGGCCGTCCCGCGGTCCCACCTCGTAAATGGAGACCTTCTTCGGCAGCCGGTCGAGCACGTCTCCTCCTACGCGGCGCGCGCCCGCGGACGGACGTTGGCGCGCACCCAGGCGATGATCTCCTCGGTGGAGCTCCCGGGGAGGAAGATCTCGCGGATCTTCTTCTCCTTGAGCACCGGGATGTCGTCCTGCGGGATGATGCCTCCGAGGAAGACGACGACGTCGTCGGCGCCCTGCGACTCCAGGAGTTCGATCACCGCCGGCGCCAGGGTCATGTGCGCGCCGGACATGATCGAAAGGCCGATCCCGTCCACGTCCTCCTGGATCGCCGCCGAGACGATCATCTCCGGCGACTGGTGCAGGCCCGTGTAGATCACCTCGAATCCCGCGTCGCGAAGCGCCCGGGCGATGATCTTGGCGCCGCGGTCGTGGCCGTCCAGGCCGGGCTTGGCAACGAGGATTCGAATCTTCCGTTCGGACATGGGGGTACTCCTCAGAAGCGCCCGTCTTCGCGGTAGGTGCCGAAGACCTTGCGGAAGACGTCGCAAACCTCGCCGAGCGTGGCGTAGGCGCGCACCGCCTCCAGCACCGGAGGCATCACGTTCGAACCATCCTCGCAGGCGCGCTCGATCGCCTCGAGCGCCGCCTTCACGCGAGCGCCGTCCCGCTTCGCCTTCACCTCGCGGAGCCGGGCGATCTGCTCCTCGGCGAGCGCATCGTCGATCTTCAGGAGCTCGATCGGGGTCTCCTCCTCCATGCGGTAGGCGTTCACCCCGACGATGATCCGATCCTTCGACTCCACCTCCTTCTGGTGGCGGAAGGCGGACTCGGCGATCTCCTTCTGCGGATAGCCCTCCTCCACCGCCTTGATGATGCCGCCCATCTCCTCGATGCGGTCGAGGTATTCGAGGGCGGCCTTCTCCATCTCGTCGGTGAGGTACTCCACGTAGTAGGAGCCG
>Ga0180216_1003305_pt1 | contig 12843 bp, 11 predicted proteins | sample eDN3rd37CBELigMG_FD_128879 | JGI IMG/M metagenome (GOLD analysis project Ga0180216, IMG submission 128879) | Enriched Miracle-Growth compost microbial communities from Emeryville, California, USA - eDNA 3rd pass 37_C BE-Lig MG (version 2)... ...
GAGGGACGCGTCCGCTGCCAACCTCCCGTGACCTACTTAAGCGAGCCAGGGCCGGCTCGCAATGACTTCCGGCCGCCCGTCAAATAAAAGACGGCCGCCCCCGGAAGGAGCGGCCGCCACTATCTCTGCCCGCAGTCTGATCTCTATCTGAGCGCTCGCATCAGCCAGAGCGAGAGCTCGGGGAAGAAGAACAGCAGAAGCAGGAAGACGCACTGGATGATCATGTAGTCGGCCATGCCACGATAGATCGTGGCCAACGACCATTGGGGCACGACGTTCCTCAAATAATACGCCGACATGGCCACCGGCGGACTGAGGAACGCCGTTTGCAGATTGACCGCCACGAGCGCGCCGAACCAGACGAGAAGCTCGAGCTTCGACATGCCGCCGAACTTCAGCCGCTCGATGACCGGCATGAAGATCGGCAGGAACACCAGGATGATGGCCGGCCATTCGAACGGCCATCCCAGCACGAAGATCAGCACCATGATCAACGCAAGCTTCCAGCCGTCGTCGAGCGGCAGGGCGATCAGCGAATTGGTGATCACGGTCGCGGTGCCGAGCTTGGTGAAGACGGCGCCGAACACGTTGGACGCCACGGCGAGGAACAGCACCATGGCGGACGTGTTCATGGTGCCGACGCAGGCGTTCTTGAAGGCAGTCCAGTCAAGCCGGTTGTAGAGAAGCGCCAGAACCATCGCGCCGAATGCGCCGCAGGACGACGCCTCGGTCGGGGTGGCGAGGCCACCGAGAATGGTCCCGAGCGTAAACCCGATCAGAGCGGCCAACGGCGAGATGCCGAGCATGATCGCCCGGAAGTAGCGCTGCGTGATATAGGCGTAAGCCGCGTACGCTGCGACCAGAAGCCCTCCCGCTGCCCGGACCGCCCAGGCATCGACGAACGCGCCGATGATGGCGTACACGATCAACGCGGTCAGGACGAATGTCGCTAGAAACCCCAGAACGACAATGGGCACGCCGACCCGCTCGGTCGTCATCTGCTGGTAGGCTTCCGCCCGCTCTTCGGGCGTCATAGGCGGCCCGAGCGATGGATTGATGAGACTGCGCCCCATCGTATAGGCGAGATAGCAGAACGCGAGGCCGAGGCCGGGACCCATGCTCGCTGAATAGAGCAGGTTGACGGGCACGCCCATGGTGGGACCCATCACGACGAGCATGACGCTCGGCGGGATCAGAATGCCGAGCGTGCCACCAGCGGCAATGGCGCCCGACGACAGCCGTGCATCGTATCCGGCCTTGATCATGATCGGACCGGCCATGATACCGAGTACCGTAACGGCAGCGCCGACAATACCTGTGGCCATCGCGAAGATCGTGGCCGTCAGGATCACAGCCAGGTACAGCGATCCGCGAACCGGCCCGAGCAAACTTCGCAGGGCGCCGAACAGGCGTTCCATCAGTCCGGCCTGCTCGGTCATGTAGCCCATGAAGATGAACAGGGGGACCGCCGGAAGCACCTCATCCTTCATGGTGCCCCAGATCTGGAGGTAGGCGAGATCGAATGTCTGCGGCAAACCGAGGCCGATGCCGCCGAACACGATGGCGAGAAAGAGCAGCGTGAACGAGATCGGGAAGCCGATGAAGATCACCGCCACCATGCCGAAGAGCATGACGGCGCCTAGCATCTGATTGAAATCCATATGCTTAAACCTCGATCTTCTCGTGCTGGACGAGGAATTCGCCGGTGCGCGCTGCCCAGAAGCTCTTCATGAGCTCCGAAATGCCCTGCACGAAAAGCATGGCAAATGTCAGTGTAATGACCCCTCGGAATGGCCAGATAATCGGTTGCCATGCGCCGGAATTCGATCGCTCGCCGATGGACATCGAGTAGATGAAGTCGTCCCAGCTCGAGTACGTGAGGATGGCCATGGTCGGCAGGAAGAAGACGATGAATGCGATACTGTCTATCGTTCCTTTCGTCTTGTTGGAAAAGCCTTCCCACAGCATATCGGTCCGCACATGCGCACCTTTCAGCAACGCGTAGGCGCTCCCGAGCATGAACAGCGCGCCGTAGACCATCGTCGTCGCGTCGAGAGCCCAGATGGTCGGATCCGAAAAGACGTAACGGCTGATGACCTCGTACACATTGGGCACGATCAGAAGGGGCACCAGAACGCAGGCCAGCAGGATACCGAAGTATTCGGTAAACAAATCGATTGCTCGAATGATGCTCAGATAGGCTGATGATGGCTTTGCCATTTTCCTCCCCGAGGAGATTGCTTGCATCGGGATCTTGGCTCGTGCTCGCGGGTGACCTTGTTCCCTCTCCCGCAAACATGCTCCGGGCCGCGGCATGCGCGGCCCGGAATGATCGAGTGCTTACTTTTTCTCGCCCCAGTAGTGCTTGGCCGCCAAGCCATAGCTCGGATAGTAGAAGAGCTTGGCGGGAACCGAGATCGAGGCGAACGCCTTCTGAGAATCGTAGATTTCCTTGAACACGGGATTCTTCGCGGCCTCGCGTTCGGCGACCTTGTCCCAGGCCTTCAGGAAATCTTCGAGAATCTCATCGGGTGTGTGCTCGATGTTGACCTTATGCTTCTCTCTGAACTCTTTCAGCGCGTCGGCATTCTGCTTTTGCCAGCGTGACCACCAGCGGAACAATGTTTCGGTCGAGACCGCCTTGAACAGTTCCTGGTTTTCAGGACCGAGGTCACGCCACACCTTGCCGTTCACGAGCAGCTCGCCGAATGAGACCGGCTCGTGCAGCGACGGAGCGTAGTGATATTTCCAGATCGTCTGGAAACCGAACTGCAGGTCCTCGATGCCGCCCACCCACTCGGCGCAGTCGATGGTGCCGCGCTCGGCGGCCGGCATGATTTCACCGCCCGGCATGTTCACCGTGCGCATGCCCATCTCGTTGTAGATCTCGGCAGCGATACCGGTCTGTCGGCATTTCTGGCCCTTGAAGTCGGCCAGGCTCTCGATCTTCTTCTTGAACCAGCCGAGCGCCTGCGGGCTGGCATTGAGAACGGGGATCGAGACGACGTCGAGTTTCAGTGTTTCTTTGAGAAACTTCTCATGAAGCTGTTGGCCACCGCCCCACCAGTACCACGACAGATAGTCGAGGTGGTCCATGCCGAAGGGGCCGCCGGGGCCCCCGGAAAAGAGGATCGCGGCCTTGTTCTTGCCGACCCAATAGCCGGTCCACGTGTGGGCGCCATCGATCACGCCCTTCTGTGTTGCATCCAGCACCTCGAAGGGCGGGACGACCGTGCCCGCGGGCATCGTCTCGATCTTGATCTTGCCGGCGGTGAGCTGCTCGATACGCTTCGCGAACATCACGAAGTTTTCGTACTGCGTGAGAGACGCCGGCCACGACGCCTGCATCTTCAGCGTCTTTTGTGCTGCGACGGGAGCCGCGAGACCAATCCCGAGCCCAAGGGCGAGCACGGGAAGGATCCCGAGCTTCTTCCAGCTTAGCATTCCGTTTCCTCCGTTGACTTTTTTCTTGATCCCCGGAGTCAGCACAGGACTGATGCTTCGGTCAATCGGCATGACGATATGTAACATTGAAATTTACGCCTTGATTCCTAGCGCAACTTCGGCATGCAAGATTCCCAGGCATCTGCCGGAGAGCGCCGTACGGGCGGGGCTCATTCATTCCAGCGAGCCATCCGCCGCTCCGATCGGCTTCGAGACGACATCGCGCCCGCCGGATGCGCATCGCGGCAGCCTTCATCGTGATGACGAACCATGGCGGACGTGCCTATAGTCCGCACAAATCTTGCACCGGGAAGGAGATGCGATGCCCACGCTGGCCGCCATGGAATTGCTCGATCGCATGAGCCCGAAGCGCGCAGACAGGGCCTGGGTCGACGCGCAGCGAAACGATGAGCGGTCGCGCTTTCTGATTTTGTGCGATCTGAAGCCGGTCGTCGCGCCCAATGCCGGCCGCTCGGCCAGCGTCCTCAAGTGGTTGAGCCGCGCCGATGTCACCCGGCTGCGCCTGCCGGAGGACAATGCTCTTTTCCTCGGCGTATCGCGCGACGAAGCCGTTCCCCACTTTGCCATCGCGCTGAGCGAGCATCAGGTGCGCACGATTGCCGGAGCCGTCGAGATGCTGCGGCCGGCCGTCGATCTCCGGTCGCTCGCGATGCAGGGCGCCCTGACGTCGGACGACCAGTCACTCGCCGGACAAGCCCGCTCGCTCGCGCAATGGCATGAGAATGCGCGCTGCTGCGGCAAGTGCGGCTCGACGACTCTCGTCAAGGACGGCGGCTGGCGGCGCAAATGCTGGGGGTGCGGCCTGGACTGGTTTCCACGGACCGATCCGGTGGTGATCATGCTCGTGACCGACGGCGAGCGCTGCATCCTCGCGCACGAGCATCGCTATGCGCCGGGCATGTATTCGACGCTCGCCGGATTTCTCGAGCCCGGCGAGGACATCGAGCATGCAGTCCGCCGCGAGGTGCTCGAGGAAACCGGCATCGTCGTGGGGCGCGTCGAGTACTATCGCAGCCAGCCTTGGCCTTTTCCCCATTCGCTGATGCTGGGCTGTATCGCGCATGCCAAGACAACGGAGCTGAAGGTCGACCTCTCGGAGCTCGCCGATGCGCGCTGGTTCTCGCGCGCCGAAGCGCTGAGCATGCTCGACGGCACCCACCCCGACAAGCTGACCGCTCCAGGCAAGCACGCCATCGCGCATGTTCTCGTCCGCGCCTTCGTCGAAGGAAAGACGAGCTGAGATTGGCATCCGGTGCGGCGAGCGCTTAGCCTTTGGCGATCCGCCAATGAGACCGAGGAGGTCGCGCCATGAAAACCCCCATCACCTTCTACAGCGAAGGCCATAAGCTTTCGGGCGATCTTTACCTGCCGGACAATCTGCCGAAGAGCGAGAAGCGCGCTGGCATCGTGCTTTGCCACGGCTATACGGGCGTGAAGGATCTCTATCTGCCCGACAACGCACGCGTGCTGAACGACGCCGGCTACGTGGTGCTGACGTTCGACTACAAGGGCTGGGGCGAAAGCGAGGGAACCCGCAGCAGGCTCGCACCGATGAGCCGCGTCGCCGATGTGCAGTCAGCGGTGACGTTCCTCGGATTGCAGGAGAACGTGGACGAGGATCGTCTCGGTATCTACGGCACGAGCTACGGCGGTGCGACCGTCGTCTGGACGGCGGCCATCGATCCTCGGGTGAAGTGCGTCGTATCCTGTGTCGGCATCGGCAACGGTGCGCGCTGGATGCGCTCCGTGCGGCGGCCCGACGAGTGGGTCGATCTGCTCGCACGCTCGAAGAAGGATCGCGAGGCGCGCGTACTTTCGGGCAAATCGGAGTATGTGGCGCGCGAGGACGTTCTATTGCCCGACCGTCAATCCGCGGAACTCGCCGCAGCGGCGCGCAAGAACAACCCTAACGCCGTCGGTACGATCCCGCTCGAGTACATCGACGAGACCTTGCAGTTCAATCCCGAGTGGGTGGTCGACAAGATCGCACCCCGCCCGCTGCTGCTCATTACGACCGATGACGACCGTCTGGTGCCGCCTGACGAATCGCAGGCCCTCTATGCCAAGGCCGGCGAACCGAAGAAGCTGGTCACGCTCAAGGGCTGGGGCCACTACGAGGTTTATGCGGGGCGTGCCTTCGAAGAAGTGATGGGCGAGACGACAGCGTGGTTCCAACGGTATCTGCCGAGCCGGGTGTAGCGCACAACCACCCGCCGCCCCGGCGCTCGTCGCCCGATGGATCGCGGGACGCGTTCCCGCGATGACGAATGTCTGCGATGGACGGCTCAGCCGAATCGGGATTTGGACGTTTCGAGCACATCCTCGAACGTTCTCAAGCCGGTAGTCGGAGCATTGACCAGGACGGCCATGTTGCCCGGCTTGTGCTGGTTCCTGAGCATGCGCGTGTGCGCTTTCGGGATCTGATCCCAGCCGAAGACTTCGGACATGCACGGATCGATGCGACGTTCGACGACCAGCTTGTTCGCCTGCGCGGCCTGCAGAAGGTTGGCGAAGTGGCTGCCTTGTACGCGCTTCTGATGCATCCAGAGATAACGAGCATCCAGTGTGAGGTTGTAGCCCGTCGTGCCCGCGCAGATGACCACCATGCCGCCGCGCTTCACCATCAGCACGGATACCGGGAAGGTCGACTCGCCGGGATGCTCGAATACGAAGTCGACGTTGTTGCCTTTCCCCGTGATTTCCCAGATCGCCTTGCCGAACTTGCGCGCCTCGGCAATCCAGGCCTTTTCTTCCGGTGTGCCGACCTTCGGCAGTTGTCCCCAGCAGTTGAACTTCTTGCGGTTGATGACGCCCTTGGCACCGAGTTGCATGACGAAGTCCCGCTTGTCGTCCTCCGAGACGACGCCGATGGCGTTGGCACCCGCCGTCGCGCAAAGCTGGACAGCGAATGACCCGAGCCCACCGGAGGCGCCCCACACCAGCACGTTGTGCCCGGGCCGCAGGATGTGCGGCCGGTGTCCGAACAGCATCCGGTAGGCGGTGGCGAGCGTGAGCGTGTAGCAGGCGCTCTCCTCCCACGTTAGATGTTTCGGACGCTCCATGAGCTGCCGATCCTGCACGCGCGCGAATTGCGCGAACGATCCGTCAGGCGTCTCGTAGCCCCAGATGCGCTGCGATGGAGAGAACATCGGGTCGCCGCCGTTGCACTCCTCGTCGTCGCCGTCGTCCTGGTTGCAGTGGATGACGACCTCGTCTCCCACCTTCCATCGCTTCACCTTGGAGCCGACGGCCCAGACGATGCCTGCGGCATCGGAGCCGGCGATATGGAACGGGTTCTTGTGCACATCGCGAATGGGTGAGATCGGCGTGCCGAGCGCCGCCCAGATCCCGTTGTAGTTCACTCCGGCCGCCATCACGAGAACGAGCACGTCGTGGCTGTCGAGGTCCCACGTCGGAACGACTTCGACCTGCATGGCGGTATCAGGCTCGCCGTGCCGTTCCTCGCGGATGGTCCAAGCGTACATCCTGGCTGGGACATGGCCCAGGGGCGGTATCTCGCCGATCTCATAGAGATCCTTCAGCGGCGCGGAAGATAGAGGAGCAAGGCCGGTTTTCCTGGCGGCGGCTGAGGTCGACATGGCGCGTCTCCGGATAAAGCGAATACCGCGGTGCAACACATTGCACTGCATCACATCGCTGTGCGGCGCACAAGAGACAGACCCTCAACCTGACAAATAAACATTGTTATTCAATTTGCAGCGGGAGTGGCCGACGCCGTCGAGCCCATCGGCGCCCAGATGCGCCGCGGCTCCCGATAGATCCGTTCAATCTTTGTCAACTTGTCCGCGATAGGCTCAGACGCAAGGGGGACGCTTGTTGAGGCATCGACTATGGCCTTCCTCGTCCACATCTCCGAAATGCTCGGTACCGATCCACTCTCGTTGGTCGTGCTGAGCATGCTCAGCGCCATTTGCGCTTTTTATATGAAGCAGCTATCCACCCACAGGTGGTTGGCGTTCCTGTATTTCCCCGTCCTGCTTACGGGCGCACTGGTGGCCGACGACATCGCGGTTGCCCTTGGCCTCTATCCGCCTCTCTCGCCCAGCCCCAGCTTCGTTGCCGACGGCCTGCCCAACATCCTCGTTGCCGGCGTTGTCGGGATGATCATCGCGGGCCTGGCCCTGATCGGAGGATTGCGCCGGTTCCAGTGATGCGTCGCGGAACAGTATCCTCAGCCGCTCACCGCCCGATTGTCGCCGCGCAACAAAATTGACATACTGCATCGCAGCATCGAGGGCTGGCAGAGGGCCGGTCCGGCCCGGTGGAGCCTGAGCCGATGACTGCGACGAAGCGCGACCAGCCTTGGATCTTTCGCACCTATTCGGGGCACTCGACTGCCGAGACGTCCAACGCCCTCTATCGCTCGAACCTGGCCAAGGGGCAGACTGGGCTTTCGATCGCCTTCGATCTGCCGACACAAACCGGCTATGATCCCGACCACGTCCTCTCGAACGGCGAGGTCGGCAAGGTAGGTGTTCCGGTCGCTCACCTCGGTGACATGCGGCTCTTGCTCGATCAAATCCCGCTCGACCGCATGAACACGTCGATGACCATCAACGCGACGGCGGCCTGGCTGCTCGCACTCTACGTTGCGGTTGCCGACGAACAGGGCGCATCCCGTGCCAAGCTGACCGGCACCATCCAGAACGACATCATCAAGGAGTACCTGTCGCGCGGCACCTACGTCTTCCCGCCGGAACCCTCGCTCAAGCTGATCCAGGATACGATCCTGTTCTCGTATCGCGAGATCCCCAAATGGAATCCGACCAACGTGTGCTCGTACCATCTGCAGGAGGCAGGTGCGACGCCGGTGCAGGAGCTCGCCTTCGCCCTCGCAACGGCGGTGGCCGTTCTCGACACGGTCAAAGCCTCGGGGGAAGTGCGACCTGAGGATTTCCCGCAGGTGGTCGGACGCATCTCGTTCTTCGTCAACGCCGGCCTGAAGTTCGTGACCGAGATCTGCAAGATGCGGGCGTTCACGGAGCTGTGGGACGAGATATGCGCGACGCGCTACGGCGTGGAGGATGCCCGCCTTCGCCGTTTTCGCTATGGCGTGCAGGTGAACTCGCTCGGCCTCACAGAGCCGCAGGCCGAAAACAACGTCTATCGCATTCTCCTCGAGATGCTGGCCGTGACGCTGTCGAAGAACGCGCGCGCTCGTGCGGTGCAGCTTCCCGCTTGGAACGAGGCGCTTGGCTTGCCGCGCCCATGGGATCAGCAGTGGTCGTTGCGCATGCAGCAGGTGGTCGCCTACGAGACGGATCTGCTGGACTATCCCGATATTTTCGACGGCTCGAAAGCGATCACGGCCAAGGTCGAGGACCTGAAGGCCGAGGCAAAGGACGAGTTGGCACGCATCGAGAAGATGGGGGGCGCGATCGCGGCTATCGACTACATGAAGCGCCGTCTGGTCGAATCGAACACGGAGCGGCTGCGCAAGATCGAGACGGGCGAGCAGGTGGTCGTTGGCGTCAATCGCTGGACCGAGACGGAGCCGTCACCGCTCTCGACCGGCGATGGCGCCATCCTCACCGTCGACGAGGGGGTCGAGCGCGAAGCCATCGATAAACTCGAAGCTTGGCGCGCGAGCCGTGATGGCGCCGCTGCGGGGATGGCGCTCGCCGACCTCGAGCACGCCGCTCGCGAAGGCCGCAATGTCATGGAACCCTCGATTGCCTGCGCGAAAGCCGGCGTAACGACGGGCGAGTGGGGCGCTACGTTAAGGCGGGTGTTCGGGGAGTACCGCGCGCCGACTGGTGTTGCTCAGGCCCGGGCGGCATCAAGAGACGGCGTCAACGATGTGCGGCAGCGCGTCGAGACGATCTCGGAAAAGCTCGGACGCCGGCTCAAGTTGCTGGTCGGCAAGCCCGGGCTCGACGGCCATTCGAACGGCGCCGAGCAGATCGCCGTGCGTGCGCGCGATTGCGGCATGGAGGTCGTGTACGAGGGCATTCGCCTCACGCCGTCGCAGATCGTGCGCGCTGCGATCGACGAGAGTGTGCATGTCGTCGGCCTGTCCATTCTCTCGGGCTCGCACGTTCCGCTGGTTCGCGACGTCATGGAGCGCATGCGCAGCGAGGGGCTCGATGACATTCCGGTCGTTGTCGGCGGCATCATTCCGCCGAACGATGCTGCCACGCTCAAGGCGTTGGGCGTCGCCGCCGTCTACACGCCGAAAGACTACGAGTTGAACGCCATCCTGAGCGACATCGTGCGGCTGGTCGAGAACAGCGAAAGCGTCGCGGCATAGAGCGCGTTCACGACAGGTTTCCGGGGTTCCCGGAAACCGCGTGCAACGTGGTTACCCGGGACCTTTCACGTCGCATCTTTGACGGGCGAAGGCCCCGGCTCGGCGCGCTGCCCGCGCAGCGCTTGGCCGGGGACCCGGGCCTTGGGTTTGGTTTCTTCCGAGACGTCGACATCGCTTCAGGACGCAATTTGCCCGGCTCGGGAGCAAAACCGATGCGAACCTCTTCCGACATGAACGCACTCTACATATGCATCCGTTCCAATGCCGCAATATCGAGACGGCAGCCGTGTCCGGGCAGGTCCGGGACATGCGCAAAGCCATCCTCGACGCGAATGCGATCCTGATAGACCGGCTCGAACCACGGCATCACTTCGAGGAAGCTCGCATTATCGAGGGAAGCGAGGATCGGCAGGCTCATCTCCGTGAAGAGATGCGACGAGACCGCCACGCCGTGGCGCTCCGCGAGATGCGCGCCCTTGATGAACTCGCCGATGCCGCCCATGCGCTGCAAATCGGGCATCAGCGTCTGGCAGCACCTCATCTCGGCCATTTCGGCCATGCCACGTGCCAGATATTCCGATTCCCCGCTCGCGATCGGAATAGGGCTCGCAGCGGCGATCTCGGCCTCGCCGCGATGATCGTGGTAGGGAACCGGCTCCTCGAACCAGGTGAGATCGAATTCGGCGAGCCGCCTCGACAGCCGGATGGCGCCCGCAACGTCGAGCGTCTGATTGGCATCGACCATCAGCTTGATGTCAGGACCGATCGCTTCGCGGACCGCCTTCACGCGTTCGACGGTCACGCGATCATCGCCGCGCGCGATGCGAAGCTTCATCGCCCGGTAACCTGATTTTACGCGCTCCGCCGCCTCGCGCTGCAGTTCGTCGACACCCATGGTGAGCCAGAGCCCGCCGCTCCAGTAGACAGGAACCTTCTGCCTGACGGCGCCGAGCAGCTTGTGCATGGGCAGTCCAGCCGCCTTCGCGCGGATATCCCATAACGCCGTCTCGATCGCCGCAAGCGACATGATCAGCGGGCTCTTGTGCCCAAAAAACAGCGTGTCGCTCAGGGCCTTCTGCACGAAGGCAGGGGAGAAGTGCGGATCGGTCCCTTCTACGAGCGATGCCAGCGTCTCGACGCCATCCACCAGCATGCGCATACGCCGCCCGTTGAGCGTGAAGGCGAGGCCTTCTCCCACGATCCCGGCATCCGTCTCGACCAGAACAGCGAGGATACCTGCCGACTTGATCTCCCATCCGCCGGCGAGGATCGGCTTCTCGAGCGGGACATTCGCAGGCAGAGTTCGGACGCGCGCGACTTTCATGAAAGCACCATGGCCTACGGCGACGAGAGCGGCACGCGGCGCGGCACCAGGATCTGGCCTGTCACCTCGAAGACGAGATCGCCGTTCTGGTTGAACCCTTCGCCGTGCGTTACCAACAAACCCCGTTCCGGCCGATTACCGAAGTTCGTCAGCTCCGCGATCGTCTGCCGGTAGGTGACGGTGTCGCCCACGAACACCGGTTTCGGCCACTTGAGATCCCTGAAGCCGGGCGACGGTCCCCAGCGCGCAATCACCTCGCCCCGCGCACGAGCTTCCGCTTCACGCTTCTGGCGCGACCTGATGTTCATGCCCGTGTAGATGGATGCCGTTTGCCAGCCGGAGGCGCACAGGGCTCCGAAAATCGAGCTTTTCGCGGCTTCTTCGTCCAAGTGGAAGGGCTGCGGATCGTATTTCGCGGCGAATGCCTTGATGTTCTCCGCCGTGAACGTAAAACTTCCCAGTTCGGTGACACGGCCGACCTCGAGATCCTCGAAATAGGTGCTCACGACTGGCCTCCCGTCGGGCTGGCAGCGAGAACAGGCTCGCGCACGGCGATGAAGAACGCGTTTTGCATCGTCATCACCAACTCGTCGTCCTGATTGAACACCTCGTGCTGCATCTTGCAGATCCCGACGTGCGGCCGTGATCGCATCACGCGCTTGTCCACGCACGTGGAGCGCGCCTTCAGCACGTCACCGGGGCGCACCGGCTTCTTCCACCTCACCTCGTCGATGGCCGGTCCGCCCATCGAGGCCGCGTCAGCAAGAATGCCGTCATAGAACATGCGCATGAAGATTGCGCACGAGTGCCAGCCCGAGGCGCAAAGCCCTTTCACGAGCGAGAGCTTGGCCGCTTCCTCGTCGATATGGTGCGGCTGCGGATCGTAGGCGTGCGCGAACTCGAAGATTTCATCCTTGGTGACGTGATAGGCGCCGTATTCGTACGGCGCGCCCACCACAATGTCCTCGTAGTGGCGCTTCTTGCGTGCGTCTGTCGCCATACCGAATGTCCTGGCTGTGAGATTTTGCTGGCGATGTCTATGGCATGGCTCGGAGACGGTCCGCCAGTGCTCTTGCTCGTGCTGCCCCGTCACGAGCCATATCGGCGCAAAGCCCGGTGTAGGCGACCGGGTCCAGCAGTTCCCGGATGCCGTTCTCGTTGAGATGGGTCGTGACGCGCGGATCGGCGGCCAGCAGGTCCGAGAACGAGCGCCCTTCGACGAACGCCGCCTGTGCCGCATCGTAAACCACATCGTGCGCATGTTGGCGGCCAAGCGTACGGCCGAGCTCCAGCATGACGGCCTCGGCCATGATCAATCCGCCGCCAAGATCGAGATTGCGCCGCATGCGCTCGGGATCGAGCACGAGCCCCTGCAGGACTTCGCCGAGGCGCCCCAGCATGTCTCCCGTTGCGACGCACGCGCGCTGCTCTGCGGCGTCCATCATCAGCGTCATCGTGCGATCGGCCTCGTGCTCGGTCTGCATGGCCTCGAGCGCCAACGGAACTTGCGTGCGCACCTCGGCTGCGAGCGCGATGATGTCCTGGCAGAGCTTCGGATTACGCTTCTGGGGCATGGTCGACGATCCGACCGTTCCCGGCGGCACCGGTTCCTCCACCTCACCGAACTCGGTCTTCATCAGCGTGTAGATTTCCCGGCCGATTTTGGCTGACGTGGCGGAGAGCAGCCCCAGGATGCAGATATTCTCCGCCAGGTGATCACCGAGCGCGCGCGACGGGACTTGCATCGAGCCGAACCCCAGGTGCTTGCCGATGCCGGCCTGTA
>Ga0180216_1003308_pt1 | contig 12833 bp, 10 predicted proteins | sample eDN3rd37CBELigMG_FD_128879 | JGI IMG/M metagenome (GOLD analysis project Ga0180216, IMG submission 128879) | Enriched Miracle-Growth compost microbial communities from Emeryville, California, USA - eDNA 3rd pass 37_C BE-Lig MG (version 2)... ...
CTCGGACCTTCTCGCGGGCCGCGCGGCGAACGAACATCGCGACTGAGCCAGGAACACAGCCTGCATCCTCAGGAAACCGCACCCGGCTGCCGGCCCGGCGCGTTAGAGCAACAGGCTCCTAGGAGTCTTCCCTGACGACGGGTCGGCGCTTGTTGCACCCGCCTCCCGGCGGCGTTATCCAGGCCGGCATGGCCGACGAGAACGCGCAGGCGCCGGTTTCCGGACGAAACAACAAGGGCAAGTTCCTGGTCGTCCTCTTCCTGGGTCTCCTCTTGACGGCGATCTCCGCCTTCGTCGCGCTGATCGGTCTGGAGAGCGGGCCGATCGGAAACGCCTTCGTGCCGGGAGGAACCACCCCCGAAAACCTGCCGGAGGCCCAGAGCGAGGGGGCGAAACTCCTCGTCCGCCACTGCGGGGGCTGCCACAACCTCCCCACGCCGAAGCTGCACACCGCGGAGTCCTGGCCCTACGTCCTGGAGCGCATGCTCGCCCACGCCCGCTCGCAGGTCTTCAGCAAGAGGCCGATCCCCACCGAGGAAGGCCAGCGCGTCCTCCTGGACTACCTCCAGAGGAACGCGCGCGAGGCCTCGGCGCCGCCCGCCGCGCAAACCGCACCCTGACGCGAATCGGCGCGCGCATGGTAAGGTCCCGCGCCATGCGCACCCTTCGATACGTACTTCCCGCAGCCCTCCTCCTTGCCTGTACCGCGGCCGAGAAGAAGGCCGCCAGGGAGGAGCCCCTGGCCCGGATGGGCGTGGATCTCGACGCGCTCGACCGCAGCGTCGACGCCTGCGAAGACTTCTACCAGTTCGCCTGCGGCGGCTGGATGGAGAAGACCCCCATCCCGCCGGACCGCCCTTCGTGGCACCGGAGCTTCTCCGAGATCCAGCAGCGAAACGAGAGGGCCCTCCTGCGGATCCTCGAGGACGTGGCGGCTGGTCGCATGCAGACGCCGGACGGAGAGAAGCTGGCGGCGTTCTGGAAGAGCTGCATGGACGAGGACGCGAGCCGGGAAATGGAGACACTCCGGGAGCAACTCGGCGAAATCCGTGAGGTCGGCGCCCCGGAGGATCTCGCCCGCACCGTCGCGCGTCTGCACGAGAAGGGCGTGGGCGTCTTCTTCGTCTTCCGCTCCGTCCCCGACTATGAGGACGCCCAGGACGTGATCGGCCTGGCCGACCAGGGCGGACTCGGCCTCCCCGATCGCGATTACTACCTGCGGGACGACGAGAGATCCCGCGCGCTCCTCGAGGCCTACCGCGCACACATCGGGCGCATGTTCGTCCTGGCGGGCGTGGAGGAGGAGCGGGCGACCGCGAACGCGGACACGGTGCTCTCGATCGAAGCCGAGCTCGCCCAGTCCTCGATGTCTCGCGTCGATCGGCGCGATCCCTACAAGGTCTACAACCGGCTGGATCGGAAGGGGCTCGAGGAGAGGGCCCCCCACTTCCGCTGGGACGTCTACTTCTCCGAGGCGGGAATCGACGACGTCGAGGCCATCAACGTGGCGGTCCCGGACTTCTTCGTGCGCATGGACGAGATCCTGACGAGCCGCCGGCCCGACGAGATCTCCGCCTACCTCTCGTGGCACCTCTTGCGCGCGGCGGCCCCGGCGCTCTCGAAGCCCTTCGTCGAGGAGGACTTCGCCTTCCAGAAGCTCCTCACCGGCCAGGAGGAGCTCGCGCCCCGCTTCCGCCGCTGCATCGAGGCCACGAATCGCGCCGTGGGCTTCGCACTCGCCCGCGCCTTCGTCCGCGAGCACTTCGGCGAGGAGGGCAAGGAGATCGCGCAGCGCCTGATCCACGGGATCGAGGAGGCCTTCGCCGAGAACCTGCGCGCCCTGGACTGGATGGACGAAGAGACCCGGGCCCAGGCCTTCGAGAAGTTGGGGACCCTGCGCAACCACATCGGCTATCCCGAGGTCTGGAGGAGCTACGAGGGCCTGCGCCTGAGCGAGGACGATCAGCTCGCCAACCGCATGGCGGCGGCGGCCTTCGAGCGGCGGCGCGACCTGGCGAAGATCGGCAAGCCGGTCGACCCGCACGATTGGTTCATGACCCCGCACACGGTGAACGCCTACTACTACTCGCTGCGCAACGAGATGGTCTTCCCCGCCGGGATCCTGCAGCCGCCCTTCTTCGCGGCCGACGCCCCCGAGGCCGCCAACGCCGGGGCGATCGGCATGGTGATGGGCCACGAGCTCACCCACGGCTTCGACGATCGGGGCAGGCTCTTCGACGCGCAGGGGAACCTGCGGTCGTGGTGGACCGAGGCCTCCGGCCGCGCCTTCCAGGAGAAGGCGCAATGCGTGGTCGAGCAGTACGAGAACTACGAGGTGGGCGATCTGCGGGTCAACGGCAGACTCACACTCGGTGAGAACATCGCCGACATTGGCGGACTCAAGCTGGCCTGGATGGCCTTCGCCAAGAGCCGCGAGGGACGCGAGGACCGCCCGGTCGCGGGCTTCACGGAAGCCCAGCAGTTCTTCCTCTCCTACGCCCAGAGCTGGTGCGCCAACGTCCGCGAGGAGTTCGCCCGGATGCGGGTCCTCACCGACACCCACTCGCCCCCGAGGTACCGGGTCAACGGCGTGGTCTCCAACCTCCCCGCCTTCCAGGAGGCCTTCGGTTGCAAAACGGGCCAGCCGATGGCGCCGGCCGCTCGCTGCGCCGTCTGGTGAGGGAGCGCCCGCCTATTCGGAGGCGAAGCGTCCGATCGCCTCCGCCAGGGCCTTGGGCGCCTCCCAGTGGAGCATGTGTCCGGCGCCCGGAATCTCCAGGCGCCGGGCCGTCTCCAAGGCGGCGACGCGCGCCTCGTGATCCCGCGTCCGATAGCCCTTCTCCCCCTCGATGCAGAGGACCGGCATCCGCAGCGCGCGCAAGAACTCGGCGAAGACCTCGGGCCGGAAGGGATAGGGGCCCTTCGTCCGATGGACGGGATCGAAGCTCCACACGTAGCCGCCCTCGACCTTCCGCAGGGACCACGAGGCCAGGTCCCGGGCGATCTCCGGGGCGAGGCTCGGATTGCGGGCGAGCAGCTTTTCGGCCGCCTCCTCGACGGAGGCCATGGGCCGAAGCTCCCGCCCCCGCGCCGCTCGGACGGAGTCGACCCAGCGCCGGACGTGGTTCGGTCCGGGTAGCCCTTCCGGCGCCTCCGGCCCGAGGCCCTCGATCAGGACCAGGCGATCCACCAGGTCCGGATGCGAGCCGGCGAAGAGCACGCTCGCCGTCCCCCCCATGCTGTGGCCCACCAGCGTGAGCGGGCGGCTCCCCCGCTGGCGGACGAGGTCGGCGAGATCGGCAACGTAGTCGAAAAAGTGGTAGTAAGCGCCCTCCGGGAGCCACTGGCTCTCTCCGTGGCCACGCCAATCGAAGGCCACGACCCGGTTCCCCTCCTCGGCGAGCCGGGAGGCCGTCCAGTGAAAGGAGCGCCCCACGTCGAGGAAACCGTGGGCGAAGAGGATGGTTCCCCCGCGCGGCGCCGCGGGCTCCCAGGTCCAGACCCGATGGAGTAGGCCGTTGGCCCGGAGCGTTTCGCCTTTGGGCTCGATCATGCCCCTGAGTCTAACGCGGGGAACGAAGGAACGAATGAAGGAAGCAGAGTCGACCGAGATTCGCTCGAAGCTCGCGGCCCTCCGCGAGAGGATCGACGCCGCATGCCGCGCCGCGGGCCGCTCGCCCGACGAGGTGCGGCTCCTGCTCGCGAGCAAGACCCAACCGCCCGAGCGCATCCGCGAGGCGGTGGAGGCCGGAGCCACGCTCTTCGGGGAAAACCGCGTCCAGGAGCTCGCGCGCAAGGCGCCCGAACTGGAAGACCTTCCCATCGAATGGCACATGATCGGCCACCTCCAGACCAACAAGGTGCGGCAGGTCCTCGATCGGGCGCAGGTGATCCAGTCGGTGGATCGGCCCTCACTCGTCCAGGCGCTGGAGCGGGAGCTCGAAAAGCGCGACGCGCGCGTGAAGGTCTACCTGCAGGTCAACACCTCCGGCGAGGAGAGCAAGTCGGGGGTCCGCCCCGAGGAGGCGGAATCGCTCGCGCGCGCGATCCTCCGCAGCGGGCGTCTCGAACTCGAGGGACTGATGACGATCGCCACGAACTCGCCCGACCCCGAGGACGCCCGCCGCTGCTTCCGCCTGCTGCGGGAGGTGCGAGACCGCCTCGTCGGTCAGGGGCTCGGCGACCTTCGCGAGCTCTCCATGGGGATGTCGGGCGATCTCGAGGTGGCGATCGAGGAGGGGAGCACCCTCCTTCGCGTGGGCTCCGCCGTCTTCGGAGAACGCGGCTAGATCGCTCGGCGACGGGCGCGAAGCTCGGCGAAGATCGCCACCCTCTCGGCCTCGGGAAGGAGGGAGCGGATCGCCGGGAAGATCGTCTCCTCCTCGGAGCGGAGGTGCTCGTCGAAGTCCCGGACCAGGCGGGCCCCCACCTCGGCGAGTTCCGCGCGGACGGCCGGGAGGCCCGATGGCGCCTGCTCGAGGGCCGCGCAGATCTCGACCAGCCTCCTCAGGTCCTCGGTGTGACCCTCGTGCTCGTCCTCCATGCGGGCCAGCGCGGCGTCCACGGCGGGATCCCGCCCGCTCAGTCGCGGGACGATGCTCTCCTCCTCGTCCGCCACGTGGAGGGGGAGCGCGACGGAGAAGTACCGCCGCACGCGGGCCGCCGCCTCGGCGATCTCCTTTTCGCCCGCCTCCGTCTGCTCCGCGATCCGCACCGCCAGGCGAGAAAAGGAGCGGATCCTCGTGTGGCAGTCCAGGAGCAGATCGACCACGTCCTCCGGCGGCTTCTTGGATCCGATTCCGATCAGCATTCTTTCCTCCGCTCCGGGGGACTTGCACCTTCCGCGCCATCCGTCTCGAAGCGCCGGAGCTTCCGCCAGAGCGTGTTGCGCCCGATGCCGAGGATCTCGGCCGCCCGGCCGATCCGTCCGTCGCAGGCATCCAGGACCGCGAGCACGTGGCGCCGCTCCACCTCGTGCAAGGGGAGGAGGCGCTCCTCCTCGATCCGCCGCGATGGCGCGCCGATCTCCTCGGGCAGGTCCCCGCTCTCGACGACCTCGCCGGTGGCGAGAACGGCCGCGTACTTCACGGCGTTCGCCAGCTCCCGGACGTTGCCCGGCCAGTCGTGGGCGAGGAGGAGCCGCTTCGCCTCGGGCGAGAAGGCGCGGGCCGTCCCGACCTCGGCTCGAAGAAACAGCCGCGCCAAGGGAAGGATGTCCTCCCTCCGGTCCCGCAGCGGGGGGACTTTCACGTGGAGGACCTTGAGCCGGTAGTAGAGGTCCTCGCGGAAGGATCCCTCGCGGATCAGCCTCTCCAGATCCCGGTTGGTCGCGCAGACGATGCGCACGTCCACCGCGACGGGGCGGGTCTCTCCGAGGCGGCGGATCTCCCCGTCCTGGAGCGCGCGCAGGAGCTTGGCCTGCAGGGCGAGCGGCATCTCGCCGATCTCGTCGAGGAAGAGGGTCCCTCCGTCGGCCTCCTGGAAGAGCCCCCGCTTGGCCTGATGTGCGCCGGTGAAGGCGCCCTTCGCGTGGCCGAAGAGTTCGGACTCCAGGAGCTCGGCGGGGAGCGCCGCGGCGTTCACCGCCACGAAAGGCCCGCCCGCCCGCGGCCCGTTGGCGTGGAGGAGGCGGGCGACCACCTCCTTCCCCGTGCCGCTCTCGCCCGTGATCACCACGGGCGCGTCGCTGTGCGCGAAGCGCGCCACCCGGCGGAAGAGCGCCTGCATCGCGGGGCTTTCGCAGACGACGCTGGTGGGCCGGCGCGCCTCGAGGACCGGCACCAGACCGCAGTGGGGACAGGAATCGTGTTCCAAGATCTCGACCATGAGTTCCATCATGGAACGGACTCACCTCCCTGTCACTTCCCGCACCGCGGGCTGGATCGATGGCGCGAGCTGGCACGGTTTCCGCAGAAACGGGAGGTCCACGTATGGCGGAGGAAAAGATGATCTCCACCGAGACACCCGTTTCCGACCTCGTTCTCCAGCATCCGGCCAGTGCCGCGGTCTTCCAGCGGCACCGGATCGACTTCTGCTGCAACGGCCACCGCTCCATCGAGGAGGCGGCCCGCCACCAGGGCGTCGATCTCGCCGCGCTCGTGCGCGACCTCCAGGCGACCATCGCCGAGGGGAGCGACCCTTTCGACCGGGATCCCCGCACCCTCTCCTCGGTCGCCCTGCTCGCGCACATCGTGGTCACCTACCACGAGCCCTTGCGGCAGAAGCTCCCCTACCTGCTCTCCCTCGCACACAAGGTCGCCCGTGTCCATGGCGACCGGAACGATCGCCTCCTCCACCTCGCCGAGACGATGCAGCGGCTCCACGACAGCCTCCTGCCGCACCTGGATCGGGAGGAGAGGCACCTCTTTCCGGCGATCATGGGCGGCGGAGCGAGCGAGACGATCCGGGCGGAGTTCGCGACCATGCACGCCGACCACTTGGACGTGGCGGCGATGCTCGACGAACTCCACGAGACGACCGAGGGCTTCCGGGTGCCCGACTGGGCCTGCGCGAGCTACCGCACGCTCTTTCGGGAATGCGAAGCGCTCGACGAGGCCATCCGGCGCCACGTCCACCTCGAGAACCACGTCCTCATGCCCAGGTACGTCGAATGAATTCCATCCGTGAGGTGCTGGAAGCGGATCATCGCCGTCTCGAGGGCCTCCTCGCGAAGGCGATGGCGCCCGCCGGCCGGATCGACGAGCCCAGCTACCGGGAGTTCCGGTCGGGACTGCTGCGCCACATCGGCATCGAGGAAAAGATCCTTTTCGCCCGAGCGCGGAAGCGGCTGGGCGCGCCCCTTCCCCTGGCGAAGCAGCTCCGGATCGAGCATGGGGCCATCGCCTCGCTCCTCGTGCCCCCGCCCGACCACGCGCTCCTCCGCGAACTCGAGGGCCTCCTCTCCCGCCACGATGCGCTCGAGGAGGGAGACGCCGGCGTGTACGCCGAATGCGAGGCCCTACTCGCGGACGAGAAGGACTCGATCCTGGAGGAGATCCGCACCTTCCCCGCCCCGAAGATGAATCGCCACTACGACGGGCCGAACGTCTACCGCACCGCGCGCGAGGCCCTCGCCGCCTCGGCCCGCCAGCGCTTCCGCTAGGACCGCCCGCCCGCCCGATCCTTGTCCGGCCCGGTCGTGGCCTGCTAGAAGGTTTGCGGCCGAGCCGGACGATGCGCGCCCTCCTACTTTCCAACGTCGCGGAATTGGACAACCCCCTCGCCGTGGGCTGGGCCGAGATGACGGCCTGGCTCCAGGAGCACCCCTACGTCTCGGTTCCCCTGGCGCTCCTTCTGCTGGGGCTCGCGGCCTGGGCGACCCTCCTCCTCGTCCGGGTCACCGCCCTCCCGGCGATCGGAGCGATCGCCCGACGCGCCCCCCACCGCTGGCTCGAGATCATCGTCCAGCACAAGACGCTGGATCGCCTGGCCTACGCGGTGCCGGTCCTCGTCGTCTTCCAAGGGGCCACCCTCTTCGAGACCCTGCCGGCCGCGGTGATCACGCTCCTGCAGCGGCTCGCCGTCGCCTGCGCCGCGATCGTCGTCGTCCAGGCGCTCTCGGCGTTCCTCAACGCCCTGAACGACATCTACAACCAGAACCCGCTGGCCTCGGAGCGTCCGATCAAGGGGATCCTCCAGGTCATCAGCGTGATCTCCTACATCGCCGCCACGATCTTCGTCATCGCGGCCCTCCTCGATCGCTCGCCCCTCCTCCTGCTGAGCGGCCTCGGCGCGATGTCGGCGATCGTCATGCTGGTCTTTCGCGACTCGATCCTCTCCCTCGTCGCCGGCTTCCAGGTCACGCGGACCGGCGCGATCCGCCTGGGCGACTGGATCGAGATGCCCCAGTTCAACGCCGACGGCGCGGTGATCGACATCGCCCTGAACTCGGTGACGGTGCAGAACTGGGACCGCACCTTCACCGTCATCCCGGCGCACCGCTTCCTCGAGCATTCCTTCAAGAACTGGCGGGGGATGCAGCAGTCGGGCGGCCGAAGGATCAAGCGCTCGATCCTCATCGATCTCTCCACCGTCCGCTTCCTCACCCCGGAGGAGGTCGATCGCTTCGAGCGCTTCGCCCTCCTGCGCGACTACATCCGCGAGAAGAAGCGGGAGCTCGAGGAGCACAACCGCCGCCACGCCACCGACCCGAGCATCCCCGTGAACGTGCGGCGGCTCACCAACATCGGAACCCTCCGCGCCTACATCGATCGCTACCTGAGGCAGCATCCGGGCATCCACCAGGGGATGACCTTGATGGTGCGGCAGCTCCAGCCCACCGAGCAGGGGCTCCCCCTCGAGATCTACGTTTTCACCAACGACGTCCGGTGGGTGAACTACGAGGCCATCCAGTCCGACATCTTCGACCACATCCTCGCCGCGGTCCCGCACTTCGGCCTGCGGATCTTCCAGAATCCGACGGGACACGACCTCGCGCGGATCTGGTCGGAAGCGGAACGAACGGCCGAAAACCGCCCCCTGGGCGAGATGCCGGCCTCGATCGCGCCTGCCGAGCCCGAGACCTGAGCTTCCCGCTTGGAAGTGGAAAAAGGTCGTGCTACGCGTGAGAGGATGACCGACCTCGAAATCGCCCAGCGCGCAAGGCTCCGCCCGATCGTCGAGATCGCCGCCCAGCTCGGCCTCTCGGCGGACGACCTCTTCACGTTCGGCCCGCACATGGCCAAGGTGCGGATCGAGCCGCCGGAACCGCGGGGGAAGCTGATCCTCGTCACCGCCCTGACGCCCACCCCCGCCGGAGAGGGCAAGACCACGGTCTCGATCGGGCTGACGCAGGCCCTCGGTCGTTTGGGGAAGCGGGTCGCCGTCGCGATCCGCGAGCCCTCGCTCGGCCCGGTCTTCGGGATCAAGGGCGGCGCCACCGGGGGAGGCCACTCCCAGGTCCTCCCCATGGAGGAGATCAACCTCCACTTCACGGGCGACTTCCACGCGATCACCTCGGCGAACAACCTCCTCGCCGCGATGACCGACAACCACCTCCACCACGGGAATGCGCTCGGCCTCGATCCGCGGCGCATCGAGCATCGGCGGGCCCTGGACATGAACGATCGGGCCCTTCGGCACGTGGTGGTCGGACTGGGCGGACCGGTCGACGGGGTGCCGCGCGAGGCGGAGTTCGAACTCACCGTGGCCACCGAGGTCATGGCGATCATGGCGCTTTCGCGGGACCTCGAGGATCTCCGGGAGCGGCTGGGCCGGATCCTCGTCGGCTACACCCGGGACGGCGCACCGATCACCGCTCGCGATCTGCAGGCGGACGGCGCCATGACGGTCCTGCTCCGGCAGGCCATGCAGCCCAACCTCGTCCAGACTCTGGAGGGCCAGCCCGCCTTCGTGCACATGGGTCCCTTCGGGAACATCGCGCACGGCACCAACTCCATCCGCGCCACGCGCCTCGGCCTCGGCCTGACCGACTACGTGGTCACCGAGGCGGGCTTCGCCACCGATCTGGGGGCGGAGAAGTACTTCGACCTGGTGTGCCGGACGGCCGGCTTCAGGCCTTCCGCCGTGGTCCTCGTCGCCACGGTCCGGGCGCTCCGCTACCACGGCGGCGCCGACGCCTACCAGACGCCCGATCCCCGGGCGCTCCGCGCGGGCCTCGCCAACCTGGACAAGCACGTGGAGAACGTGCGCCTCTTCGGCTACGACCCCGTCGTCGCGCTCAACCGCTTCCCCGGAGACAGCGAGGAGGAGCTCGCGATCCTCCGGGGTTGGGCCGAGGAGAGGGGCGTGCAGCTCCGTTCGGCGGAGATCTGGGCCCGGGGCGGCGAGGGCGGGATCGAGCTCGCCGAGGCGGTGCTGGAGGCGGCCGATCGCCGCGGCGAGTTCCGCCCCCTCTATCCGTTGGAGGCCGGCCTCGAGGAGAAGATCGAGACCATCGCCACCCGCGTCTACGGTGCCTCCGGCGTCCGCTACACCTCGGCGGCCCTGGCGGCGCTCCGGCGAGCGGAGGCGGAAGGGATGAAGGAGGTCCCGGTGATCGTCGCCAAGACGGCGGCGAGCCTCTCCGACGATCCCAAGCTCCGCGGCCGCCCGCAGGGATTCGAGGTCACCGTCACGGATCTCCGGCAGCGCCGCGGCGCGGGCTTCGTCGTCGCCTACATGGGCAGCATCAACACCCTCCCCGGCCTTCCCAAGGCCCCGGCGGCGAATCGGATCGGCCTGGACGCCGAAGGAAACACCCTCGGTCTTTTCTGAGCGCACTCTCCGAACGAAGACGACGAGCGCCGAGCCCCCGGCGCTCCGCCACCGTCGTGGACCACCTCGCTGGCCTATCGATCTTTCCTTCGATTTGATCCAGAATCGCCGGGTTCCGAACACTCTGGAACGCTGCTTGGGCCGACAGGAGGTTTTGGATGGTTGGCGTGAGAAACGGCTTGGGCACGGTGTGCGCGGTCCTATTGGGCCTCGTCGCCTCTTCCTGTTCCTGCGGAGGGGATGCTTCCACCCACCTTGCCCCTCAGTTCGTCCTCGAAGGCGATGCGGTCGGCGTCGACCCGCTAGGCGAGGCTCACTACGTCCTCGATTTCGGCACCGTCACCGTCGGTAGCCGCCTCACCCCGGAGGTCTACATCTACAACGCCGGGACGGCTCGGCTGACCGTCAAGGCCGACGTCGACGGGATCCCGGCTCCCTTCTCGCTCGGCTCGGGCGCCTTCGATCTGGAGCCCAAGGCCCGTCGAGCCCTCGAGTTCACCATCGCGCCGACGACGGAAGGGACCTTCGACGAGGTGGTGACCTTCACCACCAACGAGAAGGAGAACAGCCGGCGCATCCGCCTCGTGGGCAAGGCCACCCAGAGCAAGCTGGTCTGCGAGCCTTCCCACCTGGACCTCGGCCACGTGGTGGTCGGCGAGAGCCGCAGCCGGACGGTCACCTGCACCAACCACCTCGACATCCCCACCACGGTCTCCCTCGGCGATTTCATCGGCGCCTACCGCTCCTACTTCCGCGCCGAATTCACCAGCCTGGGTGACGGACGCACCGCGACCATTCCCGCCGGCGGGACGGTCGAGATCGAGATCGCGTTCACGGCCGACAACATCGCCGGCGTGGCCTCCGCCACCCTGCCGGTCCTCGACCCCAGCGCCCGCGTCGTGCAGTCGCTCCAGATCGAGGCCACGGCGGTCGATTACGCCCTGCAGGTCCTCTACCGGGACGAGAACGACGAGTACGTTCCGCTGACGGGCTGCTTCCGCTTCCCGGACACCGACATCGAGATGGAGGAGATCGGCAACCTCTGGATCCGAAACGTCAGCCGAAACCCCGTCCAGATCACCGACATCGGACTCGATCCCGAGAGCGAGCACTTCGCCTTCTTCGGGCCGACGGTCGACGATCCGATCACCGTGGCGCCCAACGGCGAGCAGCTCGTCGAGGTCACGGTCGGATTCCATCCGAAGTCGGCCACCAGCCACCAGACCAACCTCGTGGTCCACGGCTCCGGAACGCGCGCCGCCCCGCTCAACGGCCTGCGCGCCTGTCTCCAGGGCCAGGGCGGCGGTGCTCGAATCTCCTGCGTGCCCGAATCGATCCACTTCGGTCCCGTCGCCCTCGGCATGTCGGTCACCCGCAGCTACAAGTGCACCAACAGCGCGATCGTCCGTCCGGACGTGCCGCCGCAGGTGCTCTACGTCAGCGGCATCAGCACCTCCGATCCCTCCCGCTTCCAGGCGGAGATCCGCGACGGGATCAACCACCAGGGCTACTTCCCGGGCGACGAGTTCACCGTCGACGTGACCTACACGCCGCAGACCGAGTCCTTCGACGTCGCCAAGGTTTTCATCGACAACAACTCGACCGCCATGCCCCGCCACGAGACCGATCTCTCGGGCTCCGGACGGGACCTGCCCCCCTGCGTCTTCGACCTCTCCCCGGAGAACCTCCGCTTCGGCGTGGTCGCCCCCGGCGGTCAGCGCACCCTCACCGCCTACGTCGTCAACCAGTCCGAGACGCACGAATGCATCGTCAGCAACCTCCGGCTGAGCGACGACACGCATCCGGCCTTCTCCTTGGAGCCCATAGAGAGCGCCATCATCCCGCCCAAGCCGGCGAACGTCGATCCCGACGAGATGACGAGCGACCACCGCTTCCCCGTCGAGGTGACCTTCGCCCCGACGGAGCTCGGCTCGTTCACGGGTGAGGTGGTCTTCTACATCTCCGATCCCGCCGACCCCGTGCAGATCGTCCCGCTCTCCGGCCTCGGCCAGAAGCCCTGCCTGGACATCGATCCGCAGGAGGTGGACTTCGGCGCGGCGCCTCCGGACTGCGCCGGCCGCGAGGTCTTCATCTCCATCGCCAACACCTGTGCGGCGCCCCTGACCATCGAGAGCGTGGACATCGACAACGACGCCTTCCCGCAGTTCGTCCGGCGCACGGTGCCGAAGCTCCCCCGCGAGCTGAAGCCCGGCGATCGCCTGGAGTTCTCCGCCTACTTCCGTCCGGACGGCACCGGGGAGTTCAGGGGCCACGCCGAGATCCTCGTCACCCAGGAGGAGAACGGAAACGTCCTCGAGGCGGTCTACCCCGTCCCGATGCGGGGTGAGGGCAAGCACGACGCGATCCAGACCGACTCCTACACGCAGAAGGATCGGCCCAAGGTCGACGTGCTCTGGGTGATCGACAACTCGGGCTCCATGGGCTGGGCCCAGACCCTGCTCGCGAACCAGATCCCCACCTTCATGACCTTCGCCATCGAGCAGAACGTGGACTTCCACGTCGGCGTGACCACCACGGGCGTGGCCTACGCCACCAGCAGCGGCTGCCCCGGCGGCTTCAACGGCAACGAGGACGGCAGGCTCTTCCCCCACCCCTCC
>Ga0180216_1003309_pt1 | contig 12826 bp, 8 predicted proteins | sample eDN3rd37CBELigMG_FD_128879 | JGI IMG/M metagenome (GOLD analysis project Ga0180216, IMG submission 128879) | Enriched Miracle-Growth compost microbial communities from Emeryville, California, USA - eDNA 3rd pass 37_C BE-Lig MG (version 2)... ...
AACGACGAGGGGCCGTTACCGGGGCGTCTGCGGACGCGGTGCCTGGCCGGTAGCAGGCTGGGCGGGCGGTTGCTGCTGGCCCTGGTTCTGAGGGCCGCGCGGCATCTGGCTGAGGTCCAGGAATTCGGCGCCGTCGACCTCGATCCGGTTGGTATCCACCCAGAACATGATCTTGCGCGCGGCCGCCCGCGAAACCTTGCTGCCGATCTTCTCTTGCCGCCACAGTTCAGCGGCGGTGCGCGGGGTGCCTTCCAGCACCAGCAGGCCCTTGTCCTCGGTGTAGGTCATCCGCTGCGAGTTGGCGGTGAAAGTCTGGCCTTCGACCACGGTGTTGCCGTCGGCGACCAGTTCAAACCATTTCTGGTCCTGGCCAGCTTGCATCTGCGTAACCGTCAACTGTCGGCACGAGAGCACCACGCCCTCGGGGCCAAGCTGATCGACCCGGTTGGGATCGACAGTCGCATCCCAGGCGGGGATCGGCGCGTAGACCGTTTGGACGTTGTCGCCAAAGATCATCTGCCGCCGCCGGATGTTGCCGGTCAGGCTGCGATTGAAGTCCACCCGCAGATAGGTGAGCTGCTTTTCCTTGGGCGCACTGGCCGCGGCGCCGGCCAGGGCTCCGCGACCCGAGGCCAGCGGCGAGCTATCGCTGCGCTGGTTATAGCCAACGCGTTTGAGCCAGCCGGGCCCGCTGCCGAACACGCCGCCGGAGCGCTGGTCGATGGTCAGGTCGGCGGTTTGCATTTGTTCGTACGAGTCGAGTTGACCGCGCTCGTCGAACGTGCGCCGCTGCATATGCACACCGTTGCGGCAACGAATGACCGCCACTTCGGGCCGGTTGGCGGGACGTTCTTGCCGGACGAACGAAACCCGCTCGGTGAACAGCACCTCCAGGGTGTGCGTTTGCAACTGCTCTTGCTGATGCTTGGCGACGACTTCGCGTTCGAAGGTGGCCTGCTGGCCGTCGAACTGCATGCTGCCTTGCCAATCGACCAACAGCGGCACCGGCTGACTGAGCGCTTCGCCTTGCAGGCCTCGCTCGATGAGCAGCGTCATCTGGCCCGGGCCATCGATCCAAACTTTGTTGGCGGCCTGGTCTAGGTTCACGGCGGCGCCGTCGAGCGCCAGGCCGCGGCCTTCCACGTGGCCCGGCTTGCCAACCACGGTGACCACGGCGGCGTCGGGCTGTTGCTGCACGGCGTGGATGCGATCGCCCGTGACGAGCATCGGCCGCTCGCCGGGCTTGGGCGTTTGGGTTTCGTGGAGCCGGGCGCTACCGGCAATCACCACTTCGGAAAGTTCCATCTCCTCGCCGATCACGCGCATCTCAACCCGCACCAGATCACCCCGCACGTCGAACTGCTGCTGAGGCGGCTGCGGTTGCGGCTGGGGAAGTTGTTGCCCGGGCACGTCGGGGCGGAACTGCTGTTGATACTGAGGCTGCGGCTGAATGGCCTGAACCGGAATCGCTCCCGGCTGCACGGCACGGACCGCCACGCCCGAGGGCACGCCCGTGGTGGGATACGGCAGCGGAGCCGCTTGACCGGGAACGGCTTGACCGGGAGCTGGCTGCGGCGCGGCCGGCAGCGAGCCGGGGTACGCCACGTAGGCTTTGACTGCGTTGGGCTGCATTGCACCCGGTTGGGCCGGCTGCATGTGCGCGGCGGTTGGGTGTACCAGGTGGGCTACGCCGGGCTGAACCGGCATGCGCGGCGGAGCTTCCACGAACCAGGCTTCCAGCTTTTCGGTCCGGCCGGTGAGCTGCGGCGAACGGATATCGACACCGCCCCGGGCCATCATCCGTTGCGGCGAGAGCTTGGGCCGCAGCTTGGATGCGTTGCCGTTCTGGGCCACGAGGCCGGCGGCGCCCGGCCCTGCCGGGGCTCCTGGCGCGCGGGGCACCATGTCTTCGCGCAGCCAGACATGCACTTCTTCAGCCGCCAGCTTGCCCATGCCTGTCATCTGGCTGACCGTCTGGCCTTCGATCGAAATGACCTGCTGGCCTTCGTGCGGTCGGGCGTGGAGTTGCTTGGTCCAGCGGGCTTCAAACCGCTTGGGGGTGGCGGGCTGTGGGGCCGGCGACCGCTGGTCGCGGTTGTTCTCGGGCACCACCCAGTTCATCCAGCCTTGGCCCACCGCCAGGAACTGGCCGATTCGGCCGTCGGGGCCCGGCTGGTAATGCAACTGCTGGGCGTGGATCTCGTTGGTCTGTTCGCGGAACACGACCTCGCGATTGGATTCCAGGCTGATCCGCCGCGTAGGCACTTCGTAGGTGAGCTTTTCGCCGCGAGCGTACACGGCCGACGACGGCGCACTAAGCACCACCGGATTGCCCTTGGCGATCAGCCGCTCGGGTTCCAGCTTGGGAACGCGGTCCTTGTCGGCTGCCTGGCCTTCGGGCTGCGCCTCGGGCTTGAGGAACAGTTCGAGCACTTCGCAAGCCAGGCGATCGCTCGGGCCGGGCGAATTGATCCGCAGCACGTCGACCTGTTCTTCGAACGTGGCCAGGTACTGGTGGAAGTCAAATCGGAACGGGCCACGGCACGTCACCGTGACCGGCGTGGTGGTGCCAGCGGGCGCTTGTTCCTGCGGCGCCGACTGGGCAGCGGCGGCGATATCGCCCGGCGCGGCCTTGCTCTTGAACTGGAAGTTCATCTGCACGTCGTGCGAGAGCGTGAGCTGTTTGACGCGGCCGAACTTGCGTTCCACGCCCTTTTGCTTGGCTGTTTTCTCATCCAGCAGATCGATCTGCATGCCGCGGCCCGAACCGTGGTTGGGGCCCCAACGGAACTGCACGGTGTGCGGAGTCTGAATCGCCTCGGGCGACAGGGCCACGTCGAAGGTCGAAATCGCCAGGTCGTCGGCCGGGCCAGGCAGCTTCTGATCGCTGCGAATGGTCACTTTGCCCAGCAGCAGGCCGCTTTCCACACGGCCAATATCGCCGCGACGGAGATCGATCTCGCGATCGAACTTGAGAATGGCCCCTTCGGGCGCTTGCAAGATGATGGCGGCGCGGACGCGTTCCTCGCGCGGCTTCGCTTCATCGTCGGACATGAAGATGATGGTGCACGGCTTGATCTTCAGTTTGCCGTTGCCCAGGTTCGTGTATTCACGCAGCAGCAGGATGCCCTGGTCGTTCTCCAGCCGCTTGGGGCTATCCAGTTCCCACGCGCCAGGCTGATGGCCGAACCAGGCCAGCATGGCATCGTCGGGCGGAATCGAGGTCCGCTCAGCGCGATCGGGAATCTCGCCGCCGGGGCCGGGGGTAGTGGGATCGTTCCAGGCCGCCTCGGGTTCGATGAACGGTACCACGAACCAGGCGTACGCCGAGTAGACCACGAATGTAATCGCGGCACTGACGGCGACTCTTAGCACGTGTGAGCCCACGGCCATCCCCGGTTGAAGTCCGTTTCCCTAGTTCGGCCAATGTGGCAGGTAAGAGCTGCCACGCTGCTTTCTGGCGTGCGGCGGCGCGATGGCCCATGCCGCGTCAACGTATCGATGTCAAAACCAAACTGCTAGCAATGCTGCCGTATCCCTACGAGCGCGATCGCATCTGCTGCTATGCATATAACGGGTCGTGCGTTTTTCTGCTAGCGCACCTGCTTGGGCCGTGTTTCCTGGCGGTCGCGGTACGCTTCAAACCATGGACGCCTGGTTGGTGCGTGAAGTTCCGCAGCTATCGCTGCAGAGTCCGCTGACTATTCCGACAAAGAATAGGTTTGTATCAAATCGTCCCACCGCCGCTGCGCTTTGAGGATCATCTCGACGGTTTCGCGCGCCGCTCCATGCCCGCCCGGCCGCTGGGTCACGTAGTCGGCGGCTGCTTGCAGTTCAGGGCAAGCATCGGCCACGGCTACGCCCACGCCAACGTATTGCACGGCGGCCAGGTCTGGCAGGTCATCGCCGATATAGCACACCCGCTCCGGCGCCACCTTGAGTTCCTGCAATAACTCTTTGACGGCCGCGAGCTTGTCCTGGCTGCCCTGGCGGATGACGGTGATATCGAGCTCGGCCGCCCGCATCTTCACCAGGTGCGAACTGCGGCTGGTGACCAGTCCGAAACGGCCGCCAGCCCGCTGCCAGAGGCGCACGCCAAAGCCGTCGCGGACGTGGAACCGCTTGGTTTCGATGCCTTGGTTGTCGTAGATCAGGCCGCCATCGGTGAGTACGCCGTCCACATCGCTGAGGATCAGCTCAATGGCCTGGCACTTTTGGGCTAAATTCATAAAAGGTCTGCTAGCAAACGCTGCGGGAAAATGCGTTGTTCTGGGCCGTGGCCACTCGCCCATTATTTATTCTATGAGGCCGGCGGGCGGCGAACGTCATTGGTTCTTTACTTGGGATGAGGCAGCCGCCCCGTTATCGCCAAATCCATATTGATGGATGCCAGGCAATTGATGCTGGCATGGCAGCTCTGGGGCTGTGCTGCGGCATTATGCCGTCTTAGCCAGCGGCGGCACGTCGCCATCGGAGCGATCGCCGCTTTGTTGCTCGGGTGCCGGCGCCGCCTGCTTGGGAAGGCGGGCCATGATGTCGGTCACGTCGATCAGCCCTAGCGGGCAGCCTGCCTGATCGACTACCGGCAACTCGCTGATACGCCGCTGACTCAATAGTTCAATGGCTTCGCTCATCCGCGTGCCGATGGTGACGGAGATCGGCCGCGGCGTCATCACCGCGCGCATCGGGCCGTCTAATGCCTGCTCGTTCCGTCGCTCGAACAGGCGAGCCAGGTCGCTATCGGTGAACAGGCCCACCAGTCGATTGGCCTGATCGACGATCATCACCGCGCCGGTACGGCGGCCCGGCCGGCTCCACTGCGAGAACACGGCACGAACCGTTTGCGAATCGCGCGCCAGCCGGCATTCAGCCAGCGGCCGCATGTGATCTTCCACGTGGCTGAGGCGGAAGCCCAGGCTGCCACCGGGATGGAAGCGGGCAAAGTCGGCGGCTTCGAACCGCCGCATCCGGCTGACCACCAGGGCCAGGGCATCGCCCATCGCGAGCATCGCCGCGGCACTGGTTGTGGGAGCCAGGCCCAAGGGGCACGCCTCTTCAATGGGGCCCAGGTCCAATACCACCTGGGCAGCCCGGCCCAGCGTGCTTTGCGGCCGGCAGGTGACCGCCAGCAGCGGCACGCCGAACTCGTTGATCGAAGGCAGCAGGCGGACGATTTCTTCGGTTTCGCCGCTTTGCGAGAACATCATCACCACGTCGTCGCGGTGGATGCGTCCCAAGTCGCCGTGCATGGCCTCGGCCGGATGCAGAAAGTGGCTTCGCGTGCCAATTGATGACAGCGTGGCGGCGATCTTCTGGCCGATCAGCCCCGCCTTGCCAATGCCCGACACAATCACGCTGCCGGTGCATTCATAGAGCAGTTGGGCCGCCTGGCAGAACGAGGCATCCAACTGGCCGGCCATGGTTTCCAGAGCGTCGGCATACGCGGCGACGACCTGCCGCCCAAACTGCACCTGCTCCAGGGGCGTCAGGGCCGGTTCGGCCAAGGGTTGGGAATCCATTCCGCATCCTCGCTGGTGGTCGGCGTGCTTTGGTGGCTGCTGCAACCGCTTCTATCATCCTGGGGAGGCAGTGCAGGCTCGCCTCCAAACTGTGCTGGCAACGATGGCACACACCGCGGCGCAGCCGGAGGCGGCGGGGGATTCTAGCGGCAGGCCGCATCTGATGCAACGCGGGAGCGCAGGCCAGAAAGATAACACTGCCAGCACCACGTATGCGGCGGTTGGGCTGGACATTGCGCGAGGGTTTGATTAACGTCCCGCCCGCCTTTGCCCACCCCGCCAGCGCAGCGGCCTCTCCGGCCAACCAGGGCGTTCGTGGGGCAGGGCAGGGCCGGTTGGTCCCCTTCACTTCAATGGCCTGTTCACGGCTCGCACGGTTGCGAGGTTCGGATGCCTGGCAGGGAAACGGCGATACTCCAGCGGATGTTTGAGCGTCCGCTCGATTTGATCTTGCCGGTCGGCCTCATCGCCAGCGTGCTGGTGATTATGATGCCGCTGCCGCCGATGTTGATGGACATCATGCTGTCCGCCAACATCACGCTGGCAGTCATCATGCTGCTCACCACCATCTACGTGACCAAGCCGCTGGAGTTCAGTATCTTTCCGTCGCTGCTGCTGGCCAGCACGCTGGGACGGTTGGTGCTCAACGTGGCCACCACGCGTTTGATTCTCACCAACAGCGACCGCGACGGCCTGGATGCCGCCGGCGAAGTGGTGCGGACGTTCAGCGAGTTTGTGGCCGGCGACCGCATCGTGGTCGGTCTGATCATCTTTGTGATTATCGTGGTGATCCAATTCGTGGTCATCACCAAGGGTGCCACCCGCATCAGCGAAGTGGCTGCCCGTTTTGCCTTGGACGGGATGCCGGGCCGGCAGATGGCGATCGACGCCGACTTGCAGGCCCGCATCATCGACGAGAACGAAGCCAAACGCCGCCGCGAGGAACTGGCCCGCCAGGCCGACTTTTACGGGTCGATGGACGGTGCCAGCAAGTTCGTCCGCGGCGACGCGATCGCCGGCATCGTGATCACGCTCGTGAATATCGTGGGCGGTTTGATCGTCGGCGTGGTCGAGAACGGCATGAGCGTCAGCGAGGCCGCCGACCTGTTCACCCGGCTGACCATTGGCGACGGCCTGGTAAGCCAGGTGCCGGCGTTTTTGGTGTCGGTGGCGGCCGGCTTGCTGGTCACTCGCAGCAGCGAGTCCAGCAACCTGCCCAGCGAGTTCGTCTCGCAGTTGTTCATGCGGCCCCAAGCCTTGATGGTGTCGGGCGGGTTCCTGTGTGTGCTGATCTTTACCAGCCTGCCCACGCTGCCGCTGCTGACCTTGGGCGGGAGCTGTATCGGGTTGGCGTTTCTGCTGACGCGCAGGCGTGAGGAAGCCCAGGCCCGCGAAGTGAAAGCCCAAGCGGCCGAAGCCGAAACCAAGACCAAGAAAGAGGAGCGGATCGAGGACTGCCTGGTTGTCGACCCGATGGAGATGGAGATCGGGGTGGGCTTGATCCGTCTGGCCGATCCGGCCCGCGGCGGGGATCTGCTCGAACGCATCCAGGGCGTCAAGAAAAAGGTTGCCGCCGATATGGGCCTGCTGATGCCGCGGGTCCGCATCCGCGACAACCAGCGGATCGACCAGAACGGCTACGTGATCAAGATTGCCGGCGCCGCCGTCGCCGAAGGCGTCGTGCAGCCCAAGCTGCTGTTGGCACTCGAGTCGGGCATGACCACCTCGCGAATCGAGGGCATCGAGGTCCGCGACCCGGTGTACGACATGCCGGCCGTGTGGATCGATCCGGCGCTCCGCGACCGCGCCGCCATGGCTGGTTACACGGTGGTGGAACCCACCAGCGTGCTGGCAACGCACCTGACCAAGGTGGTGGCCGACCATGCCGACGAAATCCTGACGCGCGACGCCACCAAGCACCTGATCGAAGAACTGAAGGCCACTTCGCCGGCCGTGGTCGAGGAACTGATTCCCAAGGTGATGAGCCTGGCCGAGGTGCAGCAGGTATTGCAGATGCTGCTCCGCGAACAGGTCAGCATCCGGCAACTGGGCGCGATCCTCGAAGCCCTGGGCGATCATGCCGGCCGGCCCGACAAAGACCCGCTGCGGCTCACCGAGCTGGTCCGCAACCGGCTGGCGCGCACGATCTGCACCAAGTACGCCGACGAGCATCGACGGCTGAAGGTGGTGACGCTGGCGCCGGAGATGGAAGACCGCATCGCGGCCAGTATCGATGGCACCGGCGTGAACATTCGCATGTCGCCGCAGGCGATCGAAGCCACCTGCGAAGCGATCCGCCGCGAGGTGCAAAAGCTCGAACAAGAACAACGCCCGCCGGTGGTGCTGGTTAACCCGGCGATCCGCTCGGCGCTCAAGCGGATCACGCAGCGGCATCTGCCGCGGCTGGCGGTCCTGTCCTACAACGAAGTGACTCGCGACACCGTGGTGGAAAGCGTCGGCGTGGCCAGCGAGCCAACTCCGGCCGCGGCTGCCAGGGCGTAAGGCATCGCCCCGCGGCACCCATCACCCAACAAGCCATGCATTGACAGTCAGTACGGAAAAGGCACTTGCAAGGTTACTCGCTTAAGCTCGCCTGACAGCCATGCCAGGCAGCGGCGGCAGACAGCCCACCGGTCATTTCTCATTCACACGCACAAGTAGCGATGGAAATCAAAACTTATCGCGCGCCCAGTTTGCAAGAAGCCCTGGCGATGGTTCGCGCAGACCTCGGCCCCGATGCGGCCGTGCTGCACACCCGCGAAATCCGCGGTCACCGGCTGCTGCGTTGGATACCGGGCGTGCGGAAGGTCGAGGTGGCAGCGTCGCTGGATGTGAACGTCCCCAGCCGTCTGCCGCGCCGCGAACAAAGCTCGGCCCCGGCCGCGCCGGCGCCTGAAGCGTATCAACGCCCCAGCAGCCCGGCCCCCACCCGGCCGGCAACTGCCGCGGCTGCCGTTGCCCGGCCGCAGTCGACGCCTTCGCGCGACCTGAGCAGCGAACTGAAGTCGCAACTCGACGACCTTCAGGCGATGTTGGCCGATCTGTGCCGGCAATCGCAGGCAGCCGGTCGTCCGGACGTGCCCCAGGAACTGTTCCATCTGTTCACCGAACTGATCGACGCCGAGATCCCCGAGGAGATTGCCCGGGAACTGGTGCAGCGGGTGCGGCAGGACTGTCCGCCGGAGGAACTGATGGATCCGGCGGTGGCCAAGGCATACGCGGCCCGGCTGATCGAATCCGAGATCGCCGTGGCTGGCCCGATCCAATTGACGCCCGGCCAGCGGCGCGTGGTCGCCCTGGTGGGACCGACGGGGGTGGGCAAGACCACCACCATTGCCAAGCTGGCCGCCAACTTCCGGCTGCGGGAACGGCGCAAGGTGGGCCTGATTACCGTCGATACGTACCGCATCGCGGCGGTCGAACAACTGCGGACGTATGCCGACATCATCAACCTGCCCATGAAGGTTGTATCGACGCCGCGCGAGATGCGCGAAGCCCTGGCTCAAATGGCCGACCTCGATCTGATCCTGATGGATACCGCCGGCCGCAGCCCTCGCGATGAAGTCAAGATTCATGAGTTGAAGGCGTTTCTCACGGAAGCCCAGGCCGATGAGGTTCACCTGGTGCTGTCCAGCGTGGCGGGGGCATCGACGCTCTCGCGCACCGCTGAGCGATTCGCCACCGTCGGCACCACGGCCTTGATCCTGACCAAGATCGACGAGGCCACAGGGCTGGGCAACCTGCTGCCGCTGATGCGCAGCAGCGGCCTGCCGCTGAGCTATCTCACCGATGGCCAGAATGTGCCCGACGATATCCAGGCCGCACATCCGGCCGCGCTGGCCGACGCCATGTTGGGAATCAACGAGGGCTAACCCGTTACCGCGGCGCGCCTGCCGCGGAGCCTCGCGAGGTGTGACCCGCTGCTGCGAATCATTGTTTACCGTTTCAGACCACTGCTGCCATGTTCGACGATCAAGCCAAGGAACTGCGACAGCTCGTCCGCATCGACGGCGCGCGGCTGGCACCGCAACTGCCGCCCCCGCGGTTGATCCTGCTCGCCGGAGGAAAAGGGGGCGTCGGTACGTCCACCGTGGCGCTCAACCTGGCGGTCACGCTGGCTCAGCTCGGACAGCGCGTGGTGCTGGTCGATGCCGATCCGGCTGCCGCCGACATCACCGCCCGGCTGGGCTTGCTGCCCGACCATGGCATCGCTCAAGTGCTTTCCGGCTGGCGAACCGTGCGCGAAACCTGGCTGGAAGGTCCCAGCGGCCTACGCGTGGTACCGAGCGGCTGGGCCGAGGAACAACGCGATGCCTGGTCGACCTCGGGACAGCAGCGGCTGATCGACGAGTTGCGTTCGCTGGCCGGGCAGACCGATTACGTGGTGCTCGATATTGGCCGCAGCCCTCACCCGGCTTCGCGGTTGTTGTGGCAGGTGGCCGATGCGGCGCTGCTGGTCAGCACGTCGGATGTAGTCTCCGTGATGGATACCTATGCGGCGATCAAGCTGTGCCGCGGCGAAGGCGCCACGGCGGCCGTGTGGTCGCTGTTCAACCTGGTGGAGTCGGAAACCGCGGCCGACGATGCGTTCGCCCGGCTGTCGATGGCCTGCCAGCGGTTCCTGGGACTGAATATTCACATGGGCGGAGCGCTGCCCGTGGTCGAATCGCTCACGGCCAGCGCGGGCCACGTGCTGCTATCGGCTCAGCGCGATCCGGCGGCTGCGCACACGCTGACGCGGCTGGCGGTCAAACTGCGTCATGCTTGCGAAAGCCACGCTAGTAGCACCAGTCAACCACCACAGTCCCGGTCGATTCCTTCGCCGCTACGGGTGCCTGCGCCGTTGATCTCGTCGGGCCCGGGAGTGCGCGACGGATGAGCAGCGCACCCATGCACAAAAACCGTTTCCGCCGGCAAGGTTCGCGGCGGAAGCAGGCACCCTTGCGGGGGCTGAAACCAGAAAACAACAGAAACAATTCAACCCTGAAGTGCCCTGGGCCGATAAACCCAACATCCGTCCGAACGCTCCGGCGCTTGCGAGTTTGCCGGTTAGCGAAACCTGGCGGACCAGGCAGGCAAGAGGGCCTTCAAGTTGGGACGGAAGTACGCTGGCATCCTGGGATCGCTGGCCTTCGCGCTGGTTGTGGCGCGAAGCCTGTTCACGGGACGCCTGGGGCCAGAATCGCTCTGGCCAGCCATGGCTGCCATGCTCGTGATGGCTGCCGTCGGTTGGCTGGCGGGCGCCCTGGCCGAGAGCCTGGTGTCGGAAGCGGTTCGGACTCGCTTCGCCGCCGCCTTGCAGGAACAACAGGCGGCCGACGAGCAGACCGATCCCCAGCCCGGTACCAACAACCAACGGCGGGCAGCCTAAGCGGTAAGCATCCCAAGCACGATGGAGCTGCTTGGAACGCATACCGCGGGCCAGGTCCGCGTTCGATCAAGTCACGTCACGCAGTGCCTGTCACAGACCGCCGCGGGCGGCAAGTTCGCAAGCGGTTCGTAGATTAAAGCTTCGGTCATTCGGCAGGATCGACTGCATACGAAAAACGGCAATCGCCGGCCAAGAAGGCCGGCTCGGTGTTCACGGAGGAATGCATGCAGACCACGGCTGTCGCTCCCGACGAAATCACCCAGCTCTGGCTCGACTACAAACGCGATCCCAACAACAAGGAATATCGCAACCGGCTCGTCGAAAACTACCTGCCGCTGGTGCGGTACAACGGCGAACGGATCTGGTCGCGGCTGCCCGAAGGCGTCGAGCTCGACGACCTGATCTCGGCCGGCGTGTTCGGCCTGATGGATGCCATCGAGGCGTTTGACCTCAGCCGGGGCGTCAAGTTCGAAACCTACTGTGTGCCGCGCATTCGCGGTGCCATGCTGGACGAACTGCGGACCATGGACTGGGTGCCGCGTCTGGTGCGCAGCAAGGCCAGCAAGCTCAACGAGGCGATGAAGACCCTGGAGGCCAAGCTCGGCCGCCAGCCCACCGAAACCGAGCTCGCGGAACACCTGGAGATATCGGTTCCCGAGCTGGAAAAGATGATCACCGAGGCCAACGCCGTTAACCTCATCAGCCTCAACAAGAAGTGGTACGAAACGGACAGCTATAAGGATGTCCGCGAAATCGACATCCTTGAGGACAAAAAAGGTGAAGATCCCACCCGCCGCATTCAGAAGAACGACCTGATGCGGCTGGTGACCAAGGGCCTCAACCGCAATGAGCGGCTGATCATCATCCTCTACTACTACGAAGAGCTGACGATGAAGGAGATCGGCGCCACGCTCGATCTCTCGGAAAGCCGCGTGAGCCAGATGCACAGCAGCATCGTGCAGCGGCTGCAAAGTCAGCTCAACCGTCGCCGGCCGGAGTTCGGCACCTAAAGCCGCAGGGGCTGCCGTCCACGATTAACCGTGACACCGCCAACGTCCTCGGGGGCCGCCACAGCAGGCCCCCGAGGCGTTTTGCATTCGGCGTGACTCAAGCCGACGTTCTTCGATCGCGCAACAAAAATCCCCCCGGCGGGAAGGTTCCCACCGGGGGGGCGTTGTGATCGCAATCGCTTGTTGGCCTGCCACCGCGAGTGCGTGCAGCAGGATTCGATCGCTTACTTGCTGGCCAGGCTGGCGGTGTCGAAGTCGAACGACACTTCGCGGACCTCGCCGCCCTTGATGGCGACCATCCGCTCCTGGGTCAGCACTTGACCGTCGCGCTCCAGCTCAACGCGGACCGGGTACTGCACCCACTCGCTGCCAGCCGGCAGACGGGTGGTGGCGAACTCGCGGACCTCGCCCGTCGAGCGGGTCGGCTGGCCAGCCAGCGTGACCTTGGCGTTGGCGGGGACGCGGAGGATCAGGGCGGTCTTCACCGGAGTGGTGGCCACCTGCTGCTCGCCGTCGAGGTTGAACTCGAGGGTGCCGGCTTCGCCGCCGCGCAGCTCGATGGTCTTGGTCTCGGTGACCACTTCGCCATCCACGATCATTTCAGCGCGGATGGTGAAGTTGTAAGCGCGGTCGGCTTGCAGACCCTTGGAGACAAACGTGCGAATCTCGCCGGGGGTCTTAGTGGCCGTGTCGTTGACGTACACCTTGGCGTCGGCCGGAACCTTGACCGTCAGGTAGGTGTCGCCGTTGCGACGGGTCATCGGAGGAGCGACCGGCTCAGGAGCGGTTTGGCCCTTGGGAGCTTCAACCGACGGAGCGGCCGGAGCCGAGTACGACGGAACCACGGTGCCCGGGGTGACGATCACGCCACCGCCGTAGCTGCCCGAGCTGCCGGACGAACCGGAGCTGCCCGAGCTGCCCCAGCT
>Ga0180216_1003310_pt1 | contig 12826 bp, 17 predicted proteins | sample eDN3rd37CBELigMG_FD_128879 | JGI IMG/M metagenome (GOLD analysis project Ga0180216, IMG submission 128879) | Enriched Miracle-Growth compost microbial communities from Emeryville, California, USA - eDNA 3rd pass 37_C BE-Lig MG (version 2)... ...
CGGTTGTACAGGATGTAGAATGTATGTTAGGGTGGAAGGGCAGCGCCACACAGGCTAGGCTCCCCTTTAAAGGACGGCGCGCGGCCGTGTTTACAGGTACAGGCCCTCGGGGAGGTTCTGGTTCTTCCTATACATGACCTTCTCCTTGGCCTTCTTGAAGTCGTCCATGGTGACCTTCATGCGGCGCTCGCGGAGGGCCAGCAGGCCCGCCTCAGTGCACACCGCCTGGGCGACGACCACCGCGCCGGCGGTGTGGGCGTGGCGGTCTTCCCCGCGAACCGGTTAGCGCGCCCGCTCTCTGAACCCCACGGCGCGCCCCGCCCGCCCTCGCACCTTGACGTCGGCACCGGAGAGATCGTCCTTGGCCGTCACGATCTCTTCCACGTCGACGTCGTCGGCGAGCGTCATGCGGCTGGTGTGGATATGGAAGATCCGGCGCTTGGTCTTGAGGTCCGGCAAGGGGAACTCGATCTTGCGGTCGATGCGCCCCGGCCGAATGAGCGCCGGGTCGAGCGTATCGATGCGGTTCGTGGCCATGATCACCTGCCGGAAGAGCGGCCAAATAGCAGGCCGGTGGGCTCGGTCAGGACCGCGCTTGGCGCGCCCGGCCGGCCCGTGAACGCAAGCGCGCCCCCGACCTTGACATCGCCGCGGCTGTCGAAGCCGTCCAGCTGATTTAGCAGCTCGAGCATCGTGCGCTGGATCTCGCGCTCGCCGCCTGACGTCGAGTCGTAGCTATTGCCAGGCCACACAGGGGGCAGCGCACGGGACGCGTGAGTGCGGCAGCCACGGTTAACGTGCGGGGCGGGGCAATCGCTCGTACCGCTTGGTGCCAACGGCATCGATCTCATCAATGAAGACGATCGAGGGCGCGTTCTCCTCGGCCACGCGGAAGAGCTCCCGCACGAGCTTGGGGCCGTCGCCGAGGTACTTTTGGATCAGCTCGGAGCCCACGACGCGCAGGAACGTTGCCGACGTTTGGTTGGCCACCGCTTTGGCCAGCAGGGTTTTGCCTGCCGGGGCCAAGCGGTGCGTCCCCTCCGGGAAGGTCTATCAGGCCACAGGGTTCGGCGGGCCTCCGGTCGCCCCCAACGGCGACGCACCGGTGCCCGGCGGGCCGTAGAGAATGACACCCTTGGGCGGCTTGATGCCCATCTCCTCGTAGAGCTCCGGGTGGGTCAGCGGCAGCTCCACGGATTCCTGCCTCGGTCGCAAGCACCCAGAGCCCCACACCGAGGGCAGTGAGCGAGTGGAGTGGCCCGGCACCAGGGCGGCTGCGGTGACTGCACCCGACCTTGATCTCTTGAATCTGCTGCTCGAGCCCGCCGACGTCCGCGTACGCCTCGGTGGGCGCCTTTTCGAGCTTCATCACCGAGACCATCGGGTCGGTCTCGTCTTGTAGCACGCCGACGATGGACATGACCTACGGGGCACACATGGCCGCCGCCGTATCAACGAGCTCGGTTAGCAGCACCGCCCGCTACAGCACCCACGGCACTACCGCTGTCTGCGGCCGACGCACCTTGTTGTGCAGCAGGACGGCGCAGCCGGGCTCGAGCTCGTCCTTGTCCACAAACGAGAGGATGTTGACATAGTACTCGGGGCCGACGGCACTCGACACAATCGCGTGGTTGTCGTCAATGATCTCTTCGAGGGTGCCCACGCTCATCGGCGACCCGCGGATGTCGTCGACCTTGACGCGCTCCTCCTGCAGGCCGCTCAGCAACTCGCGCCGGTGGCGAGGAGGTGGCCGGCGTTAGCAACCTACGGCGGGCATGGCTGGCCGTCACCTTGGACGTGCGCCGTGCCTGGTTCTTTTCGTCGCGCGGCTTGAGGACCTCTTGGCTCTGGACAAACTCGTCCTCGAGCAGCAAAAAGTCTTTGACGCGCTCCAGCTTCAGGTGCTTCAGCCGGCAGCGCGTGGTCGGGAAGACTGCAGCATGGCCAAAGCGCAGCGGCGCGGCACCGCCCCGGTCAGCCCCGGGCTAGCCCTAGAGACGGCGGCCCGGGCGCACATGGCCGTACTCTGTGGCAGCTTGTGCGCCGCGTCGGGGCCCTTCTTCTTCTTCTTCTTGCCCACGCGCGTGGCCACGGGCCCTTCGTACTTTTTCTTCTTCTCCTTGTCCTGTGCGCGCGTGGAGGCCACAGAGCGCGCCGCACGCAAGCGTGAGCCGGCGGCAAATCGCGTGCCCAGCGAAACAGTCCGGCCGCCGGCGTGCCTTGTCCGCCTTGCTCTTATCGGCGTTGTTCTGGCCGGGCGGGCCGCCCTGCTGGCCGAGGTTGGACAAGTTTTGGCCCTGTACGGAGGCGCACATACGGGCGTGGCGTTCGAGCGCCGGCTTAGGCGAACGTCCACGTGTCTGGGCGACCGAGCGCCCGCCAGCGTACCATGGTGGCGCTGGTCGGCCGCAGCGGCCAGGCCCTGCGAGGCTCCTCCGAGGAGTGACCAGCGTCGGCCGTTTCAGCGTGAGCGCCGCCGCCGCCAGCGCACCCAGCAGCGCCCGGCGACGCGAGAGGCGCCTACCTGTCCGACTGCGTCCGTCGCTGGTCGTCACTGGCGCTGGGCGGCACGCGACCGTGTGCTGCGGTTACCCGGGCACCGTCGGCAGCTGGGCGTCCGTCAGCAGAACGTTCCTGGACAAGCGTCCGCAGTCCGGCGCGTCTTCACGTTTCCGCCGCACGCATGCATGTGTCCCTGCCCGCTGTACCATTCGCTTTCCCCCCTCCTCCGCTTCGTCCTTGCCACGTTGTGTGCGCTCCGACTCCCCGTCCTGCCTCCCCGCTGCGTCCAGCCGCCGCGCCGTCGGCGCCGCCAGCAAGGTACGCCATCCATGACGCCTGGCTGCACGTTTGCGCACGCAAGCATAGCACGCATGTTCGTGCACGTACTGCTCCCACTGCTGCTCCAGCTGCTGCTCTTCGTGGTGCTGCGCTTGGGCGGCGCTGTGCTCCAGGCGGCGGCTCACCAGCTGCTCCAGGCCGGCGGCCGCTCAAACGGCGACGGCGGCGGTCGCAGCGTCCTCTGAAACGTCAGCGGCGCTCGCGGGGCACTGCTCGCGGGGCACAGACACTGGAGGGGCCTTTTGGACGCCTTTGATGGAGGGGCATTTTTACTGGAGGGGCAGTAGTTGGAGGGGCATTTTGAACTGAAGCGGACGACGACGCAGCGGACGACGCCGCGGACGACGCAGCGGACGACGCAGCGGACGCCGACGCGGACGACGCAGCGGACGACGCGGCGGAGGACGAAGCGGACGACGCATAGGACGACGAAGCGGACGAGGAAGCGGACGGGACGGTTGCGCGGTGCTGGACAGAGGCGCAGAAGGAACGGGCCGGATCAGCAGCGGACACACCCACGGCCTCGTGCGGCGGGGCAGGCCCTGGTTGGAGGCCGCAACAAGGTGCGCTACGCCGCCGACAATACCCTGCCTAGGCTCGCTGCACGGCCGTGCACCGGCTGAACGCCGCCATGGCCGACTCGGCCGGCAAGCGGTCCCACGCGGACGCGGTCGGCGCCGGCACCCCGGCGGCCTCGGCCGGCGCGTCGTCGTCGGCCGTGATCAAGCGCGCGCGCACCGAGGACAGCGGCGCCATCGTCCAGGTGATTCAGAACGTACGGCGCCACCTGGGATGTAGGCGGCGCGGCGGCCCCCCTGCACCGTGCTCACGGGCGCTGTGGGCCCCCAATACCTGCTCTTCCCGCCCACGCGTGCAGCAAAAGATTCTGCGGACGTCGTCTCTGCAGGCGCCGACGGTGCAGCTGCTCGGCCACGAGGGCGCGGTGTACACGTGCAAGTTCTCGCCGGACGGCGACGTGCTCGCGTCGGGGTCGCACGACCGCACCGTCTGTATGTGCTCGTCCGGGCCCGCGCCCGGCGCTTGCCTGCGCAGCGCTCATAGCCACGCGCGCCGTGCTCCCCGTCTGCGTTGGCGGCGGCAGTTTTGTGGCGGACGGTGGGCGAGTGCACCAACTTTAACGTGCTCAAGGGCCACGGCGGCGCGGTGCTGGACCTGGACTGGGCGTGGGACAGCTCGCTGCTGTTCACGGCGTCCACGGACAAGTACGGCGCCGTGTGGGACGCCGTCACCGGCGAGCGCTTGAAAAAGTTCCGCGGCCACACGTCGTTCGTGAACAGCATCGCCGCCACGGCGCGCGGGCCGCACCTCGCGTGCACGGGCTCGGACGACGCGACCGTGCGGGTACGCGGACGGCCTTTTGGTGCGCAACCGATGCCGCCGCTCGCGCCTCACCGTCGCCCGCTGATGGGACGGTCCCGGGACGTTGGTGGCGGCAGCTGCATGACCCGCGCCTGCGCGACCCCGTGCACAAGCTCAAGCACGACTATGCCGTGACGGCCGTGTGCTTCAGCGCCACCGGCAACGAAATCTACGCGGGCGGCATCGACAACGTCATCCAGGTAAGGCGCCACCTCCGAGTCGGGATTCACTCGCTCCCTGTACGCTGAGCCGCACATGCTCGCCGTGTTGGTGCACGCGCGAACCCTACAGGTGTGGGATCTGCGGCGGCAGGCGGTGAGCCTGACCCTGCAGGGCCACGCCGACACCATCACCTCGCTCCGGCGGTCGCCGGAGGGCGGCCACCTCCTGTCCAACTCGATGGACAACACCGGTATGGCCGCGCTCACCGCCGCGCTAGCGCGATGGCGTGTACTTCGCTAAGCGCGCTAGCCGGCGTCCAATAACTACACCACGGGTCCGCGCCGCAGTGCGCATGTGGGACATCAAGCCCTTCGCGCACGGCGACCGGTGCGTGCGCGTCTTCCAGGGCGCCCCGCACGGCCTCGAGCAGAACCTCCACGCGTGCGCGTGGTCCAAGGACAACCGGTACATCGGCGCCGCCGGCGGCGACCGCACCGTGGTATGGCGCAGGGCCACGCCGAGGTAGGTGCAAGGACGTTCGCAACGTGCTGACGCCGGACGTGGTCGCCATCCCTCGGCGTCGTTGGCCGTGCTGCAGGTGGTGTGGGACGCCGACACGGCGCGGATGCTGTACAAGCTGCCGGGCCACAAGGGCAGCGTCGTCGGCGTGGACTTCCACCCGAAGGAGCCGATCGGTACGAACCCCCGCCGCCGCGGTCCACGCTGGCCTCCACGCGCCCCGCCGCGCTGCTAACTGTGCGGTGTCTGTCGCTCCCCTGCGTTTGTGCGCGTGCAGTGGCGAGCGCCAGCGTCGACAAGACATTGTTCCTGGGCGAGCTGGCCGCCGCATAGAGAGCACCCAGTTCCTGTAGACTTGTGCATTAGCCTCCAACGACAAATACACGTGTGCGTCTGTACACGGTTGGCGCGGTGCGGCGCGGCCAGCCGGCGGGCGCGCGCGTGGCGCGGTACAACGTTGCCATTCACAACCCACGACATAGAGGAAAAAACCTTTGGACAGGTGGATACAGCTGTTATCTTACACGTAGATGTCGACGGTGACCGGCGGGCTGTCCGCCGGGTTCGTCGACGGGAGGAGCACCTTGGCAAACGGCTGGCGCAGCAGGTCCCACCGTGTCGGGTGCATCAGCAAGTCGGCGTGCTCGTGCTCGCGCCGCAGGCCCCAGCCGCTCGACCGCATGAGGCCCAGGGCGCGCGACGACGGCCCCGACGGCGACGCCGACGACGCCCCGGCCGCTGCGCCCGCCGCCGCCGCGAGCCGCCGCGCGGACGGCTCGTCGGCCAACAGGCAGCCGGTCAGGTCGATGGTGTGCAGGTGCCGCACGCCCTGCAGCGCCTGCAGCGCCGCGGCGGCGTTGACGCCGGGGCACCCGCGCAGCACCAGCTTGCGAAGCGTGCCGGACCGCGCGAGGTCCTTGAGGTCGGCCGGCCGCACCGGCGAGAGCGACAGGTCCAGCCAGTGCAGGTTCTGGATGCACGCGATGGTGCGGAGGTGCGCCGAGTCCAGCTTGGGGCACGCCGACAGGACGAGCGTGTGCAGCGGCGCGTTGAGCCGCCGGAACACCCCGAACCCTTCGCCGGTGACCTCGGAGCCGTGCCGCAGGTCCAGGTAATACAGCCGCCGCATGCCGTCGCCGAGCGCGTGGACGCCGCGCGGCCCGATCTTGGACTTGGTGATGATGAGCGTCCGCATGCGCGGCAGGCCGTGCGCGAGCACCTCGGCGTGCACGTCGTTGATCGGCCAGCCGCACAGGCGCAGGTCCTCGAGCGCGACGATGGTCGCGATCGCGCGCACCGCCGCGTGCAGCGGCATGACGTCGATCGGGCCGCTGTGGTGCAGCCGCAGCGAGCGCAGGTGCTCGCCAAACGGCGCCGCGAGGCGCGGCAAAAAGGTCAGCTGCAGCTGCGGCGCCGCCGCGGCCGATGCGTGGCCCTGGCGCGCCGCGCGTGCCGCGGCCACGCCGTTCACGGTGCCCGACGACGCGGACGCCAACGCGAGGGTGCCGCTCGCAGCGCTGTCGACCACGGGCAGCGCGCCCGCCAGCGCGTGCTGGAGGCCGCCCAGCGCGCCGTCATCGCTGTGCGTCGCCGCCGCGTCGTCCGCCGCGCGGTCCACAGAGGCAGCCGCGCCGCCGTCGGCCGCCGCCGCCGCCGAGGCGGAGCGCTGGCCGAGGAACGGGCTCGTCAGCAGTTCGAGCGGCCGCCGCAGGATCGCCGCCGCGGCCGCCATCGTAAAGCTGCCGGCGAGGGTGTAGCCCGAGCTGCTCGACGGCGCAGGCGCCGCCGCCACTGCCGCCGCCGCCGCCGCCGCCGTCGCCGCCACCGCAGCGCTCCCGCCGCCGCCCTGGAGCCGCCCGCTGCTGCCCGCGCGGCCCGCGGCCGGCAGCTGCGGCGTCGGCACGGTCCAGCCGATCGAGAGCTTTTCCAGGTTGCGGCACCCGAGGATGCACGCGTAGCCGACGTCGGTGATGAGCGGGCACTCGAGCACCTTGAACGTGTGCAGCGGCAGCACGGCCAGCGCGATACGGATGCCGTTGTCCGTCAGGTGCACGCAGTTGGACAGGTCCAGCTTGGTGAGGTGCGGGAACCGCACGACGAGGCTCGAGATGTGGTCGTCGTGCATGTCGGTTTTCCACGAGAGCCGCAGCGACTTGAGCTCGCCGAGGCCCTCGAGCGCCGACAGCTGGCAGCCGCGGCGGCCGCGCAGGCCGAGCGTCTCCAGGTGCGGCAGGCCGCTGGCGATGGCCGTCATGCCGGCGGGCGTGATGCGCGCGCAGCCGCGCAGCTTGAGGCACTTGAGCGACCGCAGCTGCGCCAGCATCTCGCAGCCGTGGTCGGTGACGTTGCGCGCGTCCTGCGCGGTCAGCTCGCGCAGGCTCGGCGCCAGCGCCGCGAGGCCCGCGATGAGCTGGTCCGGCAGGCGCATCACGCGCAGCGTCTCGAGCGCCAGCGCGGTCGGGTCGTTGGGCGAGACGGTGGCGCTCTCGCCGCCGAGGCGGCGCCGCGCCGACGGCATGCTGCTGCGCGGTACGACCGAGAGGAACGTGCCCTGGATGCCGGGGCACGCGCGCAGGTCCAGGTACTTGAGGCGGCGGCCGGTGATGGGCAGGCCGAGCAGGGCGTGGTCGGTGATCGACGTGCACTTGCGCAGCGAGAGCGACTCGAGGTTGCGCAGGCTCGAGAGCAGGAAGATGATGTCCTGGTTGGTGATGAGCTTGTTGCAGCTCAGGTCGAGCGACCGCAGCTGCCGCAGGCGGACCAGCTGCGGCAGCACGTCGGTCGTGACCTCGCGGCAGTGGTTGGCGTCCAGCGACACCAGCCGCGGGCTCTTGCTCAGGAACGCGAGCGCCGTGCCCACGTCCGGCTTGACGCGCGCCCACGGCAGCTGCGCGCGCTCGACGACGGCGGCCAGCCGCACCGCCGCGGCGCGCTGCGCCTCGCCGGCGTCGGCGTCCAGGAGCCGGCGCAGCAGCTTGGCCTCCATGAACCGCGGGAAGGACATGTCGTCCTGCAGCAGCGTCGCGAACCGCCGGCACGTCACCGCGACGCTCGCCAGGTCGGCGACCTCGAGCAGGCTAAAGATGCGCACGAGCACCTCGTCCGGCAGCGCCAGCGCCGTCGGCGGCTCCAGCGGCTCGGGCCGCGCATACACCAGCGGCGCCGTGGCGGCGCCGGCCGCCCCGCCGGCCGACTCGGCCGCCGCGCTGGCGGGGCTGTGGCTGTCGGCGGGCGCGGGCAGGCACAGCGACTGCGGCGACAGCGTCAGCTGGCCCGCGCTGCTCGGGTCGTCGGTGCTGCCTCCGTCGTCGCCGCCGCCGCCGGCCCAGCTGTCGTCGTCGCTCGCCCGCTCGTCGTCGTCGTCGTCGTCGTCGTCGTCGTCCTCATCGTCGTCGTCCTCATCCTCCAGGCCACCGCTCGCTGCTGCCGCGCCGCGCGGGCCCCGCGCCCTGCGCCGCTCCCGCCGCTCGTGCCGCTCCTCGCCGTCCGCGGCGCCCATGTCGCTCAGCAGCCGGTCCAGCATGGTCCCGCTCGCGCGGCCGCTCATGGGCGCCGGCGGCGGGGTCGCGGCCGTCCGGATCACGTCGGCGCTGCGGCGCCGGCCGCCTGCGGCGGCGCCCGCGGCGGCTGCCGGCGCGGCCAGGCCCGCGTGGGTGTCCATGGCCGCGGGCGGTGGGGTGACGGCGATGCGCGGCGCGTTGCCGGCGACTACCCGGCGACTTTCAGCCGGACCGTCCACGGGCCGAGGACGGCGTGCCGCAAATGTAGCCGTGCCCGGATCCCCGCAACGCTGCCCAGCCTTGGGAGCGCGCCTGCCTGCAGGGGGCCGCTCGCGGACGCCGACCGCGTGTCCAGCACGCGGTGCCGTGGATGATCCCAAGCCGCCGCCTAAACCGCCCGATGAGCGCCACTGCCGCGCCTGCCCCAATCACGCTGCGTGGCACACCCGCACCCGCACGCGCGGCTTCCACAGCGCCAACGCCGCGTTCTTGGTGTCCTACGCGGCGTCCCGTTGCGCCCGCCTGCGTCGCCCCTCTGCCAGCGTCCCTTTGCACGCTCAAGATGCGCCGCCGCGGCCGCCTCCGCCGCCGCGCCCTGCCTACGCTTCTTCACCGCCCCGCGTCGGCTTTGGCAGCGCCGTCCTATGCCTTCGGTCCACGTTGCATCCGCGCCTTCATCCGCGCGTTATAGCCGCTTTAGAGCCGCGGCGCATGCCGCGCGGTGCATCTCGTTCGTCATCTGCACGCGCACTATTAACGATTGAATTGCACAAATCCCTCAAAAATCCCTGAAAACGCCCACCTTCACTAGAAAAAAGTTCCAAAAACGTGCACTTTTCAACGATGAGATTCCTGGAATTCAGCCTTCAAATTAGGGTTTGAGCTGCGGCCCTGCTTGGCAACTCTCCCTTGCGGGGCAGTTTGCCCATAGCCCTCGCCCTAGGCGCATGGCCGCTATATTTGCGGGGCATTGCCAATACGGCAGCGAGACCGTGACGCGTTGGACTCGGCAATCCACCCTCTGCACGCCTCGCTGGAGCGGTAGGTGGACGCGCAGGCCGTCGTGCGGTCGTCATGCGCCGTCCTGCCTGATGCAGGGACTCGGGAAGGATACACTCTTGCGCCCTCCTCGTCCACGGCGCCCACGGCGCCTGCCTTCATAGCCCTCGCCCTAGCCGAGTGCGTGCGGGGCAGTGCATTCATAGCCCCCGCCCTAGCCGAGTGGCTGACGTGGCGCTTGCGGGGCATTTGTCTGGGGCACTCGGGTTTTGGTGGGGCCGCCGACAAAAAAACATACGCGGCAGGCGACCACGAGCGGCGGACGACGACGCGCAGGCGAACGTGGCACGGCGCACTAGCGAGCCTCCGCCACGTGTGCTTCTACTGCTATTACTGCGTCTGCGGCGGCGGCCTGACGGGTGCGTGCGTGCGTGCGGCGGCGTCCGCGGGGCGGGGGGGCGCACGCGCGCCAGTCGCGTTGCTGAAACACGGCCTGCCCTGCGGCCCCTGCACGGGGGCGGCGCAGACGGCCATGGCGTTTTTGGTGCGGACGCTGCCGCGGGCCGCGCGGCCTGCCGCCGCGGCGGCGGCGCCGCTCGCGCTGCGGCAGAGCGCGGCGCTCGCCACCCTGGCCGCCAAGGAGGAAATGGCGAAGCAGGTGACCATGCAGAAGCGCGAGCCGACCACGGCCAGCACGCCGGGCGCTGTCAAGTTCACCTTCCCCGTACGCTCGCTGGCCCGGCCGGACGTGGGCGTATGAGCGCTCCTGACCGCGGCGTCGCTGCCTGTGCTTGCGTTCGTTCCCGGCAGACCGAGTTTGTGCTGCACAAGCTCAAGGAGGGCCCCCAGGACCACGCGTACGCTACCAAGGACGAGCTCATGGACCTCTACTACCACATGGCCTTGGTCCGCCGCATGGAGACGGCCGCCGACAGCCTCTACAAGGGTATACGGCGTGCCGCCGCTGCCCCTTCGCGGTCGGCGCGCGGCCTCGCTCACCGACAGCTCCGCGCGCGGTCTGTGGTGTTCGCGGCGCCACAGCCAAGCTTATCCGCGGCTTCTGCCACCTCGCCACCGGCCAGGAGGCCATCTGCGTCGGCGTGGAGGACGGCCTGGCCCGGGACGACTCGGTCATCACGGCCTACCGCTGCCACGGCTTTGTCTACACCCGCGGCGTCGCCGTGCGCCACATTCTCGCCGAGCTGATGGGTACGGCCTGCCGAGTTAACGTTGCCCCAGCGGCCTCGCCTGCTAACGCTGGTCTATGCGACGCCCACTGGCGTTGGGCAAGCGCGCTGCCAGGCCGCGTCGGCGGCTGCGCGTACGGCAAGGGCGGGTCGATGCACATGTTTGCGCACGAGTTTTACGGCGGCAACGGCATCGTCGGCGCGCAGGTGCCGCTGGGCGCCGGCATCGCGTGGGCGCAGAAGTACCAGGGCAAGCCGAACGTCACCGTGGCGCTCTACGGCGACGGCGCCGCCAACCAGGTAGGGCTCCAGAACCGCGCAGGACGGCGCGTTGCCGCTGCCCGGCGCTAAGCTCGCCCCGGCCGGCCCGCCTCCGTTCGCCTCGCTTCGCCAGGGCCAAGTCTTTGAGGCGTACAACATGTCGGCGCTGCTCAAGCTCCCCGTGATTTACGCGTGCGAGAACAACATGTACGGCATGGGCACGTCGGCCAAGCGCGCGTCCGCGTCGGTCGCGTACTACACGCGCGGCGACTACATCCCCGGCATCAAGGTGAACGGCATGGACGTGCTCGCCGTGCGCGAGGCGATCCGCTGGAGCAAGCAGTACGTCCTCGAGAACGGGCCCATCGTGCTCGAGTTTGTCACCTACCGCTACGGCGGTCACTCCATGTCCGACCCCGGCACCAGCTACCGGTACGCGCTGCGTGGCCCAGGGCGGAGAAAGCTGCGTGCGCGCGGCGGCGCGGCTCACCGCGCCGGGGTCGGCGCCTCGCTGCACCGTGTGGGGTGCCGCAGGACGCGCGAGGAGATCCAGCAGATGCGCTCGACCAACGACCCGATCACCGGCCTCAAGGACCGCCTGCTCAGCAACGGCCTCTGCAGCGAGGACGACCTCAAGGTGCGCTGCGTAGCCGCCGAGGACACCCGCGGTGCGCGGAGAAGCTAACCGCGTTCACTGCGTTTGGTTTTTTACGTGGCTCGTTCAGGCGCTGGACAAGAAGGCGCGCGCCGAGGTGGACGAGGCCATCGAGTGGGCCAAGGCCAGCCCCGAGCCGCCGGTCAGCGACCTCTTCACCAAGGTCTACGTCGACGGCACGGAGCCGCCGACCCTGCGCGGCCGCGACATCTGGGAGACGCACCACTTCAACCACTAGCAGGGCGGCCGCTCCGGCCAGCGTGCGCAGCGCGTGTCCTTTGTGTTTATTGCAGCTCTGTACACAGTTTTTTGCACTATAGAAACCGTCATCTTGTGCGGGCGCCGCGCCGTTAGTGGGACAGGTACTTGCGGCCCTTCATGCGGCGGTTCTTGAGCACGCGGCGGCCGTTCTTGGTGCGCAGCCGCGCCAAGAAGCCGTGCCGCCGCTTGCGCTTAATCTGGCTCGGCTGGTACTCCTGCCCAAACGTCGTCATCAGGCGCACCGGCTGCACCGGGGCCACCGCCGCAGGCGGCGGCACGGCTGCGGCGCGCGGCAGCAGCGACGACGGCCGCAGCGCGGCCAGCGGCGACGCTCCTGCGGCCACGCGGCCGGACAGCACCGAGAAGGCCCGCGTAGCCATCGGGGCCGCAGGGGCGGCGACCGCCGCTGGCGGCACCAGCGCACGGCTGTACGGCACCACGCGCGGCGACGCTGTGCGGGGTCCAGTTAGCAGTCTTGTGGCACCTACGGTCGACGCCGGCGACCGGGCGCGCCGTACCGGGCCAGCGCCGCGCCGGCAGCCCGCGCGAACGCCAACATGGTGGCAGCGGCGGAACAAACGGACGCCCAAAGATGTGATGTTGGCAGAGTGGGTGCAGGCGCCTCCGCTGTACGGCACGCGTCCGTCCTGCCTCTCTCTCTCTCTCTCAGCAGACTTCTTTCGACCGGGGCCTATGGCCGGCAGCGCCGTCCGTTCAGCGAACGTCCAGCAGCCCACGACCGTCCGTTTGGCTCCAGCCGCTTCGCCTGCTGCTTCCCCTGGTCTGTTGGCGCTCCCCTGCGCTCCCCCACGCTGTTCGCTTTGTCCGCCGCGGTTCGCTGTGCCCGTCGTCGCCGGTCCGCGTCGTGGTCTTCGCGGCCTTTCCAGCGACCGACCACGCGGGCGCGGCGCCGCTTTTCTTCGTGTGGCCGCTGCTTAATTGTGCGCCCTTTTGATTGGCGCCCCTCACAAGGGCACTCTGACGGAGGACGAGGAGGAGGACGAAGAGGACGACGAGGCGGACGCGGAAGAGGAGGAGGACGACGAGGCGGACACGGAAGA
>Ga0180216_1003311_pt1 | contig 12824 bp, 16 predicted proteins | sample eDN3rd37CBELigMG_FD_128879 | JGI IMG/M metagenome (GOLD analysis project Ga0180216, IMG submission 128879) | Enriched Miracle-Growth compost microbial communities from Emeryville, California, USA - eDNA 3rd pass 37_C BE-Lig MG (version 2)... ...
GCGCCGACGAGGTGTTGGTAAGCCCAGCGCGACCAGCACCAGGCCGTTTGTACTATACCGAGAAAGTCGATGGCGGAGGCTGGCAGGTTGAGCACGACGTGGTCCACGGGCCGCTGCCGGCCGGCCGCGGGACCCTCCTGGAGGCGTGCCCGGAGCACCTGGCGAATGAACTCGCGCGCGTCCAAGTTGTACGCGTGCACCTTGCCCTCCACCTGTTTGGTTGCGGGCGCCCACGGAGCGCAGCACGTCCTGCAGCTGCTCCTGGGTCAGCCAGCGCAGCAGCGGCGTGCACTTTCAAAGTTTTCCGAACGCACGTGGTTCGACTTGCAGTTGGCCACGAGGGCCTCGTAGGAGGCCGGGTTGAGGTCGTTGGCGTGGACGACGCAGCCCTTTTTGGCCGCGGGGATCGCAAACGGCCCGACGCCCGCAAACGCGTCGCCTGAGCAACCGCGCTTCGTCTCGCCGACGCCAGGCCCGGGCGGTCAGCGTCTCCTCGCCTGCCGTGCGACGCTGTAACGCGGAGGGCGCACGCACAGACGACGTCGCCGGCCATGAAGAGGTCCACGAGGCGCTTGTGCTCGTTGTGCAGCCGCGAGTTCCAGTACACCTTGGCAAAGTCGAACGCAAAGCGGCACCCGTTCTCGTGCTGCTGCGCGGACTGCACGAACACGCCCGGCCACGGTTGAGACACAGACTCTGGCTATGAAGGTGTTGGGTGCGCGTCGTACCACCACCGCATTGGTGTCGGGCTCGCCGGCCAGCACCTCCATCTTGAAGAAGCGGAACTGGGTGTCGATCGCATCGACCTTGTTCACCACAGTGCGGATCACCTTGGAGTTTTTCTGCAGGCACGCGCAGCCACGTGCGCCATGGGCCGTTCCGTTAGGCATATAGACGATCCAGGGCCGCAGGCCGCATCCGGCGGGTCCTACGTCGAGGAGCACTTGGCCAATTAGGTGCTTGTAAGGCTCGTGCACGTCCCGCAGGTTCAAGTGCGCTGAGTAGGCAACCACGAGACGGCATCGGCACTCTGGCGATGAGCTAACGAGCCTCGGCTGAGGTGACGCCAAGCTGCGGCGTACCGATATGGCCGACGGTCTCGAACGACGACGGCACCACGACGCCCTCGGGAAGCACGGCCGACAGCACTTGGTCTGACGCCGTCGCACCCCATGCACGCCGCGCGCGGATGCCCCCACGTCAGGAAGATGCCCCTAGTCGTCGTGTCCACGTCGCGAGGCCCCGCCGACCGAGGGTCCAGTAGTCATAGTCCAGCTCGACGGTGTAGGGCACGAGCACCGCATCGCCCTTGACCAGCAGCTCCTGACCCGGTGTGCCGGTGAGATCCGCGTCGGGCCGGAGCAGGACGAGCCGGTGCTCGCGGTCGCCGTCGATCGTCGCAATGTTGCGCTGCCGCGGAATGTTGAGCAGCACCCTGCCGGCCACGCCACGCCAGCGCGACCACGGCAGCGAGCGGATGGTGTGAGCACGCGCGCGCGCTGGGTGGGCACTTGCTGCTGCCAGGCGCTGCCTACGATGCCATGGTGCGCATCAGGTTCTGGCACTCCTTGGCGCGGACGCGCAGCGCCTGCGTCTCGACGCGCCGCGTGAACGCGGCCCTGTCCAGCGCGCCGGTGGCGGCGTCCGGCCGCCGGGGCGGCTGCACCTCGTAGTGGCTCACCGCCTTGGCCTCGGCGGCCGTGGCGCCGACCCGGCGCGCCTTGCTCGGGCCCGCGGGCGCCGCGGCCGTGGCGTCGATCGGCCGCTTTGCCGCAGCGTCCGCCATGGTGCTGCTGCGAAAGCCGCACTGCACCGGTGCCCGAAGCTGCAGGGGTCGCCGCGCCGCCCGGCTGGAGCCCGCGGTCGCCGGCGCCGGCACCCGCCAGGCGGCCGAACGAGCGAGCGCCCGAAGGCAGGCCGCCGCGGCCGTGACGGGCAGAGCGTCGGGCGCGTTTCGCCCACGCCTCCCCCAACCGTGCGTAGGCCGATGCCGTTCGCCGACGCGCCCGCTTCTGCTGCGCGGTCCGGCAGCACGGCGGGCACCGTCGAGCGCGGGCTAGGGTTCCACTGAATGACGTCATCAATGACGCCACGTGCCTTGGCGTCACGTGATATGGAAGGGTCGCCAGCGGCCGCACGGCGGCGGAACCGCGGCGGAACCGCGGCAGAAACGCGGTTCGAGCGAAGAGCGCGAGAAAATTTTTTTCCCCTTCGCCGGCCGTCGATCGCGTTTGGCGCTGCCGCCGCTGCCGCTGCTGCTGCTGCCACGTGCCGCGCCTTGGCATTGCGCGCGGCCGACGACCGACGACGGCGACACAGCAGCCGCCCACTGTGCTGGCGCAGCTGCCATCCCGCCGGACGTGCTCGCGTTTGTCGTCGCCTGTTGGCTGGACCGACCATCGCATCGTGGCGCAATTGCGCGCGTCGGCCATCACGAGCGACGCGTTGGCTACGCGGCTGTGCGCAGCGCTGGGATCCCGACAAGGAACACCACCCGGCGAGCAGCACGCAGCATTGGGCTGCCTTCGACAGCTGGCGTCGGCGCCCGCTGGACCGGGCGTGCGGTGGCGGCTCTCGACCGGACGCTCTTGGCGACATTGAGGCCCCCCGCCTCGTGGTTGGGCGCGCGTGAGCGCGCCGAGTGCTGCCGCAGCCATGGCGCTCGCGTTTGCGCGCAAGCTGGTCAGCAAGAAGAAGAAGCGCTTCGTCTCCAAGGAGGAAGGCTTCGACCTGGACCTGACCTGTACGCGACCACGCGCTGCCACGCGGGCGGTCTGGCCAAGGCGCAGTGGCTAACCGCGGGCCGCTGCGAGCGTGCGCGGCGGCGGGCGGCGGGATGACAGACATTACGGAGCGCATCATCGCCATGGGCTTTCCCTCGGAGGGCCGCGAAGGCGTGTACCGTAACCCGATGAGCGAGGTCCAGAGGTACGCCGACCGCGCGGTGACGCGCGGGTGGGAGCGCCTGCGTGGGTTATCTCGGTCAGACAACGGGGCGGACCTCCACCTGAAGCGCCCGTTCACACACCGAGTAGAGCTCTCTTCTCTTTCCTTTGAGCGGCCTCGGGCGTGGCGTGGCGCTAACACCTTGGGAGCACGCCGCCTCGGTGCGCGCGGCCGGGCCGCGGTCAGGTTGCTGGAGACGAAGCACAAGGACCACTACCGAGTGTACAACCTGTACGCGCGCGGGCGAGCTGCGCCGCGGCGCCGCACGCGCCGCACCGGCTGCTGACGGATGCTGCGGATGCCGGGGCGCGCGCTGGAGCGGTGCAGGTGCTCCGAGCGGTCCTACGACATCAACAAGTTCCACGGCCGCGGTATGGCCCTGCGCCTGCCGCGCTCGCTGTGCACGGGGAGCGACCGGCTGACCGTCGCGGCGACGGCCGCGTGATCGGGGGCCTCGGGCCGGTGCAGTGGGATGCTACCCGTTTGACGACCACAACGCGCCGCCGTTCACGATGATCCGCGAGTTTTGCGAGGACGTGCACAAGTGGCTCTCGGCGGACGAAAAGAACGTCGTGGCGATCCACTGCAAGGCCGGCAAGGGCCGCACGGGCTGCATGATCTGCATGTACATGCTCTACACGCGGCAGTGGACCGAGCCCGCCGAGGCGCTCAAGTACTACGGCCTCGCGCGCACGCAGAACGGCAAGGTAGCGAGCGGCCGCACGCGCGGGCAGAGGCGCGCGGCCGGCGGCCGCTCACGTGCCGGCCATGCGGATGCGTTGCCCCCTGGGCGCGGGGCGCCTTGCCAGGGCGTCACCATCCCGAGCCAGATCCGCTACGTGTACTACTACGGCGAGGTGCTCAACAAGGGCCTCGTGTACGAGCCGAAGACGATGTTCTTGAAAAAGATCATCATCCACACCATCCCGCGCATCACGAGCAACGGCTGCTGTACGCTCCGCTCCCCCGCTGTTAGGGCGCCTGAGCGTTGGCGGACGCTGATCTGGCGCGCCCGGGGTCGGCCTCGGTTGAGTGGCGTGCACGATTAGCGCCCTTCTTTGTCATCCGGTGCAAGGGCAGCAAGACGTTCAAGTCCAAGAAGGCGACGGTGCGCTTCCAGCTGCCAGACGTGGTCGTCAGCGCGACACAGTGCCGCGCTGACGACCGTCTCGCGGTTCCGAGGCAGCTCGTTCCGCGTTGCCGTGCGTCCAGGAGGTCTCCAAGCGGCAGAACTTTATCGAGGTGATGGCCGATGGCCTGCAGCCGGTGGAGGGCGACGTCAAGATCGAGGTCTACCACAAGGAGGGCCTGGGCAAGGTGCGCTTCTTGGCTGTGCGCCGACGCCGCTGCCGCGCCTACGTTCACGCTAAGATGGGGGGTGCGGCGCCGCTGTGGACGATGACGCTGCCCGCCCCGTAGCCGGTCAAGATGTTCCACCTGTGGTTCAACACGTTCTTCATCAAGAACGAGGAGCTGATCCTGCGCAAGGAGGAGGTCGACAAGGCCAACAAGGACAAGAAGTGCAAGGTTTACGACAAGAACTTCATGGTCGAGGTGCAGTTCGCGCGCCTGGACGAGAACGGCGTCGAGATCGCGGGGCGGCAGCGGTCGTCGCTCTTCGTCTCGCCGGGCGAGGTGCCCGCGGCCAAGTACCAGCCGCCGTCGGCCATGAGCCTGCTGCAGGAGCAGATGTACGTGCGAGCGCGCGTGAGCTTATCTCCCCCTCCAACGGACCCACGCTGGTGCACTCATCCAGCGCGCTCTTGGGTCCATTGTCGCTCCGCGGTCGCCAGGCGCCTGGCGGGCCTGACGGACGAGAACGGCCAGATCGTCCGCCAGCAGTCGGAGAACGACATCCCGGCCGAGGACGACGAGAACCTGTCCGACGACGACGACGACGAGGACAGCGGGCCGTCGGGCTCGGGGTCCACGAGCTTTGAGTAAGCCGGTCCACCTGGCCATCCATCAATGCTCAAGCACGTGCGCTAGGAGGAGGAGGAGGAGAAGGAGGAGGAGGGAGCCGTCAACTGCATGAACTACTGTGTTGTCACGGGACGCTAGGTCACACGCCAGCGGCCGCGGTCGCCCGCAAAATCGTCCTTTTTTTTTCTGCTTTTTACGATATGTGCACCCTGCGCCGGGAGGCGGCTTGGGAGGGCACACTTGTACCATAGGAGCCGGCCTTTCGCGGCCTCCGCCGACCGGTGCGCGGGCGCCGGGGCGGCACTGTGTATCGTTTTTCCGCCGACGGCAGGCGCCAGCGCGCCTCGCCGGGCGCGCCGCGCGTCGCACACTGTATTGTACACGGTAAACATGCATCTACCACTCGCGCAGCGCGCCTGGGATTTCCTGTACATTGCGCTCTCTCCCACACCTTGCGGTCGCCTTTACACGCGGCGGCCAGCGCGCGGAGCCAAGCGCGCGGACCGCATGGCCGCTAGTACCCGCGGTTGCCGCGCATGCGGTTCCGCATGTCCAGCATGCCGCGCCGGCACTCAAAGTAGTTGAGCTGGAGCGCGCGGCACTCCTCCGACACGCCCTCCGCGTCCGACTTGAGGCACTCCTTGACGGTCTTGCCGCTCTTGCAGCACTCGCTGGCCTGGAGGCACTTGATCAGGTCCTCGCGCAGGCCCTTGCACGAGGTCGACATGTTGCCGGGCTAGCACGCCGGCGCCGGCAGCAGGCGCCTCTGTGTGGTGCGTGCAGCATGCCCGAGGCGGCGGCCCGTTTGCTCACGTTAGCGTCCAGAACTGCAGGGCGCCCAGTCCGCCGGGAATCGTACCGACCAGGCGGAACCGGGGTTCGTTGGCAGCAGCCGCGCCGCGCAGTTGAAATTGAAACGCAGACGGTCGGCGTCCCGTCGCACTGCGCAAGGGCGTCCAGGGCTCTGGTTACCCGCCAGCGGCTCGTATCGACGCGGCCTTGCGCGACACGGCCAGGGGGCGCGCCCGCGTGCAGCGGCGTTCGCACTTCGGGTCCGCAGCCCTCTACTGATGACGTCATCCTGTGGTGGGGCTCCTCAACGCTCTATGGCGTTGAGGCGATGGTGCTCGCGACGGCTCCCCACCAAAACGCGACAGTTGCACGCAGGACCACGCCAGGCAGCGCGGCGAACGGCGGCGACGTGCACGGTGGAGCAGGACAACGGCAGCCACGGAACTCGCCCTGCACTGACCGGAGGGGACGCCGCTGCAGCGGCTGCCGGGGAGGCTGGGAGGGCTGTGAGCACGCCCCGCTTGCACGACCGCCGTGGACGTCACGACGCGGCGAGGCGTGGCAGGGCCTACCTGAACTACCGAAACGGCCATGGCGAACAGCAAGGAACGAGTGCGTTCGCGCGCGTAACACGCTGCGGGACGCGGTTTGACGTGCCAAACCAACGCTTGTCAGCTCGTTCTGTGCGTTGGCCCGCCACCGGCCCTAGGAGCGGCTGCTGGGCAGCGGCAGCGGCGGGCTGTCGTACGCGCTCAGCGCTACCGGTGGCCGCTGCGGAGCAGTGCGCTGACTAGGTCGCGCCCTCGCCCCCAGCGGCGGCTGCGCCTTGACAGAGACTCGGACGATGACCTGGCCGACGTGCCGCCCATTGGCCCGTCCGGCGGCGGGAGCAGCGGCGGCCGCGGCGGCAGCGGGCCGTACAAGGGCGACGACAAGGTCAGCAAGGTCAAGGGCCAGATCGCCGAGGTGGTGAACGTCATGCAGTCCAACATTGACAAGGTCATCCAGCGCGGCGAGCGGCTTGAGGAGCTCGAGGACCGGACCGGTGCGTGCGCCGGTCGCCCCAGGCCGCGGCGCGGATCGCGGCGGCTGAGTCCAAAACGGGGCCGTCGTCGCCCTCGGTGCTGCGCCGCCGAGCCCAGCCGACCTCGCCGACTCGTCCATGCGCTTCAAGAACCGGTCACGGCAGCTGCGGCGGATCATGTGGTGGAAGAACATCAAGGTGCGGCGTCGGCGGCAACGGGTACCGGCTCGGCCGTTGCGTCGCTCATCGCAGTCGATCCGCCATGGCGTGGCGCATGGGCGCCCGCAGATGCAAGTGATGATCGCGTGCGTGGTCATCATCATCCTCGCCATCGTCATCGGTGCGGGCCCGCGCGGTGTGGGCTCGGTACGGAGCCGGTTTGCGCTCAACCAGTGCCGCCCGCCGTCCTGCGGGGCTGCCGCCGTCTGCCAGGTGTGCTGGTCTCTACCTTCAAAAGCTGAGCGGCGTGCAGGTGTACAGCTTCTCTTGTGTACAATAGCAGTGGATACTATATGTGCGCCAGGTGGGCACATCGTGGCCAGGGCGATGCCCTCCGATGCCTCCACTCTGGTCACCCCCGTATGGACTAGGCTCGCACACCCCTGCGTGGGCGTCTTCCCGTGATGCGCCCGGTCCCTGCGCCACGCATGCATGGTGTGGTGCCGGCCGGCCGGCCAAAGCGCGTGTGCGGCGGGCCCACCGCCCGCGCTCTCCGAGGCCGTGGCGGTGCGGGGCGGTGGGGTGTCGCCGGGCCGGAACCGGGACGGACGGTGGGGCGGGCTGGGCGGGTGCGTGGCGCACGTGGCGGCCGGCGGCCGTCAAACGCCCTTTTCCGTCGCCGCAAGCCGGCCACGTGGCCGCCGTCCGCCGCCAAAGGGCGTTTTTTCACACCGACTTTTCCTTGTTCGCGCCAAAACTGCCGCCGCCGCCGCCGCCGCCGCCGCCGCCGCCGCGACACCCGCGCCCGCCGCTTCCAACCATGGCGACCCCGTACGTGCGGCAGCGCAGTGCCGCGGATCGCTCCCGCAGCCCCCGATGCCGATGCAGCCGCTGACCGTGCGCGGATAATCCAACGGCGTCGGACGTGCTCGCGCGGCGTGGCCGCCGCGCTCCCGAACGCGCGCGCTGCCGATCGGAACGCGCGTTGCAGGACGGAGCTGACTGTGGCCGAGGTCAAGAAGCACAACACCAAGGACAACATCTGGTTCATCATCCACGGCGTCGCCTACGACGTGACCAAGTTCCTGGACGAGGTACACCGCGGGGCGGGGCGCGGGGTTGGCCCGCGGGCGAGATCGGCGCTCACGCGGCGGTCGCCGCGCGCCGTTGGGGCGGGGCGGACGGTGCCCGCCGACAGCACCCTGGTGGTGAGGAGGTCCTGCTGGAGAATGCCGGTGCGTGACGGGAGGCCGCGCTGCGACGGATAACGGCCCGCCGCGGCGAGCACAGGCCAACGGAGCTGGGTCGCCTCGTGGGCGCATTCCTGCGCGTGGGGCGCCGCGGCGGGGCAGGCCAGGACGCGACGGAGGCGTTCGAAGACGTCGGCCACTCGTCGGAGGCGCGCAACATGCTGAAGCAGTACGCCAAGGGCAAGGTCGTCGACGCCGCGTCGGGCGCGTCGCCCAAGGCCAAGGCCAACGACTACCAGGCGCCGCCGCCGGCCACCAGCTCGTCGAGCAACATCCTGATGTACTTTGTGCCCATCGTCGTGGCCATCGGCATCGCGTACGCCGTCTTTGGCCGCGCCTAAACCGCGAGTGGCTGCACCTGTATATATGTTTTTGGCCGCGCCGGCGTCCGCGGCCGGCCCGACACGCGGTGGTCACTCATGCACGCATGTACACGGTGCTGCAATGGCAATGGTACCCACACCCGCGCGCTGGCCGCGGCGGCTGCCGCGGCCGCGGGGTTACGAGCCGGAGCTGCTGGTGCTGCTATTTACACAGGCGTGCAGAGAGGCTGTACAAGGGGTGTGCAGCGGGCATCGTAGTTCACAAGGCTACCGGCTCGGCCGCGGCGGCGGCCGGCGGCCGCTGGCCAAAGAGGCTGGCAAACAGCTCCTCCCGCATGGTGTCGGGCCACTGCTGCGCCTCGATGGGCACCATAAAGTTGACCAGCTTGGCGTGCGGATCGTACCTGCGTGAGGCCCCAAAGGGAGGCCACCAAGAGCCATCAGGCTAGCCCGCCCACGCATCCGCCTGCCCATCGTCGCACCGCTGCGACGCGTACCGAATCTTGCGGCCCTTGCTGGCCTTGGTGTCCACGCGGTTCTTGACCTTTTGGTGGTACTGGCGCACGGCCAGCCACTGGCGCGCCATCACGGCCGGGTCGTTGTCGTCGCCGTCTGTCCGACCAGGCAGCCGCCAAGCGGGTGTTGCGAGCGTTACCACAGGCCGCCACCCCCCGGGCGCGCGCCCCTGTCCCCGCTCTGGCCACGCGCGCCGCACCGGCCGAGGCGGCCTTCGCCTCAATGACGTCGGCGAGCAGCTGCTGGTAAAAGTCGCTGTCGTCGATGATCTCCTCGTTCAGGCCGGCGGCCTCGGCGGTGCGCTTGGTGCCGAGCACGCGGTACTGCGAGCGGTTGGTGTGGATGCGCTTGAAGAGGCGGTCCCGGTCCGCCATGACCTGCTGCAGCTGCACGGCGATGCCCTGGTTCAGCGCCTTGAACGTCTTGCGCACGCTGCCGCCGCTGGACGCCTGCAGCCGCGCGCTCCAGTGGTCGAACGACGCGTTGCGCAGCGGCACAAACCTGCGGCGGCGCGAGGGGCCCGAGGTCGGCTCCGCGTGATGCCGCACATTGGTCAGCGCCGACGCAAGCATCGCCTCGTTTTGCCGCGTGCGCCGTACCGCCGGTGGGTCGCCTGGAGCTTGCGCCACAGCGACGCGGCGCCGGTGCGGCTGGCGGCGGCCGCGGCAGCGTCGTCGGCCTCTGCCTCGGGCTCGGGCTCGGGCTCGGGCTCGGGCTCGTCCACGTGGAGGCCCTCGTTCGCGCAGCTGGCCTGCAGCTGGTCCACGGCCGCCTCCTGCAGCTGGTGCAGGCTGGAGATGATGCGGCGCACCGCGGTCTGGGCGCGCTGCAGCTGGTCGCGGACCGCCGGGTCGGCCGCAAAGTACGGCTGCGTGGTGTAGTCCGGCATGCGGTTGGCGAGCGGCAGCGACCGCTGCAGCTGGATGCGCAGAAAGAGCAGCTTGTCGCCGAGGGCGAGCTGGCGCTTCACGTTCTCGCCTTTCACCACCTCCTCCTGCATCTGCGCGGCCAGCGACGGCTGCACCGCCGCCTCGCCCTCCGCGGCGCCCTTGGCCGCACGCCGACGCCGGCGCAGCTCGTCGAGGAACGGGTCGTCGGCCTGGCCCAGCGCCAGCGACAGCCGCGCGTCCTCTTCCCCCTCGTCCTCTTCGTCCGCTTCCTCGTCCTCCTCGCCATCCTCATCGTCGTCGCCAGCGCTGCCATCGGCCGATGCGCCGTCCTCCTCGTCCATGCCGTCCTCCTCGTCGCTCGCGCTGTTCGCCGCGTCCATTGCGTCGTCGTCCTCGTCGTCGTCATCCTCGTCGGCGTCTTCGTCCATGCGGGCGCTGTCCAGGCCGTCGGCCTCCTCCAAGGCGCACCGCGAGACGCGCTTGCCGGCGTACTTGGGGCCCGCCAGCGGCAGGGGCAGCGCCTTGCGCAGCTTGCTCTCGCTAGCAGCCCAGAGACCGGCGATGGGCAGAGCACACGCGGTGAGCGAGCAGGCCGAGCGAGTCGTCCCGGCTGCGCGCCCGGGCCGTACCTGGGCACGTAGTATTCGTCCACGGGCTTGCCCTCTTCCGCCTCGATCCCCGCGGTCTGGCCGAGAAAGTCCTCCGTCTCCGGGTCCTCTGCATACCGGCGCGACGCCCAATCGCCTTTATGAGAGTCCGTCAGACAAAGCGTCCACGTCCCGGCAAGCACTTGGGCCGCGGACGGCCGCCGTACCGTCCACCGGGGCCGCGTTCATCATGGCCGCCAGCTGCGCGCGCAGGCGGCTGCTGGACGGCGTCGCAGCGGGCGCCATGGTGAGCGACGCGCGTCACGCGCGGCCGACGACGCGACACAGACACGGGCTGGCAGGTGCGCGCGTTGCAACTTGCGCCCACGCCGTCACCAGGCAGCGAGCAGGCAGCGAGCCTCGGGCACAGGGCGACGACGCGGCCTCGGTTCCCCTCGCGGCCACTCGACAACGGCCCGCCACGTGGTCCCGATGACGTCATTGTCTGCCGCGGTTCTGCCGCGGTTCTGCCGGTGTCTCGCTGACGCCACCGCGAAAATGGGCGTGCGGGCGCAGCTCCCAGTGCGGCGCCAGTGGCGGGACGTCCGTGGAGCCATAGTCCGCCGGAGAACGACCTCGTCCGGCACCGGGACATCGGCCGGTCCTGTACGACGTGCCTTCGTCGACACGTGCAGCGAGGGTCGCTGGGCCACGCGTCGGGATCGGCTGGTCGCCCTGGCCATGGTTGCAGCGGGCGCCAGCGCACGACGGTAGCCACGGGCCGGCCTCCCCGCAGCGGCGGCGGCGGGCGGCCGGGGGCGCGGCCCGCAACCATGCTTGGCCGCCCGCTGCGTGCCCGCGACAAGCAGCGCCTGTTCGTGGCGGCCATGACGGCCGCCGCGCTGCTGGCGTGCGTCACAGTGGCGTACCCAGCCATCGTGCGGCCGGACCCGAAGCTGACGCGGGCACGGAAGCACCTGCGCGTGGTGGTGCGTGGGTGGGGCGCGCAGCCCGGCCCGGGTGCGCCGTGGGCAGCGCCGTGGGTGCTAACGACGGGCTGGTGAGGCAGCGGCGGGTCGGGCGCGCAACGCAGCACGGCATTCCAAGCGACGACCGGGACCGCTACCCACGCAAGTAGCCGGCGCTGGCGGCGCGAGGATGTACATACGGACCACGTTCGCAGATGCAGAATGTACATAGGTGAGTGCTGTACAGACGGCGGCCCTCGGCCGCCCGCGCCGTTGTCTACCGTGCGGCCGGCACTGTATCATAAATTCACAAGGTCACTCGCTCTTGGCGGGCGGCGGCGCGGCGGGCTGGTCGAAAACGGCCAGCAGATCGGCGACGCGGCGGAGGACCATCTCGTTCTCGCACCGAATGTCGTCTGCCGTGTACGGCGGCGCGATGGTCACGTTGCGCAGCAGCTGGATGGGCCCGCCGTTGCCCGTGTCGTGCGGCGGCACGTGGTGCTGTCGCAAAAAGGCGGGCCGGCCGCCGCGGCATGCCAGCCGTTAGCAGCGGGGCGTGAGAACAAGGCATGCCGGCGCGGCGGCGCCGCACCTGCCGGAAGAACGCCACGAGGGCCGCGCGCCGCGCGGCCAGCTGCGCCGTGCTGAGCGTGGCCTGCGGCGCGGGGCCCGCGTCGAGCGCGCCGACGGCGGCCACGTCGTCGGGGCTCGGCGCGCCCACCGCTGCCGCGCCACTCGCCTTCGACTCACCGGCGGCCCAAACCGGTCAGCTGGTCGGCACGGCGCACACGCTCTGCTCACACGCGGCCGGCCGCACCGTCCACGCTGGCCACCGCGTCCGCCTGCACGATCCACGTCCTCCCGCCGCGAACCTGTGTCGAAAACCTTTGCCCGGATCAGGCAAGCCCCAGCCATGGTGAGAGCGCCGCCGTGCCCTTGCACCGCGCGCGTGCACACGCACCACGCCAAGGAGGCCGGACGCCTCGTCCGCCGTGGCCAGCAGGCCTTCCACCGCCGGCGCCGCCTCCTTGGGCCGGCGCCACTGCAGGCGGACGCCCTGCCCGACCGCTGTCCCACCGGGAATCGCCCGTGGCAGCAGCACGGCGATTTCCGTAAGCTCGCGTGCCGCGCGCTTCCGCGTCGCTCCTCGCCCGACGTGTACCGGCGCGCAGGGCGGCCCAGTCGACCGCGGGCGGCGGGCCGGCGGCGGCCATGGCGCCGCGCCGTGCTGCCCAAAAAAGCGCGCGAAGCCTCGTGCCCCGCGATCAAGTGCCCCGCAAGTATAGCTCCTTTTGACGGGCGGCGGTGCCCCGCGAGTGTCATCTGACGCGATCGATTTGCCAGCCCCTTGCGCGCCGGGTCGCGCGGGGCCTCCGATGGGCGGTGCGTGCCGCAGGCCGAGCGCCCGTGCCGTGGAGCCCGCGGCGTTTTCCGGGGGGCGAGCCC
>Ga0180216_1003313_pt1 | contig 12820 bp, 22 predicted proteins | sample eDN3rd37CBELigMG_FD_128879 | JGI IMG/M metagenome (GOLD analysis project Ga0180216, IMG submission 128879) | Enriched Miracle-Growth compost microbial communities from Emeryville, California, USA - eDNA 3rd pass 37_C BE-Lig MG (version 2)... ...
CCTCTTCCGCGGCCGCCTCTTCCGCGGCCGCCTCTTCCGCGGCCGCCTCTTCCGCGGCCGCCTCTCCCGCCGCCTGCCGCCTGGTGAAGCGCCTTCTGACGGGCGATCGCCCACACGAAACCGGCGCTTCGTTGTATGACGTCACACAGATGATTTCGTTTCCCACACGTCGGCCACGGCACCACAAAAACGGACGCACACCGCGACGGACGGCCGCGACGGGCGCGACGGACGGCCGCGGTCGACGCCCCGGCGACCCTGGAGCCGCGCAGCCGCCGCGGCGATGCGCTCCAGCAGCCCTGGACAAGCCACACGCACGCACAGGGGCCGAGCCTGTGTGTCAGCCCCCGGGCACAGAGCAGGGCACACCGCAGGACGGCTCTGGCACGGGCCAGGCCAAATAGTGCTGACACTTCAGAGCAGCAACCCCAACAGCAGCAGCACGCACAGCGGGTGCCAGACGACAACTATCAGCAGCAGGAAGAGGAGGACGAGTAGAAGGCGGAAGCCAGTCGACCGAAGCGGCAGGCTGCCGGCCGCCGGCAGCGGTAGCCGGGCAGGGCAATGCCCCCACCATGTCGCTGCTGACGGCTTGGTGCCATTGGACGGGCAAGCGAGGCCGCTGGTCTCATGACGCGGCGGGCCATTGCGCCGCATACAGCCTCCGCATTGTCGGGATCGCTTGGGCGTTCAGCGCCTGGACCAAGGCCTCCTGGCTGCTGGGCGCGAGCCGACCGCCGTTCCGCGGCCTCACCGACGACGACAAGCGATTCTTTGCCATCTACCACCTCTGCACCGCCTACGCCGCGCTGACCTGCGTCCGGCGCTTCCAAGAGGTGCGTTCTGCGCACAGGCGCCCAGCGCGCATAGATACTGGCGCGGGCTAACAACTCCTCGCCCGTCCGCTCGCAGGACCGCGCCTGGCAGACGGTGTGGCCCCTGCACTTTGAGCTGCACCCGCGGGCGTGGCACGCGGTCCGCACAGCCGCGCTTGCGGCCGCGGAGCACTTTGGCTGGGTGCCGGATCCGCGCCTTCTGCCGACGGGCGCGGTCCACGACGCTCTGGGCGCCGCGAGCGTGCTGGCGCCACTGGCCCTGCTGACCGCCGCCGTGATTGTGCTGGACGAGCTGGTGTACCGAGCGCTCCACGTCGTGCTGGCGCGGCACAACATCATTGGCCTGGCCGGCCGCCCGCCCAAACAGCCGCTGACCGACGCCGACTGCATTGTGTGCCACGGCGCCGGCCTGGACGACGCGCCCAGCGAGCCGATTGTGACGTTTTGCGACAGCGGCCGCCACGGCGCCCACCCGCAGTGCATGCTGGCGTGGGTGCGCGGCCGGCAGCGGCACTCACACCTCTGTCCGGCGTGCCGGCGGCGGCTCCGCTTGCGGCGGCAGCCGTGGTGGCACGCCCTGCGCTGGTCGTCGCTGGTCCGGCAGGGCGGCTGGGCCGCGGCGACGGGCCGCGCGGCGGTGACGGCCGCCATGGTCGCGCTCGTGGCGGCGATGGTGCGCCTGAGCTCCAAACGGCTGCAGCGCGACCTGGAGCTTGCGCTGCTGGTCCTTGCGGCGCAGGCGGCGATGCCGCCGCCGCAACCTGCGTAGCCTGCGTGTCCATACCATGTATACTGCGTGGTGTACAAAAGAAAGAAAAAGAAACACGTGTGTTGTACAAGTATGTCATATCCTCTTCCTCGCACGGCGGATTACAGACGACGACATTTCACGGCTCTAGAGTACAACAAGTTCAGCGGCGAAAAAGCTGCGAGGGCGATCTGGCGCTCCATGAAATGCGGTTCCACAAGACCCCTAATTATGCCTGGCCACTGCAGAATCCCGCAGTTACGAGCATGGGCGGTTGGCTAAAGTCGGTGGAGACCTCGAACGCGCCCAGGGCCAGGTCGACCTGCGCGGTTGTTTCCACGCACCCTCAGCAGCGCACACGCCGCGTTAGCGGGCAGACGCAACTGATTAGGAGACGGCGGCCGGGCACTGGCAGCGCCACGCACCTGGCCCTGCTTGATGGACGCCTCCAGCTTGCCGGCCGACGCGGCCTCGCGGATGCAGTCGGCACTGCCGGTGGAGATGGTCACCGGCGGCGTATTGATGCACACGGTCTCGTTCACGCCCAGGGGCACGGCGTCCATGCGGAGCACGCTGACATGAAGACCAAGTCGCTGCATGGCCGTGGTCTGAAACGCGTCAGCATCGTGCCGCCCGCGCCGCCCAGCGCGACCGGGCACACCGCGGTCGTACCGCCCGATGGTGTCGTTGCAGCCGCCGCCCGTGGCCTCCACGAAAAAGTCAAAGGCCAGCGTGTTCACGACGACGTCCAGCGCGAACGGGTTGCTCAGTTGCGCGTCCACGTACAGGCGCAGCCCCGAGTCGCCGCCCACCGCCGAGGCGTTGGTCAGCAGGTCCGAGACCAGGTGATTGGCTATGCGGGGTGGCGCCCAACCAAAGCCGACGGCAACGGTCAGCACGGCGGTGCGTTGGTGCTGGCGAACGCGCGCACCGCGAGCATACAGGTCACGTAGGGCAGCAGGAGGCCAAACGCCGTCGTGGCCGGCCCCTCGGGATGCCGCGGGAAGCCCAGCTCCACCTGCGATGCCCAAAGACACCGACATGCGGTATGCCCCGCGGTGACGGTCAGCGCAGCCCACCCTACGCGTCTCACGCCGTCAGAGTTGGTACGGACCTTGAACGAACCCGCCACCTCCACCGCGCTGATCGCGGTGGCGATGTAGTCGCTGAACAGCTTGCTCACAACGGCCTCGTTCTCCTCCGTCCGGCGGATGGTGAGCGACATCGAGGTTGTCGTCACCCCGCGACCTGCGTGGCGGACCAATAGTGTGGGGTGCAGCTCAGCGTGAGCGTCGCCGTGGTGGCCATGTTACGAGAGCAGCCAGAAGGCCGAGGTCGTACCGAGGAGAAACGTCTCGGTGCCGACCCAGCCGAGCGCGACGCCGTGGTACGTCGCTGGGAGGTTCACCAGGTAGGTGCTCAGCGGCGCCGACACTACAACCGGCGAGGTGTTGTTCACCGCCACCGTCAGGTTGAGCGCGAGCGTGCTGGCCGTCGCGCTGGCGAAGCTGTAGTTGCGCACGTCGACATGCATGCCGTTCAGGCCCGCAAACGTGACCTGGTCCCGCAGGTGGCCCGTTCCGGTCAGGCTCGAGTCTGGGAATCCGAGCAGCGCCCGAGTCTCAAAACCTGGCCGTCAGCACGCATTGTCGCCACCACCACGCGGATCTCGCCAACAGGCGTACACAGCGGCACGTCGGCGCGTATGGTCCAGTCGCCGTCCAGCACGATGGACACGACCGCGTCGTTCATGACTCGCGTGAGCAGCAGGTGAAACAGGCGGTCCGAGTTGATGCGCATCTGCGTCACAACGTCAATGTCGATGCTGTATGGGCGGCCGCCCACGTCCGCGTCACTTTCCAGCCGGTTCGTCAGCCGCCTGCACAAACGTGAGCGATGCCAACAGCTCGGCGGCGCCGTACTGCAAGTCCTCTTCCACCAGGGAAGGCATCTCCAGTGTGCCGACGCGGCCCAGCGCGTTGCCGTTCTCGGGGTCCTCAATCAGCACGTCAAAGAGGGTGGGCAGCGTGACGCCCCCGATCTTGATCGTGAAAGAAGCGATATACACCACCGCTGGCGATGTTTCGCGGCACCGCAGCGGGGAGCATCGCGCCGATGGGTGAGCCCCTCCACCAGCAGCTTGCCGGCAGGGCATGGGCTGGACGTGCGGACGTACACTTGAGGTGCACCACGGCGATCTGATCGACAACGTCGAGAACTTCCAGCTCGGTCAGCGTCACACACGCCTCCTCGGCATAGCGGCCCATGATGGCTGGACCCCACGCCAGGGACAATAAAATTCAAACACCCGCGTTAGTGCCGGCGTCGGCACGCCGCGCCGCGGGTGTGTCGCCGGGACGCACCGGACGCCACTTGCGGGATAACGACGGCCAGCGTCAGCGCCGCGAGCACCAGGCCCACGGCCAATGCAACGAACGTCTTCGGGTACCGCTGCACAATGTTGCCCCTGCGCCACCGCGGCCCAGGGCAACGCTTCTCAAGCGTTCCGTGAGCGCAGGCCTTAGTGAGGACCCGGCCGGCCGCGTAGGCAACGCACTGCTTGGCGGGCGGATCGTCCCCGTCCTCGCTGCCGTCGTTCAGGGCGACGGCGCCGTAGCGGCCGGCATCGCCGTCGGTAAACGGCATCAGGAGCTGCCGCTCATCGTGCAGGCTCGGAATGGAGTCCGACGTGGTGTCGCGCACGGGCGGCGTGCCACCGCGCGACACGGGCGTTGACGCCATCGTCGCGCCGCCAGCCACGGCCACGCCAGCGTGTGGTGATGGGCGCAACAGCACGGGTGTTACAACGCCAGCAGCGGCAGCGGCGTGTCCTGCAGCGTCACGTTGCTCGCTTGTCGGTATCCGCTGTCCGCCCGCGCCAGCGCGTGCTCACCGAGTCGCCACGTCCGCGTTGCGTCGTCGTCCTCCTCCCCTCTCTCTCTCTCTCTCTCTCTCTCGCTCGCTCTCGCTCTCGCTCTCGCTCTCGCTCTCGCTCTCGCTCTCGCTCTCGCTCTCTCGCTCTCGCTCTCGCTCTCTCTCGCTTTCTCTGTGCTGCGTGTGCGCGCTCTGGCGCTGCTTCGCCGCCGCGCCACCCGTCCCGCCCGTGACGGCGTGACGGCGTCGTCGGGCCTCGCACGCATTCGATTTCTGACTGCTTTCTGACTCAGAGTGCCCGCGGGCTAGGGTTTGGCCTACTAGTGTGACCACCCGGGCCATTATTAGACTGGCCTCTGCAGCCCTGTCAGGGGCTGTAAGCCTATGCCAGCTGGTCGATGGAATACCCTGTAGTCTGTGGCGCATGGCGCTCGAGGTTCCTTTAGCGTCAATACTAGGGCCCGATGGAGCCGACTCGGCGCCCCTGGTCGTCGAGCCCGCGCGTGTTACCTGCTCGGCGCGCCCGTCCCCGGGCCTGCTCCTCCATGACGGCACACCGGGCATGCCCATCTGGACCGAGGACCACGCCAAGGCCATCATGACCGGCATCTCCGTGGTCTTCATGGAGCACGGCTGGCGCATATGGCAAGCGCGACAAGCCCGAGAGAGTAGGCGCATCGACGTTGCCGTTGGCCCGACCGGCATCCCCCCTCCGCGACATCACCATCCGCGACATCACCACTCCACGGCGCACCCGTGCACCCGCCTCACCCGCTGCACCGGCGCCCCCGCCCGCTGGACCGGCCAACACCCGATCAGCCCGTGCTAACACTGTACATAGCGTGCACCCTGTATCAGTAACCGCAGGTGAACCCGCACCCCGAGGCGCCGCATCCAGCAGCGCGCTGGCCTCTGCAGCCCCGTAAGGGACATGATGCCCCGACTGTGCGATATGCGTGTAGTATGTTGCCAAGATTGACGTCCTCGTTTAACCCCTTTGGGCAGGCGGGATGTACTTGAGCGCCTTGTTCACAGCAGCAGAAGCGACACGCGATTGCGCATGACTCAACCGCTGGCAAGCACGAGTCGTTGCCTTAGTCGCCGCGTCGATGCTGTCAGCGTTGTTCACGTTGTCTGCTATCTGATCAAGAAATTCCTTTCGCTCAGCCTCTGGCTGGGACTCGTGAGGCCAGATGGCATGGACGACCTTGTTGCGAGAAACGGTTCCGCATCTTGGCATCCGCCACGCCCTTGACGTCCTTGAGCGCACCACACCAGCTTGATGTCGTCGTGCTCGTTGAACTGTCGCTGTTCCTCCGATGCAGCAGGCACGCTTATCATGGTTATCACAGCAAAAAAGCGTATTACAGCTGTACAGGCGCGTCCTCGACAAAAAAATTACACGGAGGCAATTTATGGTTACAAGGGGACGGGGCTGAGTGCGGAGCGCTGCTCCTGGTGCACGCGGAGCCGCGCGGCGACCACCAAGGTGAAGAACGAGATGAGGTTTTGCGAGAACCGGAGCGACTCCATGGCCGACAGAAACTGCGTTGCCTCGCCGTCGTGGTACAGGTTCGGCCCGACGACCGTGGCCAGCGCGCGGACGCTCATCTTGTTCGCCACCTCGTTGAGCGCCACGCTGCACAGCACGTCGGTGAGCCACGTGAGGAGCGCGTGCTGCGGCGCGGGCAGCGCCGCCACCAGGTCGAGCGCCTGCTGCTCCGTCTCGCTCGCCTGCACCGCGGCGATGTCGATGTGGTGCAGCAGCGGCTCGGGCAGCGCGCGGAACCACACCTGGCCCAGCCCAAAGCAAGGCGAATCCATCACATGCGGGTCGTGAGCGTCTTGGATGTGCTGTAAGTCCGTGGGCTTTTTTCGGTACCTTGATGGCAGAGGCCACGGCGTGCGGGTCTGCGGGCGGACCCAGCCTGCCTTGGTTGGCGCGGTCCATCGTTTGCACTGACGCGCCAGCAGGCCCACGAAGCCTGGTCATCAGGTCCGTTAGCGGCACGCATGCCTCGGCGCAGATTCATGCGGAATCGACACGTACGCAGCAGACTGTCGTCCACCTGCTCGCGAAACACGTTCGGGGCGCTCAGCCCATTCACCTTGACGAGCGTGTGGCGGAGCTCCGCCAGCACCGTCGGCACTTGCGCCGAAAACCCTGCCAAGCGCACAACGGACGCGCGACGCGTGGGGCAATCATCGCAGGAGGTCAGCGCGTTGCACAGCATCGCTTGATCACCTGCCGGCGACGTGCCTTTAAAGACGGAGTCGGTCGACATGGCGTAATCGGCGAGCGGCAGGCCAAACTGTGACCGCTTGGTCTGCAGCCGGATCTGGAAGAACTGCCGACCGCCGCCTGCACACCCGCATGGCGGACATAATGCCCCTACGCCATGTTAGGGAGGCGAGGATGCACTCCCGATGGCATCGATGCGTCGGAGCGCACCTTCGACTTCCATCACGGCGACGAGGACGGTGGAGACGCTCGCACGGCAGAGCACGCTCACGGTGACGTCCTCGCGGCCGCCCTTGGCCACCTTGAGCTTGCCCGCCGGGTGGGAGAACCGGATGTCAAACCGCGGATCGCGCTGCGGCACGCTAAAGCCGATGGCCGATTTGCCTGCGTGTTGCCCACGGCCAGGCCACCACCCTGTGGTTAGTCTGTCCGCCGCTCGCTTTTGCGCATGCATCGCGTCACAGACGTACTTTTCAAAGTCAGCGAGATGGTCTCGCTCGTCTCCTTGAGCACGTCGATCCCGGCAAACTCGACGACGTAGCTGGCCACCTCCACCACCGGCCCGTGGCTGTCGCCAAGCCGGATGCCGCCCGTGATGCTTGCAAGCTTGCTCTTGGCAACGGCGCTCCCTGTGGGATTCCCCGGGCGGCGAGCACAGCCCTCTCTTGGCCTGTTGGCACCCGCGCGCGCGCATGCTCGCGGTGCCGCGTCAAAGGGGTCCGTACGTTGGGCGGCAGTCTCTTGCACGCGCAGCTGCAGCGCCTTGAGGTCGGCCGGTGAGAGCTGGGCGAGGTGCTTGAACAGGTGCGCCTGCTCGCGCTGCCCGACGACGCCTTTGCTCGCGCTGTGCGGCGCGCCCGACCGCCGCCACGGAGGGGACGCGTTGAGGCGCACGGCCAGCGCCAACGAACGGTACGCGCTAGGGCACTTACCGCCGACAGAGATCTTCATAGTCCACGCCCGTGTGCAGCGGCGGTAGCGGCGACGGCATGACTGCCTCGTCGCTGTCGACGACCGATTCCCTGGGTGGCGGCCGCTACCCTCGCACAGCAACCAGTCCCCATGAGGACCGCGACGGGGCCGCGGTGGGCTCCTCGGATGAGCGCTCCGTACAGCGAGAAGGCCTCCAGCGAGTTGTCCGATGTCGTTGCGCCGGGACTCAGCGGGCTCCGTGGCGTCGTGGCGAGCCGGCGGCCTGGGCAGGCCAACACATTTGCAGCAGGAGAGCTGCCGTCAGCGGGGCGGGCGGCCTCGCGTCTGCCGCGCTCTGTGGCAGCGGCACGCACTATCCGGCGAGACGATGACGGGCGTTGTCGGCGGCAGCGGAAAGCGGGCCACGAGCTGCGAGACACTCAGGTCCGAGATCGCCGCGATCTCCTCGGCGCTGTTGGTGGCGGTCGCCGGCTGCTGCAGCGGTGACGGCGCCGTCGCGCCGCGACCGACGCCCATGCGCAAGGGCGGCAGGTCCCGCAGCAGCGGCGACGGCGGCGTCACCGTCACGCCCGCCATGGTGGCGGCAGCCAACGAGGCGCGCCTCGCTCGCGGCCGGCAGGTGCTGCGTCCGCGCTCTGCCAATCGCAGAATCGTCAGCGCGCAGCACGCACCGGCCGGGGATCCCGTACACTGGACGACTCGCTGCCCGAGTCGTGGCTAGCAGGGAGGGGGGAGCGGTGGCCGCTCGGTGTCGGTGGAGGGTGGGAAGAAGGCTACACGGGCCGACAAGGGGGCTACGCGGCTTTGAGGAGACGGCGGCGACGGCGGCTACGGCGGCGACGGCGCTCCCGTCAATAGTTTTGGCGCGAAAACCGGCAATTTTTTTTATGAGGCGCATCCGGTGAAGAGCCGAAGTAGGCGACGTAGGCGAAGACGGCGAACACATAGAGGCGAAGAGACGAAGGGGGCAAAGAGGGCGAAGACATGAAGCGGAAAAAGGCCAAGAAGGCGAAGAGGTGCAGAGGCTGAAGAAGTGAAGAGGTGAATCCAGGGCAGACACCCAGGAGGCCTTAAGGTAGCATCCCCAATGGCAGAGTCAGGATGAGCCGAGGCATGCAGAAGGAAGCGAGACAAACCGGCCCAACTAGCGAGCGTGTAGCGAGGGTGCTATTGCCAGAGTTGAAGCAGCGACCGATGTGGATGGACGGCAGCAAGACAACCAGATGTGAGACCCGCGCAAACTAACGGCAGGATGACTCCAGCGACGGATGTGCCTGCTGGAATGGACAAAAATGATGCACATGCAACGATTGACGACTGGCTCAAAGATTAGAGCACGCATGGCGCACAGACAATGCCGTCAAGAGGTCTGGTGCTCGTTCTAGTGCACTGCTGTCTATGCACACATCCACAAGGACGCTATACAATGCGACACGAAATGGCGATACGGGGGATGGCCGCAAGATCATGTACACGGGGCCGCATGCGTGTGCTCAGTCGCTCTTGGGCGTCGCCTTCACCGTGCCCACGATCGGGTAGCGGCGGCGGAAGAACAGCTCCCAGTCGTCCAAGACTTTCATCTGCCCGGAGCCACGATTCCAGCAGACCACAACTTCATAGCTAAGTCAGCCTCACGCGAGTCCACTCCGCTGACAAAGCTATACGCACCTCCTTGGGCGTCAGCGAGGAGTAGTTACCGTGGCAGTCCTTCTCAGCGACGGACATCTTGCCCAGCGCCTGTCGGCCTTGAACCCATCCTCGGCACGGCCACGGCGTGAGCTTGGCCCTGCATCCCGTCCCAATCAACTCGCGCGGCACGTACGTAGGAGGCGTCGCGGCCGGCAAAGACGCCGTAGGTCTGGCCGGGGCCGTAGACGTTTCGCTTGGACGACACGTCAAAGACGACGCCCTTGATGGCGACGTAGACCGGCTTGGTCTCGTCCTTGCCGTCGTACTGCCGCAGCTTCTCCAGCGTGAAGACGCGGTCGCCCGGCGGCGGCAGCAGCTCGGCCTGCCTGGCAAACAGCTCCGCGACGCTGGGGCTGCGCAGGTGCGCGCGCTATTCGTCGCGGCCGTCGCACGAAAGGCCGTTGTGCCGGTCCGTCAGCGGCTGGACAGGTCCAGCCAAGCGGGCCGTTCGGCGGCCGTACCAGCTTCGGGATGAGGAACGCCGCGAGGACGGCCACCAGGGCCAGCCCCACGGCCGCCGCGGTCGGGTACTTGAGCGTCTCCATCGCTGGACGCGCGACGTGGGCGCGGGGCACTGGTCTCGCCACGCCGCACAGAATCCGTCTCTTTTGACGCTTCCACAGGCAGCCAACGCTTCCCGCACATTCGTTACCTTCTTCCGCGGCTCCTGGCACGGCACACGGCGTCGCGCTTAGCGTGCTTTCAAGCGCCGTCCGTGCGCTTCTCGGCGCCGTCCAACAGCGCCGCCGGCCCGCTTCGGATGACGTCATGCACTGATGACGTCATGCCGAGTGGCCGCACGCCGAGGACGAGGACTCGGGACTCGCGAGGACAACGGTCGAGGACGAGGACCCTTGCGGCTGAGCCAGCTGGTGCTGGACTGGACTGGACGCCGGTGCAGGACGGCTCCTGCTCCAGGCGAAGGCGGGGGCGGTGCTGAATTGGGCGGCAAAGCGACCGCAGGCGGGAGAGACGAGGCCGACGGCGCAGATCGGGGCACACGTGGCCTCACGGAGACGAGGGATGCGGGCCGACGGGCGGACAGCGGCGCAGCTGCGGCCGCTGGCCTGCGAGCAGGCGCCGCTCAGCCGCGCCGACGGCTCCGCCCGCTTCTGCCATGGTGCGGCGCCACGCGAGCCATGGCGGGGCTCGCGCATGCCGACGCTGACGGCACTGTTCCCCCTGCCTGCGGGCCCCGTTGCTCGGCCGCCCAGGCAAGACGGTCGTGCTGTGCTCCGTCAACGGGCCGACCGAGGTGAAGCTGCGGAACGAGCTCGTGGACCGCGCCTACGTGGACGTCATCGTCCAGCCCCCCGTCGGCGCGTCCAGTACGAACCGCCGACCCGAACCGCGATCAACCCAAAGTCGCCCTCACTCGCCCCGCACCGATGCTTGTAAAAGCCGACCCACTCACAGGCACCAAGGAGAAAGTGCTGGAAGAGGCCCTGCATGGTGTCGCGCAGGCGTGCGTGCTCACGACGAGCTACCCGCGGACCATGATCCAGATCGTGGTCCAAATCGTCCACGACGACGGGAGCGTCCTGGCCGCGGCTGTCAACGCCATGACGCTCGCGCTGCTCGACGCGGGCCTGGCCATGCGGACCACCATCACTGCCGCCTCCGTCGCCTACATGCCCGGCAGCCCCGACGCCTGGCTGGACCCCACCGCCGCGGAGACCGAGGTGCGCGGCCGCCTCACTGCTCGGCGCGCCCCCAAAGCGCTCAGCCTAACGGCAGCCTGGCCCTTGCGTCGCGGGTCGCGCACCCAGGCCGCCGAGTCGGTCCACACGGCAGCAGTCGCGACGACGTCGCCGGACGACGTCGTGATGGCGGAGAGTCTGGGCGCGTTCAGCGCCCAGCAACTGCTGGATGCGCGGCAAGCGGCGGCGCACGCCAGCGCGGCGGTGGTCGAGTTCCTGCGGACGGCGCTGGAGCGGTCGCACAAGAGGGGAACAGCCAAGCGGGCATAGAGAGATTTATTCAAACACAGATTCGCGAAAGTTTGAGGTGCTTGAGGTGCTTGTACAGTGTACAACTATGTGCACAGCCACAGCTTACGGAACGCACCTGCGCGGCGCGCGCACCGCCTGCACTCGCGGAAAGGCGGCGGCGCGCCCGCGCAGTCAAGCGCTGGCTGCGCATTTAGTCGTCCTCTTCGCGAACGTCGCCCTGCACGCCGTTGTTCACCACGGCGATCACGACCATCTTGCTGATCTGTGGACGGCGAAGGCGCAGGGATACAAACGGGCGCAGGTCAGGCAGACGTCCACGGGCGCGGCGTTCGTCCGCCGGCGCCGCCGTACCAGGAACATCCAGTACACGTGGAGCACTTGCAGCGTGAACAGCAGGAAAAAGTACAGCCAGATGCCCATGATCAGGTGCCACACGATCGGGCTCTCCCACCTGGAGGGCCGCGGCAGCGCCAACGCGTCGCAAACGAGCTCGGTGCATTAGTGGCGGCGCCGCACCGACGACGCGGGGGCGGCTGGCCGGCGTACAGGACGGTCCAGAGCAGGTAGCGCGGGTAGTAGACCAGGCGCGACGCGAAGAACGTGACGGCGAAGAGCACAAAGAAGATGTCCGCCGCGGGAATCCGGCCGATCTGACTCCCCGTCATGCCCGCTTCACGCCCTCGGGCCGTCAGCACCTCGCTCCGCTGGCCACGAAGCGCGCCCGCTGCAGCGCGCGCACCTTGGCTTTGCAATAGTTGCACGCCTTGGCAATCTCCAGCAGCGGGTCCGAGATATCGTGCACGGCCATGATGGGGAGGCCGATCCGGTAGTACCTGCACGGCGCCGCCCACGGAGCAGCGGCAGGGTCGCTACCACGCGGCGTCAGTGCGGGGAACGCAGCGCGCGCATCCGCCGCCACGCGACACGTACCCCGTGCAGAAGGAGAAGACGACGAGCATGAGCGTCACGATGTGGTGGACGAGCATCACGTAAAAGTCCTTGAGCTTGGGCTCGTAGAAGAGCACGACCATCTGGTGCAGGTAGAAGCCGATGTAAAAGTAGTAGTAGTGCTTGGCCGACGGCCTGGCCTCCGCCGCACCGTCCGATGCGCGCTGTCTGCTGCGTCAGGCGCCGCACCGCTCCTAGCGACGGGCACCGTGCCGGCGCCGCTGCGTACTCGATCATCTGCGGGTAGCCGATCCAGAAGTGCGCCGTGTCGCGCGACCACTCGTTGATGGAGAGGACGTACATGCAGCTCACGAACGCCACGCCTGCCGGCGCAGCCGCCCAAGCCGGTGCCCATCCCTGTCAGCGTGCCGCGCCTGGCAGGTGGCGCCCAGGCCGCGACCGCCAGCCGCTCACTGTAGTTGACGAAGCGGGTGCAGGCGGTGACGAAGCGCAGGACGTCCCGGTCGCTGGGGCGGGCGGGCGCGGCCACCTGGACGTCGGCGTCGGCCTTGTGGCCGTTGGTCTCGGCCTTGCCACCGGCGGCGCGGCGGCGCACGCCCTGGGCCGCCTCAACCACGGGCTTGTCGACCTTGCCGGC
>Ga0180216_1003314_pt1 | contig 12819 bp, 9 predicted proteins | sample eDN3rd37CBELigMG_FD_128879 | JGI IMG/M metagenome (GOLD analysis project Ga0180216, IMG submission 128879) | Enriched Miracle-Growth compost microbial communities from Emeryville, California, USA - eDNA 3rd pass 37_C BE-Lig MG (version 2)... ...
GCCAGTGCCGAACCAGCGGCACCGAGGAGCCGAGTTCTGGTCTGCACAGCGGACCCTACAAAAGCCGAACCACAAGCCGGCATAAGCCGCGGACCAAACGTACACGCCCGCTGAAACGCCGTTTATCTGTTCATCACTTTGTTCGCGCAGGAGTCGCGAAACATCATGGCCGACGAAAAAGCTGATCGTTCTTTGGATTTTGTGCGGGCAATCGTGGCCGAGGACAACCGCACCGGCAAGTACGGCGGCACGGTGATAACGCGGTTCCCGCCCGAACCCAACGGCTATTTGCACATCGGGCATGCCAAGAGCATTTGCCTGAACTTCGGCATCGCCCAAGAGAACAACGGCAAGTGCAACCTGCGGTTTGACGATACCAACCCCGTCAAAGAAGAGCAGGAATACATCGACAGCATCAAGGAAGATGTCCGCTGGCTGGGCTTTCAGTGGGACAACGAGTTTTACGCCTCGGACTACTTCGACCAGCTTTACGAGTGGGCGGTGCTGCTCATCAAGGCCGGCAAGGCCTACGTCTGCGACCTGGCGCCGGAGGAGATCCGCTCGTACCGCGGCACGCTGACCGAGCCCGGCAAGAACAGTCCTTACCGCGACCGCAGCGTGGAAGAAAACCTGGAGCTGTTCGAGCGAATGCGCCAGGGCGAGTTTCCCGACGGTTCGCGGACGCTGCGGGCCAAGATCGACATGGCTTCGCCCAATCTCAATCTCCGCGACCCGGTGATGTACCGCATCCTGCATGCGCATCATCATCGCACCGGCGACAAGTGGTGCATCTACCCGATGTACGACTGGGCGCACGGCCAGAGCGACTGGATCGAAGGCATCACGCACTCGATCTGCACGCTGGAATTTGAGAATCACCGCCCGCTGTACGACTGGTTCATCGACGCGATCCGCGAAGCCGGTGGCAGCCCGCCGGGTGTGAAATACCGGCCGCAGCAGATCGAGTTTGCCCGGCTGAACCTCACCAACACGGTGATGAGCAAGCGCAAGCTGCTGGAGCTGGTGCGCAGCAAGTACGTGCGGGGCTGGGACGATCCGCGGATGCCCACGATCAGCGGCTTGCGGCGCCGCGGCTACACGCCCGAGGCGATCCGCGAGTTCTGCCGCCGGATCGGCGTCACCAAGTACAACAGCACCACCGAGATGGCGCTGTTGGAGCAGTGCGTGCGGGAGGATTTGAACCTCCGTGCGCCGCGTGTGATGGGCGTGCTCAAGCCGCTCAAGGTGGTCATCACCAACTACCCGGCCGGCCAGAGCGAAATGCTCGAGGCCGTGAACAACCCTGAGGATCCCGCCGCCGGCACGCGGCAGGTGCCGTTCTCGGGCACCTTGTACATCGAGCAGGACGACTTCATGGAGAACCCTCCCAAGAAGTTCTTCCGGCTCGCGCCCGGCGCGGAAGTGCGGCTGCGGTACGCGTACTTCATCAAGTGCACCGACGTAGTGAAGAACGATGCCGGCGAAGTGGTCGAACTGCGCTGCACCTACGATCCGGAAACCCGGGGCGGCAACGCGCCGGACGGCCGCAAGGTGAAGGCGACCATCCACTGGGTGTCGGCCGAGCATGCCCTCAAGGCCGAGGTCCGGCTGTACGAACACCTGTTTGCCGAGGCCGATCCGGACGACGTGCCGGAAGGCGCCGACTGGAAGGCGAACCTCAATCCCAACTCGCTGCAGGTGCTGAGCCCCTGCTACGTGGAACCGAGCCTGGGCAGCGCCGCCGCGCTGGACTTCTTCCAGTTTGAGCGGCAAGGATATTTCTGTGTGGACCCCGACAGCCAGCCCGGGGCCTTGGTGTTCAACCGTACGGTATCGCTCAAGGATACCTGGCGGAAGATTCAGCAGCAGGAGCAGCCGTAGCGGCCGGTCGCGGGCCGGTTCGGCAGCCAGGGGAGCGGGGCAAACGGACGGGTTGAGCGGCCCTTGTGGGCGGCGCGGGGCTGGCGCGTGCGCGTTTTTCAGCAATTACGCAGGGGTAAAGGGGTTACAACCGCCGCTGCCCGATTTATAGTGGAAGTTCCCCTTCTACACCGCTTCCTTGGCAATTCCTCGAACCGGTTTTGCCGACGGTGCGTAAACGATAGCGTTGGATTGCCTGCGCGGGCACTCGCCCCGCGGGGTCCTAATACATTGTAGTGGTGGGCGCGGTGCCCAGTAGGTTGGCCCCGGTCCCGCAGGTTGCTGCTCCCCGACGAGGTATTCACCGTGTCGCAGGCTCCTGAAGTAGTCATCCGAACCCGCAACCTCCAAAAGGTTTACCGTGATTTCTGGGGCCGCCAAAAAGTCCGGGCGCTCAAATCGCTCGACCTGGAAGTCCATCGCGGCGAATTGTTCGGGCTGCTAGGGCCCAACGGCTCGGGCAAGACCACCACCATCAAGCTGATTCTGGGGCTGCTGTTCCCCACCGAGGGCGAGGTCACCGTCTTTGGCCGCCCGGCTACCGACGTCCGCAAGAACGAGCGGATCGGCTACCTGCCCGAGGAATCGTACCTGTACCGCTTCCTCAACGCCGAGGAGACGCTCGACTTCTACGGCCGGCTGTTCAACATCCCGGCCAAGGAGCGGAAGAAGCGGGTCGATGAGCTGATCAAGCTGGTGCGGATCGAGCACGCTCGCCGCCGTCAATTGAAAGAGTACTCCAAGGGGATGGCCCGGCGTATCGGTCTGGCCCAGGCCCTCATCAACGACCCCGAGCTGATCATTTTGGACGAACCAACGACCGGTTTGGACCCGATCGGCGTACGGGAAATGAAGGACATGATTTTGAAGCTGCGCGAGCAGGGCAAAACGATCCTGATGTGCAGCCACCGCCTGGACGACGTGCAGGACGTGTGCGACCGCATCGCCATCCTGCACCAGGGCGAACTGAAGGAGCTGGGCCGGGTCGACAGCCTGCTCAAGGTGGCCGACGTGACCGAGATCCGGGCCACCGGGCTGAGCGACGAAGCCAAGCAAGCCATCCGCAAGGTGATCGCCGAGCACCACGGCGACCTGCTCACGATGGACAACCCTACGACCACGCTGGAAGAGCTGTTCCTCAACATCGTGCAGGACAGCGAGGCTCGGCCTGGCCGGCGCTCCATCCGCGACGGCCAGCAGCCGGTCGCGACCAAGGAACCGGTGTAGGCCGCCCCATGCCACTGGCGCGCAGCCGTGCCGGGCGTGCCCTTGAACAACACATCTAGCCAACATCATCGGGGGACGCCACTGCCGTCCCCGGAGCCTGTTCTGGATTGGCCATGGTAATTGAGAACGAACTGCCGCCGTTTTGGGAATGGCTGCCCGGTGCCCTGGGAACTTGGGCCCTGGCCTGTTTGATCCTGGCGGTGGCGGTGGTGGCGTTAACGCTGCTGTTTGGGATGGTGGTTTCAGGGCCGGCGGTGGCCTTGCGCCAAACCCGCTATCGCCTGGCCTCGGTCGTCAAAGACCTGGTGTTGTTTTCGCCCCGGCGGGCGTTAGCCATCGCCGGTTTGGCGATGCGCGAATCGATCCGCCGCCGCGTGCTGGTGGTGTTCGTCCTGTATGTGCTGATCCTGCTCTTCGCGGCCTGGTTCCTTGACCCGGCCGACCAGGAAGCCGCCCGCACGTATCTGTCGTTCGTGCTGTTCACCAGCGCGTTTCTGGTGCTGGTGGTGATGTTGCTGCTCTCGGCCTTGAGCCTGCCGACCGATATCGCCGGCCGCACCGTGTACACGGTGGTCACCAAGCCGGTCCGCACCAGCGAAATCGTGCTGGGCCGAATCATGGGCTTTACCGCCATCGGCACCATGCTCCTGGCCCTGATGTCGGTGGTCAGCTACATCTTCGTGGTCCGGGCCTTCGATCACCGGCATGAGATCGATCCCGAACAAGTCCGCGAAGTGAGGGTGTATGCCGATACCGGTGACCGCACCGACCTCCGCGGCGAAACCAGCGACTCGTTCCGCCACCGGCACCAGTTCAGCATCCGCAAGGGCAGCGAGCACGGCGTGACCGACATGCCGATGATCGATACCCCGCGGAACGACGAAGAACTCAACCCGCACCGCGGTGTCGTCCAAGGCCACTGGCACAAGGTCACTCGCCGCGAGCGCAACGGCGAAGTGACCTACGAGGTTGGCCCGCCCGAAGGGCAACTGGTCGCCCGCATCCCCGTCTACGCCCGGCCCGATAACCCCGATCAGGGCCGCTATGGCCTGACGTTCCTCGACCGCAACGGCACGCCCACGCTCAAGGGCATCAACGTCGGCAACGAGTGGACCTACCGCACCTATATCGAAGGCCAGACCGGCGCCGCCGCCATCTGGCACTTTGAAGGCATCACGCCCGAGCGGTTCCCCAACGGCCTGCCGCTGCAAATGACGCTCCGCGTGTTCCGGACCCACAAGGGCACGATCACCGAGGGCATCAACGGCAGCATCCGTCTGGTGAACCCCAAGAATCCGAACATCCGCTCCACGTTCATCGACTTCCGGGCGAAAGAGTACTCGATTTACGAGCACTTCATCCCCCGCACGGTCCGGGGCGTGGACCCGAACAACCCGGCCAATACCATCGAACTGGACCTGTTCGCCGGCTTGTATCCGCTGGTTGAAGACGGCGAGCTGAAGATTGAAATCCGCTGCAACGACCGCGCCCAGTACTTCGGCATGGCCAAGCCCGACCTGTACATCATGGCGGCCGAAGGCTCGTTCCTGATGAACTTCGCCAAGGGCTATTTCGGCATCTGGATGCAACTGGTGCTGATCGTGTCGCTGGCCGTGATGTTCAGCACGTTCCTCAACGGCGCCGTGGCCATCCTGGCGGCGGCCGCCGGCGGCATCAGCGGTTACTTCACCCGCATGATTGAGGAGATCGCGGCCGGGCCAGAGTACGGCGGCGGTCCCATTGAGTCGTTCTATCGCATCGTCACACGCCGGCCGATGGCCACCGAACTGGAGCCCAGCCTCACCGCCACTGTGGTGCAGTCGCTGGACTACGGGATCGAAGCCGTGCTGGGCGTGGTGGCGCGCATGCTGCCCAACATGGGCGGGCTGTCCGACGCCGACTGGGTCACGTCGGGCTTTGACGTGCCGACCGACGTGCTGTTGATCCAGTTCTGCACGGTGATCGGCTTTGCCATCCCGCTCTATGTGCTGGGACACTATATCCTGAGAGGTCGCGAGGTGGCCGCATGAACCGCACACTCCGCAACAAGGCGATTTACCTGGTGCTCATGGCGCTGTTGCTGGTGCCGCTCTCGTGGCTCGGCCAGCCGGCCACGGTCGCCACCGAGGGCGAATCGAGCAGCGGCGGCAGTTCCGGTGGTACCCTGGCCCAGTTGCGCGCCGAGTACGATCTGAGCCACGGCAACCTGGGCGAGATCGACCCCACCAGCGAAGCCCTCAAGCTGGCCCTCTTCGGCATGCGGGGCCTGGCCGCGACCATCACTTGGGAGCAGGCCCGCGAATACCAGATGAAAGAGGACTGGACCAACCTCGATCTGAAGCTCGAACAAATTGCCCGCCTGCAACCGCACTTCGTGATGGTTTGGCGGCACCAGGCCTGGAACCTATCGTACAACGTCTCGGCCGAGTGGGACGACTACCGCGACCGCTATTACTGGGTGATCCGCGGGCTGAAGTACCTGATGCGCGGCCAGCCCTACAACCGGCACGATACGCGCCTGGTGTGGGACGAAGGTTGGTTCATCGGCCAGAAGGTCGGCAAGTCCGACGAGTACCGGCAGTTCCGCATCCTGTTCCGCGAGAACGCCATTAACCCGATCCATCCCGAGGACCGCCCGGCCCGCGACGAAGACCGCGACAACTGGCAGGTGGCCCGGCAGGCGTTCCTCCGCGGCCTGCAGATGTACGAGCGCGGCGACGAGCTGCGTGGTGCCAACCCGCTGATCTTCTTCTCGGAGCCGTCACGTTGCTCGATCCGCTTTGCCGCGGCCAAGGAAGAAGAAGGCGATTTCGAAGGCGACCGGCCTCGCTCGCGTTGGGAGCGTGCCCGCGAAGAATGGCACGAGTTCACCCATCGCAGCATCCCTGCTGCCGGCATGGCTAACGTGTTCCTCACCGTTGCCGGTCTGGAAGAATACAGCCGCGAGCAGGTGGCCGCCGAGCGGGAGTTCTACAATCTCCAGCCCGGCTTGCAGGAAGAGCTCCAAGCGCAGAAGCGGGCTGCCCTGACCGATGCCGAGCGTCAACTGCTCGACACGCCAGCGGGCTCGCTCTCTGACGAACAAATGGAAGAGCACAGCAAGCTCGCGCAGCGCGTGCAGGTGACGCTCCAGGACTTTATCAACGCCCTGCCTGAGGAAAAACGCGCCCAGGCTAATGAGTTGGCCAAGAAGGTGAATGCGACGCGGGCTTTGACTCAGGCCGGCTCGGCTGCCCGCTACACGGTGAACTACGACTACTGGGAGAAGCGCTGCGAAGCCGAGCAGTCGGTGCTGGTTCGTACCGTGGATGGCCAGGAAGTGGTGGGGGTCGAGCAGAGCAACACGCTGCTCTTGCCGATTGCCGCCGCCACCGATGAAGAAGAACGCGAAACCACCATTCGCGGCCTGGTGGGCGGCGTGGCTGCCTGGAATCCCTCGGGCGAGATCCGCGTACTCACGCCCGATGGCCGCATTGCGGTGATTCAGGCCGAGGGCGTCCGCGAAGTGATCGACTTGGGCGTGGGGGCTCGCCGCGACCTGTATCATGCCTACCAGGCGTACCGCATCGATCCGTTCACGGCCAAGCCGTACTACGAGACGGCGTTCCTCAAGTGGCGGAAGATTCTCGACGCCTATCCGGTGCTGGTAGGCGACGGCGATATCAACGACGACCTGACAATGGCTAGCCGCCGTTATGACGTGTCGTTGCAACGCCGTAACCTGCCGTTCCCCAAGGACGACTACATCCTCAACGACGTGCTTGAGGCCCGTCCGCCCGATCCGCCGATCGGCGAGTAAGCCGGCGCCCTGGCACCAGGAAACCGTTCTTGAGTACCGCGTGGACTGTTGCCGCCACCCCGCCGGCATTGGAGCCGGGCCACGTGCATGTGTGGCGTGCCCGGCTTGAGGGGCGGCGCGACCGCATCGCCCTCTGGGGCTACCTCGACGACGAAGAACGCCGCCGGGCCCAGGCGTTCTATCGCCCGGCACACGGCGAACGGTTCGCTTCAGCCCGAGGGCTGCTCCGCCGCCTGGCGGCCGCGTACACCGGTCAATCGCCGCGTGAGATCCATTTCACCGCGGGCACGTATGGCAAGCCAGAACTGTCGGCGTCGCCGGTGCCGCTCCAGTTCAATCTCTCGCACTCCAAGGATTTCGCGCTGCTGGCATTTGCCCGCAGCGGCCGGCTTGGCGTGGATGTGGAGCAGGTGCGCACGCTTTCTGACGCATTACCGCTGGCCGAGCGCAACTTTGCCGCCGATGAAGTGCAGTGGCTCACATCTACGCCGCCCCAGCAGCAGCCGGAAGTGTTCTTCCGCATCTGGACCCGCAAGGAAGCCGTGCTGAAAGCGGTAGGCGCCGGACTTTGGATCGACCTGCACGGTTTCAGCGTGGTGCCGGTGGTTGGCTCCGGCGAACTGCTGCCGATGGCTCTTACGCCCGGCGCCGAGCCCGATCCCTGGCGCTGGTTTGACCTGCGGGCTGCGGCCGACTTCCAAGCCTGCCTGGTGTACGACCAGGACGTAACGGCCCTCACCACCCTAGAGGCCGCGGATATCTAGACCGGGTGCTCGCACCCGGCAGGAAACGCGCGGCACTACGAGCGGTAGAGCAGTAGTGGGAGCAACCACCAACTGCCTTGCGCGAGGGGCACTGCGCGATCGCCACGCGGGTACCTTGTTTTCCTTCGCTGGCGTTTCAGGCTTTAAGAGCGCTCGCTGACGCTTCGCGTTAGGATTTAAGAGAGCCCTCATTGACGTTTCGGGGGGATCATCGGTCCTCTTGTAGCGGCCCCTAGTCACGGCGGTACTTGCGCAGCTTTTCTTCGTCCACTTCCACGCCGAGGCCCGGTTTGGCTGGGACGCGGATGTGGCCGCGTTCGATCGGCAGCGGCTCCAGCGTGATGTCTTCCACCAGACCGTAATAGGTGCTGTCGTTGGCCAGCGAGTAAGCGGGGCAACTCGCCGCCACCGCCACCATGGCCGCTGTCTTGGGCCCCATGTCATGCCCACAGTGCATGATGCAGGGCACGCCTGCCGCTTCGCACACGTGGCCGATCTTCACGCACGGCCAGATACCGCCGGCAATGTGCGTATCGGGCAGAATGAACGCGGCGGCCTCGGCCTGAAGTATCGCCCACACGCTGGCTGGATCGGTCACGCTTTCGTTGAGCGCAATCGGCGTGGCGGTCTGCTGCCGCAGCCACGCGGCGTCGCTTAATGGGTTGGCTGTAATCGGCTGCTCCAAGTATTCCAGGTGATACTCTTCCAGCCGCCTGGCAAGTTCGGCCGCCTGCTGCGGCGTATACGCGCAATTGGGGTCAATCCGCAGTTTGAGTTTGTCGCCTACGGCATCGCGCACGCCGCGGACCATCGCCAGGTCTTCTTCAGGATCGCTGCCGGCCTTGGTCTTGAGCGTGGTGAAACCCTGCTCCACGTAGTACGCCGCGATCTCCCCTGCCCTCTCGTATCTCTGGATGCCCATGCACGCGGCCAGCTCCACGCGCTGGCGGATAATGCCGCCCAGCAGCACCGCCAGCGGTTGGCCGGCCGCTTTGCCGGCGATGTCCCACAGGGCCATTTCAATGCCGGACCTCAGCCGCGACTCGAAAGGGCATTCGGCGTGGAAACGTTCAATGTTGAGCGGGTTGCGGCCGATCAGCCAGGAGGCCGCCTCGGCGGTCATGGCTGGGCCGCTGACGCCGGGCAAAAAGTTCACGTTGTGCTCGCCCCAACCGGTGAGCCCTTCGTCGGTATCCACGCGCACGATCGCGCTGGCGGAGGTCGAAGACGTGCGAATATGCGAGCGGTACGGCGCGATGGGCGGCACCTGTGGCACCTCGACCACGGTGACCTCAACGGCGGTGATCTTCATGGCGGCTCTCACTGCGTTTCAGAGGTGGTGAAGCTGCGTTCGGATAGATAGGTGGCGCTCGCCTGGTGCCGCTCGTTCGGCCCTGCTGGCATGCAAGGTACCCGCCTATGGGAGCCTTCGCCAGTTTTTGACGGGCGGCTGGGTGAACCGCAGCGGCGTCCGGCGGCCCCTTTCGCAATGGCGCCCAGCGGCGTATCCTCACCGTTTCAGCAGCACGATTCCGTCTGCTGGTACCTGTCAGCGATTCTTTACGTGTTCAGGGGAGGCGGCCGCCGTGAACCAAACTTCGCCCCAGTTGCCCACCGATTCGCTCCGCATCGGCTTTATCGGTGCTGGCCGGATGGCCACGGCCTTGGGCCGAGGGTTCGTGCGCGCCGGCCTGGTGACGGCGGAGAATCTGCAAGCTTCCGATCCGGTGGAAGCCGCCGCGGCCGCGTTCGCCAGCGAAACCGGCGGCCGCGTCTGCCAAGACAACCTGGCCGTGGCCAGCGGCAGCGACGTGCTGTTTCTGGCGGTGAAGCCGCAGCACCTGAGCCCCGTGCTGGACCAGCTTGCCCCGGCGATTGGTTCGCAGCACCTGGTGGTGTCGATCGTGGCCGGAGCCACGTTGGCCACGCTCGAGCAAGGGCTGTATGTCGATGGCCGCGCAAGCCAGCCGCGGCTGGTCCGCGTGATGCCTAACACGCCCAGCCTGATCGGCCTGGGAGCCAGCGGCTTCGCGCTGGGCGCGGGCGCCACGGCTGCCGACGCCCAGTTGGTGCAACGACTGCTTTCGGCCGTAGGCATTGCTCATCAGGTGGATGAGAAGCTGCTGGACGCCGTGACCGGTCTTTCCGGTTCCGGGCCGGCGTTCGTGTACCTGATGATCGAAGCCCTGAGCGATGGCGGCGTGAACATGGGGCTACCCCGGGCGTTGGCCACCTCGCTGGCCGCACAAACCGTGGCCGGCGCGGCTCAGATGGTGCTGCAAACCGGCCAGCATCCCGGCGAGCTGAAGGACGCCGTCGCGAGCCCCGGCGGTACCACCATTCGCGGCCTGCAAGCCCTGGAAGATCGCGGAGCCAGGGCGGCTTTGATTGCTGCGGTAGAAGCGGCCACCCGCCGGGCTCAGGAACTCGGCCGCGGCTAACGTTCCGGGCCGCTAATCGCGGCGGCTCGCTCGTCGCCGCGCACGGCAAATGGAATTTGGCCGCAGCGCGGCGGCGGAGTACCATAACAGGCAGAGGCCCGCGTTTTCTCGCTTTGCACGTCTGGCGGGCTTCGCCTGCGATTCGCCCCTGGCCGGGGAACCAGGCTCACGTTCACGTCGCGCATCGATCACGCCATTGCACCTAAGATTTCTGACTCGTTCCGTGCAAATGCGCAAGCTGCGCGACGGCCGAACGCAAGCCGGTTCAGCGGGCAGTTCAGGGCGTGCGCGTCGCGGGAGGTCGTACCGCGCCAGCCGATGGTGCTGAACGCCCGGCTCGGCCGCGGCGGCGGTACGTTGATTGCTCGGTCTTGGCAGGCGGGCGACACCTTGTCGCTGCTCGCCAGGAAGGAGGTTCGACCATGCTGACTCGACGCACTGCAGGGCAAGAGTTCGTGTGGTGGCTGGTGCTGCTGGTATTGGCCGGCATGTTGTGTCTGGTCTTGGCCGCCCCGGCTCCGTAGGCCGCCACAGTGGATTGGCCGCAATCTGTGAACCATGCTTCTCGACGAGGAACTGCCATGTTGGCCAACAAGCGAAACGAGCGGATTGCCGAAGCGGCCGCGACCCTCGATGCCCATATGCCCGGCGGCCGTGGTTTGCAGGTGACGCAGCAACTGGCGACCGGGTTGGGCGGCCTGGCCGATGCGATGTTCACGCGGATCCACGCCGACGTGGAGCGTGAGTTCGGCGTCGATTCGATGCTGGTGCCGCTTTCAGCCCTGAAGAGCGAGCAACTTGCCCGCCGCGAGATCGGCGCCTACGAGGCGGTGGAATCGGCGATGCACGCCTCGGAGCGGGGCTATATCCCGTGCGATCCGGAGTGGTTCACGCACTGGCTGGCCGACGTGCTGTTGGCCCCGGCCCATGAAACGCCCGACGTAACGACAGCGCTACTGCATTACCTGTCGATGCCGTCGCTGGTGGAGCGGCGGCGTCAGTTCAGCAACCGCCTGGAAACGGCTTTGGCCGAGGCTCGCCGGGTGCCGCTGGTGGCTTATCATCTGCTGCCGCTGGCGATCCGGCTGGCAACGTCGTTGGCGTTTGGCGATCAGCAGGCGGCGTACGATCTGCGGCGGCGTCAGATGGCGGCATTATCGTCCATCGAGGCGTGCCCCGCCTGCCGCGGCCAGGTGCTGGAGATCGGCGACACGTGCGCCGACTGCGGCAACCCGTTCTGGAATTATCAATACCTCACAGCCGGGTAATCCAGACGCACGGCGTATTGATATATCGATGTAGGGTCCGCTGTGTGGGCCATCTTATGGATCGCTACTCGGCCGCTTGTTCGGCCTGGCGACGGTACTTCTCGCGGTACTTCTTCCACAGCTCGGTGTGGCGGTTGGAGAGGTCCACCGGGCGGCCGCCGATGTACGCCTGCTCTACCTTGGTGGTGAGCTCCAGGATGTCGCCCGAGGTCACGATCAGCGTGGCGTCTTTGCCGGGCGTGAGCGAGCCCAGCCGGTTCTCCACGCCCAGGATCTCGGCCGGAGCAAGCGTGATCGACCGCAGCGCCGACTCACGCGACAGCCCAAAGGCTGCGGCCACCGCGGCATGGTGATTCAGGTTGCGGACATTGCCGGTGGCTTCCGCCCCGGAGATGCAGAACCGCACGCCGGCTTTCTCGAGCCGGGCGGCCAACGTGAACGGGGCGTCATAAGGATCATCGCGGCGCTGCGGCAGCCGATTCACGCCGGAGATGATCACCGCCACGTCATGCTGCTTGAGCAGTTCGGCACAATTCGCGGCGTCGTAGCCGCCGTAAATGATGAGCTTCACCTTCTGCTCGGCGGCGAAGGCAACCGCTTCCTGAATCTGCGTGATCTCATTGGCCGTCACAATCAACGGCAGCTCGCCCTGGAGCACCGGCAGCATGGCTTCCCAGCGGGCGTCGAACTTGGTGGCCGTGGCACCCGGCTGGCCGCGCGACGCCTTGGCACGCTGGTAGGCTCGAGCGGATTCAAAGGTTTCGCGAATCAGCTTCAGCCGTTCAGCCCGTTCCTTGAGCTGTTCGTTGGCGCTGTCATCGGTCGCCCAGGTGCGAACGGGAATCGCCCTGGGCCAGATCAGGTGCATGCCGGCGGTGGGCCGCACGGCCATGTCTTCCCAGCTCCAGCCGTCGAGCTGCATCACCGACGAGGTGCCGGTCAGCAGCCCGCCCGAGGGCGCCGCCAGCGCCACCAACACGCCGCCCGCCCGCGTGACGGGGATGTGCTCGCTATCGGGATTGAAGGCCACCTGGGCTTTGGCGTTGGGATTGATCTGGCCGGTTTCCGCCTGGTCGCGGGTGGCGCGCACGGCGTCGATCTCAACCAGACCGATGTGCGTGTGGGCGTCGAACAAGCCCGGGTAAACGTGCTTGCCAGAGACGTCGATCGTTTCGGCATCGGCCGGGATGTTCAGCCGGCTGTCGCCCACCTTGCCCACGGCCACGATCTTGCCGGCCTTGAACAGCACCACGCCGTTTTCGATGGTTTCGCCATCGACCGTGTGCACGGTTCCGCCCACCAGGGCAATGGGATGGCCAGGCAGTTGGCCGGGGACGAAGGGCGAAGCCGCCGCCTGCTGGCCGAACGCCACCACCAGCCAGGCAGCCAGCAGCGCAACC
>Ga0180216_1003315_pt1 | contig 12813 bp, 11 predicted proteins | sample eDN3rd37CBELigMG_FD_128879 | JGI IMG/M metagenome (GOLD analysis project Ga0180216, IMG submission 128879) | Enriched Miracle-Growth compost microbial communities from Emeryville, California, USA - eDNA 3rd pass 37_C BE-Lig MG (version 2)... ...
ACCGTCCTCGTCTCCGTCGTCCGCTGCGTCGTCCGCTGCGTCGTCCGCTGCGTCGTCCGCTGCGCCGTCCGCGTCGTCGTCCGCCTCGTCGTCCTCTCCTTCGTCCGTCTCATTGTCCGCTTCGTTGTCTGCTGCGTCGTCCGCTGCGTCGTCCGCTGCGTCGTCCGCGTCGTCGTCCGCTTCGTCGCCCGCGTCGTCGTCCGCTGCGTCGTCCGCTGCGTCGTCCGCTGCGTCGTCCGCTGCGTCGTCCGCAATGACGTTTCACAAACTGATGCCCCTCAAATCCAGTTTGGCGCCAAACCCGCGGACGAGCGACCAAGGCCGCGAGAGCAGGCGACACCGCCGAGTGGCGGAACACGGCCGCCTGGAGGGACGACGTGGAGCAGTAGCAGCAGCGGAAGATTGCGTGGTGGACAAAGCAGCAGTGTATCTGGGCAAGCGGTTGGTGGGACGAACGGCGTGCAAGCCGCTTGCATCTTGACGACGCCCGAACCGAAGCACTCGGTGCTACAGTACACCGACGCTGCTTTGGTCGGCTGTCGCTCCGTCCTGATCGAGTGGGGCCGCGACCGTGACGGAGGGCCCATGAAGAACGTACGTACACCACACGCCGACCGAGCAGCGGACTGAGCTGCACTGGTTAATTCACCTTAGTTGGCCTGGCCCAGGCCGGCGTGCGCGTTCCTGACCCCCTGGCCCACGCATTGAACAACGGCCCGAGAATGACCGAGCGGCGACGGTAAGCCCGCCGGCCGACGCAGCGTCGTATGGTTTCACGCCCTGGCTCGGGCAGAGGGCCAAGAGTATGCCGCGGTTCAGCGTGCGGAGCGCGGTCGGCGTGCTCGCCCTGCTGGCGGCGGCGTGGGCCCTCGTCCGGCACCTGCGGCCAAGGGAGGACGGCACGATCCTCGTGGTCGACCAGCATGGGTGGTACGCCCGTATCCCCCTCGAGGCCTACCGGCGCGGCGTGATCGACCCGTTCAGCTGGGTGGTCGGCGCTGGCCCCGACGCCGCGAGCCCCGTGCTGTTCGCCAAGTTTGGCGAGGCGGCCGCCACCGCGCGCGGCGAGGAGGTCTGCGGCGTCGAGTCGGCCGCGCGGCTGCACCCCGAGTCGCCCGTGGTGATCCTGACGACGGCGTCGTTCAACGCGACCCCCTTTGAGCCGCTGCGCCGCGCCTACGGCGACCGCATCCGCCTGCTCAACGTGCCGGACCTGGTCGCCCGGCTCAAGGCGGACGGCGGCCTGCCCGAGCTCGTGGCGTGGTACCGCCGCGGCAAGTGGCGCGACGGCTACCCGCTCAACAACCTGAGCAACGGCCTGCGGATCGCCCTGGTGTACCTCTTTGGCGGGCGGTACTTTGACATGGACATCCTCCACGTGCGCAGCTCGGCGCCGCTGCGGAACGCGGTCGTGTGGGAGAACGACGGCACGCGCGTCAACAACGCCGTGCTGGTCTTTGACCGGCGGCACGACTTTGTGCGGGCGCTCGGCCAGCAGTTTGCGCAGCACTTCAACGGCATGTGGTGGGGCGCGAACGGACCGCACCGCGTCACCGAGGCGCTGCAGGCGCTGTGCGGCGCGTTCAACGCGACGAGACGGCCGCCGGAGCGGCCCGCGTTCTGCGACGATGTGCAGGTGCTGCCCAGCCGGACGTACTACCCGATGCACTTCACGCAGGCCGCCGAGTTTTTCACCGCCGTCGACGGCGCCGCCGCGGTGGACTATGCGGCGCAGCCGGACGTGTACGGCGTCCATGTCTGGAGCTCGATCCCCAAGGCCGCCGGGACTACGGCGCGGCCCGGGTCGGCCTTGCACCGGCTCGCGGAGCAGGCGTGCCCGCTCACACTGGCGGCCTTTGGCCTCGACGCCTTCGCGCCCCTCCCGGGGCGCACCTCCGCCGACTACCAGGAGCCGCCGAGGGACCTGCTCTGACCGGTTGCGTCGATCGAACGCCCCGTTTTCTGCACTGTACATTTAAAAGGCGGGGGCGGCTTCCGGCCGCCACATGCAGCTGTCCCGCCGCGCGCGGCATCTATCTGTACACTCTGTACACATGCAGCTAGCACTACGTATTGATCACGCTCTACACCACGGCTCGACCTGCTCGTTGCAGTGGAGGCGCACGCGGACGAGGTAGAAGCCGGCGCACGTGCCGCTGCCAAACATGAACGCGCAGTCGCTGACGCCCTCGACGGTGTACTGTGTCGTGTTGAGGCCGTACGAAATGTTGTGCGGCGGGCGCTGCTCCGGCGGCACCGTCGGCCCGAACGTGCGCTTCCGCGAGTGGAAATGCAGGACGGCGGTCGCCTGGTCCTGTAGCGGCACGCACGGCCGGTCGATCGGGATGCCGGCGTCGGTCACGCGCCGGTACAGGTCGTCGTCCTCGGCGCCCCAGCCCCAAAAGTCGGTGCCCATGCCGTTGATGCGCGCGTAGTTGTCCGCCGACAGGAGGCCGATGCCGCCGAGGAACTCGGGGTAGCCGCCGTCGAACAGGGACCACGCGGGCGTGAGGTGCACGAAGCGCGCGCCCGGGTAGTCGTACACGAGGTTCGGGTGCGCGGCGAAGCGGTCCACGTCGTGGAGCGCCACGTAGTCCGCGCCCGCCGCCCTGGCAAACTCAAACGCGACGTTCATCAGCGCCGCCCGGTTGAACTTGTACGCGTCGGTCTGCTCCACGACGATCGTCACGTAGTCCACGCCGTCGCGGGCCAGGCGGTGCTCGAGCAGCGGCATCAGCTGGTACAGCTCGAGCTCGCGCTCGCGGTACGGAATCAGGACTGCCAGCAGGTGCCGCGCGCCGGGCCGCCGCCGCCGGAACTCGCCGAGGCCGTCCTTCGCTGAGCAGTTCATGCTGAGCGACGGCCGCATGTCCGGGCACGGGTACGGTGGGAGCGGCGTGGTGCCCAGGGGCCGCCCGCGGACGGCGCAGCCGCGCGGCAGGGCCAGCCAGAGGAGCAGCAACGTGGCGAGGGCCAGCAGGCCCACCGCGGCCTTCGTGCCCCGCACGCCCAGCCGCTGCCGCGCCCACGCGAGCCGGCGGGCGAGCCCAGCCATGGTCCGTCGCGGTGACGCTGGGTGCGCTGGCCCGCAGAGATTGACCGCGTGAGCGATGCCAAGGCCAATTAACCTCAACTACTCGGCCTTGCTGGCTCTGCTGGTGGTCCGCATGCCTCCGAGGGGACCTCCTCTGGACGGCCGCCCTCCGAGCCCGTTCCGCAGACCCTGCCTCCGGACCTACCAGGTGCCGCCGTCGCTTCCCAGGGTTTGAGGGGCACGAGGCTTCGCGCCATTTCCATCGCGCGGCGCCGCCGCTGATGCCACCCTGCGCGCCGCGAACATGCGAAGTGCACTCTGTGTCTGGTCACAAAGCCGCGGCGCACGTACGACGGTGGTGCAGCAACGAGGCTGGCATGGGCCGGTGGGCGTTTAACTGGCGCTTGCATGCATGCGTCGTGCTACCAACGAGGTGCAACAACAGCAGCACGCGGCAGACGCCCTTGCCGCGCTTGACGGCTGTCGGGCACCATGTGGTGGCGCCTGCTCAAGCGGCTCTTGCCACGGAAATGGAGCGTCTACAGGGCCACGGCGTATCTGTTCGCCGCCGAGCTGTTCGTCCTGTGGGCGTTCTCGCCGGACCTGCTGCGGCCGATCAACCCGTTCGGGCGGACCTGCGCGGACCTCCACCGCGACGCGCGCGACGCCATCGCTCGGCGGGCGGCCGACGACCAACTGGCGGCCATGGCCCGCGCCCGGCCGACGTTTCTGCCGCCGTGGGACGAGCACGGCCAGCCGCGGCGGCTGCGCGTGCTCTTCCTGGCGGACGGCGCTGGCGCTGCGCCGTTCGAGTTTCAGTACGCGGCCGCGCTCCGGCACCCGCACGTGGCGGCCGAGTGGTGGCGCTGGGGCGCGCCCGGCTACGACCGCCAGCGCACGCTGCGCGAGAACCTCGTGCGCCGATACGGGGGCGTCCACTTTGACGTGATCTACCACGCCGCCGCTGGCGCCTCGCGCGTCCTGGCCGAGCTCAAGGCCATCGCCGACGCGGGCGAGGCCGTCGTCGCCATCCACACCGCCGGCGCGTGCGCCGGCGGCCGCTGCCAGCGCCTGATGGCCGACAGCGGCGCGCACGTGGTCCTGATGAGCCACATGGTCGACATGCCGCGGTTCCGCAACGAGACGGCGGGCCGCGTGATCGTCCACGCGCCGCACGCCGCCGACCCGTCCGTGTTCTACGCGGCGGGCAGCCTGGCGTACCGGCAGGGCGCCCTGCTCCTGGTCGCGCCGGGCCGCGGCGGGACGTACCCGCTGCGCGAGCGGTGGGCGCGGCTCATCGCGGACGGGCGGCTCCCGGGCGCATCCATCTACGAAATCGGCGACGACGGCCGCGCCGATGGCGAGGATGAGCTCGGCGCACAAGCCGCACGCCGCCGGCGGATTGCGCGGTATGCGGAGGCCCTCCAGGGCGCCAAGGTCGTGCTGCTGGACAGCTCGACCGCGGGCTACGCATTTCCCGAGCTGGCAGAGGCGGTGATGGCGGGCTGCCTGGTGATCAGCGACCTGCCGCACGAGCGGCCGGACCTGTTCAGCGAGGCCGTGGTGACCGTCGGGCCCGACACGCCGGACGACGACCTCGTGCATCTCGTGGACTACTGGCTGAGCCTCGACCACAACCAGGACCGCGCGGCGCGCGTCCGCCTCGCGCAGTCGCCTGTGCTCGCCGAGCTGACGTGGGACCGCACCATCGACCGCCTCATCGACGGCGTCAATGCGTACACAGCGGGCGACTTTGGCATGCGCTTCTCGGGCCCGGTCCTGTTCAGCACATCCGCCGATCCGCGGCACGCTCCAACAAGCGAATGATAAGACGTTGTAAAGTGGTGTACAGAGACACCTGTACATTGTTATTCATGAAGCATAAAGGAATCTATGGTACATCCAGCTGGTTTGCCGGTTGGTGCGGGCCGCCGCTCCGACACCGACTTTGCAGCCGTTCACGAGTCTTGTTGGACCGTCGAAGGTTCAGTCAGTGTGTTTGGCGGGACTCCAGTTTGAACTGTTCGACTCTGACTATTGCACTGTCAGAAAGTTGTCAGAGGTGAAGTAGACCGGGGCCGCCGGCGCCGCTGCCGAGTTCCGCGACGGCGACCGCACCGAGGTCGCTACATCGCCGCAGCCATGGGCCGCGGCACGGGCAAGAAGAAGAAGAAGAACAAGGAGCAGGACACCCCGTGGTGCTGGTACGTGTGCGGGGAACGCGCTGCCGCGGTCGGATGGCCGCTGGGAGCGCCGATGGAGCGCGCCGATGGGGCGCGGATGGCGCGGAACTGACGGCCTGGGAGTTTCACATGGCGGGCGGGCGGCGGCGCATGGGCAGGTACTGCGAGCGCGAGTTTATCGACGAGAAGGTGCTCATCGAGCACCAACGGACCAAGCACTTCAAATGCCACGTCTGCCACAAGAAGCTCAACACGGCAGGCGGCCTGTCTATCCACGTCCTCCAGGTCCACAAGGAGGAGCTCAAGGCGTACGCGGCGGCGCGACAGGCGGGCCCTGCTTCCGCGCGCTGCCCCTCCTAACGCTGTCCGCGTGGCACGCTCTTGGGTGCTCGTCTGTCGGCCAGGGTGCCCAACGCGATCAAGGGCCGCGAGGACCCCAGCATTGAGATCTTTGGCATGGAGGGCATCCCGGAGGAGTACCTGGACGCCTGGGAGGGCGGCCGCGGCCCGGCGGGCGTCGGTGCGTCGGACAGCGAGGGCGAGGCCGTGAAGCGCGCGCGCCTCGGACCGGGGCCGCCGCCGCTGCCGCCGGGGCCGCCGCCGTTCGGCCTGCCGGGCGTGCCGCCGCCGCCGGGCATGCCGTGGATGCGGCCGCCTGTGCCCGGGTTCCCGCCCGCGCCGTTTGGGTTCCCGCCGCGTCCCGGGTTCCCGCCGGGTGTGCCGGGCGCGCCGGGCGTGCCGCCGTTCGGCTGGCCGCCGGTGCCGCCCGTGCCCGCGGCCGGCAGCCCCGTGCCGGGCGCGGTGGGCTCGCCCGGCGTGCCACCGATGCCGTTCCCCTTCCCGCCGCCGCCGGGCGTCGCCGGCTTCCCGCCCGTGCCGGGCGTGCCGCCGTACGCGGCACCACCGCCGGTGGCACCGCCGCCGGCCGCGGCAGGGCCAGGCTCGCCTGCCGTGGCCGGCGTCCCGGCGACCGCCACGCCGCCGCCGGCGCCGGCGCCAGCGTCGGGCACACCCACGCCGGCCCCGGGCGCGCCCGCAGCGGCCGCCGCACCGCCTGCCGAGGCGGCCGCAACGGCCGCCGCGCCCGCTGCCGAGGCGGCTACCGTGCTCATTTACCCGGACAACGACTTGTCGATGGTGCGTCGTGAGTGCCTGCTATCCCGTGGTCTATGCGCGCTGGCGGGGCTGACGCTGCGCGCGGCGCCTGGTGCCATTGAGCCCATCATCAACCCAGGAGGAGAAGCGGGCGGCGCTGGAGCGGTATCGCTGGCGGCCGCGCGCGTCGGCGGCGCCGGCGGCGCCAACGACTGCGGCGTAGACTGGAGACGGCTATGCGGCACTGTACAGGAGTTTTGCGGACAAGCAGGGTGTGCCATGTATTCACGCTGTTACGCGCGCTACGACGTGCGCTCTGTACAAACCAAATAGAAAGGCATCAAATGGCGAGCAGTCTCTAGTCGACGTGGTACTTGGCGAAGAGGTGGTTGGGGTTGGTCATGGCCTTGAACTCGAGGTTGTTGCCGCTCGGGTCCTTGAAGAACATGGTCCACTGCTCGCCCGGCTGGCCCTCGAAGCGGATGTGCGGCGCGATAATGAACTGCACCTGCTGCTGCTTCAGGCGCTCCGCCAGCGCGTGGAACTGCGGGACGGTCAGGCACACGCCAAAGTGCGGCACCGGCACGTCATCGCCATCTGGGCAAGCGAGGGCATGGCCAAGCGGCCCAGGAGTTGTTAGTCGCGTGGGTGCAGAAGCCCGGCAGGGATCCGCGCCGTCACGAACCGACTGGGTTGAAGTGGTCGGCGCCGCGGTACGACCGGTGCACCAGGTGGCAGACCAGCTGGTGGCCAAACCTGGTGGACCACGGCATTCGGCGACGCGACCGCGGTGAGAGTCGCGCAGGGCGCTGCCCGTTCTAGATCGCACACCGCCGTACAGGCTGTAGTCGTGCCACTTCTTGGACGACCGGCCGTCCTTCAGGCCCAGCACGCCGCCGTAAAACGCCCGCGCGGCCTCCAGGTCGTGCACGGGGATGGCCAGGTGGAACGGCTGGACCGCCTCCGCCTCCGCCGCCGACGTCGCCATTCGCACCTGCGGCCGGAGAACGCCGAACAGAGCAACCAGCGTCAGCGGATCTGCAGCGGGCTCACCGCAAGGGCACCCACCGGCGCACGTACTGGACGCACGGCGCCGCCGGCTCTGGCGGCCGTGGCACGCCCCCACGCAGTACCGCCCGCGATGCCAGTGACGCCGGTAAAGCGAGCGCCGCACCGCAGCCACGCGGCCATCTCCTTCTGCGACCTCGCACCGCAACCCTTTGTCTACCGCGTCGTCCTACCTCGCCCGCCCACGTTGGGCGTCGTCCTCGTGGTCTGCTGCTGGCTGCGTCGTCCGTCCGTCCGCCGGCTTCCGCCCGATGACGTCATTCACTCGCTTCGCTCGCTCGCTGACGCCGGGTGGTGCGTGGCCGCGCCTGCCGCCCGCGTACGCCCGCGCAGCAGCTGCGCGGTGCTTCATACTAACGCCGTCTCGCGTCGGCACACGGCGCTCCGACTGGGCGGGGGTGCTGGGTGCGTGCGTGCGGGTGCTGGTCGCTGCCTATAGTTCGCAGAAGAGCGCGTTCTTGCCGGCGCCTGACCGCCGCCACCATGCTGTCGTTCGCAGCCACCGTCGTCGGCCGCGCGGCCCCGCGCCGCGCCGCCCCGGCCGTCTCCCGCCTTGTATGTGGCCCGACGGCGTCGCGGCGGGCGGCGCCTCGCCGTGGCGCTGCCTGACGAGAATGTGCTCACGCCGTGGCCGGCACCAGCGGAGCGACTGGGCGGGATCCCGCAGGGCGCCGTGCGTGGCTACGCGGCTGGCTCGGGCCAGGTGCTCGTCGTGGCGGAGCACGACGGCAAGCAGGTGCGCTGGTGTCTGCGCCGCGGAGTACGAGGGCGCGCGGTTGCGCTGACGCGAACGGCCTTCCACGCGTCCGCCCCCCCGCCCGCACCCCCGTTCTCCTTCTCGCTGGACTGGCGCAGCTGACCGGCGCCACCCTGGCGGCCATCACCGCGGCCTCCAAGCTGGGCAGCGTCTCGCTGCTCGTGGCCGGCGACAGCGCCGACGCTGTGGCCCAGGCCGCCAGCCAGGTCGCCGGCGTGAGCAAGGTGCTTGTGGCCAAGGACGCCGCGTACAACAACGGCCTGCCGGAGAACTACGCCAACCTGGTGGCCAGCGTCCAGAAGAAGGGCAACTTCAACTACGTCGTCGCCGCGCACACCGCCTTTGGCAAGAACTTCATGCCGCGCTTGAGCGCGCAGCTGGACGCCGCGCAGGTCTCGGACGTCATGGCCGTCGAGGGCCCCGACACCTTTGTGCGCCCGATCTACGCCGGCAACGCCATCGCCACCGTCAAGACCGCCGACCCGGTCAAGGTCCTCACCGTGCGCCCGACCTCGTTCGACAAGGCCGCCACCACCGGCGGCAGCGCCGCCGTCGAGTCGGTGCCCGCCGCCGACAAGTTTGGTACGGCCGGCAGTGGCCTGGAGGCCGGCCGGCACACGGAGCCGGCGGCTAACGCGGCACGCGCGCGCGCGCGGGAGCGGGGGGCGGCCTCCGCGCGCGCCGCACACAGAGGGCTCGACCTTCAAGGGCGCCGAGCTGACCAAGTCGGACCGGCCGTCGCTCGACTCGGCCAACCGCATCATCGCCGGTGGCCGCGGCATGAAGAGCGGCGAGAACTTCAAGCTGCTCTACGACCTGGCCGACAAGATCAACGCCGCCGTCGGTGCCTCGCGCGCCGCCGTCGACGCTGGCTTTGTGCCGAACGACCTCCAGGTACGGCCGGCGTGCTGTGTGCCTGCGGTGCGCGGCTGCGTGCGGGCCGCGCCCTCATCGTGTTCCGCGGCCGCCATTGTCGGTGAGGTCCCCCCCGCGACACAGATCGGCCAGACCGGCAAGATCGTCGCGCCGGAGCTCTACATCGCCGTTGGCATCTCGGGCGCCATCCAGCACCTGGCCGGCATGAAGGACTCGAAGACCATCGTCGCCATCAACAAGGACCCGGAGGCGCCCATCTTCCAGGTGGCCGACTACGGGCTGGTCGCCGACCTGTTCAAGGCCGTCCCGGAGATGACCGAGAAGCTGTCCAAGTGAGCGGGCCTCGCCGAGCGACGCGATGTATGAGACCCCGCACGCGGGTCGATTTAAAATTCGTCCTGTCACTGTACACAGGGGCAACCACTTTACAGTACAACTGCAGCGCAGTACCGCGGAGAGCGGCGGGGGTTCGGCGGCCGCGCCTCAAAAGAACTTGACGCCTTCCTCCGACTGGTCCGCGGACTGGATCCGCCGCGCCTTGCCCGCGCGCTCCAGCACCGCGATGGCCTTCCAGAACACGTCCTTCTCCAGCTCGTGGAAGGGCGCGTCGGCGTACTCGTCGCCGCTCAGCAGCTCGTACACCGTCAGCACTGTGTTGTTGGCGCCGTGCTCCGAGATCTGCGAGGGTGACGCAAGGAGGCGAGACCGCGGACGGAGCGGGTGAGGCCCCCATCCCCCGCGCGCGGCAGCAGCTCGGGCGGGGTCGTACGGTGCGGTAGATGAGGTCGGCCCACTGCTCGGGAGTGCGCCACACGATGGTGCAGCGGTTGCGGTCGCGCGAGTTGCGGTCCCACTCCGCGTTGCCTGGCACGACGCGCCCCGCAGCACGCGCAGACGGCGCGGTCAGCAGCCACCAGCGTGCCGCAAGAGCGCCGCGGCCAGCGCGCGCACCTTGCTTCGCCAAGTGGTTCAGCACCTCGACGGCGATGTCTCTGCTGAGCGCGCCTGGAGCGTGCGGAGAGGCGCGCACGGTGCCGAGTCCGGATGCTAAGCCAGCTGCCCGCACTCGACGGCGGCCCGTCAAGCGAGCGCCGGTCGCACGCACGGCCAATCTTGTCGTTTCGAAAGAGGGGGCCAGCCAGCGCCTCCTGGAGGTCGAGGTTGTAGATGCGGTGGTGCCGGCAGTACGCCAGCACCATCTCGCCCCACAGCTGCAGCTGCCGCGCCCACGTCTCTGCGTTAGGCTGCCGCCTGCGTCCGTTTCGCCCAGGACGCACGGTGCTCCGGTCAGCGCCGGCCGAACGCCCACCCAGCAGATCAGCGCGGCACGCCAGACGTACGTGTACATGGGCTTGAAGTCGTGGATGGGCGGGAACTGGAACGCCATGGCGGCGGCGCGGCGTCAACCCGGCGCCGCGGCGTGGGTCGCCGTGCAATGGGCGAGCGCAGACCCCCACGCAACCCTTTGCTTGTCCCCGGCTGCGTGGCCGTGCCTGCCCCGCCCCTAAGGCCCCTTCCGCGTGCCCGCACGGCGCACGCCGGTCCTCACACGTTCCAGACGACGGCCTTGCGCGCGGCGTCCAGGGGCCCGACCAGCGTCCAACAGCGCCGCCGCCGCCGCCGCCGCCGTGGCACGATCGAGACGACTTGGAAAGTGGAGGAGGCGCCATCATTTCATCAGCGCCTGCGCTCGAGCGCCTTTTCTATCGATGGCCTGCACCGCTATGACGAAAGACATGGACGCATGCAGAGACCGGTGCTCGCTGCTCAGGGAAGGGCATGCCGCACACGAGCTAGCGTGGGCATCCGAGGCGCGAGTTAGCGCGGGCATCCATCCACGCCCGCAGGCCGGGACATGCAATCTATGTAATTCACCGAAAAAGGCTTGCAGGCTGTACAGATTGGGCCGCTCCCGTGCTTGCGGCTAGAGCAGCGCGCAACGCCGCACGCAGGCGTTGCCCCCGCCGTCGGGGGCGGTCCGGTGGTCGCAGCTGGTGGGCGCAAAACGCCCGTTCCGGCGCACAAAGTGCGCCGAGGCGTCGTGCCACAGGCCGCGCTTGCGCAGGCTCTCCCGCTTGCTGTCGCCGGTCAGAAAGTTGGCGTGCACGGCGAGCGGCTCGTGCGGCGGCGGCAGCCGGCCCGGAAAGTCGTGGCCGTGGAAGTAGTGGTGGCCGTTCATGGCGATGTTGTTGTCGATGGCCACGAGCGCGGGCGCCCACGCGACCTCGCCGGTGGCGTTGTCGACCTTGCCCAGCATGCCGCGCTCGTACAGGAGCTGGTTGAACGTCGGCTGGTTGGCCAGGTGCGTCGTCCACCCGGCTGTGGCCGTCACGGCCTCGTGGAGGAGCGCGACCATGCTCGGCCGGCTCCGGATCATGTACAGGCCCGTGTTCACGCAGGGCAGGTAGCCCTCCGGGAACCACTTGAACTGGTAGCACACGAACGCCGGCTCCTGCGACACGAACACGCCAGCGTCCGGGTGGCTGTCGGCGAGCGCCAACAGGTGGTCGAAGAAACCCGGCCGCGGGAAGACGATGTCGACGTCGCTAAAGACCACGTCGTAGCCAGCCTTGACCATGTGGTAGATGGCGAACAGCTTGGCGCCCACCACGCGCCCGTACGCGCCCTGGAGGAACTCGTGCACGTGCTTCTCGGTCGGCAGCGGGAAGACGGTGTGCCCGTCGACGAACTGCCATTCGAGCGGGAAGAGCAGCGTCGGTACGCCGCGGCTGCACAGCTCCTCGTAAATGGTCGAGTCGACCGCCACCACGATGTACTCGGTCACGTTGTGGCGGTCCAGGTCGTAGAGCCAGTTGAGCACGTAGTCGCGCATGCCGGCCGTCACCACCGTGACCAGCACCGTCCCCGGCCGCAGCGCGTGGCGCGCCGCGAGCTCCTCGAACCGCGCCACCGACGACGCCTCCCGCGCAGCCGGCGAGAGCCGCAGGCGCAGTGCGGTCAGCGCGGCCGGCAGCAGGCCCGTGCGGATCGCGGTCGCGAGCGCCACCGCGGCGCCCGCCACCAGGATCACGGCCACCAGGGCGAGCAGCAGCCGGGCGACCTGCCGCCTGCGGACCAGCCGCACCGCCAGCGTCGCCCTGGCCGCGAGCCGTCCGCCCAGGCGGCCGGCCATCGTTGTTGTGCGAGGTGCCTGTCCAATACCGCGTCAGCTCATTAAGCCCAGTTAACCGCACAGCACAGGTCCCTGCCGTCGCTCGCGGCGCCGTCCGCCGGCGGAGCCACACACGAGCCCAGCCGTCAGGCGCTGCCTCCCGGCGCCGCCGCACCGTGCGCCTGCTCCTTCGGCGCCGCTTGAACGTATGACGTCACACATTGATGACGTCATCGGTACGGCGGCGCAGGCGGCGCAGGACGAGGGCGGCGAAGAGGGCGAAGAGGGCGACGGGGGGGGGCAGGACATCGAGGCGGCCGCCGAGCTCCGTGGACGACAAAGAGAGCGAGGAGGGCGAGGACGGAGACGATCAGGACGCATCGGAGGCAGCGGACGAGCAGAAAGACTCGACAGCGTGCAAAACGGAGGCCGCGAGGCCGTTCGGGGGTTGCGGCGTCTCCGTGCCAGGATGGGCGGCGCAGGCGCAGCTGGTCCTTGGCATGGGCCAAGCCGCGCGCGAGAGCGATGGACGCACGCACATCCATGCGCCTGGGACCGGAATCGGCGCTCGCCTCGGCCGGATTTGGCTGACCCGAGCTGTGCGTCCTGTTTTGTGGGCGTCCACAGATCTCGCTGGTCCAGCTGCTGCGCGGACCGGCCACCCCGGGCTTCGCGCGTTGCAAGGCGC
>Ga0180216_1003316_pt1 | contig 12812 bp, 12 predicted proteins | sample eDN3rd37CBELigMG_FD_128879 | JGI IMG/M metagenome (GOLD analysis project Ga0180216, IMG submission 128879) | Enriched Miracle-Growth compost microbial communities from Emeryville, California, USA - eDNA 3rd pass 37_C BE-Lig MG (version 2)... ...
GAGCATAGTCACGGTGAGGAGCATAGCCACAGCCACGAGCATAGTCACGGTGAGGAGCATAGCCACAGCCACGAGCATAGTCACGGTGAGGAGCATAGCCACAGCCATGAACATAGTCATGGTGAGGGGCATAGTCACAGCCATGAACATAGTCATGGTGAGGGGCATAGTCACGATCATGATCATATCCATAGTCATGAGCACGACCACGACCATAGTCACAGTCATGGACACCATCATGAGCATCGTCAATATAGTGACATTGTGAGAATGATTGAAAAGGCGGAGTTCTCTCCCTACATAGAGGAAAAATCATTGGCGGTTTTTAAAGAAATTGGCTTGGCTGAATCAAAGATTCATAATATCCCATTGGATCATGTTCATTTTCATGAAGTTGGGGCATTGGATTCAATTGTTGATATCGTTGGAGCATGCATTGCCCTTGAAGATCTGGGGATTGAACGGATTTTTGCATCACCCGTAGCTGTTGGAAATGGGTACATAAAATGTGACCACGGAATCTACCCCGTTCCAGCCCCGGCTACATTGGAAATGCTAAAGGATATTCCGATTCGCTATACAGAGGAAAAAGGGGAATTAACAACGCCTACAGGTGCAGGAATTTTGGCCGCTTTGGTCGACCAGTTTTGTCCTATGCCTCCTTTCACAGTGAAACAAATCGGGTATGGTGCAGGAAGCAAGGAATTATCCCAACAACCTAATGTTTTAAGGGTAGTCATTGGGGAGATGGAGTAACAGTTTAGAGCAGGTGAGGGGAAGTATCAATGGCTTCCACGCTCATTGAACTCCTCTGAAGATCAAAATTCCCTCTGGAAACGGATGAAATGGTCATCATCGGGTCAATGAAGACCAAACTCCCCTTTGGAGGCAGATGAAATGGTCATCATCGGGTCAATGAAGACCAAAACCGCTTTTGAAAACGGATGAAATGGTCATCATCGGGTCGATGATGACCAAACTCCCCTTTGGAGGCAGATGAAATGGTCATCATCGGGTCGATGATGACCAAACTCCCCTTTGGAAACGGATGAAATGGTCATCATCGGGTCAATGAAGACCAAAACCGCTTTTGAAAACGGATGAAATGGTCATCATCGGGTCGATGATGACCAAAACCCGGAGCGAGTCTCCTGTTTGTTTAAAATATTTCTAGGTTTAGTCTTTCCGTAGCACAAACAACCACATAAAACTCAAGGCCTGCCGTAATTCTAAGGATAGTGCGCCCACCGTTCGATCCGACACGCCGCGTTTATAGACTCCCTCTTGGTCGATAATCTGGAATCCGTTTTCTTCAGCTAAGCGGGCGAATTCCCAGGGCATCATGCCATTGCATATGACATTTTTTCCGTATAGTCTTTGAAAACTATGCTGTCGTGGGGCAGCAGTGGGGCCAAGTATTCCGATGCAAGCTACACCGCCAGGAATCAGGACCCGCTTTAATTCCAACAATCCCTGCAATGGATCCTCTATCCACTCCAGGCAATTAATCGTAAGGATTCCCGCAAACTTTTCATCCTCGAAGGGAAGCTGAATCACGTCAGCCTGCATGAATTGCAAAGCCAACCCTTCCTTAGTCCTGCTACTCGCTTTTTTTATCATTTCATCGGAGAGATCAACTCCCGTAACTTTAAATCCCAATAAAGCCAATTTCCAGGTGCCATATCCATCTCCACACCCTGCATCGAGAATAGCCCCTCCTGTAGCATCAACGTGTTTCGTAAATAAGGGGAGAATTGTTTTCCGACTGCCTCTTTCCCACATTTCTTCGCTGTTTTGCTGCCAGCGATCGGACATACTATTCCATTGCAAATGACTTTCCTTGTGCCATTCAAAGGACATTAAAACAACCCCCTCCTCCTTTGAAATAGGGGTCAGCCCCCATAATACATGCTCTCTCAGTAATTTATTCCCTCTCCAAATCCTTTATCCTGCAATAATTCCTGCGATAGGGAGGATTTTTTATTCCCATGAGGAATAAACTAGGGATGATACTTGGAAAAAGGTGAGAACTGATGTTAGACATTCAGGAACTATCTCGAAAGGCTGTTCTTTGGGCGAAAGAGGCCGGAAAGAAGAGTATAGAACTTAGAAAAAAACAAATAAAGATAAAATATAAAAGTTCACCATCGGATCTTGTCACGGAAGTCGATCAAGAAATTGAAAAATTTTTAATCGGCCAGATTCTTTCTTCTTATCCAGGTCATGGGATTGTCGGTGAGGAAGGATTTTTTAAAGGGGATCCAAAAGATTACGATACACTATGGATTATAGATCCGATTGATGGAACAACGAATTTTGTACATCAACAAGTAAACTATGTGATTTCGATTGCGGTAGCACATAAAGGGGAAGGGTTGATTGGGGTGGTTTATGACCCTACCCGGGATGAGTTGTTTTTTGCGAAAAGGGGAGAAGGGGCCACTTTAAATGATTTTCCTATTCAGCTGCAATCCCCTGTACAGCTAAGGGAGGGACTCATTTGCACAAGTCTCTTCTGGAATCAAAAGACAGAGAAGCTGGGCCTGGATCATTTAATTTATGAACTGCCCAGAAGCTGCCGTGGAATTCGCGTATATGGTTGTGCTGCATTAGAGATGGCGTATGTTGCGGCGGGACGTGTTGATGCCTATATAAGTCTTTCTTTAAACCCATGGGATTTTGCTGCTAGCAAAATCATTCTGGAGGAAGCTGGTGGAATTACTTCAACCATTGATGGAAGCAGGCTTACCTTTGAAAAAGCCAATTCGGTAGTGGCTAGTAACCCCTTTCTCTATCCAGAATTAATGAAATTTGTCGCAAGAAACTAACCGTTTCCAAAAAAAATAGCTTGCATAGGAAATCAAAATGTTTCATAATTACTACGGTGTAAAATAATGCGTTGTTTTATGTGGGGGAACCAACGGAAAAAATATCCACATTTCTAAAGATGTCAATTGGCACCACTCCCCTCTTGTGAAATAACTCTTCACTTGCCAGGAACGAGTGGTGTTTTCTTGAGTCTCCCCATGTGAACGGAAAAAGGGAGGTTTTTACTTTGGCAACAGTAGAACATGATTATGGGAAATACACAGGGATCCGCTTTGACACACAGGATGAATCGGCGATTATGACCGACATTCTTGAGACGATTCCTTACGAGTACGTAGGGAAAAGAACCGAGGTTGTGATTCCGACCAATGAGTTCACATCCGTTTGTCCCTGGTCTGGACTGCCTGATTTTGCAGACATCAAGATTACCTTTATACCCAATAAGCTGCTTATTGAAATGAAATCTTTAAAATACTATTTAACATCCTACCGAAATGTTGGGATCTATCAAGAGCATGCTACAAACCGGATCATAAAGGAACTTGTTGCCGTTTGTGACCCACTCTACATGAAAATCGAAGCAGATTGGAACGCACGCGGGGGACTGGGTACAAAAGTTGTGGTTGAATATACCAAAGAAGGGTAACGAAAATGTCGGGTCCGATGACTTTTATTGAGGTGAAGGACTTTTTACGCCGCTTTGGGGTGGTCATTTATACAGGCGATGCCCTCGGCGATTGCTTGCTCATGGAAGAAGAGTTAAAGGAGCTTTACGAGGCTGGATTAGCAGACGATGACATGTATCGCAGCGCCTTGATGGGGATTCGCAAAAGAGTGTCCGAATTAAATAATGCTTAGGTCGGAAGGTGCATTTTGCACCTTTTGCTCGTTGTTATGAAACTTTTTACTGGTTTTATGAGTATTAAATAGATAAAGAGAAAAATAGTTTCACAATTAAGTGGGGGAGAAAAATGAAAAAACGCAAAAAAAGCAAGAAAAGTAGGACGAGGCGCTGGCTGTTTTTGTTCACGATTTTGTTGCTCGTTACGCTGATGGCTGGATGTACAGCGATCATATCAGCTGGAAATGCGTTGATAGATAAGGGGAAGGTAAAAGAACAGGTTGAAGGTTCCGTTCTTTATGATAAAGACGGAAAAGAAATGGCAAAACTTTATGTGGAAAATCGCGAGTATGTCGAGTTCAAAGAGATCCCACCCTTATTGGTGAAGGCCTTTGTTAATACAGAGGATGAACGCTTTTTCACCCATAAAGGGGTAGACTTGATCTCCATCGGTAGAGCCTTATACAAGGATATACGTGCAGGAGCAGCGGTTGAAGGAGCGAGCACCATCACGCAGCAGCTTGCAGGAAATGTCTACCTTGACCGACGGGAAATGTCACTGTTAAGAAAAACCAAAGAAGCACTCATCGCGATGAACCTGGAACGTAACTACTCCAAAGAAGAAATATTGGAATTTTATTTGAATGAAATCTATCTAGGTGGAGGGGCATACGGGATTCAGGCGGCTTCTAAGCTTTATTTCGGAAAAGATGTGAAAGAGCTGAATCTTGCTGAGATTGCAACCCTTGCTGCACTTCCTAAAGCACCTAACAATTATTCTCCGATTAACAACTATGAAAAATCGGTAGAAAGACGTAAGGTCGTTTTGAAATTGATGGAGAAAAATGGAAGCATTACGGCGGAACAACGAGAAGAAGCAAGCAATGCCGAGCTTCAGATTGTAGGTAATCAGAATAAGGCAAATCAAGCCTACAGGTCTTTTATTGATTATGTCCTCAAGGAGGCAGAAGAGAAATACGGCATTAGCGAAAGTGAGCTGTATCGGGGCGGTTACCATATTTATACGGAAATGGATACGCAGGCCCAACAGGCTATGGCGAATGCTTTTAACGATCCGAACCTGTTCCCATCCAGTCAGTCGGCGGACCCTGTACAAGGCAGTATGGTCATTACTGATCCCCACACTGGTGGAATTGCAGCCATGATGGGGGGAAGAGACTATGTGGCGAAGGGAATGAACCGGGCATTGGCCAAACGAAGTCCTGGGTCCACCTTTAAGCCTTTAGCTGTATATGCTCCAGCACTCGAGAATGGTTGGGAACCCTTTAGTTTGCTGAAGGACGAGAAAATGACCTTTCCAGGAAATTACTCTCCAAGTAATTGGTATGGGGATGGGTACCTCGGAAAAGTAACCATGATTTACGCATTAGAACAGTCGAAAAACGTTCCGGCAGTTTGGTTGCTGAATGAAATCGGGATCGATACGAGTTTTCGCTATTTAGATCGATTTGGGATCCCCTACGATAAACAGGCGGATCGAAAGCTGGGGATTGCCCTAGGTGGCATGACGTACGGTGTTTCTCCATTGGATATGGCACAGGCTTATGGTGCTTTTGCGAATCGGGGTGTGATGATGGAAGCCCATGCGATTCGAAAGATCGAAGTGGATGGAGAAACGGTTGTCGAGGCGAAGCCAGCTGCATCTACCGTTGTCAGCGAGCAAACCGCTTATTATATGACAGGCATGCTCCGCTCGGTTGTTGAGAACGGTATAGGAAAAAGGGCGGCAATGAACCGGCCGGTAGCCGGAAAAACCGGAACAACTCAAGAACCCGGTACGAACGGCAACCGTGATGCCTGGTTTGTTGGCTATACCCCCGAATATGTCGGGGCAGTATGGATGGGATATGATCAATCCAATTCCACAACCAATTACTTACGGGAGGGAAGCGGTTTTCCAGCTAACTTCTTCCGTGTGGTGATGTCAGAAGCACTTCAGGGACGGCCGATTCAGGACTTCGCCAAACCAAAAGGAGTGCAGGAATTAGAACCTCCAGTGGTGATGCAGCCAATCCAGGATTTGTCAGCGGAAAAGGTAGAAGATGTGGTACAACTTCATTGGACTGGAACACCGGATGAAAAGATCCATTATCAGGTTTACCGTTACTTTGAGGATCCTGAGCAGAAGGAAATGATTGGGGAAACAGATTATCAGGAATGGGTTGATCTTGATGTACCTACAGACCGGATTGTCCATTATTATGTGATTCAGATCGATTCGGTAACAGGAAAGGAAAGTGAACGCTCGAATATAGTGGAATTAGTGCCGGAACAAGAAATTTCTGACGAAGAAGAAGACTTGCTAACCCCACCCTTAAATGATGAAGAACCAGATTTGGATAGCCCAATACCAGAGGATGGGGAAGTAGACCAACCAGATCTGAACGTTCCAGAAGAGAATTCTCAAAACAATATTGAGAATGGGGAGCAATCACAACGAGATCAGCTGTTGGATCAGGGTGACCCATCGGAACAGGGAACAGAGCCCGCGCCAAATAAAAGAGACAAGGGGCGCAATCAAAACGAATAACAGGAATTAGCCGGGTAAATTTGTTAAACAGTAATCTCCAAAAACATTCGATTTTCCCTATTGAAATATACTATAATAAGGTTAAAGACACACGGGAGGGGAAACGACATGACAATCCGTATCGATCAGGACATTACTAATTATTTCCAAGAAAAACTTAACCGGGCAAAGATTACTTTCGAACGTGCCATTGATTGTAAACATACGGAATTCGATGATCTTTACCCTTATATGAGTGAACATCCACAATTTTTTTGGTATAAACGTTATGTCGCTTGGCAAGAACTATTAACAATTGCAAATCTTGCTGAAGGGCTTGGATTGGATTGGAAGACGAATTTCACCGAACAGCAGGTTGGCTTTATTAAAGGTAAAGTAATGGAAGCAAAGGTTTTGGATCAATGGTTCGAAGACCGAGAATAGACTTTTGAATGGGTATTCCACGGAATACCCTTTTTTTTTATGAAAGGTGTGAAGGTAAAGATGGCCAAAATGAGGGTAGACAAGTTGCTAGCAAATATGGGGTATGGAACAAGAAAAGATCTAAAGAAGTTTGCCAAAGAGGGGATTATTCGTGTGGATGGAACGGTTATCAAAGATCTTAGTCAGCATGTAGATTCCGAAACGAACGAGGTCGAATTTGACGGTGAAATCGTAAGGTACCGTGAATTTGTTTACTTAATGCTAAACAAACCGAAGGGAGTCATCTCGGCAACGGAAGATCATGTGGAAAGAACGGTCGTTGACCTATTGGATCCAATGTATCTTCCCTTTCAGGTTTTTCCCGTTGGCCGTTTGGATAAGGATACGGAAGGTTTATTGATCTTAACTAACGATGGGAAAACTGCTCATGAATTGTTATCCCCTAAGAAACATGTCCCTAAAAGGTACTATGCAGAGGTTCAAGGTGAAGTAACAGAAAAAGATAAGGAACAATTTAAAAAAGGTGTTACGCTTGATGATGGGTATCAGACTTTGCCTGCTGAACTGGAGATTTTGCAAACAAGTCAGGTTTCAAAGATTGAATTGACCATATTCGAAGGGAAATTTCATCAAGTAAAACGAATGTTTGAATCCGTTGGGAAAAAAGTCGTTTACCTGAAAAGAATTAAGATGGGAAGTTTAGAACTAGATCCGCAATTAGCCCTTGGTGAATCAAGAGAACTAACCGTTGAGGAATTAGAGCTATTAAAAAGGAATGAATAATTCACGTCATCTTGCGAAAACTAAATGACACTGACCAAACTGTAACGAGAGGGCTTCCCCGTGAAAAAAGTGATTTTCTTCATGATTGATTCGCTAATGCCGCATGTTTTAGACGAATGCATCGAGAAACATTTGGTACCTGGGCTTAAGTTTCTAATTGAAAGAGGAATGTATTGGGATCAATGTACAACGGTGTTTCCAACCATGACTGCGACGGTAGATTGTTCGTTGATTACGGGTGAATATGCAGACATCCACAAGATTCCTGCCCTCATTTGGTATAATCCGGAGGAAAAACGTTTAGTTAATTACATAAACGGGATGCTGCCTGTCGCAAAAATGGGATTGTATACCTGTGCTCACGATGTAATTTGTTCCTTGAATGAGTCTCATCTAAGTAAAAATGTCCAAACCATTTACGAAGATCTGGAGAAACTCGGTAGAACTTCCGGCTCAATCAATCTGATTGCCCACCGTTCCTCACAAAAATATCCTGTGAGATTGCCCTTTTTATTGAAACTTGGGACGATGTTTCGCCCTTTTGAAGAGGTGAGTGGTCCGGATGTCTTTACTTTGGGACGGGTGGCGCAAAGTAAATTAGATCCACCCCTGCCGTGGAGCTGGGATGAAACACTCATTGGTCATTATGGCATCAATGATCATTTTGCTACTCGAGTTCTTTGCCATTTAATCAGACATCAGCTTCTGCCCGATTTTACAATGGTGTATATGCCCGATAATGATCATAAAGTACATAGAAAACCTAAAGAGGCTTGTCGGATTCTAAGAAAAGTGGATGATAAAATCCAGAAGATTTTAAACATGTTTTCTTCATGGGAAGAAGCTATAGAAAAGCATGTTTTTATTTTAACAGGTGATCACGGGCAAACCTTAATTGGACAAGCCAAGAACCATAATATTGATCTAGATGATCATTTAAAGGGTTTAAAGATTGCAGACTATGCAGGAACGGTAAAAGAATCGGATGATCTGGTGATAGCCAATAATGAAAGAATGACTAATATTTATCCCTTAAAACCTCATGTTGATACAGAGGTTATTTACCGACTGCAGCAGGATCCAAGGATTGACCTAATTGCTTATAAGGCTAATGAATGGGTAGAAGTGCGTTCAGGGGAAAAGCGGGAGAGCATTCGTTTTCGGCCAGAAGGAAACAGCACGGATCTTTATGGGAGAACGTGGACTTTGGAAGGAAATGCGGATATTCTTGATTTAGACCTAGCAACGAATGGTAATAGCAACAAAATTTCCTTTGGCGATTACCCCGATGTCCTATCGCGATTATATGGCGCCCTTTTCTCTCAAACCTGCCCGATCATTAGTTGTACAGCGAAACCGGGGTATGATTTTAAATCAGCGTATGCTCCAACGCACCTTGGTGGCGGAAGTCATGGCTCCCTTCATTTGACTGATTCAACTGTTCCCCTCATTATTGCCGGCGCCGGTCAAGAGAAGCCTTTTAAAAATCCTAGGCTGGTTGATTTAAAAGGGTATATTTTAGGATTATTAACTTAAACGAAGAACAACTTTTAGAGGATAATGATCAGAAAATGGAATTTTTACTACTTCATAACTAACAAGCTGGACATTGGCGGAAGCGTACATATAATCAATTCTTCGATTTAAGGGGAAGACTGTGGCAAGATCGTCTTTCCCTAATTTTTTTGCTATGTCTTGAAGTTGTGGAAAAACAGGAGATGCTACTGTATTCAAATCACCTGTTAACAGAATTAAGCCTGAAAGGGATGAAACGATGGAAGACAGAGAGTCAATTTGCTTGTTTCGTTCTTTTTTAGATAGTCCTAGATGGGTATTTAAAAGGGTGAGAGAATGAGAATTGATGTTTAATTTGCATTGTAGCACCCCACGTGGTTCTGCTTCACCGGGAAGCGCGATATTCTGCTCCATTTCAAACGGAAATCGTGAATAGATGGCATTTCCATAAAAGCCTGTTCCAATTTTCAAGTTTCTCCCAAAGGCCCCGAACATGGCCAACGAATCCCGAATGATCTGAAACTGGTAGCCATGTTTTGGATTATTGTGTACCTCCTGAAGGGCCAGAATGTCCGGCCGATTTTGCATAAAATAGTCGATCATGTTTGGTAAGGATTTACGGAAAAAAATATTTCTACCGCTATGAATGTTATAGGAATAAATACTGATTTCCAAAAAACATCGTCCTTCCCGTGGAATGGATTGAATCTTAAAATTCACTAAGGTGTTTTAGTGAAGGAAACTTTTCTTATTATATGTTGAAAGTTATCCACTTACCCACATCCCGCTCTATCCACTTATACACAAGTTATGCAGGGATGAAAAATAGGTAATAAGTAAGGGTTTAACCATAGTAGATAGGAAAAATGTCGAAGTTAATCACAAATTATTAACATTGATTTGTGGACAAAGGTAGAAATATCTGGTATTCTTAAATTACAAAAATATTGGGAAAAATTCTTGTTTAGGAGGTTTCTATGGAATGGTTCGAAATGGAAATTGAATCTTTGAAGGACATAGGTCTTCTGCAAGAAAGGAAAAAGCAGATTAAGGATTCTGTAATTAACCCGGATTTAAATTGGAATTCGCGGATGGAACTATATAAACAAGTACAGCTAATTAATATGCGCATCGAGAAATTAAGCTATCGAACAACTTCATGTTAATTAAAAGCAGACCAACAATTGGTTTGCTTTTTTTCATTTGGAAAAAGGAAAAGGCCAGCCTTAAGGCTGACCCTTTCACATGATTTGCTTAGATTTTCATAACTCCGCCAGTGCTTGCAGATGTAACAAGCTTGGAATAACGAGCTAGGTAACCGGTTTTGATTTTTGGTTCAAATCCAGACCATTGTGCTTTACGTGCAGCCATCTCTTCATCAGAGATTTTCACTTCCAGTTTATTCTCATCCATATCAATCACGATGATATCCCCGTCGTTAACGTAGGCAAGAGGACCACCTTCAGCAGCTTCTGGAGAGATGTGGCCAACACTTAGTCCACGGGAAGCACCGGAGAAACGTCCATCGGTAATCAATGCGACTTTTGTACCAAGTCCCATACCAACGATTTGGGAGGTTGGAGCAAGCATTTCAGGCATTCCTGGTCCACCTTTAGGACCTTCGTAACGAATAACAACAACATGTCCTTCTTTTACTTTACCGGTAGAGATTCCTTCAAGAGCTTCATCCTGGGAATCAAATACAATAGCCGGTCCCTCATGGCGGCGGATTCCGGCTTCAACAGCCCCAGATTTAATAACAGCTCCATCTGGTGCCAAGTTACCAAATAGAATGGTCAGTCCACCTTTTTCAGTATGAGGGTTGTCCAACGGACGGATAACATCTTTATTAAGAACTTCATGTCCAGCAATATTTTCAGCTAAAGTCTTTCCTGTTACAGAAAGAGTATCAAGGTGAAGGGCACCTTCTTTTTTACTTAGCTCATTTAGGATTGCGGTTACACCACCTGCGTTATGAACATCTTCCATATGGTAGTCAGAAGCAGGGGCAATTTTTGATAAATGCGGGACACGCTGTGCTACTTGATTAATTCTTTCTAGGGAATAATCGATTCCAGCTTCATGGGCAAGCGCAAGGGTGTGAAGAACGGTGTTGGTTGAACCACCCATAGCCATATCCAAGGCAAAAGCATTGTCGATTGATTTCACAGTAACAATATCTCGAGGTTTTAGATCCATATCAATTAATTTCATAATTTGTTGTGCAGCGCGTTTAACTAATTCTCTTCTTTCATCAGAAACAGCAAGAATTGTTCCGTTTCCAGGAAGAGCAAGACCAAGTACTTCTGCTAAGCAGTTCATGGAGTTTGCTGTGAACATACCTGAGCAGGATCCACAAGTAGGACAACCATACTTTTCAAGTTCCTCTAAACCTTTGTCATCGATCTTACCGGATTGGTAAGCACCTACTCCTTCAAAAATTGAGGAAAGGGAGATCGAACGACCGTCTGCTGTTTTACCAGCTTTCATTGGACCACCTGTTACGACAATGGTAGGAATGTTAACACGTAAAGCTGCCATCATCATCCCCGGGGTGATCTTATCGCAGTTGGGGATACAAATTAATCCGTCAAACTGGTGTGCAGATACAACGGTTTCAATGGAGTCAGCAATCAATTCACGGCTTGGCAAAGAATAACGCATTCCGATATGACCCATGGCAATACCATCATCTACACCAATTGTATTAAATTCAAAAGGAACTCCGCCAGCTTCGCGAATTGCTTCCTTAACGATTTTCCCAAACTCTTGCAAGTGAACATGTCCAGGAATGATGTCGATATAGGAGTTGGCAACGGCAATAAACGGTTTATCCCAATCGGAATCGTCTTGAATGACTCCTGTTGCACGCAATAAACTGCGGTGAGGAGCGCGGTCAAAACCGCGTTTTACGATATCGCTGCGCATTCTTTTTCTCATTTTTACTTCCCCCACTTCAAAAATTTATTTTCATACCATTCTAACATTTTTTGTCCAAAATGTGTATTTGTTTTATCGCACTACCACTAAATTACTATATTGTGCTATATGATCCAGCATTTTCTCGCTTAAAGGAATAATGAAGTCTGTTCTTCCCTTTTCAAAAACACCACTTCTATTATAAATCCTTGTTGTCTCCGTTGTAACCTTGTAATAAGAGGAACCGAATGAAGCGGTTACCTTTTCTTCAATATTTGATTGAGGAGAAAAAACTATTTTCCCTGGTTCTAATTCATAAGGAATAATACTTATAATATCGGAGAGGCGGATATGGTAGGAATGATGCGGCTTTTGAAAAATCAGTTCTTTTGTGGTAATGGAGCAGCCGTATCTTGTCTTGATCTGCGATAATTTAAGCTCACCTTCTAAGGCTTTGATCCGAATGAAGTCTCTATTCAAGCCAATTCACCTCCGTTTTTTGTGGCCAGGGACGGGTTAAGGTAAAGGTTTAATTAAGTTTATATGAAGCAGTACTACTAAGCTTATATAATAAATTTAGTGAAACGAAAGATCAATGGAAACTGTATTTTATTATCTTATTCTGGTTGTGCGAATTAAATCACCAGATGTCAAAAAATGTATGTATAGAAAGAACGATTTTGAGATTGCCACCACCGTATTTGCATGTTATTATAATTCAAGCTCTTTGAGCTAAGTGCTTTTTTAAAACAAATTATTTTTTTATTAAAAAGTACTTGATCATATCGTGGAGATGTGATAAATTATTACTTGTCGCTTCGGGCGACAGATTGTTCTTTGAAAACTAGATAACGAAAATGTAAGTTTTCACCAAATGCGTATTAGGAAACAATCCTAACTAAAAAACCTAGTAGGTTAAGCTACAAAGGGCGCACGGTGGATGCCTTGGCA
>Ga0180216_1003317_pt1 | contig 12810 bp, 18 predicted proteins | sample eDN3rd37CBELigMG_FD_128879 | JGI IMG/M metagenome (GOLD analysis project Ga0180216, IMG submission 128879) | Enriched Miracle-Growth compost microbial communities from Emeryville, California, USA - eDNA 3rd pass 37_C BE-Lig MG (version 2)... ...
ACAGGCCAAAGGTGGACGAGATCCTGCGGACCCTGCCGTGAACGGCCGCGGACGACGCGACCATGGCGGCTCGACACAGCAAGAAGCGGGTACGTGCCGGACCGACCACCAACGAGCAGCGGGTCCCACTAACCTCCCCGTCTCCTGGACCGAACACTTGGGCGCCTCCCAAACGCGCAGCCTCGCAAGGGCGACAGCACGACAGAGCTGCCCAGCTCGCTGGTGGACGAGCTGGCGGGCAAGGAGGACGACGCCCGGTACCGCGTCCGTTACAACAAGGCCGCGCTTGGCCGTAAGGAGGCCCGCAAGGCGCAGCGGCTGGCCAAGCGGCAGGCGCAGCACCAGGCCTACCTGCAGCGCCACGGCGTCCAGCCGGCGCCCGCCGCCAACGGCAAGGCCGGCCGCGCGGGCAAGACGCCCGCCAAGCCGGCGAAAGGTAGTTTGGCCGCCGCTCCACCCGCCGCGAAGCGCGCACGGCTCGCGCCGTCGGAGGTCAAGCCGCGGTCCGAGCTGGCCGAGTACGACGCCGCCATCCGCGCGGCCAAGCGGAAGCTGGGCATCCGCAAGGGCGCCGACCTCAAGGCCGAGCTCGCCGAGGACGGCCTGGACGGTATGGTCCAGAGCCGGATGCAACGCGTCGCGCGCTTGCGCCGCGGTGACTCACCCGGGCGCTGGATGGACGTTGGCGTCTGCGCCGGCCGCAGAGCTGCTGGACGTGCTGGACTCGGAGTCTGATGCGGGTTCGGACGACGACGCGGAGCGGTCCGACGACGCCGTGGACGAGGATGAGGACGGCGAGGCCGATGAGGACGAGGACGAAGGCAGTGGCTCCGAGGCTGAGGCGCGCGCGGCCGCCGCATCCCACGCCAAGTCGGTCAAACCGCGCTCCGGCCTGGACCAGTACGACGCGGCCATCCGCGCCGCCAAGCGGAAGCTGGGCATCCGCCACGGCAGCGAGCTGAAAAGCGAGCTCGCGGAGGACGGCTTGGACGGTACGCGCCTGAGCAATGCCGGCAGCGCCTATGCTCGGCTGCTAAAAATTGGCCGGGTTCGAGGCCGCGTCGTCGTTGCGATCGATTCAGACCTGCTGGACCTCCTAGACTCGGAGTCGGAGGGAGAGGACGGCGGCTCCGACGCGGGCAGCGCCGCGGCGACCAGTTCGGACGAGGACGCCGGCCTGGATGAGGAGGCGGGGGCGGACGACGGCGTGGAGGACGGTAGCGACGTCGATCTCGACGAGGACGACGATATGGCGGACGGCGACGCTGACTTGGACGAGGAGGAGGAGGAGGAGGAGGACGATGACGCATTGGAGGAGGAAGACGACGAGGACAGCAGCGCCTCCGACGCGGCGACGCGCCCAAAGAGTGCGGAGACCATGGGCAAGGATGCGGCCGCGAAGGACCAGGCTGCCGCGCCGGCGCCGGCGGGCAAGTACGTGCCGCCGTCCGCCCGCAAGGCGATGGGCGAGGCCAACGAGAACCGCGTGCGGCTGGAGCGGCTCCTGCGCGGCCTGCTCAACCGGTACGGCCGGTGGGAGCCGGCAGCCACCGTGCGCGTTCGCACTGACCCATAATCCGCCTGCGTTCGGTCTGCACGTGGACCCAACCAGGCTGAGCGACAGCAATCTGGACAGCATCCTGTCCGAGGTGCAGGCCCTGTATCGCAAGCACAGCCGTAACGGTGCGCTCCCACGCGAGTTACGCCGCCAGCACCGCGTCGGATGCCGGCCCTGATGCGTCCGGCCCCTTGTCGACTTGGTTCGCCCGGTAGACATCAATGAGATCCTGATTCAGCGGCTTCTGGCGGCCTGCACCGACCAGTCGAGCCTCCTGGACACGCTGCTGCTGGTCAACAGCGCCTTCCTGGCGGGCCTCTCCGTCGTCATTGGCCAGGAAGTCGGTACGCCGGCTGGAATACAGCGGCCCCAGTGCGTTGCGACCGTTAGCGCGGGCTGACCCATACATATCACACCTCAGCCGCTCGCTTGTGCTCTTGTCGTCTTCAGGGGCCCTGTTCCTGCAGGCGCTCTTTGAAAAGTTTGACTCGACCTACGCGCGCGAGCGCGCAACGACCGCGGAGGGCGCGGACGTCAACGACGACGAAGCGGTGGGCAGCAAAGAGGTCAACAACTACCTCACCCTCCTCTGCTACCTCGCCATCTTTGAGGTGCCCGCCGCGTTCCATTGCCAAACAGGCCCTCAAGCTTGGGGCTAATGGGCCTTCGGATGGTGCGTTCGCGGGACCGGGCCGGCATAGGTGATGCGCCCGTCACTGCTGCTGGAGCTGATCACCAAGGTCTTTGCGGTGGAACTGACGCCGCTTGACACCGAGCTCATCCTCAACGTCGTTAAGCGTACGCGGCGTGACGTCGATGGCCGCCGTCGGCCGACACGGCTGACCGCCGCAGCCGGCTCCCTTCGTTCGTCGCACGGGGCGCATTTCTAGACGCCGGCTACGTGCTGCGGTCCACCGACCCGGCTGGCCTCAAGGCGGCGATTGTCGCCGTGCAGGCCGTCGCGCAAAAGCGCTCCGCCGGCCAGGGCAGGTCCGTTTGGTGCATTTGCCCACCCACGGCGACCGGCCGTGGTCCGTGTGCGCTGACCAACCAAACCGGCGGCGCGCGCCTATGGGTGCGTTGCGCCCTCGCAGCGCGCGCGTGCGGTTCATGCTGGACACCATCTACGCCGTCAAGAACAACCGCAAGACCAAGGGCGTGCTGGACGATCAGGACGACAAGGTCGCGCCGTTGCGCAAGTGGGTGCGCGGCCTCGTCCGCAAGTCGTCCAGTACGTCCGTGCCTCCGGGCGTGGACGCACCCGCTCGGCCCTGGTCCTGACGCTCGCGTTGTTGTCTCTCTTTCTCTCTCTCTCATTCTCCTCGCTCTCGCCTGGCCCCAGCGGCGCACGCCGGAGGCGGCGGGCTGACGGTCACCCTGGAGGACCTGCGTTCCGCCAAGGACAAGGGCCGCTGGTGGCTCGTCGGTGCCGCCTGGGCCGGCCGCGACGGCGCCGGCAGCAACCGCCCCCTGTCCACCGCCAACGATCGTACGACCGCGCCCGCCTCCCTTGGCACCGGTGGCGAGCCGGACCACTAATGACGCTTGTCCTTGGTCGCGGTGGCAGTGTTTGGGCAGCGTCCGCGATTGAGGGCGCAACGCCCGAGCTGCTGCAGCTGGCGCGCGCGCAGGGCATGAACACCGACGTGCGCCGGCGCATCTTTGTCGCCATCATGGGCAGCGGGGTACGGGCCTGTGCGACGCGGGAGGTCCCGTCGTGCCCTTACCTCACCCGGTGCGCTCCCGCACCGCTTCGTTGGATGGCGAGTAGGACTACGTGGAAGCGTTCACGCGCGTGATCAAGCTGGGCCTCAAGGACCAGCAGGAGCGCGAGATCGTGCGCGTGCTCCTGCACTGCTGCAAGCAGGTAGACCTCCCGGACACAGGGCTGGCGTTCAGCGGCGGGTTCGCGGACTCACCGCGAGCTGCGTCGTCCATGGCCACCTCGGATGGCAGGAACGCGAGTACAACCCGTACTATGCGCACCTCGCGCGGCGGCTGTGCGAGGCCAAGTACGCGTTCCGCGTCACGTTCCAGTTCGCCTTCTGGGACGCGTTCAAGGAGCTGGACAACATGTCGCAGCGCGCGCGCATCAACGTGGCGCACCTGCTCGCCCATCTGCTGCGGCACGAGGGCGTGTACATGGGCGTGTTCAAGGTGCGTCTCCCCGGGGGACACGGGCGACGCCTGCGCCGTACCGCTCACGATCGTTTCACCGCGCTTGGTCCTCGTGTGCTGCACCAGCCGGTGGCGTTCCAGCGGCTCAGCAGCACCGAGGCCGCGTTCTTCCGGCTCGTGCTGATGGAGGTGCTCCTGCCCGACCCCGACACGGTGGCCGACGCAGGCGAGTACGGCATGCAGCTCGTCCGCGTCTTCCAGCGCGCGCAGCAGCCCGAGGACCTGCGCGACGGCCTCACGTTCTTCCTGCAGGCGTACGTGCGCCCGCTGGCCTCGGCGGCGGCGTCCGCCGGCGGCAGCAAGGCGCTTCTGGACGCCGACGATCGCGCCACGCTCAAGCGCAACCTCCGCACCGCGCGCAGCGCCATGCGGCCGCTCCACGGCGACGTCTTCTGAATGTACGTACCTGTACGATAGTTGCGCGCACGCCCCGCTGTACATGCATCACCACTTTTGTACACACCGCCACCACCACCGCAATACAGGTTACGCGGCCGCCTTGGCCCGCTTGTGCTGCTTCTTTCTCTGGTGCGCCGCGCCGGCGTCGCTACCCCCGCTGCCCGACGTGGCCACGTTGTTGTAGGCCTCCGGCTGCGGCTTCTTCTTCATCTGGTACGACTGCAGGCGGTCGACCGACACGCCCAGCTCGGCCGCCTTGCGCGCCGCCTTGGACGGCGGCCGCGCGGCGCCGTCGCGGTGCTTGCCGGCACCGGGCGTCCTGGCCCAGGGCGCCTTCTTGGCCACCGGGGCGGCGTCCCTCGCCTCGGTGGCGTCGCCGGCCTGCTTCTTGTCGCCGCCCTTCAGGGCCGGCACCAGCGCGGGGTCCAAGCCGATCTCGGCCAGCTGGGCCTCCTTGGCGGCGAGCGCCGCCCGCAGCCGCTCGCGGAACCGCGCGACGCGCTTGGCCTTGCTGAGCCGCGTGCGGTCGCGGTCCTGCACCTCGGGCGGCCGGTACGGCGCGAGCTTCTTGATGGAGACGTGCGCGTTGAGGTCGCGGTCGTCGGCCAGGAGGATCTCGAGCGGCGTGAGGCCATACGACTCGGGCTTGACCTTGCGGTACCGGAAGCGCATCGGCTGCCCGCCGACAATGTCCTCGTAGTTGACGCTGTACAGCTCGTCCAGCAGCTCGTTGACGCGGCCGCGCTGCTCCGGCGCGGCCTCGGCCAGCTCGCTCGCGAGCGCCTCCGGGTCGAGGTCGTCCGCCTTGCGCTTGCGCTTCGTGCCCGCCGCGGGCGCCGCCGCCGCCGCCGCCGCCTCCGCGTCCATGTCGGCTACCTCGGGCGGCGCCTCGCCGCGGGCCGCGGCGGCCTTGGCCAGGCGCTTGAGCCGGCGCTTCTCGCGCTCGCGCTCCTTGCGCGTCAGCTTGCGCCCGTCGGGCGCGTGCGTCGGCACGCGGATTTTGACGCCGCCCACCGCGCCGCCGTCGCTGTCGTCCCCCTCGCCATCGCCGTCGCCGTCGCCGTCGCCGTCGCCGTCGCCGTCCTCGCCGCCGTTACCGGCATAGGCCGTGTCGTCGTCGAGCGGCACGTCGTCGTCGATGAGCGGATCGTGCGGGAACTCGGGCTTGCCTTCCTCGGCCTGCTAGCGGCGCCGCAGAAATGCGGATCGGTGCAGGGAAGGAGGGGTGAGCACTGACACCGCGTCCGCATCAGGGCCTGCCGGAGATTCTGCCGGACCTCGTCGTAGTAGGTGTCGTCAAAGAGCTGCTGCATCTTGCGGTCGTGCTCCTCCGGATCAAAGTCGGCCTCCAGATCGACGTTCTCAAAGTCCACGGCTGCCCGCGTGCCATAGCGCCACGTGCCACTGCGGGGCGGCAGCATGAGTTGCTTTTGCGTTCCTCCACTGGGAGACCGCAGCGAGGGCCGTACCGCGGACGCCGCTGATCTTTTCAATCTCCAGCAGCTTCTTGCGGATCTCCTCCTTCTTGAGGTTCTGCAGGCGCCGCAACTCCTCGCGCTTGCGCTCCTTCTCGGCCTCCTTCCGTTCCTTGCGCCGCTCGCGCTGCTCTTTGCGCCGCGAGTCCTTCCTGCGCCGTTTCACGGCCCACCAGGGGACAAAAGAAGGCCGCCGAGGTAAGGTGCACGGCGACCAAGCAACCGAGCGCAGGGCCCGAGGCCGTACCGGCGGAGCGACTCGTCGTCGGTGCGGCTGTAGGTCTGGACCTGCGCTCCGTCCCTGGGGTCCCCATGCAACGCGAAACCGGAGCACACCGGAGGTCAGCTGTGCACGCCGTAGACGCTGCCCTACATGCCAATGGCGAGCACGTACGGCTCCTCAAAGCGGAAGTTGTAGGCGTACTCAAACTCTTCCGTCTGCTCGACGTGATCCTGAATGTGCCGCGGCTGCCGACCCAACGGGCCTGGTGCGGTCAGGCTACCGACGCGGCACGCCACCAAAGGGAATCGCCGCTCATCGCGCACCGCGTCCTCTTCGTCGTCGGGCGCGGCGCCGTCGACGATCTCCTTGTAGCTGGGCACGCGGCCACTCTCCTTGTCGATCCACCCGCGGTTCAGCAGGTAGCTGAAGGGAACATGCGGTGGCAGGCGCCGCGGACCGCCATGTCAGCACTTGGCAGCGCCAGCCACTGCGGACGGCCGCCGCGGGTGGCGTACTCGCGCAGGAAGCGCTCGTTCTCGTCGAGGTTGGGGTCGGTCCAGTAGCGGCGCAGCGCGTCCAGTTCGTCGGCCTTGCGCTGATCCTCCTGCAGGCACCACAGCAGCAGCCGTCCTTAGCGCCACCGCGGCCACGGGTCAGCGGGGCGGTCGCGCAGGCCGCGGGAGCGGCCCGACCGTACCAGTGCCTTTTGCTCCAGGAGGAACGCGCGAAAGTCCTCCTCCTCGCGCGCCTCGTCTTCGGCCGTCTTCTCGCGCAGCACAAAGAGGTCGTCGTCGTCCTCGTCCTCGGCGCCAGCCTGCTTGTTCCGCTGGAACATCGCCTTGAGCTCGTCCTGCTCCTCCGCGTAGGTCTTCACTTTCTTTGCGCCCTCATCGGCCGAGCCGCCGTCGTCCTCGTCGTCCTGGCCAAACACCTCCGCGCCTTCCTCCAGCAGCCGCTTGCGCTCATAGTCCTTGAGCTTCATCGGCTTGGGCTGCGCCGCCAGCTGCGCCTTCTTGGCGCTCCATTCCTTGTGCGCCTTGGCCAGCTCTTCCTCTGGTGTCGCGACGTCGCTCGCAGGGGGGCGTGCGGCGGCCGCATGAGCCCCGCCGAGCCAGCTGCGCGGGCACCAGGCGCGAACCGCGGCCGGCGGCGTACCAGAGAAGAAGTGCTTTTGCGGGTCGTAGATGCGCGGGTCCTTGGCCTTGAGCAGCGACAGCGTGCGGAAGAGCTGCTTGTCGATCTCGGCGGTGACGAGCTCACCGTTCTCGTCCTCGGGCTCGTCCTCCTCCGAGTCCTCCTCGTCGCTGACGTCGCCGTCCAACGGTACGTCCTTGTACTTGTCCTTCACTGTCGGAGGCCGCCTCCCGCAACGGCGGCGGCCGGGTCCGTTAGCGCGTCGCAGAGGGCGGTGGCCTGGGGCTGGGCAAGCGCGTACGGTTGCTCAGCTCCTCCTTCTTCTTGCGCTCCTGGTACCGTTGGGCATACTCCGTGTTGATCTTGATGCCCTCGGCCACCGTCTGCTCGTCCTCGTCGTCGTCGAACAAGCTCGCCTTCTTCTGGGGCCGGACGTCGCCGCCCGCGGGCGGGGCCTGCCGCCCCTTCGCGTGGCCGCCCTTCGCCATGGCCTGCAGCTCAGTCCGACCGCAGAGGAATCGGCGGGCGGCACTGGCGGGTGGATGCGTCGGCGGTCCCGAATCGCCGTCGCACCGTTCTTTGCGTGGTCCTCGTCACTGTCGTCCTCTTCAGCGTCCGCTGCGTCGTCGTCTATAGACCTCACCGCCTCTGCGTCGTCGTCTATAGACCTCACCACCTCTGCGTCGTCGCCCGCTGCGTCGTCGTCCGCTGCGTCGCCCTCTCCAGCGTCCGCTGCGCCGTCGTCCGCTGCGCCGTCGTCCGCTGCGCCACGTGGCGCCGCCCGTGTTGTGATGACGTCATAAATGACGTCATCGAAGGCAGCGGCGGAGCGGCGGCGCAGGCGTTGAGAGGACGCGCAGCGCGCTGCAGCGCCGTTGTGGCGGCCGGAGGACGCCGGTGGAGGACACGCCTGCACCGCTGGGAGCCGGACTACACCGCTACGTACAGCGGTGGTGTCAAAAGGCTGAGAAAGGGGAGGGACATTGGGGCACTGCCGGCACCAGGCGGCGACGGCGCCCAACCGGTGGAGGATCAGGGGCCGGCGCCCGTCGCCGCCGACGCAGCGGCTAGCCCCGCGGGCTGCGGTAAGGCGCCGCTTCATGCCGGCTGTCGGGGGGCCGACCGTTCATTGCCAGCGTCGGAAACGAGGGCGGCCACGTCCAAGTTCGACGGTGGCCGGTCGCAAACGTCAGCTCTCAACGTAAACGAACGGTCGGGCCTGCTGCGCGCCGCGGCGCCGGGCAGACTGGCAGTATGGATGCCATTGGCGTCGACGCGGCGCGCACCGACCTCATGGCCCCGACGCCGGACCGCCTGAGCACGCCGATCGCGCCCGCGATCGCCCGGACGTGCAGCAGCACCCAGCACGAGCAGTCGACGCGGGTGCGTCGGCGCCAAACGTGCCGACGGGGCGCGGCGCCATGGGCGCTAATGCTTGACTGCACTTTCCTGGCAGGTGCCGCCGGCAGATTGCGCTGATCATGGTGGGCCTGCCGGCACGCGGCAAGACGCACACCGCGCAAAAGTTGCGCCGCTTCCTGCGGTGGCTCGGCATCAAGTGCGAGATTTTCGACGTGGGCCACCTGCGCCGCGGCACCTATGGCGCGCAGCCGTCCGCCGACTTTTTCGATCACGGTATGCAGGCGCCATCCCTGACGGTCACTCCAATGCGCACAGCTGATGCGCGAGCTGCGGCAGCAGGCGAGGGGTGTTGGCCAACGGAAGACAACAAGGACGCTGCGGAAGCCCGCCTGAACGTGGCGCGGTCCGCGCTCCGCGCCATGCTCGAGTACATGGAGGTCGGAGGTCAGGTCGGCATTTACGACGCCTCCAACACCACGCGCGCCGTGCGGGCCACGCTGCTCGCCGAGTTCAGCGCCAAGAGCATCCAGGTAGCGCGGCGCAGCAAGCACGCGCGCGCACACCGCGCTAGCGCTTAGACGGCAGGCGCAATTGCCGTTTGGTTCGTGCCACAGACCATCTTTGTTGAGTGCATCTGCGACGACCTCGACATCATTGCGGCCACGATGCGGGAAGAGCTGGACACGAGCCCCGACTACCGCGGCGTGCCGTACAAGGAGGCAGCGAAGAACCTCGAGGTACGCGGCGCCTGCTTACAAGGTCGGGTGCCGTTCGCTTGCGCCGCTGACGCCGGCAGTGTCGCTGCTTGCAGGGGGGCCGCTGTGGAACGCTCAGATGAGGATCGACCACTACCGCAAGCACTACGAAACCATCTCGGACGACTCGCTCAACTACGTCAAGATCATCAACGCGGGCGAGCGGCTCAAGGTCAACAACATCAAAGGCTACCTGCCTGTGCGTAGCGGCGGGGCCCCCCACAGCCCGCGGATGCAATGCGCACACTGACACACGGCCTCGGGCAACGCGCCGCGCCCGCTCGCCGGACAGTCGCGCATCGTCCACTTTCTCATGAACGCGCAGTTTGTGCGGCGCAACGTGTTCCTCTGCCGCGTACGGCGAACGGCTGCCAGCTAGTGCCGGTGTGCACGCCCTGGCTCAACCCAGTCTGTCCCAGCTTGTTCAGAGTTTCCCCCCTCTCCCAGGACGGCCAAAGCAAGGACGACAGCTACTTGGAAGGCAGCATGGCGGTGCTGTCGGCGGAGGGCCGCGACTTCAGCCACCGGCTGCGCAAGTTCATGGAGGACCACTGGGAGACACTGCACGCAGCCGACCCGGCCAACCCGCCCTCCACCATCGACGACGACTTGCTGGTGCGCAGCACGCGCCGGCCCGACGCCGTCGTTGGCGACGCGCCGGCGCTCAGATCCCTGGCGCCGCTCCTGCTCGGACGCTCGGTGCCGCAGGTGTGGACCAGCACGACGGAGCGGTCCAAGCGCACCGCCGCGGACTTTAAGCGCACCACCGAGTGGAAGGCGCTGGTCGACCTCAACCCGGGCGTGTGCGATGGCCTGACGGAGAAGGAGATCCAGGAACGCTACCCGGAAGAGTATGCGGAGCACCTGCGCGACCCGTACAACTCGCGGTACCCGCGCGCCGAGGTCAGCGGCCGCGCACTGCATCGGTCTAGATCTCGAATAGTCGGGCTAAAGACGGACGGAGGTGAGGCTCTTCTTGCACGGGGGCAGTCGTACCGCGACCTGGCGCACCGCATCGAGCCCATTATCCTGGAGCTGGAGCGGCAGTCGCAGGACGTCATGATCGTCGCCCACGAGACCGTTCTGCGGTGCCTGTACGCCTACTACCTCGACATGCCGCCCGCGGTACGCAGGGGTGCGCCGCCGGTCCGGACGAAGGGGCGTTTGCTGACTGCGCGGCCCGTGCGCCTCCGTCGGGCGCCTCGATGCACAGAAAATCCCAACGGTCACCATCCCCGCCAACTCGCTGATCGTGCTGCGCCCTCGGGCGTACAAGTGCGACGCCCAGGAGATCCCGATTGTCTAGTGCGTGTTGTGCCGTACTGCCGGCTTGCGTTGTTGTGTACAGCGACCTGTAAAGTGTGATGTATTTGCTCCGTTCTAAGTCGACCAGCAGCGGCTTGCAGTGTCTACACAGGTGTGCGCGTGTGCCCCGCGGCCCGGTCACCGCATCTTCCGCCATGCCGGGAGCTCGCCGTGCTGCTCCTTCTCCAGCCGGCTGGCGCCCAGACCCTGCGACACGCGACCGTAATGATCCCGCGAACGGACTGCGTCAGACCGCGGCGCGCGGCAAGCCGCACGCGACGGGAAAGGCCGCGGGCCGCACCAGCTTCTCAAAGACGCAGGCGTTCATCTTGGACTCCTCGCGCCGGCAGTACTGGTACATCTGGTTCTGGCTGTCCAGGCACGTCCAGTGTGCCGTGAACTCGGCGTTGCAGTGCTCCCGGAGCTTCTTGAACCTGGCCGGCCACCGCGCCACAGAGCGAGACGGGGCGCTCGTGTGAGCGCGGCCGCATGCAGCACAGCCTTCAGCCGGGGCGGGGCCGGGCAGGGTCGTACAGCTCAACGGCGCACGCGGTGACCGCCTTGCCCTGCTCCAGGCAGTGGCTCGGGTCCCGGCTCTCGTCCTTGCAGGCCATGAAGGCGGCATTTTGTGCCGCGCACGCCTCGCCGATGAAGAACGCGGCGCTCATGAGCGGCGCCGACGTGACCGCCTCGGTCGAGGCGGGCGCCTTCGGCGCGGTCTCCTTCGCGGGAGGCGCCATGGCGGTGGCTGGGCGGGTACGACGGGACGCCCACGCGCGCAGCGAGCGAGACGTTAGCCGTGAGGGGTCGGTGCGAGGGCAGCAGATCTCTCCGCCGTTCAGCCATCCGCGTGACCCCCTGCGACGCACGGCGCCTCGCGTTACACGCCTGCATGCAAATGTGTCTGCCTCCGTCGCCCGCTGCCTCCCCCGCCGCGCCGCGCCTCCGCCGTCGTTTGTTCCTCCGGCGGCCGCAAGAGCCCAGCCGACCGGGCTTACTCTCCACCCCACGCTTCTGGACCGTCGTCTGCGTTCGACGCCAGCGCTCGTCCTTGCGTCCGCACGCCGCTTTCGCCGGCTTCCGCGCGCCGCCTTCGCCGGCTTCCGCACGCCGCTGGCACGCCCGCCGCCGCACCGTCCACCACGCTCCGTTCCACCACCCGAAAACGGCCCGCCCCGCCTTGCTCCGTTCCACGTCTCCCACACCCGCCTTCCAGCCTCCCTAACCCGTATACATGCCTTCCTGCCTTTCTCCGCTGTTGATGCCGCCCTCTCGTCCTTGCGTGCCCCTTCGCCGCCGCGCCCGTTCCGTGGGCGCCCGCCGCCGCCGCCGCCGCCGCCGCCGCCGGCCGCCGTACCAGCAAGCGAACGCCCGCGTGTCCGACGAGGGTTTGGGCTATCAATGAATGACGTCATCACTGGACTAGGGTTAGGGCTATGGAGTCTTACTAGGGTTAGGGCTATAGAGTCTGAATAGGGCAAGGGCTATGGAGTCTGACTAGGGTAAGGGCTATGGAGGAAGGCCAGGGTTAGGGCTATCAGAGGAAGGCCAGGCAATGGCTAGAGCTGCTAGGGTTAGGACTGTGAACGATAGTGGGTTCCGAAAAGGGCTAGGGCTAAGGCTTCCAGCACATGCTAGGGCTAGGGCTATAAAGACGTCTTGGGCTATAAGAGCGGCTAGGGCTGAGGCTATGAAGACGTTTAGGGCTAGGCCTATGAAGACGCCTAGGGCTAGAGCTATAAGCCGGACTAGGGCGGGCCGTATAGCTGTGGCTAGGGCCTGGTCTATCGTCCAAGGAGGTTGCCACTAGCGACTAGGGCTTGGTCTATCGTCCAATGACGTCATCAGACTGTTTAGGGTTTGGTCTATGGTCGATGGCAGAGGACGACGGGCGACGGCGACGGCGACGGCGACGTGGACGCGGGCAGGCACGTCGGTGGACGGGCCGGCAGGGCTGGCCGACGGCAGGGCGCGGGAGACTATGGAAGACAAGACGCGCAGCTCTAACCCGCCCGGCGGCCTTTGGTCTGTTGCTTTGGTGGCAGAAGCAGATCTCATCGGCCGCGGCAACCATGGCGATGACGCGGTGGATCGTGGCGCTGGCCACCGTGGTGGCGGCGGTGGCCGCGCCGCTTCGTGCCCAGGAGAACGAGGGCTTCTTCCCGTTCAACGTCAAGCCCGACGGCCAGCAGACCACCGTGTACAACGAGCTGGTACGTGCGGGCGCGCAGGCAGCCCCACCGACGCCGCGAGTGCGCCTGACCGGGCCTGCCGCGCCTTGGGTTCCTGGCGCGCTGCGTCAGCGGCCCGGCGCCGGCTGCGAGTTCAAGTATGCCGCGACGGGCGGCACCAACGAGGACTGGGTACGGGCGCGCGCAGCGGTGCACGCCGGCGAAGACCTGTTGGGCTGAACAACCGGCC
>Ga0180216_1003319_pt1 | contig 12801 bp, 9 predicted proteins | sample eDN3rd37CBELigMG_FD_128879 | JGI IMG/M metagenome (GOLD analysis project Ga0180216, IMG submission 128879) | Enriched Miracle-Growth compost microbial communities from Emeryville, California, USA - eDNA 3rd pass 37_C BE-Lig MG (version 2)... ...
GGACCTTCTCGCGGGCCGCGCGGCGAACGAACATCGCGACTGAGCCAGGAACACAGCCTGCATCCTCAGGAAACCGCACCCGGCTGCCGGCCCGGCGCGTTAGAGCAACAGGCTCCTAGGCAAGCGGGTGGGAGATCGTGTTACGGTACGTAACCCATGCCTCGCCGCCGACCAGAACGACCGCCCCCCGGCCGAAGGGTTCATCCCACCTATTTCGCCTGGATTCCGCTGGACGGCATAACGGTGGGTGAGTGCGTCGAGCACTACCTCGACTGGATCGAGGGGGTGGGTCGGCATTTCTCGCTTCGCCCTCTGCGCGCCTCCCTCGGTGTGCCCCGCGGGCTCGACCGCGACGCCTTGATGGCGGGCCGGACCCTCGAGGCCTGGGAGCACGGCTGGAAGGTAGCGGTGCGCACGAGCCCCGAGCAGGCGCTCGTGCTCTTCGCCCACCGGGATCCGAAGGACGGCGGGGCGCAGTTCCGCACCGTCGCGCGCCTTCGCCCCAGCGGGAAGGAGGGAGGGGTCTTCCTCGAGCACGGCACGTGCCGGACCTACGACTCGGCTCCCGACGTCCACCTCTTCGGATCGCCGACGGTGGTGAGGAAGATCCTCGACCTGCCCCAGGTCCGTCCGAGGGAGCCGGAACTCCTCGAGCCTCCCCTCGAACTCCACGACGACGAGGTGGAGGACTTCGTCACGCGCATCCTCTTCTCGGAGGACCGGCGGCGCCCCTACGTCCTCGTCTCTCCCAAGAACGGAGTGGACGAGCCGCTCGTCGACGTGGATCGCCTGGCGGAAGCGCTGGAGACCCAGGCGATCGTGGTGGAGCTCGTGGGGGATCGCGCGACCTGGAATCTGGCCGACGCCTTCGAGCGCGCCGGCCTCGCGCGAGAATTCGGCCACTGCTTCGACGGCGCGGTGCGGGTCTACCACCCGAACCTCCGGGCGAGCCGCAACCCGAGGGATCACTACCTCTGGCTCCCCAACCGGATCGGCTCCTTCGGAGAGCGGGCGACCGAGCGCCTCGCCACGGAGATCGCCCAGGTGATCGCGATCCGGACCATCCCCGCCCGCTTCTTCTCGCTGGTCGAGGACTGGGATTCCTCGGCCCGGCGCGTCCGCGTCCAGGCCAAGAGCCAGGAGGCGACGCCCGCCCAGGAAAAGAAGTTGGCCGCCCTCCAGGAGGAGGTGGACGCGCTCCGCGAGGAGCGGGAGCAGTGCGAGCGAGAGCGAGAGGAACTCGAGGCGGAGGTGAAGGAACTCCAGCTCCTCCTGGAACTCGCCGAGCAGGAACGCGACGAGGCGCTGCAGCAAGGCGTGCCGCCCACGGCGTGGGCGCAGTCGCCCCCCGCCTCGACGAAGCTGGACCTCGCCCCCGCCCAGCGGGAAGCGCTGCGGTTCTTCGCCCGCCACAAGGCGCCCCGCTCCCTGGAGGATGCCGTCCACATCGTCCAGGCGCTCTACGGCGAGCGGATCGTCTTCCTCCCCTCGGCGCTCGAATCCGCGCGGCAAGCCGCCTCCTTCCAAAAACCGGACAAGGCCTTCGACCTGATGCTGATCTTGGCCGAGGAGTACTGGCACGCCTACCAGCGGGGAGGCGACGCCGAAGGAAAAAAGGTCTTTCCCGGGGAGACCTTCGCGCCGCGCGAGAGCGAGACGGTGGAGGGGCGGAAGGAGGCGCGCGAGCGCCGCACCTTCGTTTTCCAGGGCCGCCCGATGGTGATGTGGAAGCACCTGAAGATCGGCTTCAAGGACAGCGTGTCCGAGACCTGGCGCCTCCACTTCGACACCGACCGCAGCACCGGGAAGATCGTGGTCGGGCACTGCGGCAAGCATCTGGATTTCGACTGAGGAGATGTGATTCGGCGAGCGTGGAAACGGCCGCGCCGTTAGCTTCGACGACGTGCATGGAGGTGCTCCGATGGCGCGGTTCGTCGTGAATGCCCGGCCGGGCGACGAGGCCCTCGCCCGTGGGCCGGTCTGGCTGGCGATGGGTTTTCGGCCCTTCTTCCTGGGGGCCGCCTTCTTCGCCGCGATCGTCACCCCATTCTGGGTGCACGCGGTTTCCTCCGGGGCGAGCCCGGGCGGGGGATACCTGCCGCCCATGCTCTGGCACGCCCACGAGATGATCTTCGGCTACGCCATGGCGGTGGTGGCCGGCTTCCTCCTCACGGCGGCGCGAAACTGGACGGGGCAGAACACCGCGCACGGTCTCCCCCTCCTCGGCCTCTTCGTCCTCTGGCTTCTGGGCCGAGCGGCGATGGCCGGAGCCTTTCCTCCCTCCCCGCTCCTGAACGGCGTGCTCGGCGTGTCGTTCCCCGTGCTCCTGGGCGTGGCGGTGGCCCGTCCCATCCTGCGGACCCGAAATTATCGGAACCTGCTGGTGGTGGCGGTGCTCGGCCTGATCGCGCTCGCCGCCCTCGGAGTGCACCTGGGTGCGGGCCGCGACCCCGGGCTGCAGCGGGCCTCGATCTACGGAGCGCTCCACCTCCTCATCGTGCTCCACGTGATCATCGGCGGCCGGATCGTCCCCCTCTTCACCCGGAACCGGACGGGGAATCCGGCCGTCCGCAATCGCCCCCTCCTCGATCGCGCGGCGATCGTCGCGGCCCTCGCAGTCGCGATCCTCGGAGCGATGGCGGCCTCGCGGGTCGGACATCCGATCTCACCCCTCCTCGGCCTGGCCGCCCTCGCCTCTGGCATCCTCCAACTCGTTCGGATGGGCACGTGGGGGACGGGCTCGGCCCTTCGCATCCCGCTCCTCGCCGTGCTCCACCTCGGCTACTTCTGGATCGGCGCCGGGCATCTCCTCTTCGCGGCCTCGATCTTCGCGCCCGCCCTGCCCCAGTCGATCGCGCTGCACGCCCTGACCATCGGCGTGATTGGGACGATGACGGTGGGGATGATGACCCGCGTATCGCTCGGCCACACCGGCCGGCCGATCCGCGACTCCTGGGTGACCGTCCTGGCCTTCGCATCCATCGCGCTCGCGACGCCGGCCCGGCTCCTCGGCGCCGTCGTGCCGCCGGAGCGCATCCCCATCACCTGGATGGTCTCTGGCACCCTCTTCGCCCTGGCGGTCCTCGTCTACTTCGGCATGGCGCTCGTGCCGCTCACGACGCCCCGCCCGGACGGGCGGCCCGGCTGACGCGGGCCTTGCAGGAAGCGACGCACCAGAATAGCGAGAGGCACATCCCATTCGTGGCCTCACCATGCGTCCTTCCGTCTTCGATCCGACCCACCGCGTCCTCACCTTCGGCATCATCGTCGCCGTCTCGCTCGTAGGCTTCGAGGCGATGGCGGTGGCGACGATCCTCCCCACCGCCGCGCGGGAGCTCGAGGGGCTGGGGGGCTACGGCTGGGCCTTCTCCTCTTTCATGCTCACCAACCTGGTGGGCACGATGGCCGCCGGGCAGCTCGCCGACGAGCGCGGGCCCCGGCTCCCCCTCGTCCTGGCCGCCGCCTCCATGTGCCTGGGTTTGGTGATCGCCATCTGGGCGGGGAATTGGCCGGTGCTCATGATGGGGCGAGCCCTGCAGGGACTCGGCGGTGGCGCCCTCATCACCCTCGCCTACCTCGGCATCCGCCGCGGATACCCGGAGGCGCTCAGGCCGAGGATGATGGCCATCGTCTCGAGTTCCTGGGTCCTCCCCTCGCTTCTCGGCCCTCTGGCGGCCGGGGCGCTGGCGGAGCGGGCGTCCTGGCGCTGGGTCTTCGCGCTGCTCCTCCCCTTGGCGATCGCCACGGTGGTGCTGATGCTCCCGGCGATGGGCCGCCTCCCGCCGCCGCGGGGAATGCCCGCCAGGGGGCGGACGGCCTTCAGTGCGCTTCTCGCCGTCGTCCTCGCCATCATCCTGGCGAGCCTGGAGGTCCTCTCGGCCTGGACCGTTCCGGTGGTGACGATCTGCCTGGCGTTCGCGGCGGTCTTCGCCCGACGGATCCTCCCCCGAGGGACGCTGCTCCTGGCGCGTGGCCTCCCCGCCGGTCTGGCCTTCCGCACCCTCCTCTCCTTCGTCTTCTTCGGCGCCGAGGCCTTCGTCCCCCTCGGCCTCTCCCTCTTGCGCGGCTACTCTCCGACCGCGGGAGGACTCGTGCTCACGGCGGCCTCGCTCTCGTGGGTGGTGGGATCGTGGACCCAGGCGAAGCTCGACGAGCGGTACGGCCCCCGGACCCGACCGGCGCGCATGTTGGGCGGGCTGCTCCTGGTGGCCTTCGGCATCGTCGGCATGGCGGCGGCCATGGTCACCCTCTCCGTGCCGAGCGGGCTCTCGACCCTCGGCTGGGCCATCGCCGGACTGGGGATGGGCATGGCGTATCCCACCACCTCCGTCCTGGTCCTCGACCAGGCGGCCCCTGGCGAGGAAGGCTGGATCTCGTCCTCTCTCAATCTGATGGAAAACGTGGGGATCGCACTCGGCGCGGGATTCGGCGGTGCCGTCTACGGCCTCGCCCGGAGCGCGGAACTCGAACCGAGCCTCGGGATCGCCCTCACCTTCGCCACGGTCCTCGCCGCGCTGCCGCTGGGCCTCCTCGCCGCCTCGCGGGTCCGCACCGGCGCGGCGTGACGAGAATGGAGCGGCCCCCGGTCGATCCGCCCGACGCGAGACGGCGGCGGGCCAGGAGGACGAGACCGTCCTCGGCCAGCGCGAGGGCGTGGCCGAAGAGACGCGAGCGGCGGAGGGCGCGGATGCGAAGCGCCGTGAAGAGATGGGCGCTCGCGACGGCACCGGCGGCGCCGAGCAGCCCCCGTAGGCTTCGCGCTCTCCCGCTCCCCTCCCCGACGCTCGCCACGAAGGCCCCCGAGATCGCGCGCGCGGCGAGCGAGAGCGGATGCGTCCGCGGCGGGATGCCCGGCAGCTTGTCCACCAAGAACTCGTTCGCGGCGAGGACGGAAAGCAGCCCGCGGAGGGCGCGATGGCGCCGCTCGCTGCCGTCGAGGTGTCGGACGGCGACGGCCGGCCCGGTCAGGCTCCGAATCCCGCTGTAGGCGCCCAATAGGAGGGGCTCGATGTATCTTCCTGCGTGCATCCCTTCCTCTTCTCGCTCGACGTCGAGCTCGCGGGGCGGAATCCGGCCCGAGTAGAAACGGATCGGTTCCGCCGGCATGGGTTCGTCTGCATGGAAGATGGGACCGAACGCCTCCACGTGGGGGGCGAGGCCGGCGGCGATGCGTCGCAAGCGAAGGTGGGTGAGCCGGTGCCACGCACGCTGGTACCTCGGCGCCAGCACGAGAAAGCCCGCGTGGGACCAAGCGTTCGGAAAGTCGCCCGTGCGCCACGCGGCCTGGACCCGGAAACGGATCTCGCCGGTCTCGTGATCCTTTCGCAAAAAGAACCACTCCCGTCCCCGCTCCAAATGCCCCTCGAGCGTATCCAGGGCGATGGCCCGCAGGGTGCGCGTCGGATTGGCGTGCGAGCGGACGGCGGCGATCCGCACGGGGCAGAGGTAGCGGAGGCCGAGGACCCGGATCTCCAGGAGGACGATGCGTCCCCGCAGCGGCTCGTCGCGTCGGAAGTGGGCGACGACGATCCGGGGATCGGAGTGCTCGAAGCGCTGGATCGCCTCCCACAGCCTTTCGAAGGTTCCCCCCGGCACGGGGGGGCCCGGCGGCTCCATAGCCACCCGGGCGCGCGAGCAGACGTGGCGATAGGCGCCGCGCGCCATGGCGCCGGGACGGGGATCGAAGTTGCGCTTCGCTTTCGAGGCTCGCTCGAAGGCGCGGTCGAGTTCCTCCGCGTCCCACCCGCGCAGGAAGCGCCAGCTCGGCCCCCTACGGAGATTCGACGGCGAGGTAGGTGGGAGCATGTCTCGCGATCTCCGGGGGCTCTTCTTCACAGGGTCGGGTCTCGGCGTGGATGAACCCCCGCACGCCATCCCCGAAGGCGACCGCCACCCGATTGACGAATTCGCTCCAGGTGCTCGTCTGCATCACCTCGCCCGCGGCGAGGAAGCCCGCGCGCCGCAGGCGGCTCTTCGAACGGGCGCGGCTGCGGATGTGGAAGAGGACGTCTCCCCTGCGGTTCCGGTAGCTGCCGAAGGTGATCCGACCGGCCTCGGGGTGGCCCTCCAGCGTGGCGAGCGTGAAGCTTCGGTCGGAGACGTGGGTCACGCGCACGCGCGCGCCGCCGGCGCCGGCGATCCGAAGGTCCACCTCGTCGCCGAGCTGCAGACCCTCCCGCTCCTTCTGTCGGAAGACGACGAGCTCCGCGGGGGCGAAGGCGGCGAAATGGCGGCGCAAGGTGGCGACGATCTGGCGGGGGGAGTAGCGGCAATTCCGGATCACGCACCAATAGTCCCGCTCGAGCAGCGGACCGGCCCCCTCGTCGGCGAGCTGGAGTCTGCGCTTTCCCATCCGTCGAACGATGTGAATTTTTCACGACGAGAGGGAGGTCCGGGATGGATTTGCCGACCAACCCGATGAGCGAAGCGTCCGAGATCGTCTACGAATCGGCGCCGGTCTTTCGCGCGGAGCATGGCGAAAACCGGATGACGCGGCTCGTGGAGCAGCAGGCGGCGAAGGTTCCCTCCCTCGCCTTCCTGGCGCTGGCCACGACGGTGATGGTCGTCTCCCTCGCGCTCGAGCTCGGGGGGAGGAGGCGGGCGAGTCGCTTCATCGGCATGTGGCCCGGCCCCATCCTCACCATGGGGGTCTACACCAAACTCGTGAAGACCTTCGGCGCACGCTGACCCGGCGACTTGACGGCCGAAGGACCGGTCTACACATCAGGACCTCCCTCGACCCTTCTTCCCGGGAGGTGCGCATGCGCTTCGTAGCGTGGCTCGACGACATCTCGAGGGGTGATACGCCCCTCGTGGGCGGCAAGGGTGCGAACCTCGGAGAGATGCGCCGGGCCGGGCTTCCAGTACCGCCGGGCTTCGTCGTCACGGTGGACGCCTTCCGCGCCTACCTTCGGGAGTCCGATCTGCAGAAGGAGATCGAGGAACGGCTGCGGGATCTCTCGGTCGACGATCCCGCCCAGCTCGATGCCACCTCCGCAGAACTCCAGTCGAGAATTCGACGCACGCCCCTCCCCGAAGCGGTGCGCCGGGCGATCGCCGACGCCTACGCCAAGCTGGGAGCCGACCACGAGGGAAGGGCCGACCCCCTCGTGGCCGTGCGCTCCTCCGCCACGGTGGAGGACGCCGAGCACGCCTCCTTCGCGGGCATGTTCCGCAGCCACCTCAACGTCCGAGGCGAAGAGGAGCTCCTGCACGCCGTGCAGGACTGCTGGGCCTCGGGCCTCGGCGCGCGCGTCCTCTTCTACCGCATGAAGCGCGGCATGGCCTCCGCCGACCGATGGATCGCGGTCGTCGTCCAGCGCATGGTCCAGGCGGATCGATCGGGGGTGATGTTCACCGTCGACCCCGCGACGAGCGAAACGGACCGGATCCTCGTGGAATCCGCCTGGGGGCTGGGGGAGACGGTCGTGGGCGGGAAGGTCGAGCCCGACCGCTTCGTGGTGCGAAAGTCGGACCTGCAGATCCTCGAACGGCACGTGGCCGAGAAGGAATTCGAGCTGGTCCTCGATCCCCGCACGGGGAGGAACGTCCGACGCGAGCTCCCACCGGAGCGCGGCCGCGCCCCCAGCCTCGAGGACGAGCAGGTCCGGGCCCTGGCCCGCCTCGGGCTTCGGGCGGAGGAGCACTACGGCGCCCCCCAGGACATGGAATTCGCCTTCGAGGGCGAGGATCTCTTCCTCGTCCAGACCCGGCCGGTGACCACCGCCGGCGAACCGAAGGCCCCACCTCCGTCCGCGGAGCGACCGACCGGCGAGGTCCTCGTCCGGGGACTCGGCGCGAGTCCCGGCATGGCCACGGGTAGGGTGCGGGTCCTCCACTCTCCCCAGGAGGGAAGAGAGCTATCGCCCGGCGAGATCCTGGTCGCGCCGATGACCACGCCCGACTGGGTCCCCTACATGCGGCGCGCGGCGGCGATCGTCACCGACAGCGGGGGAAGCACCAGTCACGCCGCCATCGTCTCGCGCGAGCTCGGCCTCCCCTGCATCGTGGGGGCGAGGAAGGCGACCACCACGTTGAAGACCGGCGAGCTGGTCACGGTGGACGGCCGGGCGGGCACCGTGGTGGCGGGCGACGTCCCGACTCCTCCGCCCCGCTACGAACGCGTGCCGCGAGGCGAGGCGGTCCCGGTCACCGCCACCCGCCTCTACGTGAACCTGGGTGAACCCGCCCGCGCCGCCGAGGTGTCGAAGATGCCGGTGGACGGGGTCGGTCTGCTCCGGGCGGAGTTTCTGATCCTGGAAGCCCTCGGCGGCGTCCACCCCCGCCTGCTCCTCGAGAGGAAAAAAGAAGCACGCTTCGTGGAGAGCCTCGCCGACGGCGTCGGCGAGATGGCGCGCGTCTTCCATCCCCGCCCGGTCGTCTACCGGAGCATGGATTTTCGCAGCAACGAATTTCGCGGTCTGGAGGGAGGAGAGAAATTCGAGCCCCGGGAAGAGAATCCGATGATCGGCTACCGGGGCTGCTACCGCTACGTGCGCGAACCGGATCTCTTCCGGCTGGAGTTGGAGGTGATCCGCACGGTCCGCGCGCGGTACGACAACCTCCACCTCATGATCCCCTTCGTCCGCACGGCCTGGGAGTTCCAGCAGTGCAAACGCCTGGTGGACGAGGCCGGCCTCGGATCGCGGAAGCGCTTCCAGCTCTGGGTGATGGCGGAGGTTCCCTCCGTGGTCCACTGGATCCCGAAGTACGCGAAAATGGGAGCCACGGGGGTCTCCATCGGCTCGAACGACCTCACGCAGCTCATGCTCGGGGTCGATCGGGACAGCCGGGTGCTCGCCCCCCTTTACGACGAACGGGATCCCGCGGTCCTCGAGGCCATCCGGCGCATCATCCACAAGTGCAAGCGCAGCGGGATCACGATTTCCATTTGCGGGCAGGCGCCCTCGGTATACACCGAATACGCGGAGTGGCTCGTCCGCTGGGGCATCGACTCCATCTCGGTGAGCCCGGATGCGGTCGAAGCCACCCGTCGAAACATCGCCGCCGCCGAAGCGCGGCTCACGCTCGAGGCGGCCCGCGCCGGGAGGTCCAAGCGGTGAATCACCCCCTGGATGCCCTCTTTCGTCCCCGGTCCGTCGCCGTCGTCGGCGCCTCGCGAAAGCGGGGCTCCATCTCGGGCGAGATCTTCCACAACCTCCTCGCCTCCGGCTTCCCCGGTCCCGTCTACCCGGTCAACCCGGCGGCGCGCTCCGTCCAGTCGGTGCGGGCCTACCCCTCGGTCCTCGACATCCCCGACGAGGTGGACCTCGCCGTGATCGTGGTCCCGCAGCGGATCGCCCTCGCGGCGGTGAAGGACTGCGCCAAGAAGGGGATCCGCGGGATCGTGATGATCACCGCGGGCTTCGCCGAGATCGGCGACGAGGGACGGGCGGCGCAAGAGGAGATCGTCCGGGTGATCCGCGAGCACGGGATCCGGATGCTCGGGCCCAACTGCCTGGGTCTGCTCAACACCGATCCGGCGGTGCAGCTCAACGCCACCTTCGCCCCGACCTGGCCGCCGACCGGCCACGTGGCGATCGCCTCGCAGTCGGGCGCTCTCGGCATCTCGCTGCTCGACTACGCCCGCAACCTGGGCATCGGCATCAGCATGTTCGCCAGCACCGGGAACAAGGCCGACCTCTCGGGCAACGACCTCCTCGAATACTGGGAGCAGGACGATGCGACGCGGCTGATCCTCCTCTACCTGGAGAGCTTCGGAAACCCCGTTCGCTTCATGGAGATCGCGCGCCGGGTCTCGGAGAAGAAGCCGATCCTCGTGGTCAAGAGCGGGCGCACCGCGGCCGGCGCGCGCGCCGCCTCCTCGCATACCGGTGCGCTGGCGGGGATGGACGTGGCCGTCGACGCGCTCCTCGGCCAGGCCGGCGTCATTCGCACGGACACCATGGCCGAACTCTTCCGCCTCGCGGGGCTGCTCACCAACCAACCCATTCCGCAGGGCGAGCGCGTGGCGATCCTCACCAACGCGGGCGGGCTGGGGATCATGGCCTCGGACGCCTGCGAGAGCCGCGGCCTGAAGCTCCCGGATCTCTCGCCGAACACGCTCGAGTCGCTGCGCTCCTTCCTCCCCCGCGCGGCCTCGATCGCCAATCCGCTGGACATGCTCGCGAGCGCCTCCGCCGAGGACTACGAGCGCTCGCTCAGGCTCCTTCTGCGGGACGAGCAGATCGACTCGGTGATCGTCCTCTTCATCCCCGCCCTCGTCACCGAGGCCTCGGAGATGGCGAAGGCGGTCGTGCGGGCCACCCGCGAGAGCTCCAAGCCCGTCCTCGTCTGCCCGGTGGGCACCCACGGCGTGCCGGCCGCCCTCCAGATCCTTCGCGAAGCGAAGATCCCCACCTACGCCTTCCCCGAGGAGGCCGCGCTCGCGCTGGCGCACGTGGTCCGCTACGGCCAGTGGCTGCGAAAGCCCAAGGGCGTCGTCCCCGAGATCCCCGACATCTCGCCGGCGCAGGCGCGCTCGGTCCTCGAAGGAAGGGAGGCCGGATGGCTGACCGCGGACGAGGTGCGGATCCTGCTCTCGGCCTACGGAATCCGCGTTGCCCGCTCCCAGGTGGTGCAGAGCGCGGCCGAGGCGGAGGAGGCCGCGCGCTCCATCGGCGGGACGGTGGCCGTGAAGCTCGTCTCCCGCGAGATCCAGCACAAGACCGAGGTCGGCGGCGTCCATCTCGGCCTCACCACCCCCCAGGAAGCGGGAGAGGCCTTCGAGGCGATCCGAGCGAGCCTCGAGGCGCAGGGGCTGGCCGAGAAGATGGACGGCGCCCTCGTGCAGGAGATGGTCCAGGGCGGGGTCGAGACCTACGTCGGCTCCACGGAGGCGCCGGGCTTCGGCATGCTCCTCGGCTTCGGAATCGGTGGGATCAACGTCGAGCTCTGGAAGGACGTGGTCTTCCGCGTCCACCCCCTCACCGACGCGGACGCGCGCGAGATGATCGATCAGATCCGAGGGCGCGCCCTCCTCGAGGGTTTTCGCGGCATGCCGCCCGCGGACAAGGAGGCGGATCGCCTCCACCATCCTCCGGGTGGATCGGATGGTCGGAGACAACCCGGAGATTCGGGAACTCGATCTCAATCCGCTGATCGCCCTTCCGCCGGGCCAGGGGGTGGTGGCGATCGACGCTCGCGTCCGCGTCGAACCGGCGCGTTGAGATCGGCGCTTGAACCGGGAAAGGCCCGCCTGATACGACCGTGACGTTCGGACTCTCGCGGGAGGCTCCTTGTACGTCGCATACATCGTCGCACCGATCCTGTTGATTGCGGTCGTCCTGGCGGCCGTATGGTTGGAGCGGTGGAGCGTGCCGGTGATCCTGGTGGCGCTCGGGCTGGGCATCGTCTTCGGAAGCGACGTCCTCAACCTCCTGGCCTTCGACGACTTCGTGGTCACCAACCAGGTGGCCAACATGGCCCTGGTCTTCATCCTCTTTCACGGAGGGTTTTCGACCAGCCTGGAAAACTTCCGGGCCGTGGCCCTTCCCGCGGGGGGCCTTGCCACCTGGGGCGTGCTCCTGACGGCGGGGGCGCTCTTCCTCTGCCTCCACTTCGGCCTCGGCTGGCCCCTTCCCCTCTCGGTCCTGCTCGCGGTCATCATCTCCTCCACCGACGCCGCCGCGATCTTCTCGATCCTCCGTCGCCAATCGCTCCCACCTCGCCTCGCATCCACGGTGGAGGTGGAGAGCGCCGCCAACGACCCGATGGCGATCCTCCTCACCACGGTGGCGGTCACCGCCTTCAAGTCGGGAGAAGGGCTCGGTCTGAACACGGTCCTCTCGTTCTTCTGGAAGTTCGGTATGGGGCCGGTCTTCGGCCAGCTCTTCGGACGCGGCGCGCTCTGGCTCTTCAACCGGCTACAGCCCCAGGACCGGGGCTACTACTACGTGCTCTTCCTGGGCGTGGTCCTGCTGACCTACGGCGTGACCGAGCTGGCCCAGGCGAGCGGGATGCTCGCGGCCTTCACCGCCGGATTCGTGATGGGCAACCGCCCCTTCGTCCACCGGCAGGGCGTCCAGAACTTCTCCGAAGCCGTCTCCACCATCGCGAACATCGGCATGTTCGCCCTGATGGGCCTTCTCGTCTCGCCCAGCGAGTGGAAGGACCTGTGGTGGCAGGGCACCCTTCTCTTCCTCCTCCTCACCTTCGTGGCCCGTCCGGTGGCGGTCTTCCTGGGGACGGTGGGGATGCGCTTTCCCGTACGGCAAAAGCTCTTCGCGGCCTGGGCCGGGCTGCGCGGCTCGGTCCCCATCGTGCTGGCGACCTACCCCGCGGCGGCGGGGCTGGAGATCGGCCGCGAGGTCTTCAGCCTCGTCTTCTTCGCGGTGCTCCTCTCGATCCTCATCCAGGGATCGTCCCTGGGGACGGTGGCCAGGTGGCTGGGCCTCTCCGTCCCCTCGCGCCCCAAACCCCTCTTCAACCTCGAGCTCATCACCATGGCGAAGACCGACTACGAGCTCGTGGTGGTCGACCTTCCCGATCCCAAGGGAGCGAAGGGGCCGCGCATCCGCGACCTCGCCCTCCCCGAGGGCGCGGTGATCGCGCTCATCACCCGCGGGAACGAGGTGGTGCTTCCCAAGGGCGACACCCGCCTCGAGGGTTGGGATCAGGTGACGGTCCTCGCCCACGCCCCCGACGTGGACGCGGTGCGGCGGGCGCTCACAGAGCCCTTCGAGGGAAAAGAAGAGGGCCGGGCGGAAGCGCTCCGCCCGACCCCGGTCGTCCCCCAGGAGCGTTAGGCTCTCTGGGTCACGAGGAACACTGTGAGGTGTCGATCCGGCAGCCCGAGGTGCA
>Ga0180216_1003323_pt1 | contig 12790 bp, 4 predicted proteins | sample eDN3rd37CBELigMG_FD_128879 | JGI IMG/M metagenome (GOLD analysis project Ga0180216, IMG submission 128879) | Enriched Miracle-Growth compost microbial communities from Emeryville, California, USA - eDNA 3rd pass 37_C BE-Lig MG (version 2)... ...
GCGCTGGAGGGCTTCGCTGGCGCCTGGGGCCATGGTCAGGTCGAGGTTCAGTTCATCGGCCAGTTTCGACACGAACTCCGTGCGGCGCATGCCCGTCGTATCGAAATCGACCTTGGCTGCCAGAGTGCGGCGAAGCTCGGAGACCACGCGCGGGTCGAGCCCAAAGACTTTCTGCGGCCGAGCGGCTCCCGGCGGGCCGTTCTCGCGGAGGTCGTCGAGCCACGCCTTGATGCCGCTAGCATCGCGCGACGTAAAACGTCCGCCCGGCAAAATCAATTCATTGCGCGCCGTGAGAATACCGGTCACACGGTAGCTGGCCGAGTCGCCCGAGCCGCTGGCTTCTACCCGCGGCGCATCGCCAGCCCGCGACCCGCGAATCTGCAAACCTGAGACTCCCAGCCGCGTAAGCGTCTGGTACCAGATCTGGGCATCGGTGGCTTGAAAGCCTTCTTGGGTAGCCAGTTCGATGTGAACACGCGGAGCAGCCCAAGCCGCTTGGCCAGACAGCCACACCAGCGCGACAATGACCGCGGCAAACGAGCAGGACGTGCGAGACATGACATCCTCCTAACGAGGTCGGCGCGGCCGGGACGTGCTGCTGAGGCCGGTTGTAACGGCGCGGCCCGATGCAAAGTGAGTATAGCATTCGAGGCCAGCGCCGCTGGCAAGGGAATGCGGCCATCCCTCATTTCTGCCGTGGCTTGCGCCTTGAGCCGGCCGCCGCGGCGAGAGATCATCTGCACATGGGGAATAGGCGCACTTGGCGCAACATAGCACGCAGATCATTGCGCCCCGTGCCTACGTTGGCGTCGCCCGTACCGCTTAACCTGCCAGGCAGAGCCAAGGTAATTGCATGACCACGCGTTGCTCGCTTGCTTGTCTTACGGATCGCATGACCCGCCGCCCGCTGGCTGTGTCCCTGGGCCTGGTAGCCGCGGCGTGCCTTTGCTGCTGGTTGTTGCAACATGACGCGCTGGCTCAGGAAGCGCCGGCGGACAAGACCGCAGCAGCGCTGCCGGGCACCGAGCCGCTGACGGCCGAAGGCGATCTGGCTTCGGCCATGATCGATGGCATTGATCGCTTTCTGCTGGAAGAAACCAAGGCTGCCGCCGAACGCCGCGGCACGCTGTGGAAACGCGATTACTCCTCGCACGAAGCGTATGAACGCTCGATCGAGCCCCAGCGCGAGCGATTCAAACAAATCATTGGCGTGGTCGATGAGCGCGAGCCGGTCGAAGAACTGGAGCTGATTACCACCACGCAGCGGCCTTCGCTGGTCGCCCGGGGCAACGAATACCAGGTGCATCGGGTGCGGTGGCCGGTGCTGCCGGGCGTTACGGCCGAAGGTTACCTGGTCACGCCGGCGCTGCATGCTTCGCTGGCCGACGTGGTGGCCCTGCCCGACGCCGATCAAACGCCGGAAATGTTGGTCGGTCTGGTGGAGTGCGATGAAAACGTGCAGATCGCACGACGGCTGGCCGAGAACCGCTGCCGGGTATTGGTGCCTACGGTGATTAGCCGCGACGATGCGTACTCGGTGACTTGGGTCGGCCGGGCGACCAATCAGCCGCACCGCGAGTTCGTGTACCGTCCGGCATTCGAAATGGGTCGCCACATCATCGGCTACGAGGTCCAGAAGGTGCTGGCGGCCGTCGACTGGTTCCGCCGGCCCAATGCGCCGCGGCAAGGCAGCGTGGGCGTGATCGGTTACGGCGAAGGCGGTCTGATTGCCTTGTATGCCGCGGCGGCCGACCCGCGGATCGATGCCTGCTGTGTCAGCGGCTATTTCCGTTCACGGCAAGGGCTGTGGAAGGAGCCCATCTATCGCAACGTGTTCGGCCTGCTGGAACAGTTTGGCGATGCTGAGATCGCCAGCCTGATCGCGCCGCGGTCTCTGGTGGTCGAGGTGTGCCGGCATCCCGAAGTGAAGGGACCGCCGGAGCCGCGCCAAGGCCGCGCCGGTGCCGCACCCGGTCAGATTGGAACCCCGCCCGAGGCTGAAGTGCGAGCCGAGTTCCAGCGGGCCCTGTCACTGGTTAAATCACTTCAGCCGCAGCCGGAATATACGTACGTCGCCAGCGGCCAGGATGGTCGTGGGCCGCACGGCACCGAACGGGCGTTGCAGGCATTTCTGGCGGCGATGATTCCCGACTGGGAGTTGCGGCCCTCGGCCGGTCCGCCGCGCACGGTGCCAGCCGCTGTGGATGCCGATTATCAGCAGGACCGCCAGCGCCGGCAGCTAAGGCAACTGCTCGAACACACGCAATCGCTATTGCGCGATTCCGAGGGAGTGCGCGACGCGCTGCATAAGAACATCGACCTCAGTTCGCTGGAGAAGTATCAAGAGTCGATCAAGCCGTATCGCGAGATGTTCTATCGCGACGTGATTGGTCGCTTCGACCGGCCGCTGTTGCCGCCCAAGCCGCGCACGCGGCAAGTGTTCGATGAACCCAAGTATCGCGGCTACGAAGTGCTGCTCGATGTCTTTCCGCACGTTCAGGCCTATGGCATCTTGCTGGTGCCTAAGGACATCAAGCCCGGCGAGAAACGGCCGGTTGTTGTCTGCCAGCATGGGCTGGAAGGCCGGCCGCAGGACGTCGCCGACCCCAGCGTGAACCATCGGGCGTACGAACAGTACGGCTGCCGCCTGGCTGAACGCGGCTTCGTGGTTTATGCGCCGCAGAACCCTTACCTGTTTGGCGACCGCTTCCGCAGCTTGCAGCGGAAGGCCAACCCGCTGGGCAAGTCGCTGTTCAGCATCATCGTGCCGCAGCACGAACAGACGACCGCCTGGCTGGCAAGCCTGCCGTTTGTCGATGGGCAGCGGATCGCCTTTTATGGCCTTAGCTATGGCGGCAAGACGGCGATGCGGGTGCCGGCGCTGGTCGATCGCTACTGCCTTTCGATCTGTTCGGCTGACTTCAACGAGTGGATCTGGAAGAATGCCTCGCTGCGGAGCCGGTACAGCTACGTGGGCACCGGCGAGTACGAGATCTTCGAGTTCAACCTGGGCCACACGTTCAACTATGCCGAGATGGCGGCGCTGATTTGTCCTCGGCCGTTCATGGTCGAACGAGGGCACGACGACGGCGTGGCTCCCGATTCGCAAGTGGCCTACGAGTACGCCAAGGTGCGGCTGCGATACGACAAGCTGGGCATCGGCGAGCGGACCGAGATCGAGTTCTTCAACGGCCCGCACAAGATCAACGGTGTGGGCACGTTCCGCTTTCTGCATCGCCACCTGAACTGGCCGGAGCCAGACACAGCGATGCCAGCAGGCCAGTGATGCTGGCACTGCCGGCGGGGGGAAATGGCCCGCATGACCTGGCCGGCGGCAGGTTTTGGTGGAATGTGCCGGTTGTGCTGGTTGTAGGCTCAAGCCGCCGGGCGACCGGTCCGATAACAGTTGCGGATTCTTCCGCAACAGGGCCGAAAGCATGACACGCAGGATAGCACTGGCTGCAGAGAAGGGCGGCGTTGGTAAGAGCACCACGGCCGTCAACCTAGGGGCAAACCTGGCCGCCGAATGTGGCTTCCGGGTGCTGGTGGTCGACTGCGATCACCAGGCCAACGCCACATCGGTGCTCACCGACTGGCAGACACCGCAGCGCTCGCTGGCCGATGTGCTCATCGGCGATTGCGAAGCCGGCGACGTGATCGTGCCGACGGGGATCGACAAGCTCGATCTGCTGCCGTCGGACGCCACGCTGGCCGAGGTCAATGCGCTGCTCTCCGACTCGGCCGGGCCGCTGGGCAAGCAGCGCGAGAACCGCCTGCGCGACGCGCTGGAACCGCTGGATTGCAAGTACGACTTCGTGCTGTGCGACACCGGCCCCAGCCGCTCGGTGCTGAACGTCAATGTGCTCAATTACGTGTACGACGTGTTTGTCTGCCTGGAGCCGGGCAAGTTCTCGCTGGCCGGGGCCGGCAGCGTGATCAGCCTGGTCGACCAGGTGCGGCAGTACATGCACCGCGACGTGCTGCGGGTGGGCGGGATCGTGCTGCTGCGCTGGCAGGACACCGAGATCGCCCAGGCCGTGGAAGAGGAAGCCCGGCGTCACTTCAAGTCGTTGGTGTTTCCGACCACGGTGCCGCTGTGCGAAGCGGTGGAAGACGCCAACTGCCAGGGCAAGCCGGTCACGCAGCACGCACCCAAGAGTGCCGGCGGACGCGCCTATTTGAACCTGACCGCCGACCTGCTGAAGCAGGAACGGGCGGAAGCCATCGCCTACCGCAAGCAGTTCGAGGCCAAGGACGACAGCGGTCCGCGGATCATCAGCTTCCCGGGCACGCAGCAGCGCCACGCGGCATAGGCCGACGCTGCGCTGCTAACCGTAGACCGGGTGCTCGCACCAGGCAATGGCGGTAGTAACGATGAAACGCTCGTGAAGACGGGTGATATCCGTACGGGTACCCGGTGTTCCTTCGCTTGCGCTTCAGGCTTCCACGCCTTGTCGTAGCCCGGATGCTTGCATCCGGTGAATGAGCGCGGAACCAATCGGATGGTTTGCAGCGCACGTTGACAGCGCACCACCAACGCCGCGTCAGCGCACATTCCCTCGCTCACGCTTCGGGTTAAGATTGCAGAATCGCAGCGTTATGCGCAATTGCCGGGTGAGAGCACCCGGCCTACGTGAAGGCACCCCGCCAGCGTGCTACGCGAACAGGCTCGTTACCGCCTGGGCTTTCACCAGTTCGCGCGGCTGGTTCAGGTGGTTGTAGACGATCGTTTCCGGATCGATGCCGAAGGCGTGGTAGATCGTCGCCAACAGTTCGCCGGGGTGCACCGGGTCTTCCAGCGGGGCAGAAGCGGTCTTGTCGCTCTTGCCGTGCACGTGGCCGCGCTTGATGCCGGCGCCGGCCATCACCGCCGTGTAGCAGTACGGCCAGTGGTCGCGGCCGTCGGCACTGTTGCCGTTGCCCGAGGTGCTGACGCCCTTCTGTGGGCTGCGGCCGAACTCGCCCACGGCCACCAGCAGGGTGTCTTCCAGCAGGCCGCGTTCGTCGAGGTCGGCCACCAGGGCGGACAGGCCGGCATCGAGCATCGGGCCGGATTGTTCGCGCATCCGCTTGGTCAGGCCGACGTGATGGTCCCAGCTATGGTTGTCGCTGTTGGCGACCTTGGGCCACACCACTTCGACCACGCGGGTGCCGGCTTCGACCAGCCGCCTTGCCAACAGGCAGCTTTGGCCAAAGGTATTGCGGCCGTAGCGGTCGCGCAGGGCGTCGGGCTCGCGCGTGAGATCGAAGGCGTCGCGGGCACGGCCCGAAACGATCAGGTTCAACGCCTGATCGTAGTACTCGTTGAGCTTGTAGTCGGCCACGGCGCGATCGATGACCGGCATGCCTTCGTTGATCAGCTCGCGGAGGCGCGCCCGCCGCTGCAAACGCGAGGCGAACACCTCGGGCCGCAATTGCAGATCGTCGATCTTGATGCGGTCGAGCTTGTTCATGTCCATGTCGTCGCCGTCCGGGTACAGCGTATAGGGATCATACGCTTTGCCCAGGAAGCCGGCGGTGCCGCCCTTGCCGACCACGTTGCTTTCCTGCAGCGGGCGGGGCAGCATCACAAACGGCAGCATCGGCACGTTGACCGGCTTGAGCCGGATGATGTTCGAACCAAAGTTGGGGAAGTCCTTGGGACTGGGCGGTTCCAACTGGCCCGAGGGGCTCACCTTGTCGGTGGTGTAGCCGGTCATCATCTGGTAGATGGCGGCCGTGTGGTTGAACAGGCCCACCGGCGTGTAGCTCATCGAGCGGATCAGCGTGACCTTGTCGGTCTCCTGGGCGAACCGGGGCAGGATCTCCGTCAACTGAATGCCCGGCACCTTGGAGTCGATGGTCTTGAACTCGCTTCTGACGTTATCGGGGACGTTATCTTTGGGGTCCCAGAGGTCGATATGGCTGGGGCCGCCTTGCAGGTAGACCAGGATGATGCTCTTGGCCTTCCCCCAGCCGGGCCCGCCGGTGCCGCCGGCGTTATTGGCCTGAGCCTGCAGTTGCAGGAGCGAGCCGAGCGAAAGCCCCAACATGGCCGAGCCGCCCACGCGCAACAACTCACGGCGCGAAACCTTCAAATGCTTGTCGCACAGATCCTTGCCTGGTTGTCCGGGTACGATCAACATGGCTCAACTCCTGAAACTCGGAGGGGGAGAGTTGTCGTGGTCGCTGTGTGCCGCACGCCTAGGGTGAATGCCTCAGTGGTTGAACAAGAACGCCGGGCTATTGATCAGGGCCCAGGTCAAATCCTGCACTGCCGTCAGCCGGGCATTGGCCAGTTGTTCGCTGCTGGCTTTGACGTCAGCCCGTAGCCGAGCCAGTTCTGGATCGATCGGCAGCGGTTCGCTGACCTTGGCCAGGGCGTCTTGCAGCCGCTTGAGCTTGGGATCAATCGGCCGCGGCTTCTTGGCCTGTTCGACGGCAGCGACCAGCTTCAGCCGCTCGGCGTCGACACCGCGGTAGTAGTCCAGCAGTTCCTGCTTTTGCTTCTCGGTCCGTTTGTCGGCCGGCGTCTCCACAATCGCGGCGATGGGGGCCGGCAGACCGTCCAGCCGGATCGGCCGCGGCGAGGTCGTAACCGAAAGCCGGAACTTGCCGATGGTATGCTTCCGGTCCTGGTACTGCTGATCGAGATGGAAGGTCAGCTCCGTGCCGCCTTCGAAGCCGATATCGGTCTTGGCTTCGAATACGGCCACGTGGTTCTTGCCGACCTGCGGCGAGATCGCCCAACCGTTGTTGGAGCCGGCTACCTTGCCATCGATGGCCGTGGCCACGTCGTAATTGGCCTGGCTGTAATCGGCCTGGGCATTGTGCAGCTCGACCGGCTGCGACTTGACTGCCTGGCCGTCCTGCGGTTTAACCGGGGCCGCTTCGACCTTGAACTCGGTGAGGACGAAGTTGCCGTTGTTCGCCCGACCGGGCCCCTTGGAGGGCAGGCGGTCATCGGTCAGCACTTCGAGCCGGATGCCGGTGATGTTGGTCAGCGGCGTCTTGGCGACCACCTGGTAGCTGCCCAGGTTGTTGTTGCCGGTGACGAAGATCGAGCCATCCTTCTCTTTCGTGAGCTTGGCGTTGGACGTGGCCTTGAGTTGGTGCGGGTCGATCACTTCCCACACCGTGGCCTCGCTCGCCTTGGTTTCCCACTCGGCCAGCTTGGCCGGCAGTTGCTTGTCGAACTCGGCCAGGGCTGCTTCAGCCTTGGCCAGCTTCTCGGCGTGTTGTCGGTCCAGCTCGGCTTCGCGCTCGGCGATCGAAGCCTTATATTCTTCTAGCGCCTTGGTGGCTGCGGCGATCTTCTCTTGCCGCTGGGCCTCGGCCGCCTGGATGCCCGGGCCTAACTTGGCTTCCAGGGCCGCCAGTTCCTTGGCCAGTGCTTCATGGTGCTTGGGCAACTCGTGAATGAGTTCCAGCCCGGCGGTGATCTCCGCTTCGGTGGCCGGCCGGTTCAGCACCCGCATGAAGATTTCGTTGATGACCAATCGGTCATCGCTCTGGCTGTTGACCAGGTGGGTCAGGGCGTTCTGCGGATTGCCGATCGCCTCGGCCAGCGTGGGCCCGCTGATCAGGGCCATCACCGGCCCAAGTTCCAAAGTATTGATGCGTTCGCACTCGCAGGCACTTTCCCGCGGCGGACGGCCAAACTTGCTCAAGAAGCCGCTCGGCAGTTCCACGCCCGAGTCGGGCAGGGCAGCAGCCCGGGTTCCAGGCGGCACGCCTGGGATCCGCGACGTGGCGCCGGTCACACGGTGGATGGCGTCGTACAGCACTTCGGCCGGCAGCCGCCGGGCGATGGCGTGCGAGTAGTTGATCGTGTCGTCCTCATTCCAGCGATTGGTAGCCACCGAAAGCTGGTATGTTCGCGACTTGCAGATCAACTGCATCAGGTGCCGCACGTTAAAACCGCTCTTGCGGAACTCCTCGGTCAGATAGTCCAGCAGCTCCGGATTGCTGGGCGGATTGCCTGCCCGGAGGTCGTCGATCGGCTCCATGATGCCCACGCCAAACAGATACCCCCACACCCGGTTCACATAGCTGCGGGCGAAGTAGGGGTTATCGGGCGAGGTGAGCCAGGCGGCCAGTTGCTCGCGACGGCTGGCGTCTTCGGCGGCCGTGAACTGGCAATCGAACGGGAAGGCCGGAGCCGCGGCTTGCGACGTGCGATCGTGGATGACTTCGCCATCGGGTTTGTCGAACACCACTTCGTACAGCGGCTTGGCGCCTTCGACGGCCGTGCCGCCGATCTTCTGATCGCCCGATGCCGGGTCGGCCTTCAAGCCAACGCGGGCGAAGAACGCCGCCGTTTCGTAGTACTGGTCCTGCGTCCAGCGCTCGAACGGGTGATCGTGGCACTTGTTGCAATTGAACCGCACACCCAGGAACAGGTGCGTGGTGTTCTCCATGATGTCGACCGGCTCGCGGAGAATCTTGTAGTACGAGGCGGCCGGGTTTTCCTTGTTGGAACCGCTGGCGGTGATGATGTCGCGCACGAACTCATCGTACGGCCGGTTCTTGGCGATCTGCTCGCGGATCCAGGCCCGGAATGCCGCCGCGCCCTGGGGACCCAGGAACTTGCGATTCACTTGCAGCAGGTCGGCCCACTTGTTGGTCCAGTACTCGATGTAGTCGTCGCTGCCGATCAGCCGGTCGACCAGCTCCGCCCGCTTGATCTGCGAATCGCGGGTATCGGCCAGGAAGGAACGCACGTCGTCGGCTTCAGGCGGCAGGCCGGTCAGGTCGAGGTAAACCCGACGAATGAACTCGGTATCGCTGCACACATCCGAGGGCTGGATCTTCATCCGCTGCCACTTGGCGGCGGTGAGCTCGTCGATGCGGTTGTAGACCGGCGGTTGCTTCCACTCGAAACCGGTCCGGTCGCCCATCACGGCCAACGTGGTGGCGGCATACGCGCCTTCGTAGCGAGCCAGGATGGGGGCCTCGCCGCGGCGCAGCGAGGTTAGCAGCCCGCCGCGGTTAGCGGTGGCCACTTCCATGTTGCCGGTTTCGATGAAGGCTTCGTGCGTGACATCGCGCACCACGCCGTCGGCATACGTGGCCAGCACGCGGAACTGCTGCCGTGAACCGATCCGCTGCACCACGGGGTCCTGCGGGTACAGGTCGATCTTGGTCACGCGGGGCGTATCGGTTTGCAGGGTGGCACCCTGTTCGATCCAGCGACGAATGATGCGGTAATACATGTCGTCGCGGTCGATCAGTTTGCCGCCCACGTGCGGCACGGCCCCAGTGGCCTTGAGCAGCATCAGGCTGTCGTCGGGCGAAGCCAGGTTCACGCGGCGAGCGGAGAGGTCGTCGGTCAACGCCCGCACGTCGAACAGCGGGTCATATCCCCGCAGCGAGAGCTTGAAGCCGTTTTTGCCCTTGGCTGCGCCGTGACAGGTGCCCTGGTTGCAGCCTAGCCGCGAGAGCACGGGATTCACGTCGCGGATGAAGTCCACGGTGAGATCGGCCGAAAGGTCGCCCACCGTCACCGGCACGCGCACTTGCTGGCCGCCCAGCGACAGTTGCAGTTCGCCTTGCCCGGCCGCCAGCGGTTGCACCAGGCCCGAGGGCGACACGGCAACCACATTGCCGCTGACGGTGGATTGCACCATGCGGGTCACATCGATCACGTCGCCGTTAGCCAGCTTGGCTTGCACCACCAGTTGCACGTAGTCGGCCGGGTGCGCCAGGTTGATCTTCTCGGGCGCAACCGTCAACGAGGTGACCTTGGTGCCTTCTGGTAGCGATTCCGAAGGCGTTTGCGGAGCCCGCCGCTGATAGGTCACTTCGTCGCGAGCCTGAGCGGCTTGGCCATCGACCACCGGGGCCGGAGCAAAGCTCCGCACCACGTCGCCGGTGGCGGCGTCGATGATGCGAACCTGTCCGTCGCCGCCCGCCGCCGCGATGTGCTTGGCATCGGGAGCAAACGCCACGGCATACAGCGCCGTCTCAGGCACGGGACGCTGGGCGATCAGCTTGATGTCCTGGGCGTGGTAATCATCGAGCTTCTTGCTTTCCTCAGCCGTGCGCTCGCGGACCGTCTTGTTATGGATTGCCTTAATGTCCTCAGGCAGTTCCGTATCGAAGTCGTACGAGTAGATGTGGATTTCGCCCTGGCCATTGAGGCTGCTCACGGCGGCAATCCGCTGGCCGTTGGGGCTCACGGCCACATCGAAGATGCGACCCTGCATGGGCGGCATCTGACGGATCAGGTTGGCGTCATCGCCAATCTTGCGCGCCGTAATGCGGAACACGCGGTACACCTTCACGCGGCCATCAGAGCCGCCCAGCACGATTTCATCGCGCTCGGGATGCCGGGCAACCGTGGTCAAACCGCCTTTGAGGGCGCCCGGCGTAATCGAGGTGATGTTATCGACGAACCGTTCAGTGGCCACTTCGGTGAGCTTGGCCGTGCCGTCGCGATCGACGGAGATCAGGTGCGAACCGTCCTTGGAGAAGACCGTTGCCCGGACCCAATCGGTGTGCGCGCCCTGGAAGAGCACCTGCTTGCCGGTTTCGGAGTCGATGGCCCGCACCGTGTTATCGGCGCAGCCAAAGGCAATCATCTTGCCGTCGGGCGACCAACTGGTGCCATACAGCGTGTCGTACGTGGTGGGCACTGAAAGCAGCAGCTTGCGGGCAGCAACGTCCCACACCTGCACTTCGCCCATCCGGCTGGGCAAACCGCCCACGACCGCCAGACGCTTGCCATCGGGCGAGAAGCGGATGGATTGAATTCGCTCCGAGAGGCCAACCAGGCGGCCGTCGAGCTTGTCGTCCTCGGTGCGAATCAGCAGCACTTCGTGGAAGCCGGCCACGGCCAGCAGCTTGCCGTCGGGCGAATAATCCAGGGCCGTGATGACCGGCTGCCGGGTATAGACGGGCAGGCGGTCCTGATCGTACCGCTGTCGGGCAGCGGCCGGGGTATCGTCGGTGGCGCCCTGGGCGATCCACTTTTCGATCAGTTCGATTTCGGCGGCCGAGAGCGGCGGCCGATCCTTGGGCATGGAGGCGACGCCCTGCTCGTTGGGCCGAATCAGCTCCAGCAGGTAGCTATCGGCCGGTTTGCCGGGCACGATGGCGGGCATTTCGCTTTCGCCGCCGGCCAGCATCTGGTCGAAGGCGGTCATCACGTAGCCGCCGCTATCTTTGGCCGGCTGGTGGCAGCCCTGGCATTGAGCCTGAAAGATCGGCCGAATCTGCTTGTAGTAGCTGACCTGGGTGGCGTCGGCGGGCCGCGCGGGCTCCTCGGCGTGGGTGGCGCTGGGACCGACGGCGGAGATCAGCAGTGCCGCTGCGAGCGTGAACCAGATGCGTTGGCGACGCATGGAAACCTCCAAGCCCGGTTTGCCGCGGAAGGACGCCGCCGGCGGCACGTGCCGTTTTGCAATCGATCTTGCCTGGGGCCTGCTGTAACCACTCCAAGTTGTCGTGGTGGGAGCAGTTGGCCCTGTGCCTGGCGGTCGCAGCCCTGGTGGGCGAACGCCGCCAAGTGCGGCAGAATCAGGCAAACAGGATCGACAAAAGGCGTGCCGGCGCAACCAGCCCGAGGTGGGCCAGAGACGCTAGGCCGTACGGACTCCTGGGAAACCGCGGGAAGACTGTTGCGGGAGGGGTTCGGGCTAATCTCCCGAATCCCATTGTATCTGCACTCCCGGCAGTTCGCGCCCAAGACCTAGCGCAAATCACCGCGCAATGCGGCCATATATCCGCTACAAACCGGCCCGGTCGTGACGCTCAGGAGGGCAGGATCGAGAACAAACGCTGAACATCAAAGAGGGATGACAACGCCAGTCCACCATTCCAACGGGAGATGGGGTAGCCGAGCGACACGGCCCAGCAGGCAGGTAAACGTGCCTTCTTCGGCAGCAGAACCGCCGGGGCCCGCGAGGATGGCGGGCATGTTTGGCATGGCTGCCACGGCACGTTGGCGTGCGAAGGCGCCTGGTGTTTTTCGCGAAGTTACACCTGGTAACCCCCCACGCGAACATTCACCCTAATGAAGGGGAAGCAAAATTGCAACACTTTTTGCCCGGGCCCAGGCTTTTCAAACACCAGTTCCAAACCGTCGACTAGTCGGTCGCCGAAGCCGCGCAAGGTACGGACCGGGCGCGCGGCAATCAGCGCAGCCTGCGGCCGCGTGGGCCCGCAAGGAGAAAGCCGGGGCAGGGGGGGCTATAGCGGCAGCCAGCGCCGTTACGGAGCCAGCAGCAGACGGCCCGGCGATTCCAGGTAGCCGATCACGTCGTTGAGGAACCGGGCAGCCGTGGCGCCATCGACCATGCGGTGGTCGTATGACAGGCTCAGCGGCATCAACAGCCGGATCTGAATCTGGTCGTCGATCACCACGGGCGTCTTGCGGCTGCGACCCAGCAGCAGGATCGCCACCTCGGGGTGATTGATGATCGGCGTGGAGTACTGACCGCCGACCGCGCCCAGGTTGCTGATTGTGAACGTGCCCCCGCGGAGATCTTCCACCGCGAACTTCGCAGCCCGGGCGTTCTGGGCCATCTTGGTCAGGGCCTGGGCGATCTGCGGGATGCTCAGCTTATCGACATCGCGCAGCACCGGCACCACCAGCCCACGCTCGGTATCCACGGCCACGCCCAAGTTGACGTAGTCCTTGTAGATGATCTGCTTGTTTTCCAGATCGAGCGAGCAGTTGAGGTCTGGGTTTTGCTTCAGCGACAGGGCCACGGCCTTCATCACGAACGACATCATCGTGAGCTTCACGTCGCCCACGTAGTCGGCCATGCTGCCCTTGCGGATGCGTTCCAGCTCGGTGATGTCGGCA
>Ga0180216_1003324_pt1 | contig 12790 bp, 15 predicted proteins | sample eDN3rd37CBELigMG_FD_128879 | JGI IMG/M metagenome (GOLD analysis project Ga0180216, IMG submission 128879) | Enriched Miracle-Growth compost microbial communities from Emeryville, California, USA - eDNA 3rd pass 37_C BE-Lig MG (version 2)... ...
AAGCGCCGTGATCAGTTCGCGAACACCGGCAAACATCGGCTCGTGATGGGCCGGATCTCGGCGCAGATCTTGAAACGCCGATTTGTATGCTTCGCCCAGAAGCGCGATCAGGGATTCGTCCGTACCTGGCGGGAGCAGGCGCTGGATTGCATGCCCGAGCGATAGTCCGACAATGGAAAGGACTTCGTTCCGCTCCGGTGCAGCGATGCCGTGGGCAGTGAACGCGAGTTTCATCGCAGCAATGATAATGTGCTGACTATCGACGATCGTTCCATCGCAGTCAAAAAGAACAAGCTTCATTGCCCTATCCTTAAGACGGGCTCCAGCCGCCGGGGAGACGCGCATTCTGCGATGCCCTGAATGGCCGTCATCAGTCGTATTGCCGGGGGTCGAGACCCAGCAATTCCCAAGTTTGCACCATGTGCTGCGGCAACGGCGCTGTCACGTCGATGTTCTTCTTTTCGACCGGGTGTGGCAGCACGAGACGGCGCGCATGCAGATGCAGCTTCGCATCCATGTTTTCCGCCGGCATCTCCTTGTCGCCCTGGTACTTGTTATCGCCAATGATCGGGTGACCGATGATGTCCATATGCGCGCGCAATTGATGCTGCCGCCCGGTTACCGGCTTCAGCGATACCCACGCCGCTTTCTGACCAACCCGGTCGATAACGGAATAATGCGTGGTCGCATGCATAGCCACATCCTGCTCGCCAGGACGCGCCTTGCGTACCCTGTCGCCATCCGGCCCCGACGCTTTTACCAGCGCCGCCTCGATCTTGCCCTGAGCCGGCTTGGGAACTCCCTTCACCAGCGCCCAATAGGTCTTGGCCGCCGAGCGGGTCTGGAACACGCGTCCAAGCCTGGCGGCAGCGTCGCGATGCTTGGCCACCAGAAGAATCCCGGTGGTGTCGCGGTCGAGTCGATGAACCAGCCGTGGCCGGTCTCCGAACCGGTCCACCATGCCCGCCAGAAGCCCGTCGATATGCCGCTTCGTTCCCGATCCACCCTGCACCGCAAGGCCAAACGGCTTGTTGAGCACAAGCACATGATCGTCTTCAAACAGGATCATCTTCTCGATGAAATCGCGGTCCGCCTTCGATAGGCCCGGGGGCGGCTTGACGGACGGATCGGCTTTGGGCGGATTGCGCACCACCTTCGGCACCCGCACCCGCTCGCCCGCTGCCAGCCGGGCATTGGCGAGCACCCGCCGGCTGTCGACGCGCACCTGCCCGGAACGCAAGAGCTTCTGCAGATAGCCGTACGTCACATCCGGGAAATGGATCTTGAACCAGCGATCAAGGCGCAAGCCCGCCTCGTTCGAGGCAACAGGAATGCTTTCAACGGGATCGCTCATGTTATGATAAGCCGCATTAGATAAAGCCCGACATAGAGGGCCAAAACTGAAAGACAGACCGAACTGGTCGCGTAAAGTCCCGCAAGCAGGCTTTCCTTGCGGTTCACCAATGATACGAAATCAAGCGAAAAGGCCGAAAACGTCGTAAATCCGCCAAGCACGCCGGTTGCCAGCAAGGTCCGCAGCTCGGGAGAAGCCTGGAAATTCGTTCCCAGTGATTCTATGAGTACACCCATAAGGAATGAACCCACAACGTTGACGCAGAGTGTGGCCCAGGGAAACAACGCCGCCGGGCCGACAAGCCTGTTCATTCCGACGAAGACGAGATAGCGCGCGCCTGAACCCAACGCCCCGCCAGCGCATGCATAAAGGAAGAGTTTCATTGCGTAAATCCAGAGCGGCGGCAAATACCTCGCCAAGTCGCTGGGCGTTCGGCCATCAAACATGAAAACGTGAAGAATCATCGGCGGATAAACTCCGCTCCTGACGCGGCGCGCAATCAGGCCGGTTCATCCCCGCCTTCGATCTTCACGCCAATAGCCCAGCCGATCGTGAAGCCGATCAGCAGCGCCACAAGGTTGATCCCCATGAACACGGCATCATGCAGATCGGAGACCTGATCGGGATTGTCAAAGGCAAACTGGCCGACAACCCACGTCGCAATGGCCGAGCTGAAGGTGGTTGTCGCCACAAATGCAGCAGCGCCGCCCAGAATGATTGCCAGCAAATAGCGCATGCCCTGCCTCCCTTGGCATCACACGTCAGCGGCCCTGGTCAAACGGGACCTATTTGACTTCCCAGAACCAGATTTCGGCAGCTTCCGCATAATTCGAGTAGTATCCGAGCCACGAAAACCATTCCATCAGCCACTTGGCGCTGGAACGATAACCATTCCACAGGTCTATATGATCGCCTGTTGGCCGGCCCGGCGCATCGGTCGATCTGTGCCAGTAGTCCTGGATGAATATCACCCCGGTTCGCCCGAACAGAGTCGGATAGAAATTGGCAACATCCGCCCCGACGACCTTCTGCACCGGCGCAAACCCGGGCAACTTGGCTGCATTAATCGCGTGCGCGAGCTGACTGGCATTGATGTAGTGCATCTCCTCGCGCGGATGCGCGTTGCACGTTGTGACCCGGCCAAGCTGTTCCGGCTTCACACCCGCCCGCTTCAGGGCCACGCTCATGCGAATGGCGCATTGATTTGAGTAAACCGGAAATCCCGGCAAAATCGTTTTGCCTTCAAGATTAACAACTGGCTTGTCTGCAATGCAGGGGGCCGTGATGCTTTCGTTGAACGGATGCCCGCGCCACAGCTTCTTGAACTCGACCGTCAACGCCCCACTCCATACCCTGTTCGCCGCCCGGGTTTAACCGCGGGAAGGCCACAAGAAAGACCTGCCCGATCCAAACTGGAACATACCCTTGAGCGTTTCCCAACTCTCGGCGCCGGGAGATATCTCGCGAAAACCGCCCCCCACCTCTGGCACCGGAACCGAGTATACTGATCCTTTATTTCCGACGAAAGCGACAGCGTTCGACGCCAATCGAATCAATAAGAAGGAATTTACTCCATGGCTACCCTACGCCTTGTTGCTGGGATTATCAGCGTCGCCATAGTTGCCGGATTGTCATCAGCGTCTGCGGAAAACGATATCCTCACACGGGCTCGCATGGCTGCAGTTGATGGGGATCATGTCACCTGCGCCAGACTGGCGGAGGAAGCCCGCCAGCAGCCGGGCGCCGACGGGCGGGTGCACCATCTCTACGCGACCTGTCAAGCTTTCGCCGCTGAAGCGCGCCGTTCGGAGCTTTCAGATTCCGAATACGCTACCGAACTTGGCAAGGCTATTGCTGCCTACCAGCTTCTGTTGCATACGCCTGGCCTGCTGCCGCACCTGGAGGAACGCGCATCGGTCGAATTCATAGTCGAGGAGTTGCAGGGCCGCATTGCACAGCTGCCGTCAGGTAAAAGTCCCGCAAACTGACGTCAGCAGCACTGCTACTCGCCCCTGCAGCCGCTCAGCCGCCGCCCCTCTTCTTCCTCAATCCTTCCCAGTACGCGAGACGCTTGCGCAAGTCGCGCTCAAACCCGCGCTCCGGCGGATTGTAAAATTGCGGCCGCTGGCGAAACACATCCGGAAAATAATTCTGGCCCGAGAAGCCGTCCGGGGTGTCATGATCATACTCGTAGCCTTCGCCGTAACCTTCATCTTCCATCAGCTTTGTCGGCGCATTCAGGATGATTTTGGGCGGCGGCACCGAGCCGTGCGCCTTGGCCGCCCGCATCGCAGCCTTGTAAGCGACATAGGCCCCGTTGGATTTGGGAGCCGTCGCCAGATAGATCGTCGCCTGCGCCAGCGCCAGCTCGCCCTCGGGCGAACCTAGAAAGTCGAAGGTATCCTTGGCTGCGAGGGCCTGCACGACCGCTTGAGGGTCTGCGAGACCGATATCCTCCACCGCCATCCGCACCAGACGCCGCGCAATGAACAGGCGGTCTTCGCCACCGTCGAGCATCCGGCACAGCCAGTAAAGCGCTGCGTCCGGGTCCGATCCCCGCACTGACTTGTGCAGGGCCGATATCAGGTTGTAATGCCCATCGCGGCCCTTGTCGTAGAGCGGCGCCCGCCGCTGCACGAGCCGTGTGAGCCCCTCGCGATCAACGTCGACCTCGCCTGCAGGCACCGACGCAAACACTTCATCGGCAAGGTTGATGACGGTTCGTCCGTCGCCATCGGCCATTGCCCTGAGCGCGGCCCGGCCGTCATCGGTCAACGGCAGCCGCCGGCCCTCTTCTGCTTCGGCGCGAACCAGAAGCTTCTCGAGCGATTCATCCGACAGGCGCTCGAACACCAGCACCGCGGCCCGCGACAGCACAGCCGCGTTGAGTTCGAAGGAAGGGTTTTCCGTTGTGGCACCGACCAGCGTAATGGTCCCGTCTTCCATGTAGGGCAGGAAGGAGTCCTGCTGCGACCGGTTGAAGCGGTGCATCTCATCGATGAACAGGAGAGTTCCCTGCCCCGCGGCACGCCGGGCTTTTGCCCGGTCGAAAGCCTTGCGAAGGTCCTGCACCCCGGAGAAAATCGCTGACAGCTGCTCGAATTCAAGATGCGTTTCATTCGCCAGCAACCGGGCCACCGTGGTCTTGCCACAGCCCGGCGGCCCCCACAGGATCATGCTGGAGATCCGCCCGGAGCGCAGCATGCGCGTCAGCGTTCCGTCGGGACCGACGAGCTGATCCTGCCCCACAACTTCGCTCAGTTTCTGCGGCCGCAAGCGGTCTGCGAGGGGTCTCGGTGCTCCCTTTTCCAGACCGGCCACCTCGAAAAGATTAGTCACGTCTAAGCTACCTTGGTACGCGCAGCTCCAGCTGGCGTCCTCCCCTTTCGATCACCAACTGCCATCCTCCCCGCGCCCGCTTCAAGGCTGTATCCAGGTCGGTGAGGTTGCGGATCGGCCGACCGTCCACCTCGGAAATGACATCGCCCCGCCGGAAGCCGAGCCGCGCCGCAATCGACATGCGGCTCACCCCGACCACGACGACACCTTCCGCCGCATCAAGCCCCAGTTCCTGAGCGATGGCTGGACCGATGTTCGCTACTCTCGCCCCGTCAAGGGGATGGTCTCCGGAAAGATTGCGGAAATCCGTGGGCTTGGGTGCCGGAACCGGAACCAGAACGACGTCAACCTCTTTCGTCTTCCCCTTGCTGATGACCGTGAGCCGTGCGGTGTTGCCCACCCCCTTGGTCGTCAGCCGGTAATTCACGCTGCGCGCATCCCCGACCTGAAAACCATCGACGCTCGTAATGACATCGCCGGGCTCCAGTCCCGCCTTTGCAGCCGGCCCGCCCTCATAGATATAGGTCAGGACTGCTCCGCTCACCCGGCTCAGGTCGAGGGCATTGGCAAGCTCGCGCGACATGTCCTCGATCGTCGCCCCGATCCACGGCCGTTCGATCTTGCGCCCCTGCACAGCGCTGTCCACGTACAGACGCACCAGATTGGAGGGGATCGCAAAGCCGATCCCGTCCGAGCCGCCTGAACTTGTGAAGATGGCCGTGTTGATACCCACGAGCCCGCCCGACATGTTCACCAGAGCGCCGCCCGAGTTCCCGGGATTGATTGCGGCATCGGTCTGTATGAATACGGCATCGGACGCCAGCTGCGAACGCGACAGGGCCGAAACGATGCCGCTGGTGACGGTCTGGCCGATCCCGAACGGATTGCCAATGGCGAGCACGAGATCACCCACTTCCACCGCATCGGAATCCTCGAACTTCATGTACGGGAAATCGGTCCCATCACCCTCGATCTTCAGCACCGCAATGTCAGTCTTCTCATCCTGAGACAGTACGCGTGCATCGAACTCCCGCTGATCGCTCAGGGCCACGCGAATCTCCGTTTCCCCGCGTGCCTTGACAACGTGCGTGTTGGTGACGATCACCCCATCCGGACTGACAATGACACCGGAGCCAAGCGAAGACTGCATCCGCTCCCGCGATGGCCCGAACTCATCGCCAAAGAAACGCCGGAACAGCGGGTGACCGGCGAAGGGCGAAGAAAATGTCTGCACACGGGTGCGGACATAAACGTTCACCACGGCCGGAGCAGCCATTTTCACGATCGGCGCGTAGGAAAATTGCACGGCCTCCTGTGAGTGAGGCACCACGCGCTCTCTTTCCACCTGCTCGACAAGCTGGGTAATCCCCTGCCGGTCCTGGGCATGGATGGGTAGGGAGCCTGGCCGCAAATCGAACAATCCGGCAGCAGCGAAGAGTGCGGCCACGACCGCCAGACTGGCGAAGATTATCAAGTATCTTCTCATTACCATTTACAGTCCCTGTTACCGGATACAGGTTCAAGCAACCCCGTCACCTGCCAAGCGTGCGCCATAGATAAGCTACCTGCCGGTCTAGCGGAAGCACCCGCCTGTTTGCTGTCCCGCCAATCGCTCCATCGCTTGCCCCTTTCCAGTCCACCCGATGCATAACGCACAAACGCCCCGAACGGCCTGCGCTCGGAGCGTCTGTTTAACTTCAGGCCCTGTCGAGATGGGGCAAATGCAGCCAGCTTACGCCTGGTTCATCTCCTCGAGCATCGCAGCATGCCGCTCGCGATCTTCCACGCCCTTGACGGATTCATCGCGGTCAACCAGTTCGATCACGGCGCGCGGCGCGCTGTCACCATAGCGAAAACCAGCTTTCAGAACCCGCGTATAGCCTCCGTTGCGGTCCTTGTAGCGAGGCGCCAGAACGTCAAACAACTTGCGAACCATATCTTCGTCGCGCAGACGCGCAGCAGCAAGACGGCGCGAATTGAGGTCGCCCCGCTTGGCGAGAGTGATGTACTTGTCCATCACCCGCTTCAGATCCTTCGCCTTCGGCAGCGTCGTGACGATCTGCTCATGCTTGATGAGCGATGCAGCCATGTTGGAGAACATTGCCTGGCGATGTCCGCTGTCCCGCGAGAAGCGGCGGCCGATTTTCCTGTGTCGCATATCAGATAACCCTTGCGTTTGGTTGCGTCCGACGTTTGTCCCGTCAGGACATGGGAGGTTCTACGGCCTCACCTTTTGGATGTTGTGCCCGTTTGCGGCTGGCCGGCACTAACTACCGGCCGCAGCCAGAAGGCGTTGCTTAGTACTGGTCTTCGAAACGCTTGGCCAGCTCGTCGATGTTGTCCGGCGGCCAGTTCGGCACTTCCATGCCGAGGTGCAGCCCCATCGACGCGAGAACTTCCTTGATCTCGTTCAGCGACTTCCGGCCGAAGTTCGGCGTGCGCAGCATCTCGGCTTCGGTCTTCTGAATGAGATCGCCGATATAGACGATATTGTCGTTCTTCAGGCAGTTTGCCGAACGCACGCTGAGCTCCAGTTCGTCGACTTTCTTGAGCAAGGCAGCGTTGAAGGTCAGCTCCGGATGGCGCTGCTCCTCCTGCGGCTTCTTCGGCTCTTCGAAGTTGATGAACACTGCCAGCTGATCCTGCAGGATGCGCGCAGCCAGTGCCACCGCGTCTTCCGGTGTGACCGAGCCGTCGGTTTCAACCGTCATGGTCAGCTTGTCATAGTCGAGGATCTGACCTTCGCGGGTGTGCTCGACCTTGTAGGAAACCTTCTTGACAGGGCTGTAGAGGCTATCGATCGGAATGAGTCCGATCGGCGCGTCTTCCGGACGGTTCCGCTCGGCCGGAACGTATCCCTTGCCGATATCGGCAGTGAACTCCATGCGCACCGAGGCGCCCTGGTCGAGATGGCAGATGATGTGATCCGGATTGAGGATCTCAACCTCGGAGCTGACCTCGATATCGCCGGCCCGTGCCGGCCCAGGACCGTCCTTCTTCAGAACCATCCGCTTGGGTCCTTCAGAATGGACCTTCAGCGCAATTTCCTTGATGTTCAGGATGATGTTCGTGACGTCTTCACGTACACCCGGAATAGACGAGAACTCGTGCAGAACGCCGTCGATCTGCACGGTCTTGATTGCTGCACCCTGCAACGACGATAGGAGAACCCGCCTCAGCGCGTTCCCCAGCGTCATTCCGAAGCCGCGCTCGAGAGGCTCTGCCACCACAGTTGCGATGCGTGTATGATCACGCCCGGCCGCAACCTCGAGCTTGGCGGGCTTGATTAGGTTCTGCCAGTTCTTCTGCAACAGTTGGGTGGTCACGATCAGCCTCATTCCGGTTTATCGAAGATCGCAGAACCCGCTGCGGTCTTCGGCATATTATAGAAAATAGTTCGATCGCGCGACGCCAGAGCGCGCCGCACTCAGGTGAAAGAGGCAGGCGCGCTCTAATGCGCGTCAGACGCGACGGCGCTTGCGCGGCCGGCAACCATTGTGCGGAATAGGCGTCACGTCGCGGATCGACGTGATCTGGAAGCCTACCGCCTGCAGCGCCCGCAGCGCCGACTCGCGGCCCGAACCCGGACCGCAGACTTCGACTTCAAGCGTCTTCATGCCGTGTTCCTGAGCCTTGCGGCCGGCATCCTCAGCAGCCATCTGCGCGGCAAACGGCGTCGACTTGCGCGAGCCCTTGAACCCCATCATGCCCGATGACGACCACGAGATCGTATTCCCCTGGGCATCCGAAATGGTGATCATGGTATTGTTGAACGACGCGTTGACGTGAGCCACGCCCGACGAGATGTTCTTCTTCTCGCGGCGACGCACTTTGCCGCGCTGCTGGTCTTTAGCCATTTGGTCTTAGTTCTCCGTTCCCGCGCGCGGCGGTTTCCTTGTCATACGTGCCGCCCCGCGGCACGCGCTACGCCAGAGGGGAAGCGGCCACATTATCCGTGTCCCGCCGACGCACTGATACCTTACTTCTTCTTGCCTGCGATTGCCTTGGCCGGGCCCTTGCGGGTGCGCGCGTTTGTATGGGTGCGCTGACCGTTGACGGGCAAGCCCCTGCGATGACGCAGGCCGCGATAGCAACCCAGATCCATAAGACGCTTGATGTTCATGGCAACTTCGCGCCGCAGATCACCTTCGACGAGATAATCGCGGTCAATCGTCTCACGGATCTGCAGAACTTCCGCGTCCGTCAACTGATTGACACGACGCTCGGCCGGAATGCCAACCTTCTCGCAAATCTCGCCGGCCATCTTCGGGCCGATGCCGTGAATATACTGAAGTGCGATAAGCACACGTTTCTGCGTCGGAATATTCACGCCAGCGATACGTGCCACGTTTGTCTCCTAGAACCATCGATGAAGCGGAAACCACACCAACCGGCCGTATGACCGGGCACAATCCCGCTATTTGCTGTCAAAAACACAACACCCTGGCCCGGGAACCTCTCCGCTGGACCAATACAGGCTCGTTGCGTTAGAAAAACGCGCTGTTGTAGCCGAGCCTGCCCTCTTCGTCAATCTTTCCTCTTGACAATCGGGCACCTCGTCTACCCTAACGCAAAACCTCGTCGATCTGTCGAGTAACCTCTTCGATCGGCGCCATACCGTCTACACTGTACAGCCTATCCTTCGCAAAGTAGTAGCCGATAAGCGGCGCAGTTTCGCGATAATAGGCCATCAACCTGTTACGTACCGTCTCGGCATTGTCGTCCGCCCGGCGCGTAAACTCTGTACTCCCGCACACATCACAAACACCCGGTGTCTTCGGCTGCTTGTAGCGGTCGTGATAACCCGCGCCGCATTTGGCGCAGGTAAATCTTCCTGAAACGCGGTCGACGAGAATCTCGTCGTCCACCTTGATCTCGATGACCGCATCGAGCGTTTTGCCCTTCTGCGTCAACAACTCGTCCAAAGCAGCCGCCTGCTTCAGGGTTCTGGGAAAGCCATCCAGGATGAACCCATCCTGGCAATCCGGCTGTTCGATCCGCTCCGAGATGATCCCGATGACAATGTCATCCGAGACAAGTCCTCCGGCATCCATCACCGCCTTGGCCTGCAGTCCCACCTCGCTCCCGGCCTTGACGGCTGCACGCAGCATGTCACCGGTGGAGAGTTGTACGAGCCCGTATTTCGCGACCAACTGTTGTGCCTGGGTCCCTTTGCCCGCGCCAGGTGGCCCAAGCAGTATCAGATTCATCGCCGTCCTCCCCTGCGTGGTGTTGGCGAAGCGCCCTTCAGCTTCGCTTTCTTGATCAGCCCTTCATATTGGTGGGCCAGCAGGTGACTTTGAATCTGAGCCACGGTGTCCATCGTCACGCTGACGGCAATCAGAAGCGAAGTACCACCCAGGACCGCTGCAAAAGTCTGCGGCACTGAAGCATAGGAAATCATCAGCTCCGGCAGCAAGCACACAGCAGCAAGATAAATCGCGCCGACGACCGTGATGCGGGTGAGAACGTAGTCGATGTATTCCGCAGTCTTGGCTCCTGGCCGGATCCCCGGAATGTAACCGCCATATTTGCGCAGGTTGTCAGCGGTATCCTGTGGATTGAACACGACGGCCGTGTAGAAAAACGCGAAGAAGATGATCAGCGCAGCATAAAGCAGGGTGTGCAGAGGCTGCCCGTAGCCCAACGCTGAAACAATGATCCGCAACCATTCCGATCCTTCTCCACCCTGTCCGGACGTGAACTGGGCAGCCGTGATCGGCAGCAGCAGGAGCGATGAGGCAAAGATCGGAGGGATGACACCTGCGGAGTTCAGCTTCAGCGGCAGATGCGACGAGTTGCCCTGCATCATCTTGTTGCCGACCTGGCGCTTTGGATACTGGATCAGCAGGCGGCGCTGTGCCCGTTCGACGAACACGATTGCGACGATGACGAACACCATCAGGCCCAGCAGCATGAACAGCATGAACACGGAGAGCGAGCCTGTGCGCGACAGCTCAAACAGGCCACCGAGCGCCGATGGCATGCCCGCAACGATGCCGGCAAAGATGATGAGCGAAATACCGTTGCCGATGCCGCGCTGCGTGACCTGCTCACCGAGCCACATCAGGAACATCGTCCCGCCGACCAGCGTGATGACGGTTGTGATGCGGAAGAACCAGCCGGGATCGCTCACGACAGAACCGGCGGAAGAGGTCGTTCCCTCAAGCCCGATTGCGATGCCGTAGGCCTGGAACGTCGCCAGAACCAGCGTCAGATAGCGCGTATATTGGTTGATCTGCTTGCGGCCCTGCTCGCCTTCCTTCTTCAAGGCTTCGAGCTTCGGGTTAACGCTCGTCATCAGCTGCATGATGATCGAAGCGGAAATGTACGGCATGATGTTGAGCGCGAAGATCGCCATCCGCTCGACAGCACCGCCCGCAAATGTGTTGAACAGGCCCAGGATGCCTCCCGAAGCCTGATTGAAAGTTTCCGCAAATGCGACCGGATTGATCCCCGGAATCGGAATGAACGTCCCGAATCGATAAACCACCAGCGCGGCCAACGTGAACCAGAGGCGGTTCTTGAGATCGTTGGCCTTGGCGAACGCTGAAAAGTTCAGATTCGAGGCAAGCTGCTCGGCAGCAGATACCATGGCTGAAGTGTCTCCCGATCCGGGCGCAGCTCCCGATCCTGCGACGATCTTTTCGCCGTGCGAGACTGCACCGCATTATCTAGCGTCAGAGTGCGCTGCTGTTTGCGACGCAAGTGCCGGGCTCTACTGACCCCGGCGAACGGCACTGTATATTCTCGCCCACTAACGCCGCGCGCTGCTTCGGCGCGCACTGGCTGATCTGGCCGCACCTTGATCAGAACCGGGAGCCCGGTGCTCCTGGTTCCGCAACGAGCGACCAATGGGCTCAGGCCTTGGCCTTCTTCTTGGCCGCCGATTTCTCGGCCTTGGCCACGTCAGCTTCCAGTACCTTGACCTCAATCACAGAAACCGAGCCGCCAGCTGCCTCGATGGCTGCCTTTGCCGCAGCCGAAGCGTGATTGACGGTGACATTGACCGGAACCGACAACTCGCCGTTGCCCAGCAGACGCAGACCGTCTTTCGGCCGCCGCACGACGCCTGCAGCGATAAGTGCGGCAAGGTCGATCGGCTGGCTCTTGTCCAGTCTACCAGCGTCGATGGCTGTCTGCAGGGTGCCGAGATTGATTTCGTTGTAATCCTTCCGGCGCCACTTGTTGAAGCCCCGCTTCGGCAAGCGCCGGTAGAGCGGCATCTGGCCGCCTTCGAAGCCGCCGATCGAGACGCCCGAGCGGGAAGTCGCGCCCTTGTGACCGCGTCCACCCATCTTGCCGGCGCCGGAGCCGATGCCGCGGCCGATGCGAACCCGTTTCTTCCGGGCGCCCGCATTGTCAGTAATTCCGTTGAGCCGCATGAGTCTACTAAAGCTCCTTCGCGAAAACCGATTGTTGGCGCGTTACGCCTTCTCATCCACGATGCGCACCAGATGGCGCACGCTATTGATCATGCCGCGGACCGAAGGCGTATCCTCCAGCGTCCTGCGTCGATGCAGCTTGTTCAGGCCAAGGCCCTTGAGCGTGCGCGTCTGTACTTCCGGGCGCCGGATAGCGCTGCGCACCTGTTCGACCGTGATCGTCTTTTTCTCACTCATATCCCAAACCTCACCGGTCCGACCGGGTCGCAGTCTGCCCGTTCAGCCACCTTGATCTAACAGAGCCAGCGCGCGCCATGATATCGGCGCGCCGCCAGCATCAAGCATTAACCTTCGACCGCAGCCTCAGAAGTCGACGAACCGTCACGGCGGCGTGCCACGACGTCAGACACCTTAAGGCCCCGCCGCGCGGCAACCGTCCGCGGGTTTTCCTGATGCTTCAGGGCGTCAAAGGTTGCTCTAATGACGTTGTACGGGTTTGTCGAGCCGAGTGACTTCGCCACGACGTCCTGTACGCCAAGCATTTCGAAAACCGCGCGCATTGCACCACCGGCAATGATACCCGTGCCCGGAGGCGCCGAACGCAGGATGACCTTGCCTGCACCGTGACGGCCCTGGCTGTCGTGATGCAGTGTCCGTGCGTCGCGCAGCGGCACCCGGATGAGCGAACGCTTAGCCGATTCTGTGGCCTTGC
>Ga0180216_1003329_pt1 | contig 12768 bp, 9 predicted proteins | sample eDN3rd37CBELigMG_FD_128879 | JGI IMG/M metagenome (GOLD analysis project Ga0180216, IMG submission 128879) | Enriched Miracle-Growth compost microbial communities from Emeryville, California, USA - eDNA 3rd pass 37_C BE-Lig MG (version 2)... ...
GTAGCATTGAGTCGCCGGGGATGTGAACGCGCCCTGGTAGTTGCAGCCGCCACTGTCCTTCGCGCAGTAGTAGATGGACGTGTGGGACGGCGCGTAGTAGACGCCCCACCACGGATAGCCGCGCGAGAGGTCGCCGCCCATCCAGAAGCAGCCGCTGCTGGTGGTCGAGAAGCTCGCCTTGCCGTTGAAGTTGGCGTTCGCGTAGACGACTTCCACCAAGCCGTAGTTATCCGGCACCGGTGGGCCGTTGCCCATCGAGGTAGCGGTCCGCACCGCCGTGGTCCGGTCGTTGACGCCCCATGTGCGGACGGCCGTCGCGAGCTCCGTGGCGTAAAGAGTGGTCGTTGCGCCCGCGGCGGCCGTGAACAAGGTGGTCGATGCGGCCAACACGAGCAGCAGTCGCACCAGCAGGCGGCCGCACCGTGGAGGTGCAAACAGCGCCATGGCTTCGTCGTTTCTCCTGTGCCAGTCGCTTCCGAGACTCTGCAAGTTCGCGCACGAAAGGGCAGGCTTGTCTGGGGGCCACGGCCGGTGTCACGGCCCGGCCGAGTTCTGCTAGCTCTCGAGTCCAGCCACTAGTCTGTTTCCGTCAGGGATGGCGCATATTCTTCTCGTAGCTTAGCAAAGGCTCGGCGTGCGCTCTCTGGCCAACAGCAGTCTCGTAACCATTCGGCATGCGTCAGCTTGCTGTCGCACTACAGGGGGCTGTGCACGCACGTCAATGCAGCGCTGCACGGTAGAGGCGCAATGCAAACAACAGAGCGCAGCGCGCTGCCCGCTGCACCAGCAAGCAGCGCGCCTAGTCCCAACTGACTTTGCGTGGGCAGCTGCCAACGTTGCAGACACGCACACAAATATAGGAAGCGAACCTCGTTCAGGCACAACAAAGAGCTATTGGGGTGCTGCCACAGCCGAGCGCTCACAAGCCCGTTGCGATTAGCGCGTTTAAGCTCGTGCCCTACCAGCGGGTACGGCCAATCGGCCGCTCAGGCCGTCGCTTTCTGAGCTCTAAGCTCGTTGCGTCCCAGCATGTGCGACGAACGTCCACCACAACCCATTGGCAGTCGGCGTCGCCTCTATGCCGCGTCCGCTGTCCCCATTCACTATTCGCGCGTCGGAGCCGGCACTGAGAAGGCGCGAGCAGGCGCAAAAAAGGGAGAAAAACGTGCCCGCAATGGACTGCGGCCGCCTTTCTCACCTTGCAAAGCAGACGCGCACAACCGTCGCCTCCCCTTACGTTGTACCGTACGTGCAGGCCGGAACGCGCGCGGAGGGTGAACGGGGTGTTCGTCGCATCGCGCGCGTTGTGCTCAGTAGCCCATGGGGGCCACGCATGGACGCGCCGCCGCAGTCGTCGGCCGTCGTATTGTGAACCCGTGCAAAGCGCGAGAACCGCGTGAACCACGTGATATTGCAGACGCGTCGGCGGCAACGCTGAACCGTCCCGTGGGCATTCCAACGGCCTACGATGCGCCGTCCAGCAGCGCCTGCATCGGTCCGCTGTATACGTGCTGAGCGCAATTGTACATGCGCAACTAATGGCCGGCCCTCCCATGCACGGCCGGCCTGCAGCTAGGCCAACGGACCACCATGGCCCGGCCCCCATCATATTGTTGGGAATGGCCCGCCAGTCTGCGATCGATCAATACACTACTTTGCAATCGTGGCCAGTGGCTGGAACGATTGGCGACCCACGGCGCAACTGCCAAAGCCGTCCAGCACGAGAAGCACACTGCAGCCGCGGTGGCATAGGGCCCCTACGTGGAAGGCGGGGAGTGGACGTGCATCGGCCACATCAATCGTCTGCGCATTGCGGCAGCATCGGAGCGCATGCGTGGCAATGCAATGGGGATTCTTCCGAGTCCAATGACCACGTGGCCGCTCATGATCTAGAAACGCACCGCCGACGTCGCAAACGTGACCAAAGGCTGAGGATGCTCCTAGCGGTGTCGTGGTATATGAGACCTATCGATCGCATCTATTCTAAGCATGGCTGCTTCTTGTTGTTATCTTTTCTGTTTTCTTTGTTGTCTCCCGGTAAAATACAACAGAAAAAAATGGCTGCTTCTCAAGGCCCGCGACGGCAGGCCGCGTGCATGCATGGATTGTACCTAGGCCACACATATTATGTAGTGCCGCGCAGCTAGTACGTGCATGAGCTCGTCAACGCGCGGGCGTGTGTCGCAAAGTGCTCACTGTACGTGCCGGTCACATGCCAGCATGCGCACTGCATGCCCATGGTCGACATGCATCGGGCCCTATGCGGCACCTAGCCAGCGCACGCGACGTGCGCTGCAGCCTGGGGCGCAGAGAAGGCACACACGCCGTGTGCCGTTGGCGTCCGTGCGAAGATCGAACGCCGCGCGTGCCCAGATCGGGCACAGAGACCCATGGGTGCATTACAATATTTGCACGTGCGGAGCGGCGGACATGCAAACCTGCGAAGATGCGGGATCTGCATGACTGCTTCGAGCGTCGCGTGTATGCATGGCAAAAGTACAAGGGCCGGCGACCAGGCCAGCAAGTAAAAAGGAAGGTTAGTACAACAGAAAGGCAACTGATACGCTCGTCTGTACATGGCAGAGTGCAGATGTTTACAGTGCTACCGCACGTTGCGGAAGCCAAAGCCCAGCTTGCGGGCGCTCCCGGTACTGCTGCGGCTCGCTTCCGGCGTCCCCGTGAGCACGCCAACGTCCGTGGGCGACCTATCACGTCTTCGCACAAGGCGGCGGCGTTCAGCAACAGGGCGTGAGTGCCGTCCTGCGCGCTACTCCAGCGGCTGCCCCACGGTAGGCCGCACCGGGCTGTGTCGGGCATTGCCACTGACATGATCTGGACCGTGGGCGACGGGGTCTGCAGCGGCGACGGGGAGCGCTTGGGACCCATACTGGTCCCCTCGTCAGCGGACGTCTCGCCAGGCAGCGCCTCGCGCTTGAGCGCTCGCGTACCGAGTCCGTCCGTCGGAGCGCCGCCAGCTCGACCTCCTTGGACACCGACAGCGCGAGCTTGGGGAGGAAGCCCTCGGCGTTGGCGCCCGCGTCGCTGTCGGGGCGGGGCTCGTCGGCGTTCGCGAGGGCGGGGGCGGCGGCAGCCGCGCCAGCGCTGGCGGCGCCTGGCGTAGGCGTCGTCGACACCGGCGTCGGCAGCGGCGACCCGACGAGCGGCGAGACAGGGGCCGGCGACCGTGCGTGGCGCGTCGGCGTCCCAGGGGCCGCGGCTAGCCCACCGGTGTCGGCGCCGCCGCCCGCGACGGCGTCACCGTTCGCGAGGCGCTCCTCGGCCACGCGCCCGTCCACGCCGGCCATGGGCGTCGGCACGGCGGCCGCGGTGGCCTCGGCGTCGGCCTGCGCGAGCGCGACCTCCATCCGCAGCTGCCCGAGCACCTTGCGCCACTTGGCCGACGACGTCGTGAGCGCCAGGTGCAGCGCCGAGAACAGCTGCGACAGCTCCAGCTCCGTGGGACGTCTGCGCCATAGATGCGCGAGTCGACGCGTGGTCCGGCTGCATGAGTCGGGCCGCAGCACACAGCTGGCGGCGTGCCGTCGCATGCCGCGTACCCTTCGCGCAGAGCGGCCTCGTCCTCGGTCGCGTTGACGACGCGCGTTTGCGCCTCCTCCCACCGGCGCAGAAACTGCTCCAACTCGTCCGCCCGCTGCTGCTCCAACAGCTCGACGTCGGCGCGGCGCTCCGCCGAGACGAGGCCGCGGAATGCGTCCAAAAAATCGCTGAGCTCCAGGTAAAAGTCGGTGCCCTTGGCCTGCAGCTCGTGCAGGGTCTGCATGGCGCGGTCGAGCTGGGCCAGCGTGCGCGCCATCATGGCCGACGTGTCAACGTACGACGCGGCGTCGTCGAGGTCGTCCAATGCTGAGCGGATCGACTGCGCGCGCGTGCCCATGCCGCGGCCGGGCCCGCCGATGCCGGTGACGCTCGCCGTCTCCGCAGCCTCGGTGGCGGCCGACTCGAGCGAGCTCGACAGCGCCGCGGCGAGTGTCCGCGGCTGCGCCACCGCGGGCGTGCTGCCGGACGGCAGCGGCGGCGGGGTGCTGCCTTCGCCGCCAGGCAGCGGGCTCGCCGACCGCGTAGCGGCGGCGGAGCCCGCGCTGGACGACAGGCCGTAGCCCGAGCTGGACGACGCGCCCCGCCGGTGCCCGAGCGTGAATCCCGCGGCCGACGCCAGCCCGCCGTCGCCCACTGCAGGCAACGCAGTACCGCGAGGAAAAAGAAGCGGGTCAGATCGTCTCGCCTCTCTGGCACTCCCGCGGTCCGTTTTTACGGCTGACTCCCGCGTACGGTCAAAGCCGAGGCCGGCGGAGCTGTAGTTGGTCTCGGTCACGACCGCGCCAATGTTGCTCGCGCCCTTGCGGTAGCCGTCGGCCAGCTGCCGCTTAAGCTTCTCGAGCAGCTTGGCGTACGCCACCTGGTCGATCACGTCGTCCAGCAGCTTCATGATCGCCGCCTTGACGTTCGTGCCCTCGCGCGCCGACACCACGTGCCACGCGGTGTAGCCGCACTTGGCCACGTACTGCCGACGCCGGCCGGGGTCCCACGTCGCGTGCCCGCCCGCCTCGTTAGCACGGCGCCTGCGTCGCCACCCACCCCGTGGGCCCCGCGTCCGCCTACGTTGTCCAAGTCGGCCGGCTTGATGACCGGGTTCCGTAGGTCGCCCTTGTTCGCGAGCAGCAACATGGGCGGCAGGCCCTTGGCGTTCACGACCGCGGGCGCAAAGCCCGACGCCGAGGCGGGCCGCCGCCGGCCGCCGCCGCCGCCGCCGCCGCCGCCTCCGCCGCTGCTGCTGCCACCGCCACCGTCGCCGGCGGCGCCCGCGCTGCCCGTCCGCGCCGGGCCGGGCGGTCGCGCGCGGTCGGCACCGGGCCCGCGGATGCCCAGGGCCGACATGACGCGGCCGTCCGACGCCGTGGCGCGCGCGTGCTCCTCGACGCGCGCCCGCCACTGGTCCACGGCCTGCACGCTGCGGATGTCGGTCACGTCAAAGATCATGAGGACGGCGTGGGTGCGGCTAAAGTACTGCTGGACGTGCGGCGAGTGCAGCTGCCGTGGGGCCCCGCCTAGCCGAGGCGGCGGCAGCGGTCGCGTAAGCGGATGGCCACTGGCGCCCTCTGCGGCCGCTCCGCTCTCGCCGTACCTCGGCGTGGGCGACGTCCCAGAACTCGACCCGCGGCCGGGTGCCCAGCTTCTGCGCCGTCTCCTCCGGCAGCCACGTCGAGGAAACGTCCACGCCTGTAGCGGCGGCGAGGGAGGGTACGAAGCGGCGGCCGGTGGTCGTAAGCGGGCTGCTGCCCGGCCGCCCGCCGACGCGTCGCCGTCGCGCTCGCCGCACCTAGGGTCGGCACGTAGGCGCCCGTGAAGCAGTCGTGGATGAAGCGGCGCACGACGGAGCTGCCGCCCACACCGTTGCCGCCCAGCACCTGGTTGCGAGGCGCCCAGCCACCGGCCGGGGCTGCGCGTGAGCCCGCCGCGGTCACGGCACCCGCGCGTGTTGCCCGACTGCCCTCGCGGCCGCGTACCACCAGCTTGATGACATCCTCGCGGGCCAGCGGGGTCGGCGGGAACGGCGCGTCCACCTGCAGCGCCATGTCGGCCTGGCCGCCGGCCGTGGGGCGGCCCTGTCCCTCGTCCTGCGCGATGGCAGCCGCTGTTCTTGGGCCGCGTCTGCCCTCGTGTGCTCGCGCTCGGGCGACGACTGTACACCTTCCACGCGGCCCCGACGTGGCCGTTGGCCGTCCTTGCTCCACCCGGACGCCACCGCCGCCCTTCAAAGGACAGTACTGGCCCGCTGGAACGCCACGGACGCCCTCCCTCCTCTTCCTCCGCTGCCACGTCGGGGTCTCTGCGCGACTATTCACGCTCTGCGCGCTCTCAGGCTCAGGCTCGCGCTGGGTGAATAGCCGGTCTCTATTAGAAAGGCAGCGGAGACGCTGGTCGCGGTTCCGTGGGCGCATGTGGGCTGTGCATACGTTCGCCGTGCTGCCTGTTGCACCGCTCCGGCCGGTCGCATCCCCCGCGCCGTGCCGCAGTATGCCGGTATGGCCTCCACATGCCCATGTGTGCTAGGATCGTAGGGCTCACCTAACAGGCACGGTGGGCGTCTGCGTCTGGGGTGCAGAAACAAGCGCCGCCGCCGCCGCCGCCGCCGCCGCCGCCACCGCAGCAGCAGCAGCAGCAGCAGCAGCAGCAGCAGCAGCAGCAGCAGCAGCAGCAGCAGCGACGCGACGCGTATAGCACGAGGGCGCATCGCGCCAGACACCATCCGGCGTGTTCGCTTCGCTTCGCATGGCGCGAACCCAGTAGAGCATCGTCTGTATATCCAACAAGCCGATGGCGGACAGCGCGGGGGGCGAGAGCTTTTTCACAAGGCGCCGGGCGCGCCCCCCTGCCCGCGGCAAGGCGCCCAGCTCCTACAGAACAAAGGTTTTCTGGTTTTATTCAAAGCGCTTCCAGCAAGGCGGCTCCGCACTTTACTTCTTGCCGGCAGTCTTTGCCGAGGCCTTCTTGAGGGCGTTGACCTCCTTGCCCAGGATCGCGCGCTTCTGCTTCCGGAGGAGCATGACCTTGAACCGGTCAAAGTCCGAGAGCTCGGCGCGGCGCTTGCGCGCGTCGAGCTTCTTGGCCCATGCGGTCTGGTTGAACTTGGCGACGATGTCGTCCTTGGCCAGCGCCTTCTTCACCGACTTGGCCGACCCAGAGTGGGCAATCTTGACCTTGAAGTCGGTGAGCTGCAGGCGCTTGAAGTTGATCGCCTGGCGCGCGACGCCGGTGGTCGGGCCCTCAATCAGCGCCTAGCCGCCAGCAGCCGACCGCGGAGCGCCCTTCGAACGTCGCGCGTGAGCCCCGCGCGCTCCAGCAGTCCGCCGCGCGCAGCGCGGCCGCGTGGCCAGAGGCCGCGCACGTACCCGGTTCTGGTCAACCACGTCCAGGATGATGGCCAGCTTGCCGGCATCCGGGCCGTAGGTGATCAGGACCTGGCGGCCCACCTCCACAAAGCGCTTGTACACCTGTCCGGCGGCGTCCGCGGCGGGGAGAGCGCGCCTCGCATGCTCGTCGTTAGCATGTGCCTCGCATGCATGCGATCGCCCGTGCGATCGTCCCCAAATGCGCGCCAGCCAGCTAAGCCACCATCCGGCCCCCACCTCGGCGGCCATCGCCGCCGTCCCATCGCGGCCATCGCGGTCATCGGCCGCAGCGCGCCGCGCAGGTGGCGCCTCCGCGATGGCCCGCCGCACAGGCTCCCAGCGCCCCGCCTCGGCCCGGTGCGATGGGCCGCCCATCGCCGCGGCCATCGGCGCACCGGCCTCCAGCCACCGGCGCCGTTGGCGCGCCATCGTCCATCGCCCATCGCCCATCCCAGGCGCCAGGCGCCAGCGGCGGCGCATCGCCGCGCTGCCCCTGGCCCCACTCGTGCATGCCCGCCGTGGGCTCGTGCCGCAGGGCCGGCGTACCATGGTGGCGGCTTGAGCGGGGCGTGCACGGTTCGTCGCGCGACACCAGCGGAGGGGCAACTGACAGAGTGGTCCACGTGACGTCACCGTCCACGTGATCTCACGAGTGCATATGGCAAACCCTAGGCAGTCTGCATCCCTTCCACCCCCCTCGTCCTCGTGTCTGGAGCGGCGCGCCCCCGCGCATCCACGGCCGGCACCATGGTACGTGCGCATCCGCACGCGCGCGTGGGGGCAGGCCGCCCATCGGCACCGACGGCAGCGCGCTCCGTGGGAAGCGCGCTCGTGGCTGGCCGCTGCGGATGCCGATGGCGCGCTGGGCGATGGGCGCCGCCTCCATCCTCGGGAGCGTAGCGGCGATGCTCATCGGGCGCCACCCACTGTGTCGGTGCATCGGCGGCGGATGCGTGCGCAGGCGTTCATCAAGGTTGTCAAGAACAAGGCGTACTTCAAGCGCTTCCAGGTCAAGTACCGCCGGCGGCGTGGTACGTGGCGATGGCCGCCGACGAACGCGGGCGCTGGACGGGACGGGTCGGGTGGGGGGCCAGAACGACGCCATGCGCGCATGCGCCGCGGCGGCTACCGGCGCAAGGGACAGTGTGCATGCGCGATGAGGATTACATAGTTCAGCTGAACACTCGTGTCGATCCAAATCTTTCGCACCTATCTGAGCACACACTACACTGTTCCCTGGCTTCGCCGACGCCAGCCGCGCCGGGCGAGTTTGGGCGCGGAACGGCTCGTCGTGCGCCGCACGGCGCGGGCGCGCGCGGGGAGGGGCCGACGGAGCGGCGGGGCGACGGGCCTGCGGAACGCGGTTGTGCGTGCGAGCCGTGCTGCTGGACGGCTCGTGTACTCACGCCGAGCGCCGTGCCTCCCCCCTCGTGAGCTCGCGGGCGGGCAGAGGGCAAGACCGACTACCACGCGCGCAAGCGCCTGGTGGTGCAGGACAAGAACAAGTACCACAGCCCGAAGTACCGCTTCGTCGTCCGCCTGACCAACCGCGATGTGATCTGCCAGGTCATCGCCGCCAAGATCAAGGGCGACGAGGTCGTCACCGCGGCCTACGCGCACGAGCTGCCGCGCTACGGCGTCAAGACCGGCCTGACCAACTACGCGTCGGTCTACTGCGTCGGCCTGCTGTGCGCGCGCCGCCTGCTCAAGAAGTTCAAGCTGGACGACAAGTACGTGGGTGTGAAGGAGGCGACCGGTGAGATGTACAACGTCGACGAGCTGGAGGACGGCCCGCGCCCCTTCACCGCCTACCTCGACGTCGGTCTCGCCCGCACCACCACCGGCGCGCGCATCTTCGCCGCTCTGAAGGGCGCCGTCGACGGTGGCCTGCGCATCCCGCACAACGAGAAGCGCTTCCCGGGCTACGATGCGGAGAGCAAGGAGCTCGATGCGGACACCCTGCGCCACCGCATCTTTGGCGAGCACATCACCGAGTACCAGAAGCTCCTGCTGGACGACAACCCCGACCGCTACAAGAAGCAGTTCTCTCAGTGCATCAAGCTGGGCATTAAGCCGGACGACATCCCTAAGATCTACAAGGCTGCCCACGCCGCTATCCGTAAGGACCCGACCTTCGTCAAGAAGGAGGCCAAGAAGCCGGAGACCCAGAAGCGCTTCAACAAGGTCAAGCTGACCCTCAAGGAGCGCAAGAACAAGGTCGCCCAGAAGAAGGCCGCCTTCCAGCACCGCCTGGCCCAGCAGACCGGTGGCGACGACGAGTAAGCGCATGCCGCGCTCGTTGTAGACACCCTGTGCATACCTGTATGCTGTGTGTCAATAGAGCCAGAGTACGTGCTCTGTGTTGGGCCTGCCGCCAGCTGCTGCCAAGCGCAGGCCAAGCGCGCGTTGCGTTGCGGCGTTGCATTGGAGTTGGACCGTTGCGTGCCATCCGTGCCAGTCGTCCACGTCCGAACGGCAACTCGCGCCAGGCGCCGTTTGTCCCGCTGTATTAACTGTGTGGCTGCTGCCTTACAGCGTGTGCGTGTGCGTGTGCGTGTAGGCGCATGTCCACCCATCCTTTGGGGGCATCTCGTGTGCACCTCGCGAGCGCATTGCCCCTCGCGAGCGCCTGGCAAGCGCCGCCGCTCCAGATCAAATGCCCCTCAAGTACAGGCAGACGACGCCGAACGCCGACGACGCGGACGACGCCGACGACGAGGAAGACGAAGTCAAGGCGCTGGCAGACGTCCAGGACGAAGACGAGGACCAAGAGCAGGCACCGGCAGACGTCAGCAGTGGCAGGGAAGGCGGCTCAGCTGGCACTGACCCGCCTGCGGTGGAGCTATCAGGCTAGCGGGAGCGACCCACGGCGGCCTGAACGACGTGCACGGACACGGCACGGCAGCGCGGAACGCCTTGGACGGTGCCGATCGCGGCGGACGGTGCTGGCGACGCCCCGGTGGCGCGCCGACGTGCGGGCGCGGCACCATGTACGTCTCCACCTGGGACGACTTTGCGCAGGCCGCGCTGGACCTCTACCAGGCCAACCCCGAGGCGGTACGCGGTGCCAGCCGCCGCCGTGGACCCCCCAGCCGCCGCGGGACGCGGGACGCTGACGGTTCTTTGCATGGCGCGCGTCTCTGCGGAAGGAGCGACCTCAGGTCCGCTGCGTGGCACGCTACAAGCCGGCGGAAGGCGTGGTCTTCTTCAAGGTCACCGACGACCGCGTGGTCCGTACATTGCAGCGCCGCTGGAAGCGCTCCCGGCTGGCCGTAGGCTAACGTGCCTGCACGCCCGCTGTGCGAGCCTGACCGTTCGTCGCCGCGGCCACAGTGCATCCAGTTCCGGACGGACCAGGTGCAGGACCTGAAGCGGTTTGAGAAGCTCAACAAGTCGCTGTCGCGCGTGCTGGCCAACGTGCCGCTCGACGCGCCGGATCCCGACGGTGCGTGACGCTGCCCCGACCTACGGCGTCGGACGTCGACCGTCGCTGAGCGCCCCGCGCCGCCGCGGCGCCTTGGTTGTGCACACGCAGAGGCGGCCCCGGTGCCGATGGCGGTGGAGGCGACGTCGCCCAAGGCACCAAGCGGCGGCGCCACCGCGGCGGCGGCCAGTGCTGGCGGTGGCGGCGGTGGCGGCGGCGGCAAGAAGGGCCGCAAGGGCAAGTAACCCGAGTGAACGTTTGCATGTGTGCTCTACACCCTGTACATATCTACATGCACAGACCGCGCGGCCAGCGGCCAGCGGCGCTCTCAGCAGACGCGCGGCAGCGGCTGCTCCGCCAGCGGGCCCTCGTTCTGCGCGTCCTTCCACGCGGACCGCTCGTGGTACCGGTGGATCATGTCGGGCTCCTTGCGGCGCACCAGCAGCCGCGGCAGGCGGAACAGCCGCAGGAGAAAGTCGGTGTCCTCAAAGCCCTCGCGGTAGTTGAACAGCGCCTCGGCGTACCCGCCCACCGCGCGCGCATCCTCCAGGCCGTACCCGACCAGGCCGTAGCCGCCGTCGCCCCTGGCGGCAGGAACGCGGCCCCGTAGGGAGCGCTCCGTTAGCATTGTCGGACCCCTTTCCCGCCCTGGGCATGGCGGTGCGCGGTACCAGCACAGGGCCGGGTCTGACGACCACGTGCAGTTTTCGTAGAGGACAACCGGCGCGTAGACCTGGCGGCCGGGCCGCGTGAACCGGCGGATGCGGCAGGCAAAGTCCGGCGGCAGGGTCACGTCGACGTCAGTGGTGAACACGAGCTGCTCGGCGGGCGCGCCGTCGACGGTGTCGAGGCACGCGTTCAGCGCGCGCGTCTTGGCGAAGCGGCCCGGTAGCTGCAGCAGCCGGTAGGCAAAGCCCGTCGACTGCAGCACCTGCTCGACGTCCACGTCTGTCGAGCCAAAGTCGGCCACGCAGAGGACCGTGCGGTCGGCCGCCTTGTCGGCCGCGGGTGCGGCGGCGAGCGCCTCGGCCCACTGCCGCAGCTGCGCGCCGCGGTTGTACAGCGCCATGATGACCCACAGCCGCCGCGCCGCCGGGTCGGCGCCGGGCGGCTCCAGCTCGACCTGCAGCTGGTAGCGGGCGTCGTCCACCACGCGCGCCGCCCACACAGCGCCGGTGGCGACGCGGACGTCGAAAAGGTACTGCGTGCCAAAGAGGCGGTCCGGCCACGTCGCCACGGGGACGAGCTCGGCCGCAGCGGTGCCGCCGCCGAGGCCGCGGCGCTCCACGGCGCGGCGCAGCTCCTGGCACACCACGTAGATCTCGGGCGTGGTCCCCGGCCCGCACGAGAACGGCGCCGCGTGGTGGGCGTTGAAGAGCGTGTGGAGGCGTGTTTGCCTGGGCACGCGAGAAGCGGAAGGGCACGATCTGCGCTGGGTTAGGACCGGCAGCACCGTTCGGCAGCCAGCAGCGCCCCGCGCCCGGCCGCACCGCTGGTACAGGTCGTCCAGGAGGCACTCTCGGGGCCGGTCGGCAGGGGCGCGCTGAAGGGACTCGCTCGGTGCCGCTCCAGACGCGGCCAGCGCGCGCGCGTGGGCGGCAGCGGCGTCCAGCCGCGCCACGCTGGCCTGCAGCCGCGCCACGACCAGCGCCGCCACCACCGCGAGCACCGCGAGCGCGGCCAGCGCGGCCGTCGCGGCCGGGCTCCCTGCCATCCTTGCCTGCTTAATTGCGGCGGTGCCCCAAGCAGCGGCCGGGCGCCATCACCAACTCGCTGCTCGGCGACCCACCCAGGCGCGCGCCAGCGGCGCCACGGAGGGGCAGCCGTGCGCGGCGCTGTCCGGCCCGTCCCCGCGCGCGCGCCGCTGCTCTCCTCTGCCTCTCCCGCCTCTGCCTCTGCCTCGCACCACGTGGCCATAATTGACGTCATCATGGCGACGCGGGTGAGCCGCGGCGCGGCGCCGCTGCCGCTGCCGGCGCAGCGGGCGCTGCTGGCGGCGCTCGCGGCGCCCGCGGGCGCGGCCGCCGCGTCGCAGGGCACGCCAGGCAGGCCACACACCCGGCCCGAGGACGCTTTGAACCAGTGGCGCCGGCTCCGCGAGGCCGCGCTCGCCACGGCGTCCGCGCGCCCGACGCCCGAGGCGCTCGCGTGGGCCGCCGAGGTGTACCTGGAGGCGCACGCGTACTGCCGCGACCACGGCCTGCTGGACGAGCTGTGGCGCTGCCAGACGCCGCTGCTGGAGGTGATCCTGCCACGGCTGCTGCGGGCGAGCACCCGGGCCGAGGACGCCGACCGCGTCCGCGCCGACCTCCGCACGGTGCGCACCGCGCGGCTGCTGGTCGCGGCCGCCTCGGCGGGCGCCCCCGTGCACGGCGTCACCGAGAGCCTGCGCGCCCTGGTGCTCGCGGACGACGCGGAGCCGTGGGTGCGCGA
>Ga0180216_1003330_pt1 | contig 12767 bp, 11 predicted proteins | sample eDN3rd37CBELigMG_FD_128879 | JGI IMG/M metagenome (GOLD analysis project Ga0180216, IMG submission 128879) | Enriched Miracle-Growth compost microbial communities from Emeryville, California, USA - eDNA 3rd pass 37_C BE-Lig MG (version 2)... ...
ATGAAGTCGGTCTTGATGGCCCCGGCAACACGCTGCCGCTCGAGATGAGCGGCATCTAGCGTTTCGGGCTGCTTTTGCGCGTCGGCGTGGGCGGCGAAGAGATGCAGCACCTTTTCGGCGCCCTCGAAGCAGAGGTAGGCGCCGCCGATCATCAGCAGCGGAGTCACGAGCCAGGGAGCAAACGCGTTGAGGACAAGAGCTACCGGCAGCAGGATCACCAGCTTGTTGAAAAGTGATCCGCGAGCAATCTGCCAGACGATCGGCAGCTCGCGCGCTGCCGGCAGGCCATGCACGTATTTCGGCGTCACTGCGCTGTCGTCGATTACGACTCCGGCGGCCTTGGCGCCTGCCTTCGCGGCGTGTGCCGCGACGTCGTCGAGCTGAGCGGCTGCGAGCTTGGCAAGCGCGGCAACGTCGTCGAGCAGGGCGAGCAAGCCACTCATGTCGTCCTTTCCCCCGGGCACGAGGACAAGCAATTCATCCGATACCCGCCTTTTCGCATATGGCGTTTGCGGCACCCCATGGCAAGCGCGCCGGGCGTCTGCCCTCTCACGGGACCGATGCAAAGTCCGCAGAGTCAAGCACGTTGGCGCGTGACGGACCTCCATTCATGGCGTAGCGGGTTGCAAAAATTGCGGCTGCGCGTCGCATGATTCGATGCCAGCTTAGTGGCCGGTTAAGCGGCTGCCGAAACCGCAGGGCGGGTTCGAGCCCCGCGGCAGTCCAGGGAAACGCGACACGAATGACCCAGACGCACGTCGGTTCCGGCGCGGCGGCCCAAGGCGGCCTCTTCAGCATGTCGGGCCGGCAATGGCTCATCCTGCTGATGGTGCAGCTGTCGAACATGCTGTTCGGCATGACCATCACGCTCGCCAATCTGGTGCTGCCCCAGGTGCGCGGAACGTTCTCGGCAACCCAGGACGAGATTGCGTGGGTGGTGACGCTCAACTTGGTGGCGACAGCCGTCGCGACGCCGCTGACCGGATGGCTCTCGTCACGGGTCGGGTGGCGCAACATGATGTTCTTCACGGTGATGGGGTTCACCGTGTCGTCGTTCCTGTGCGGCATCGCAACGAGCCTCGAGACGCTGGTGATGGCGCGGGTCGCGCAGGGCGCTTTCGGTGCCCCTATCATGCCGATGGGGCAGGCCATCCTGCTCGCGACATTCCCCCCGCACCTGCAGCCGGCGGCACTCGTCATGTGGGGCATCGGCGCGGTCTTCGGCCCTGTCGTAGGCCCCATCCTCGGCGCCATGGCGACCGATGCCTGGAACTGGCGCGCCGCCTTCTTCATGATCGTGCCGCCGGGGCTCGCCGCCCTCGTCACGATCTGGTTCGCGCTCAAGGGCTACGACGAGCGCCGGAAGGTCAAGTTCGACTGGATCGGCTTTCTCGCTCTTTCCATCGCTCTCGTGTGCGCGCAGCTCATTTGCGATCGCGGCCAGCGGCTCGACTGGTTCGAGTCGAACCAGATCACGATTTTCGCCTTCGTCGGCGTGCTGTCGTTCTGGATCTTCTGCGTGCACTGCCTGACGGCGAAGGATCCCTTCCTCTCCCCCTCGTTGCTGCTCGACCGGAATTTCGCCATAGGCACGGCCATCGCCTTCGTAATGGGCATGCTGAGCTTCACCAGCCTCGTGCTTTTCCCGAGCATGCTGCACGATCTCAAAGGTTATCCGGACTCGGTCATCGGCACGTTGATTGCATCACGCGGGCTCGGCAACTGGACGGCGTTCTTCTTCATCGCGCGGCTGACGAAAGTGGCACCGCGTGCGGCGATCGCGGCCGGCCTCGCCATCCAGGGGGCTGCTGCCTATTGGATGGCCCAATTCGACATCAACGTCGACCAGTCGCGCGTGTTCTGGAGCCACTATCTCGTGGGGCTCGGACAGAGCGTCACGTTCACGCCGATGACGGTGATGGCGTTCACGACGCTGCCGCGGCATCAGATCACGGAAGGCTCGGCCGTGTTCACGCTGATGCGCAACTTCGGCTCGAGCCTGTTCATCTCCATGTCGGTGATGATTCTGGTGCGGTACACGTCCATCAACTACTCGGAGATGATGGAGTTCATCTCACCCTACCGCCCTCCCCTCGGCATCCTGGGCCTGCCGGCCGCGTGGGACCCCGAAACGGCTGCGGGTCTCGCCCGCATTGCCCGCGAGGTGCAGCGTCAGGCCGCCATGATCGGCTACGTGAACGCCTTCCATCTGATGGCCCTGGTGGGCTTCGTCGCGGTCCCTCTGGCAGGTCTGCTGCGGCGCAAACCGGCGACCGGATAGGCGAAGAGGCGGTTCATAGCAGATGCACATCACCTCTCCCTTTAGGGAGAGGTGATGTAGTGCGCCCATTCCATCCATGTGCAGAGTCCCGGCCGTGAGCGCCACGACAGCGCGTCGGCTTTTGTTGGGACACAAGCGTTGCGATCGGCTGCGCGTGGTCAGCGGCTGCGCGTGGTCAGGTCGCTTTGAGGCCATGGTTATCACCACGCAACGGCTTTCCGCTCCCATGCCCGACACGGGATTGGAGGCGCGCGCACCTCAACGGCTGATAGCCAGCATTCCAAGACCCGAGGCAAGCAGCAACCACAGCACCATTCTGCGAAAGGCAGCCTCATTGAGGCGACCATAGAGAAACCAACCCAGAGCATTGCCGACCAGGAGACACGGCAGTCCGATGATAAAGAGGCGCAACGTCTCCGCGGTGAACATGCCGGATGCAGCAAAAACCGGGAGGCACATGAGAAAAGCGGCCACGGCTGCCGGCTGGAAGACCGCACGCTGTTCGTTCGAGCTCCAGCCACGCAGCGCCGCCCAGATCACGATGGCGATGCCGGCAAGGCCCGTTGCGCCGCTCAGGATGCCATTGACGACGCCCACAGCGACGTCGGGGCCCTTCCCCGACAACGTCAGGCGCGTTACGGCCGGGCGGGTGAGATTGTAGAGACTGAACAGGATCAGCAGTCCGGCAACGGCGAAGCGCATTTGCGCGACAGTCAGCGCATAGAGCACGAGAACCCCCAGGGGGATGCCAATCGCACTCCCAAGAACGAACGGCCATACGCGCGAAACCACGATTGCGTTTCGCATCCTCCAGACGGCCTGTCCCTGAACCAGCAAGGCATAGAGCACGATGAGGGCGGTGGTCTGGCGAGGCGCCAGCGACAGGTTCCAGATGGCCGCCGCGACAAGGCCAAAGGCAAAACCGGATACACCGACGACGATCGCCGCCATAAACGTCCCGAACAGAAATATGAAGACCTCGGGTGTCAGCGCGACATCGAAAAAATCAGGAGACATTGACGATTGATCTCATACGCGACCCCGCACTCCGGTTCGTCGGCCAACAAGCTGTCCAAGCGCTCTCAATCCCGATGAGCCCGCACCACGTTGCGCGGGCGCTGTTCCTCCGGCGCTTCTTGCAATCCGAGCCAGGGGCGAGCGCCTCACGTCTTCCGTGCCTTCCGACGAGCTTCGCCAAGTGCGAGGAGTTGTTCGCGGTCTTCGGGTCTCACCCGATTGTAGCGCTCGCGCCAACCCGGATCGTCCTTCCATTCAAACGGCGATCGCACTGTCGTGCGTGGTTCCGTTGCGGTATCGAGCAGTGACAGCGCCAACCGCACGGTCGCAGTTTGCATATCTGCATTCCAAGGATGTCCGCAGGGGTTCCCCAACGGGAAGTCGCTGAAAATGAAGCGCGGCACGCCGCAATGCTCCACGATATCCTTGGCGGAGCCGATGATGACGGTGGGGATGCCGTTGGCTTCGAGATGACGGGCAACCAAACTCACGGTTTGGTGACAGACCGGTCAAAGCGCCGTCAGGATCGCCGCCTCGACCCGTTCCTCTCGTAGCCGTCGCAAAATTTCGGGAGCATCCTGCTCCATTGTCTTCTGCTGGCTGTAGTCGGTCGGTGCGGTGTGGAATGACGGGGCAAGCGCACCTAGTGTTCCATCGGCGACCAGTCGCCGTGCGGCATCGACGGGAAGGAATGTCTCGCGGTCATCGGTGTGGGTGGATTCCTTGTCCCACGCCATGTCGGTGTCGAACGTCGCGGGAGGATGCGCGATCAGGCCACTCCAGACGTGGCGCCGGTTGCGTTCGTCACGATGCGAGCGGTCACCCGGTCCGGCCGTCGTGATCAGCGCAATCTTCATCTCGCTCACCGGCTTTACCGGACGAAAGAAGGGCACATCCGCATGGTTTGCCCAGACATAATCTTTTGTGTAGCCGAGCGCGCGATAATAGATCCGCGTCCGTTCCATATAGGCGATCGGTTCTCTTTCCTGATCCTGCATTGACGTTGTCTCCCTGGCAGGTTGGGCGGTATGCCTATTGCATCGTCAGCACCAATCGAAACTTGACGTCGCCCGATTTCAGTTTCTGCAAAGCCTCGGCGGCGCGCTCCAGCGGAAACGTTTCGATTTTCGGCCGAACGCCTGTGAGAACGCTGAAGTCCAACGTTCGCTCGTTCTCATAGGGCGAGCCGGTGATCGAGCCGATCACGCCGCGTTCTCCCGCAACGAGCTGTCCCGATGCGATCGACAATGGATCCTTCGACGTGCCGAGCATGACCAGCCGCCCTTCCGGCGCAAGACCGCCGAGGAGCGCCGAGACCGTTTCGGTGTGTGCGATCGTGGCGATGATGGCCTTGGCACCGCCCATCGCATTGAGTTTTTCGACGGCGTTCTCGACGTTCGTGTCGATGTAAGCATGGGCGCCGAGCGCCAGCGCATCCTGGGCGATGTCCTGTCCGCGTCCGATTGCAACGACTTTGAAGCCCATTTTGCGCGCGTACTGCAAGGCCATGTGACCCAGACCGCCGATGCCGAGAATGGCGACGAGGTCGCCAGCCTCGGCGCCGCACGTCTTCAACGCGTTGAAGGTTGCAATGCCGGCACAAAGGATCGGTGCGGCTTCTTCGGAGCTCAACTCGTCCGGAATTGACACCAGCCCTGTCGCCCGAGCGAGCATCATCTCGGCATATCCGCCATCACACGTTGAGCCGACGAAGTGCTGGTTGCGGCAAAGGTTGAATTTGCCCTGACGGCAAGCGCTGCATTCATTGCAATGACCGCCGAGCCGGCCCACGCCGACACGCTGATCGAGGCGCCAGATCGAAGGCACGCGCTCGCCGAGCGCCAGAATGCGTCCGACAACTTCGTGGCCCGGAACGCGCGGCTGATGGCCGCCCGGATCGACGCGGGCGATGTCGTTGAGGTCGGCCCCGCACATGCCGCAGGCCTCGACGGCAATCAGCACCTCGTCGGAAGCGGGCACTGGCACCAGACGCTCCACCCGCTCCAGATGTCCCGGCGAGGCGATCGACATGGCGCGATACGTTTTCTGCATCCGCTTGTTCCCGTGGACCCTGCGCCTAGCTTTGTTGTGCGGCCGTCGCCGAATACGAGAGTCCAATCAGCGCCACGACCGCAACCAGCAGCGGCGCGAACGACAACACCAGGACGGTGGACCAGCCGAAGAACGACAGCAGCCCTCCGGAGAGGAACGAACCGACCGTCATCGTGCCGAAGACCACGAAGTCGTTGAAGGACTGAACGCGCTCTTTTTCCTCGGGCCGGTGGCATTCCAGAACCATGGCCGACGCGCCGATGAACCCGAAGTTCCAGCCGATCCCGAGCAGGATCAGTGTTGCCCAGAAATGGGCGATGTCGATGCCGAGCAAGCCAACCGCCGACGAGGCCGCGAGCAGCACCAGTCCGACGGCGACGATGGTCGTTGCCTCGAACCGTGTGATCAGCCGCCCCGTCCAGAAGCTCGGGGCGTACATCGCGATGACGTGCCACTGCAGACCGAGATTGGCAGACTCCTGGGACAGTCCGCAAAGCTTCATCGCCAGCGGAGCTGCCGTCATCAGGAAGTTCATCAGCAAGTATGAGATGGCGCCGCAAATGACCGCCAGGATAAAGCGCGGCTGCCGCGCGATCATGCCGAGCGGTCGGCCCGCGCTGCGATCGGCGGCGGTTGGCCGGGGCAGGTCGACACCCATGAGGATGATGGCCGAGAGAGCCGCGACCACGGCCTGGCCGACAAACGTCGCGGCAAACAAGGGGACCCACAGGTCCATGGTGTGCGTAACGAGCTGCGGGCCGATGACGCCGGCGAAGACGCCGCCAGCCATGACAGCCGAGAGCGCACGCGCACGCCGTTCCGGCGCCGCGCAATCGGCTGCGGCAAAGCGAAAGGAAAGCACCACGGCCGCATAGACGCCGCCGAAAAAGGTGGACACGCAGAACAGCCAGAACGACGCGTAGAGCACCGCAATCGTGGCGATCAAACCCGCAAGGACACCGCTGCCCGCTCCGAGGAGAAACGCTGCGCGCCGGCCATGCCTTTGGGCAATGGCTCCGACCGGCAACGTACAGACTGCCATGCCGACGACAAAGATCGAGATCGGCAGCGTGGCCAGCGCCTTGCTCGGCGCTAGCATGTCTCCGACGACGGCACCGGTCGCGTAGACGACCGTCGAATTTGCGCCGGCAAGCGCCTGAGTCACAGCAAGCCTGACGACATTACTGCGCTCGCGGCGGAGGGCTATCCTTGCCTCGTGGTCCAGCGTAGGGACATTGACAGTCACGCCGCCATCTCCTGCCGCCAGCGGGCGTCACGCGGCGAGGGTCGCCGGTGCAATCTCTTGTCGAGAAGATTGCACGCCTTTTCGGCCTCGCCGCTTCGCATGAGCGCCACCAGAAGCGTGTCCTCGATCACTTCCCGCTGCGCGCCGCTTCCTCCGATGCGCACCACTTCGCGGCTCATGGGCTCGAGAATGCGCACACAGCCGGCGTAGTCGCCGTCAGCGAAGGCCAACGCCGCGCGGCAGATCGCCGGCACAACCGGACCGGCTGCCAACGTTCCCTGCTCGACCAATCTGGTCAGGGCATCGACGCGCGCCGTGGCCGCGCTCCTGTCACCCGTTGCGGCCGACAGCAGGCCCATATGCGCGTCGATGAACGAGAGGCCGGGTTTTTGAAACTTATCTTCGGAGTAAGCCTTGGCCGCCTTCCAGAGGTCCGACGGCACCTCGTAGCCGTAAATCTGCAGCCGCCAGAGCAGCGAGACGGCATCCGTCATGACATTGATGGGCAAGCCGAGAGATACCGAGGGCTGCACATGGCGCTCGTAGATATGAAGCGCGCCGTTCGGATCGCCGCGTTCGAGGGCAGAGAGCGCCGCGTGCCACGCGATATGCCCATGCAGCGTGCCGCTCCGGTCGTAGCTCGGCAACCAGCCCTCGATCAGCGCCTCGGCGTCCTGCCCAGCTCCACCTTCGAACATCGCATGCGACAGCGCGTGAGCCGCGTTGGCATTCGCTTTCCGGAGATCGAAGCCGCGCTGCACCAAATCGCGGCCGCGCCTGACGTCGCCGTTCTCCGCAAGCGCCCAGCCACGGTAGGTCAGGAGCCACCAGTCGTCGGCATCGAAATGTCCTGCGTGGCGCGCACAGAGATCGACGCGCGCCTGGTCATGGTCCGCCATGCCGGAGAACGCAAACAGGCCAAAGGCGCCCAGCGGCAAGGACAAAATGATGACGTCGCGGGGCCAGCTCTCGAGATGCGAGAGCGCACTATCGAGCGCCTTCCTGGCCTGCCCGGTGACCGCAAAGGAAAGAGTGGCGACGTGGCTTTGCTCGCGCGGGGTCCCATTTCGGACGGCAATCCCAGCCGCCGCATCGATGCGAGCCGTTGCCTCTGCCGGCTCCGCGCGAATTGCGTGCAAGCGGGCGAGCGCCGCGTGCGCGAGCGCGAAATCGGCATCGGCCTCGATGGCGCGTTGCAATGCTTCGGCGGCGCCGGGCCACGCCGACAGCAACAGATCGACACCCTCCCGGTAATGCTGGGTAGCCTCCGGGCTCGAAGTCGAAATGGGGAGGCCGCGGCTGTCGGTGTAGCCCATGGCAAGCTCCGGCAAGTGATCGTGGGTGCGTCGCCGTCCGAAGACAGCATGGTTTTGCGATAGCAGAGTGCGGCCCCGCAAACTTTCGATGCATTGACAAAAAGTGTCGAGCATCGGACAAGCTTGCCTCGTCATGCGATGGTCGATCGTAGCTGCACCTTCCGACGCTTCTCCGCCGCGCCCTATCACCATGCGGGTGCAAACCATTCCTTCGCGGCACTATTTTCCCGAGCACGCCCATGACTGGCATCAGCTCGTCTATGCCGTCGAAGGCACGCTGACGGTGTCTGCCGATCGGCAAACGTTCATCGTTTCGCCGGATCGAGCGGTGTGGCTGCCGACCGGCGTGGCGCACTCGGTCGGCTCTCTGCTCGGCGCCGCGTTCCGCAGCTTGTGGATCGCCGACGAGGCTGGCCACGCGCTTCCCGGAAGCCCCACGGTGCTGGCGGTCTCGCCACTACTCAAGGCTCTGATCGTCGAAGCCGCGGAGATCGACGGCCAACGCATTGCCGATGGCTACCCCGACCGCATCGCGGGGATGATCCTCGACCAATTGGGAAGAGCCTCGAAGCTGTCCGCAGCGCTGCCGTGGCCTCGAGACAGCCGCCTCCTGGCATTATGCGAAGCTCTCTATCTCGATCCCTCGGATGAGCGCACGGCCGAAAATTGGGCCAGCGAGCTTGGCATGTCGTCCCGCACCCTTACCCGCCGCTTCGAAGCCGAGCTGGGCTCGACGCTGCGCTCTTGGAAGCGAAAGGTGCGGCTGTTCCGCGCCATCGAGTTGCTCGGCAGCGGCATGTCGGTCACCGCAACGGCGATGGAGCTCGGCTACGGTTCGGCCTCGGCCTTCATCTTTGCTTTCAGATCCGAGTTCGGCTGCAGCCCACGCGCGTATGTCGGGCGAACGCGGCAGTAGAGCGATTTGCCCAGGATAATGGTCGCGGGTACGTTCTTCGAATGAGATCCGACTTGCTGGTATCGAAGCAAATCGATGCTCGGTCCGCCGATCTCGACCACGCGAGCATGACCATGATCGAAAAGGTCGAGTTGTTGATGATGTTAAGGCCGAGCCCGATAATACTGACGACCGGTACGCAAAGCGAATACCGCTCGGCCATCGCAAACGCCGAAGTCCGCAATGGCCGATGTGCTATTTCACACCGAATGTCGTCGGGTCGATTTTTGCATAAATTTCGTTGTACATCACCTCGGCGAGCTTGGCTTCGTCATCGGCAATTGGCTGCACAAGCTTATCGTACTTGTCATAGAGCTTCCGATAATCAGCCACGAATTTCTCTGCATCCGAGAGACCAAGCGCCTCCTTGGCAGTCTTAACCGTTTGCTTGAGATCGCTTTCGACAAATTCGGCCCGCAGCTTGACCAAGTCCGGATGGGGCTCGACCACCGGTATCTTCTTCTGCTTGGCCACTTCCAGCCCTTCCTCTTCACCTTTCACGTAGGCAATCGCTCCGCGCACGGCGCCCTTCGGCAACGCACGCAGGAAAGCCTTGCGCTCATCCACCGTCAATCCGGCCCAACTCGCCTTGTTCATGGAAAAAACCGAACCAGCACGGAATGAACCGGCGTTGAGCAAGATCACTTGCTTCGCGACGTCGCCGAGACCGTGGGTCTTGAGGCCGCCGACGGCATAGAGAGCCCCATCCAGGGTGCCGCGCGAAATCGCTTCGTACATGCCAGACGTTGGCATATTTACACCGATGGCACCAATTGCCTTCGCAAATCGATCCCAAAGAGAGCCTCCCGCCCTCAGTTTCTTGAGGTGCATCTTTTCCGGAGAATTGAAATCGCCATTGGCAATGACCATGTAGGGCGGCGTCGAAATCCCAGCCATTGGAAGCTGGTTCTGTTTGCCAAGCTCTTCCAGGCAAGCCGGACAACCGAGGAGGTAGAGCTCGGTAAAGGCCATCATGGCCGCCGTGTCGTTGGTGCCGACCATGGCCATGTCGTTGATGAGGACGCCGTGCGGGTAATAGGCGGGCGTGTACGTGTAGATCATCTGGCCGATGTCCGCGACCTGGTCGCGGACACCGTCCGAGATGGCTTTTGCGGCGAGTAGAGACTCACCACCGAACAGACGGATCGTGACGGCTCCCTTTGTTTCCGCTTTCACTGCGTCCGCAAGCTTCTGGTACGCGAGACCAATTGGATGCTTGGGCGACACGTAATATGCCGCCTTGAGCGACTTCGCCTCGGCCACTCCGGATAGGTACGTCGCAACCAACGCCGCAGCCGCAATCGTTTTCGTGAGTCTTTGCATGTTGCCTCCCGTGACATAAACAATGACTGGTCTGCATCGGACCCAAAGGAAAGGGTCCCGGTCCTACTTGATCAAATGCGGCAGATACAGAGTGATTGCTGGGAACGCGATCAACAGTGCGACGCAAATGATATCCGCGGCTAGAAACCACAGAATGCCCTTGAAGATGGCCTCCGTCGTCATGAGATTTCCGACAATGCCTTTGATGACGAAGACATTCAGGCCGACCGGTGGGGTGATGAGCCCAATTTCAAGAAGCTTCGTCATCAACACGCCATACCAAATGAGATCCACCCCGATCTTGTCCATGGCCGGCAGAAACACTGGCAAAGTCAGCAGCATGATGCCGATGGGATCGAGAAAGCAGCCAAGGAAGAAGAGAACGCACATCGATCCGATCAGCAGTTCGATCTGACCGGTGTGACGCGCCACCACCAAATCCGAGATGAAATCCGTGAAGCCCGACAGCGCCAGGAATTTGGTCAACAGGATGGCACCGATGGCGATCACGAAAATTGCGGCTGTCGTAACCAGAGTCTCGACAATAGCCTCCCGGATCTTGCCGATCGTCAACGTGCGTTGGGCAAAGCCGATGAGAAAGGCCATCAGGGCGCCGGTCGCACCGGCTTCGGTCGGCGTGAAGACGCCCGTGAAGAGCCCGCCGAAGACTCCTATGATGAGAACCAGCACGGGCCACGCCGACAACAAGGCGTCGAACCGGTCGCGCCATGTGATCCGCTCGGCGGCAGCGGGTGCCAGCTCAGGTTTGAGCATGACACGCACGACAATCATCACCGCGTAGAGCAGCGCTGTCAGAAGCCCCGGCAAAAGTCCTGCAATGAAGAGCTGGCTCACAGGGAGCTCGGCGTAGATGCCGTAGATGAGCAGCAGAATGGATGGCGGAATCATGGAGCCGATGGTTCCGGCTGCCGCAACGGTACCGGCAGACAGTCCTTTTTCGTAGTTCGCGCGCAACATTTCCGGAACGGCAATCCGGCCCATGGCGGCGGCACACGCGACGGAGGAGCCGGTCACCGCCGAGAAACCAGCCGCTGCGCCCACAGATGCGACGGCGAGCCCTCCGGGCATCCACGAAAGCCATACGCGCGCGATGCGGAATAATCCGTCCGTAAGCTGCGAATGGTAACAGACGTACCCCATCAGCAGGAACATCGGCACGGAACTCAAATTCCACGACGCCACGAAGTCGTATGGCACCGCGGCAAGGAGACCCCATGCCGATTTGGCCCCGACGATTTTCCAGAGGCCCAGGAGCGAGACGCCTCCTAGCGCAACACCGACCGGGACACGAAGAAGAAGCAGGACGACGAGGGCAGCAAGCACCACGCCGCTGAGGGTCAAATCATCCATGAACGGCTCTCGGAAAGGTCAGGTGCGGATGCGGAAAGGCATGGCAAGCGAGGGGTTCAGTCGGCCAACCGCTCGCTCTCGCCCGGACTTTCCAAGACGGCATTGTCACCAATGATCAATCGCCAGGATTTGTAGAGCAGAACGAGCACGAGAAGACCGCAACCGATGGGCAGATAAAAGCGCGTCGGCCACACCGTGATCTGCGAGTTGCCGAGAGCCATCTCGCCGACCGAGAACTTTTGCACGGCATCCTCCCACGATCGCAGCGTAAAGGCCGTAAAGTAGGCAGCGGACGCGAGCCCAACAATGCTGATCAGGATTTCGGCAGCACGCTTCGGGAGGTGCTGGGACAGGAGCTCGACAACGATGTGCGCATTCAGAATTTCGACGAGCGCGAGCGGGAGGAAGACGATGGCGACGATGTAGTAGGTGGAGACGATTTCTATGGTGTTCGGGAGCGGTGCTGAAAATATGTAACGCAATACGACATCCAGGTTTATGTGCAGCATCATCACGATGAGCGCAGCGCCAGCGACGAACGCAGCCAAATTGCTCACCCCCTCCAAGAGGCGCTTGAGCATACCGTCCCTCCCATTTCTTTTTGTGAGATACGAGTTCTCACGAACCGTTCGCGGATTGCTTCATATCCGCCGTGCGCTCCTTGCACGGCGGATGTTTTTGGTCGCGAAAACCAGCAACATACTCGCTCACGACCGTGACCACGCATTCAGTTGGCGCCAGGGGCTCTTAAGTAATCACGACGGTGCCGGATCAAGTGACGCTGGAGCGGGTATCCATCCAGAATTTCACCCACGCCTCGTCACCCTCGATCTTATTTCCCTTTTTCGCTTCCGCTGCGACATGATCCTTGAACGCCGCTTCGGCCTTGGACCAGGCAGCAATGAGCTTGTTCTGCCGGGCAAGACGCTGTGTCTGCCACTTGTCCGCCTCATCGGTCCACCAGCCCTTGTCCTTCATGTAACGGATGGTGCCGTCGTGCCAGGGCCCATCGGCGCGCGGCAAACCGGAATGTTTCGGGTCCCATTGGTCCCCGGTACCGGTTGCCGCTTTGATGGCGGCCATATTCTCCTCGACACCTTTGCAGATCGCATAAACTTCGTCCGCGCTGGTGCTGGCATAGGTGGTAATCATCGGATAGCGCAGGCCAATGAGTTCCACACCGCCCGCAGGAACCGCCGCTCCCAG
>Ga0180216_1003331_pt1 | contig 12766 bp, 8 predicted proteins | sample eDN3rd37CBELigMG_FD_128879 | JGI IMG/M metagenome (GOLD analysis project Ga0180216, IMG submission 128879) | Enriched Miracle-Growth compost microbial communities from Emeryville, California, USA - eDNA 3rd pass 37_C BE-Lig MG (version 2)... ...
ACGTACCAAAGCATCGGCCCGGTGCGAGTCGCCCACCACACCGTCGCCCTCGATACGAGCAGCACCGCCGGGGCAATCATCCAGATGGCATATCGCTCGAAATGCGGAGCAATGGCCGAGGGGCCACCAATCAGGAAGAACCCAACCAAGCCAATCGCGTATCCGGCGGCCAGCGTTAGCTCGGTGCGTGGCCGCTGCTTGACCAGGTACAACGCCAGCACCACCAGCAAAGCGCCCGCGAGGATCAGGCCTGCCAGGTCGAACAGGTTGCCGCTGAGCGCGTCGCCCTGGCACGAACCGGCCAGGAAGCGAAAACACGACACGCCCCACAGCAGTTGCACGTACAAGGTGGCGAAGGTGGCCAGATCGCCGGGCTGGGCCAATCGCTCCGCGGCGCGCATGAACCAGTGCCGCCCGCCGACGGCAATCACCGCCACAGCGGTCAGCGCCGCGCCCCAGCAAGCCACCTTGGCCGCCGTTACCGGCCGCGGTTGGCAATACGCCAAGAGCTCTCGATGCCAACGAATCACCAACGGCAGCACCAGCAGCGGAGCCAAGAACAGGTTGGTGGGATGCACGAGGATGGCCACCGCCAGGGCCGCAGCCCCCAGGAGCAGATGGTTGCGCATCCGCTGATCGACGGCTGCAGGGTCAGCCGCCGTACCGGCTTCCCACGCTCCTCGGGCAGCCTGCGCCGCCAGGTACACCACGACCGACGTGGCCAACAGCGTTTGAGCCGGGTCCCAACTGAACCGGCTGTAGGCAATGTTGATCGGCAGCACGGCCAGGATCACGGTCGAAACCACAGCCGTCGGCCGATCAAACACGCGACGGCAAAGCCAGAAGTTCACCACCAGCGCCGCAATCCCGCTGATCACCGCCGGCAGCCGCAAACGCCAGAACGAAGGTTCCGCGTCCCAATGCAGCAGCACCTGCGGCCCCAGGAAGAAGATATTGATCGGGTTGCGGGTGGGCGTTTTCCAGGCAGGCTGGCCGCCTTCCAACAGAGCTTGGGCCTGGATGCCGTACCAGGCTTCATCGCCGTTGATGCCCGGCAGATTCTCCAGCTTCCAGAATCGGAACACCAGCGCTACCGCCAGGAGCGCCACAACGTTCAGCGCGAGCCACCAGCGGCGCGCATCAACGCGCAGGCCCATGCCATGCCCGGTGCGTCGGAAGGCTAGCAGATTCTGAAACGATGGCGATGCATTCACGGAAAACTCGCAGCGCAGGTCGCCCCCACCTCGTCCAAAATCAAGTCTAGGTCAGACGGTGCGCTAAGCCCCGGGCCGCGGCGCATACCTAGCTGGCAGGTTCCGGCTGCTAACTTCCCTACAACCGGCAAACTTTGCCTAAGCGATTCAAGCGGCAAGACCGTCACCAGCGGGCTTTACGTGCTACCCGTCAAGCCCCGCCGGGGCGGTACCGATACCTTGTGATGTATTCCACGCTCCCCAAAGCGATGGGCTTGCAGGAAGCAGCCCGCAAAATCGCAGCTCGACTTGCTCGAAGTACGTACTCCCAAGGTCTGGGAGTTTAGGAGCCGACATGGACCGTCGCTTCTGTGCCCTATTGGGCATGCTGCTGTTGGTGATTAACGGCTGCTCGAATTGCACGCTACGCATGCAGGGTTGCATGACGGCCAAGACGTACACCTACACGCCCAAGGACAACACGGCTCCCCGGATGGGGATCGTGGCTCTGCCGCCCCAAACGCCGTACTGCAACGGCTATAAGATCGCCCTGATCGATGTCGATGGGCTGCTCTTCAACCGCAACTACACCGGCCTCGATTCGATGGGTGAAAACCCAGTGGGCCTCTTCCGCGAGAAGCTGGAAGCCGCCACGCGCGATCCGAACATTCGGGCTGTGGTGCTGCGCATCAACAGCCCCGGCGGCGGTGTGACGGCCTCGGACATCATGCGCCGCGACCTGGTGCAGTTTAAGCGCATCACCGGCCTGCCTGTGATCGCCTGCTTGATGGACGTGGGCGCCGGCGGCGGTTACTACCTGGCCACCGCGGCCGATCACATCGTGGCCTTGCCCACTAGCGTGACCGGCGGCATCGGCTGCGTGTTCAACGTCTACTCGCTCACCTCGGCCATGCAAGAGCAGGGCGTGTTCCCCGCGGTGGTTCGCGCCGGCGAACGGATCGACATGGGCTCGCCGGTCAGCCAGACCGACGAACGCGTGGAAGTCGTCGAGCAGTCGGCCGAAATGCTCGAGAAAATGGCCCAGGAGTTCCACAACCGGTTCCGTGAAGTCGTCGAACGTTCGCGGCCCCATCTGCACATGAAGGAAGAAGACTGGGACGGCCGTGTGTTCACCGCCACCCAGGCACGCGAAAAAGGCCTGATCGACGACATCGCCTACCTGGACGACGCCATTGCCATGGCCCAGAACATCAGCGGCACCGGCCCCGGCGCTCGCACCGTGATGTTCCGCCGCTGCAACGATCGGGCGTACAGCCAGTACGAAATCACGCCGAACATCCCGGCCACCACGTCGGGCATGCCGCTGTCGATCCCCGGTTTGGATCGTGCCCGGATGCCCATGTTCCTCTACCTGTGGCAGCCTGAGCCGAGCTTGGAAAAGATCGGCCGGCAATACTAAACGGCCCAACTTACTCGGTCTGACGGCGGCTCGCGGCCCACACAACACGGCCGCGAGCCGCGCGACGTAAGCGGCCGCTTGGCCTGCCATAGTTGCTGGCCGCTTGGCCAACCTAGGGCACACTCCCGCTTGCCGCGTCTCTTATGACTGCACGATTTGCCGACCTACCGCTGCCTGGCGGCGCGTCGCCTGAAGGGGTTGCGCCAGCGACCGTCGTTGCATTCACTGAAGGCCCCACGGTCGCGGCCGATGGCAGCGTGTATTTCTCCGATATCGAAAACAACCGCATCATTCGCCTGGCCGAGGACGGCACCAAGAGCGTCTTCCGCGAGCCCAGCCATCGCTGCAATGGGCAGACGTTCGATCAAGCCGGGCGCCTATACCACTGCGAAGGCGCCGAGTCTGGCGGCGGGCGACGCATCACCCGCACCGATTTGACCACCGGCGAGTACACGGTCATCACCGACCGCTTTGACGGCGTGCGGTACAACTCGCCCAACGATATCTGCGTCGACGGCAAGGGCCGCATCTACTTCACCGATCCCCGCTACGGCGATCGGTCCGACATGGAAATGGAGATCGAAGGCGTTTACCGCATCGATCTCGATGGGCAGGTGCACCGCATCTTAGCGCAGCCAGCTATCCAGCGGCCCAACGGCATCGCCGCCACCGTGGACAGCCGGACGCTGTACGTGGTGGATAGCTGCCCCGTGCCCGGCGGCAACCGCAAGATCTGGCGGTTCGACCTCGACGAGGCCGGCAACCCGACCAATCAACAAGAGCTGTTTGACTTTGCCCCGGGCCGCGGAGCCGACGGCATCCGGCTAGACACCGCCGGCAACATCTACGCGGCCGCCGGCATCTCTCAGCCGCGCGGCCCGCACGAAACGGCCGATGTTCCGCCGGGCGTGTACGTCATCAATCCCCAGGGCAAGTTGCTGGGCCGGATTCCGGTCCCAGAGGACCTAATCACGAACCTGGCGTTTGGCGGGCCCGATGGCCGCACCCTCTACATCACGGCCGGCAAGACGCTGTTCCAGACGCGGGTCGCCAACCCGGGCCAGGTGGTCTATCCCCGCTGGGAAGCGGCCTGAACGGTCTTTTTTCGCCGCAAGCTGTCTCAATTGGTTAGAGGATCTGTCCAGCGTTCGAGCTCCGAGGGCATTCCCTATCGCGTATATGTTAGGCCAGCAGGCCGGTGGTACCGCTTGTAGCGATTTTGCCACACCCGCGAGCCATGCCATCGGCGGAAGCACCCTAAATTATGCGAACCTCACCACCGTTAAACGGCGCGGAGCCAATTCGTCCGCTAGAATGCCGATAGGCCGCGAAGCCCCCCCTCCGCCGGTAATGGACCACCGGCGGCCCCATCCCCACTCGCGGCACCAAGCGTGAGCCCGTCGCTATCAAGGCGGAAACGGCTCGCGGGCCAGTTTCCCGGGGCGACCTTGAAACAAAGAATACCCACCTAGCGCATACCCGTCCGTGGGCCGTGCTCGCGGTCGGGCTGTAGAACGTGGCGCGGGCCCTTGCCCCCTGGGGGAAAATATCCAGGCACCACCGCCAACCGGCGAACGAAGAATGCATTTTGCCGGCAAAACTGTCCCAAAGCCGCTGCCACGATCCTGCTGCCGCATTGAGGGAGGTACGGTGTACACCTACCTGATGATGACCTCGGGTCCGAAGGTTGGCGTCAGCGTGCTGCTGCGCGAAACCTTCGAACCTATCCGAATAGGCCGGCAGGGCGATTGCCAGCTTCAGCTCGAAGATCCGCTCTGTTCGCGGCATCACGCCGAAATCTGGTTTCAGGACGGCCATTGGTACCTGCGTGATCTGAGCCGCAACGGCACGTTCGTCAACGGCCTACGCATCACCGAGCAAGTGCTGAGCGATGGCGACACGGTGCGGATGGGGCAAATCGAGTTCTCCTTCCACGAAAGCGATCAGCCGCCCACCACCGTCGAACGGCTCGAACTGGGCGGCCCGCCGCCGGTCGAATCGCCGCCGGAGGACGAACAAACCTTGCAGGCGTCGCTGTCGGGGCTGTCGGCCGCGGCCCTGGACTACAAGGAACTGAACCGGCTGGCCGCGCGCATCTTGCAAGGCATCGGCCACGAGGTGCCCGACTGGGAACCGTTGGCCCTGGAGTTCATGCGGTCCCGGCTGGGAGCCGCCCGAGCCGCCTGGTTTGAAGTGGACGAGAACTTCCAACTCATCCCGCGGAAACTCGATCCCCCGCGTCAGCCCCGGCCGGAGCTGAGCGCTTCGCTGAAGTACCTGCTGCTGAGCGAAGGGCGGGCGGTGTGGACTTCACACCAGTCGCCGACCGACGCCCGCCGCGCCGCCCAGCGGAGCCACGGTACCAGCGACGCTCTCTGGGCTCCGCTAGCCTTGCATGGCGAAATCGTGGGCGTGCTGTATGCGGCGCTGGAGATCGGCCAGTTTCGACAGAGCCATTTCGATCTGATCCTGGCCCTGGCCGTGATGGCTTCTGAAGCGCTCCGGCTGGAGGTCGAAAGCCTGGCGGCGGCCGCCACGCAGCGAGCGAACATTGCGCTGGCCGCCTGGCCCGACCAGTTGCCAGGCACCAGCCCTGCCATGGAGCGATTGCGCAGCGTCCTAGCCGACGCCACACACAAACCGGTGGTGGCATTGCGCGGAGAGCCAGGCTGCGAACTGCCGGTGGCCGTCAAACTGCTGCATGCCAGCCGGCGGGCCAGCGGAGCGCCGTTGCTGGTGGTTTCGGCCGATGCGCTGAACCCCGCTGCGGCCGATGAAAGCTCGTCGCCCGTCAAACCGAATGCCCCCACGCGCCAGGCCCCGGCTCTTACACCATCGCTCGCACAACAGGCGCAGCAGCAAGTGGCCCGGCCTCGGGGCGCAGGCGTCGAAGCCAATACGCTCCTGTTCTCACGCCGCTTATGGCGGCTGCTACGCCGTGGTCGCGGCAGCGGAGCGGTGGTGTGGCTGACGAACCTTCAGAAGCTTTCGCCAGCAGCTCAGAAGCGATTGCTGCAAGTCTTGCATCTGGCGGAGCGATCGCCGGCCAGCGTGCCGATCGAGCAAACGCCGCTGGCGCCGCCGGAAGCCGCCTCGGCCATCACGACGCCGCCGCGTTTCTGGCTGGCTGTCAGTGTCGACTCGGCCGACCAACTGCCGCTGTTGCCGGAGCTGGCCGCGGCACTCGCGCCGCATTGGATCGAGGTGCCGTCGCTGCGGGAGCGTACCGCGGATCTGGAGCCGTGGCTGGAATGTTGCCTGACGGCGTTACGCGAAGAACTAGGCCAGCCACAATTGTTCGTGACGCCGGCGGCGCGTGCCACGCTGCTGGCGCAAAGTTGGCCCGGCAACGTGGCTCAGTTGCAGGCAGTGCTGAAGGCGGCCGCCTTGCGCAGCGAGGGCGATGCCGTGGACGTGCCCCACCTTGATCCATCCAGCTCGCCTACCGAAGGGCTTTACGACACGCTGCAGTGGTCTACCTGGGAACACCGTTTGATCGATGCGGCCTTACATCAATCTGGCGGCAACATTGCAGAGGCCGCCAGGCTACTGGGCATCGGCCGGGCAACGCTGTATCGTAAGCTGGAAGCCAAGGACAGCCCGGCCCTCGACGACGACCAGTAACTCTGCTCAAACGGCGCGCCGGTTGCTATGGTCTTTGGCGCGTGTACTGGGCCGCTTTGTTCCTCCGCGCAACCGCTATCGATCGATGAATCCCCCGATCCTTCGCACGGGCTGGCCGATGATCCTGGAAGGGACCGTGATGATCCTGGCTGGGCTGATGTTGGCCCTGGTGCCGCTGCATTTTCTCAAAGCGCTGGCGACCGTCGCCGGGATCTTTCTGCTGATCGCCGGGGCGATCGGCATGTTTCGGGAGCTGCGCGACCCACGCCGCGCTCCGTACTCCTTCGGCATTGCAGGCCCAGCGTTGACCCTGCTGCTGGGCGTGTTGCTCATCGCCTGGCCGCTGCTGGTCCCGAGCCTGCTGGTGACCATCCTGGGCGTGTTTCTGCTATTGATCGGGCTGAGCCTGCTGCTGTTTGGCTTTGCCATGGGCCGCGGTCCGCGTGGGACTTCGCTCAAGCTAACCGGCGTCACCGGCATCGCGCTGGGAATCCTGGTGATGGTGTTCACCGAAGCCGCGATCTGGCTGTTCGCGCTGTTCTTCGCTGCCATGCTGGTGGTCAACGGCCTGATGGCCATCTCGCTGGGCTGGCGATTGAACCAGCGGCGGTTCGACTGACCGGCTAACTCAGCACCGCAGCACCAGCGACCACAGGCTATCGCTCACAAAGAGCCCTTCGCGCGTGAGGCGGAGCCGGCCTTGCTCGCAAGCGAACAGTCCCTGGTCGATCAACTGTTGGAGCAGTTCCGGCCCGAACAGCGATTCGACCGAGTAGCCAAAGCGGCGGGCAAAGGCGTCCATCGCCACGCCTTCGATACGGCGCAGGCCCAGGACCAAGGCTTCGCGCGCACGATCTTCCGGCGGCAGAATCTCCGACTCGGCCACCGGCGATTGCCCCGCCAGCACGCGTTTCATCCAGGTGGTGGTGCTGCGGTGGTTCACCTGGCGGCACCCATCCACATAGCGGGCGGCACCTGGCCCGGCCGCGTAATAGGGCGCAGCCTCCCAATACACCTGGTTGTGGCGGCAGCGGTGGCGAGGCCGGGCAAAGTTTGAAACCTCGTAATGTTCAAACCCGGCGGCCGTCAGCAGGTCGATGCCCTCGGCATACATGGCCCGCTCCAGTTCTTCGTCGGCCGGGTTCAGTTCGCCCCGGCTGAGCCGCCCCCAGAACGTCGTGCCGCGTTCAAAGGTCAGGCCATAGGTAGATACATGGTCGGGCTGTAACACCACGGCCGCGTGCACGTCTGCCCGCCATTGATCGAGCGTTTCGTGCGGCGCGGCAAAGATCAGATCGAGCGATACGCTCGCGCCGGCGGCCCGGGCCAGTTCCACACTGCGTGCGATGTCGGCGGCCGTGTGCGACCGTTCCAGGCGGCGCAGCTTTTCGGGGTTGAACGATTGCGCACCCAGGCTGATGCGATTCACGCCGGCGGCCGCGAGGCACGAAGCCCTGGCCTGATCGAAGCACTCGGGATTAGCCTCCACCGAGAACTCGCCGCCGGCCGCCAAGGGATGCCAGGCGGTAATGATCGCCAGCAGCCGCTCCAAGTCGGCCGGTTCCAGCAAGGTGGGCGTGCCGCCGCCGATGAACAGCGTATCGACCTGCCTGGGCTGGCCGAGCGTGGCCAATTCGCACTCCAACGCCTGCAAGAATCGCGGCACCAAGTCATCGCGCCCGGCCACCACGGTAAAATTGCAATAGCCGCAGCGATGGCGGCAGAACGGCACGTGGATGTACGCCGCCCGGGGCGGTTCGCCGGGCGGGGGCGCCACGTCGCCGCGTGGCAAAGGCTGCGGTGGTTGCACAGGCAGTTGGGGCATCAATTGGGCAGGGCAGGGGGAGCGTGGCGGCAAGGCACGGCAGTGTCCGCCAAAGGCGTGAACACAGGACCGCTCTACCGGCATTGTTGAGCGCCGCGGCGGCGCGTCAACGGCGCCAGAAACCGCCCACACCTTGCCCTCCGGCAGCGCAAGTCCTACAATCCGGGGCCGATACGTGTGCTGCCCGGGCGGGGAGGTGGCAACAATTTCGGACTCCGCGCTGGGGGGAAGTTCAGCATGGCCAGGAAGGTAATCCTCGACGTCGATCCAGGCATTGACGACGCCGTTGCGCTCTGCTCGGCCTTGTTTGATCCACGTTTGCAAGTGGTGGCGGTAACCGCCGTAGGCGGTAATGTATCGCCCGAACAAGCCACGCGCAACGTGCATGCCCTGGTGGAGCAGCTCGATCCGCCGCGTTGGCCGCGTATCGGGGCTGCCCTCGAGCCCGAACATGGCCTGCCCACCGACAATCGGCACATCTATGGTGCCGACGGCCTGGGCAATGCCAATTTCCCCTACGTCGAGCCGCACCATCAGCACCCGGCCGACAAAGTCATTGCCGACGAAATCCGCAGCTCCCCCGACGAGATCACGCTCGTGGCCCTGGGGCCGCTGACCAATATCGCGGCCGCGTTCCGCCGCGATCCGATGCTGCCCGCCCAACTGGGCCGGCTGGTCATCATGGGCGGAGCCGTCCGCGTGCCCGGCGACGTCACTCCGGCGGCGCAGTTCAACATCTACAGCGATCCGGAGGCGGCCCGCGAAGTCTTCCGCTCGGCCACCACCAAGACGCTGATCCCATTGGACGTGACCGCCCAGATCGTGATGGCCTTCGACCTGCTCAACTCGCTGCCGGAAGATCACACCCGGGCAGGGCAGGTGTTGCACAAGATTTTGCCGTTCGCCTTCCGCAGCTACCGCGAGCGGCTGGGCGTCGAAGGCATCTACCTGCACGACGCCGTAGCCCTGACGGCCGTCACCAATCCTGAGTTGTTTGAAATGCAGGAGATGGCGGCCGACGTTGAAACCTCGGGCGAGCTTACCCGCGGTGCGACCGTGTTCGACCGCCGCGCCCAGCGCGAGTGGCGGATGAACATGGAAGTGGCCATGCAGGTCGACGCCGCGGCCGTGATGGATAACATCATCCGCACGCTGCGCTACGCGGGCGAAGTGGATTAATGCCGCTTGACGCAAGCCGCGGCGGCAGGCTGGCTCAGCTCTCTAGTGGTGCTTCTACGCACGTCAAAACACCAGGAGGCTTGCAATCGGGCGAAGCGGACTGCAAGCCCCCGGCGAATGAGTGCGCTATGATGACGATCAGGGAGTCGGCTTGAGCTTACCCTGTTCGATCAGTTCGCCAAAGGTCGGGCCTTCGGTCGACTTAGCCTCGGCAGCCTTCTGGAGCGCCGCAGCGATCTGGGCGTTGTCCTTATTGTTCTTTGTGCCGAGGTTCTTGCCGATGGCGGCACCGTACTCGTTACGGTTCTTACGGTCCTTGCCCTCGTGGCAAATGTTGCAGTTGCTCTTGCCGGACAGCGCCTGATAGATGGGCGTGCCTTCCTTCAGGTAAGTCTGGTCCCAAGCCGCCTTGTAATTGGGGCGAGCTTCGGCCGATTGCTGGCTGGTAATCATCAGCCAAGCGGCCAACATCGCCAGCGGGAGCGTGAACAGCGCAAGCCTTCTCATACCTGGTCCTCCGAACAAGGAACGTGGGTTCACATCCTGCACTGCCAACTGGCCGAGCCAAAGAACTGGTCGAGGCCAGAACATCCATCGACGTGGATGCGTGTAATCGACCGCCCGCCAACGGCCAAGTCAAACGATTTCAGCCAACTTGACCGGATTGTCGCGGCGGGCGTCGCGCATCGTTTGCCGCGCTACCTATTACGGCAAAATCGGCATGAAAGCCGCGGCCGGTGCGTAGCGCAGCCATCCCTAGTTGCAGCCAGGCCGGTGCTGGTTACGCTTCGTCGTCGGCTTCTTCGTCTTCTTCGTCGTCCACGCCCAGGACGAACCGGATGCGGCACAAGAGCCGCCCCAGCAGCCGCCCGTAGATGAAGGTGGCGGCGGAAATCCACAGCGAGCTGGCGATTAAAAAGGGATAACCGCCGATCGTTTCCCGGATGGCACCCAGCCCTAGCTGCGGCAGCACCAGCAATGCCGCCGCGGCAAACGTCAGCAGCCACGCGACCGGCATCCGGACCAGGCTGGTCCAGACAGGCGTCGAGTAGGGCATCATCACGCTGCCCTCGGTCACGCTCGAGAGCAGCAGCACCGGGAACAACAGCAGCGTGGTCCAGATGGCCACGGCGGTACCGCCGACGCCCAGCGACTCCACGGCTAGCCCTAGCCCCCAACCGGCCGCTCCACTGATGGCCAAGGGGAAGCCCACCTGGAACATGGTAAACACCCATTCGCGCCAATCGGCATCGGGCCAGGTGTTCACGCGGCGCGAACCGTTGGCCGTATCGACGAGGATGCCCAAGAAACACGAGGCGCCGTAGGAAAAGGTCCACAGGCCAATCCACAGCAGCACCATCGCCAAGAAGCCGCCGCCGATCGCGCCAAACATGCCGCCATCGGAAAACAGCGCGATGAGCGCAAGCGCCAGCCACGTAGAGCAGAACACGCCGATCGAAAACAGGAACCAGCGCAGGATCGCTTCGCCGTCTTGCCAGGGCATCGTCCAGACGCCGGTGATCAGGTCCAACTTCTCGTGGCCGTATGGCGGTTCCTCAGGCGGCTCGTCGTCGACGATTTTCTTCTTCGCCGGGGCTTCACCGCGCATGCGTTCGCCCGGCCGGCCGTCGCGCGGCGTAGGCGGGCCCCAATCGCCCCAGCCATCGAGCGACGCGTCGGCATCGGCCCGGCGGTCGTCATCATCCTTGGGCTTAGACTTGCGCTTGGGCGCTGCCTCGGGAGCAGGCCGTTCGCCGGCAGGCCGCTGCGGACGCTTGGGCTGGTCGGCCGGCTCGTCCTCAATCAGCCACGGCGGCAGCGTGGCGGCAGGCCGGCTGGGCAGTTCTTCATCGCGAATGGCGTAGCCGTCGAAATCGTCGGCCGGCGGCTGGTTGGCCGAGGTTGGCTGCGGCACCACCAACTCTGCCTGGCACGCTTTGCAGCGCACCGCCTGGCCAGCCCGACTGACCGCGCACGAAAGCACCACACCACACTTTTTGCAGCGAAACTTGAGCGTTTCTGAAGGGCTGCCCGACATGACCAATGTCCGCGGATGAGAGATCGCCGGGCAAGCGGAAGGGGCCGAGGTTGTGCAACCGTCCTGCCCAATGGCCAGACATGCCGGCAAATAGGGGCCAACGGCTGATTCTAAACCATGGCGGGATGGTTGTCAGTCTTCTGCCGCCGTGCCGCCGCTCTGTGAGCCGTGCGCGGCGGGTACCAAGTGGACTCGCGTGCCACGGCTCTGCGAACCGTGCTCAAAAAAGAACCCGTTTAAATACGGTCTCAACTCAGGTACGTCGGCCGGTCAATCACCAAACCTGGACGGATCTTCTCGGCCGTCTGCTCGGCATCTAGCGCAAACCGTGGGCCAATCTCCACCGGCACATCGTCGGCCACCTGGGCACCGGCCGCCCGCAGCCAACTACGGTGTAGAGCCATCATCGCCGCTTGGACCGTTTCCGGCGTGTCGGAGGCTTCGCCGGAGGCGTTCTTCACCGGGCGGAACGCTTCGGCCGGGTCGATCTCCATCACAATTGCCTGCTCCGCCCAGGGCAGCAGATCGAAGATGAACCGTTCAAACTTGATCGCGTTGGCCTCGGCTGGCTCGACCAACTGGCCAGTCGCATCCAGGTACGGCACCTTTTTATGGGCCCGGTGGAACGGCAATGCCGCGTCGCTGGCCGCCATCCGCCGCAAGAAGGCCGCGTCAATCGCGTGAATGGCCGTGTTGCCTGCCCAAAACACAGGCTGGCCGCTGGCATCGGTGCGGAGCACGATTTCATCGGGCAGCGTGTTGAGTTCGCTGTACTCGATGATTTGCACGCGACCGTCGATCGACACCACGTTGCCCACCTTCTCCCGCGGGGCCGACTTGGCCGCCACCAACGTGGACAGCTCCGAGCCGCTGAGCAGGTGATAACCGATGAACGCCGGATCGCAGACCTGCGTGAGCGGGTTATCGACCTGCATGTAGAACAGCGTTTGCAGCTCGCGCTGGTTGATGTCGTCCAGCACGCCGCCGCGTACCATCGCAGCCAGCATGCCGCCGTGGCCGTCGGGGCTCAGGGCCAGGCGATCCTTGGCTTCCAACAGCAGCTTGCCGGTGGCCGCATCGACCGCCGGCATCGTGCCCTGGCAAAAGATCTTCACGTCGCCAGCCGGCAGCCCAAAGTAGTTTTCGCGCTGAAGGAACTCGACCGTGGGCTCATGTGTCGCTGGGCTGGTCATCAGGTATAGCGGGATCGCCGCTCCGTACCGCTGGCGACAGGCGGCGACTTTCTCCAGCAGAATCTGAAAGAGCGTGCTGCCAGAGACGGGCCCGATGGGGAACATGCCCTTGGGGGCATCGAACCCCAGCCGCGTGCCTTGCCCTCCGGCCACGAGCACCGCGCCGACGCAACCGGCGGCCAGTTGTTCTTCGCCGACCTGGCGTGCCGCGGTCGCTTCAAACTGGGGATGGCGCTGCCCCAGCCGGATCGCCGGAGGCGGCTGGGCCTTGGAGGCCAGCGTGGCCCAATCGGC
>Ga0180216_1003332_pt1 | contig 12765 bp, 19 predicted proteins | sample eDN3rd37CBELigMG_FD_128879 | JGI IMG/M metagenome (GOLD analysis project Ga0180216, IMG submission 128879) | Enriched Miracle-Growth compost microbial communities from Emeryville, California, USA - eDNA 3rd pass 37_C BE-Lig MG (version 2)... ...
AGTAGGTCCAGCCAGCACCCGCCGCTGCCGGCCTGCGACCGGCGACCGGAAGCCGGCCGACCATGCTGGGCGCCGCAGCTGCAGGACGGCGGTGCTGCGGCCGCGCGCCGCTGCCGCAGCTGGTACGCCTAGTAAGGCGGGCTGGACGCCGGCGTTGCGCTGCACGGGGCTAACACGACGGAATGGACGTCCTGGGCGGTGCGGACAAGCGCAGCGGCGGCCCGCGGTCCGGGCGCTGTCCACCGGCGGCGCCGCCAAGCCGGAGCGCGTGTGGCCGCCGGCGGCGTACGTGGCGGCCATGTTTGCGGGCGGCCTGTTCACGGGCGTCACGTTCACGTGGCTCAACGTGGAGAGCCTGAACTACGGCGTCGAGCGCACGTACGCGCGGATCGACCGCGCAGTGGACCAGACGCTGGTCAACACCGAGAAGGAGTACGGCCGCGCGGTGGCGCTGGCGCTGCAGGGCGAGCGACTCAACCCGCTCGACTGGGTCACCGTCGGCACGCACCTGCAAAAGTCGCTCGAGATCGACTACGCCGCGAACGCGTACTACCTCGCGTACCTCGCGTCGGCGGGCCGCGTGCAGGCCGGGCGCGACTGGATGCACGAGGCGCTGCTGAACGCGCCGCCCGAGGAGTAGGCGGCCCGGGGAGAGAGGAGTAGGTGTACATACGGCTGTACAGCTTGTACGATACAGACACGTCAACGCCGGAGGCCCGACGCTGCGAGGCATTCGCGCAGGCGCAGGCGCAGGTGCAGGCGCAGGCACAGGTGCGTGCATTGTCTGGCGGCTCTGTGACATCTAGAGCTTGTAGCAATACTATTGTAAAGCCTGTCGCGCCTGTCCCTTCTTGCGCCGCCGGTGACGCGGACGCACGTCGAACGCCAACCACATGTCGCCAACAGAACGCATGATGCCGGCACGCGCGTCCTGTCCCCCGCGCATTCCCCTACCCCATCCGCCGTCGGAGTCGCGGCGCGCCGGCCGGGAATCCCCCCGCGTCGTGCACCTGCGGAACGCCGTGTCGCGCCGTCCCCGCCGCGCCGCGTGCGCCCACTGGGCCACCCAGCCGCCGCCGCGCGGCCTCCGAGACGCGGGCGGTCGGCGGCCGCCGCGCACCAGCGAACCGAGGGCCCCGGCCTCCCTCTTTCACGTGATTCCTACGATCACGTGACGAGCGTGACCCACAGTAGTACAGTAATAGCACGCGCTTGGCCGCGCGACGCCCACTGCACGACTACTGCCGCCCACTCAGCCGCCCCGACAGCCCCGACAGCCCGACAGCCCAACAGCCCGACAGCCCGACAGCCCGCGGCACCTGCAGCAAGGTAGGCGAGCCACCAGCCGCCGCCGCCGCCGCCGCCGCCGCCGTTTGGCCGTTGCAGCGTGACTGACGCCCGACGCGGAAGATTCGGAATCGACCCGCCGTGTAGATCGGACGCCGGGGACGCCACCGAGCGGCCGGCTTGCCCACACGCCAAACCATGGCGGCGACCCCCGCAGACGTCGCGGCGGCCCGCGCCCGCGCTGAGCAGCTCCAGGCCCCGGTCTCCAAGGCCATCCTCGCCCAGGTCGCCGACCCACGCGCCGACATTGCCAACGAGCGGCGCAAGGTACCGCCGGATCGCCCAGCTGGCGCGGCCGCGTGCGCCGGCCGGGGCTGACGGCCAGGGGCCCTGAGGACGCTGCCGCGGGGCGGACCAGGCCACCTTCAACTCGGACGAGCTCGCGGCCGTCCTCTACGGCGGCCCTGCCGCCGTGAAGCGCCGGACGGAGCTCATCTCGGCGCTGGCCAGCGACCCCGAGTTCAGCAAGGAGGACCGGTGCGGGCTGAGGCGCCCGCCGCCGTGGCTGGACGCGCCGAGGGCTGACGCATGGCCGCGCTACCGCCGGGCGGCTGGCCGTACGACTGGGCGCCAGGTACCACATGAACCAGTCCGAGCTGTACGAGCTCGGCCTCAAGCTGTCGACCAAGCTGCGCGACAAGATCCTGGAGCTGGGCGCGACCAAGATGAACGACGTCCAGCTACTGCGGAACGCCATCAGCATCCCGACCGGCTTCGACCTGCACTACGGCATGTTCCTGCCGACCATCAACGGCCAGGGCACCGACGAGCAGAAGGACGAGTGGCTGCCCAAGGTGACGCCGCAGCCTGCCATGCCCCGAGAGGCGGCGCCGGGGCCTGCGCACTGACGCAGATTGTGTGGTGAGACGCGCGGGGGCACGGCGCCTGCAGGCGCTCGCGCACGAGATCCTGGGCACCTACGCCCAGACCGAGCTCGGTACGCGCGAAGCCGTTGTTGTTCGTTGAAGTCGCGCAGCGGCAGGCGCTTACCCCCTATCCTAGGGAGCTGCTGCGTGCGGGCTCCACCGGCGGGGCCAGGCCACGGCACGTTCCTGCGCGGCCTGGAGACCACGGCGACGTACGACCGCGCGTCGCAAGAGTTTGTCATCCACAGCCCGACCATCACCTCGCTCAAGTGGTGGCCCGGGTACGCACTGCGCGAGCCATCGGCGGCACCACGGAACGGCTGGTCTGACCGGGGCCCGCGCGTGGCACGCACGCTGGATCCGGCGGCGGCGGCGGTGGCGCAGCGGCCTCGGCAAGACCGCCAACTTTGTGGTGCTGATGGCGCGCCTGTTCGTGGACGGCAAGGACCACGGCCCGCACCCGTTCCTGGTGCAGATCCGCAACGTGACGGACCACCAGCCGCTGCCGGGCATCGAGGTCGGCGACATTGGCCCCAAGTTTGGCTTCATGGCCGTCGACAACGGCTTCCTCCGCTTCGGTGCGTCCCTGGGACCAGTCGGAGCGCTACTACGAAACACCCCTGCCCGAATGCTGACGCGGCCGGCTTTCGCCGTTCTTTTTGGGCGTGGCCCCCGCCAGACCATGTGCGCATCCCGCGCGAGGCCATGCTGAGCAAAAACGCCGAGGTCACGCCCGACGGCCGCTACGTGCGCAAGCCCGGCACGTCGGAGAAGGCGTCCTACGGCACGATGATCCTCGTGCGCGCCTACATCGTCGCCAACGCGGCGGCCGCCCTGGCCAAGGGCCTGACCATCGCCGTGCGCTACTCGGCCGGTACGGCCCCTGGCGACCGGCGGCGACTGGAACGGGCGGACCGCGCGGGCTAATGCACACACACACACACACACACGCTACGCGCTGGCCCATCGCGGTGCGTGCGCCCAGTGCGCCGCCAGACCACCCGCCAGGAAGGCGCAATTGAGACGCAGGTGCTCGACTACAGCAACCAGCAGAACAACCTCTTCCCGCTCATCGCGACGGCGTTCGCGCTGCACTTCACGGGCCAGTACATGATGAACCTGTACACCACCTTCCAGAAGAACCAGCAGAGCGGCGACCTGTCGGCCCTGCCCGAGGTGCACGCCACGAGCTCGGGCCTCAAGGCGCTCGTGACCGCGCTCGCGTCGGAGGGCATCGAGGTCTGCCGCCTGGCCTGCGGCGGCCACGGCTACCACCACTACAGGTAGGGGGGCCGGCATGCTGCTCGGCAACGCCGACGAGGGTACTGACTCGACGCACGCCGTTGATGCAACCGGCGGGCGAGCGCGCAGCGGCCTGCCGCTCCTGTACCAGGACTACGTCGCCGCGTGCACCTACGAGGTGCGCAGCTGGGAGTGCTTGACCGCCAGCTTTCTCACGCCGACCGTCGGCTAACACACCGCGCGACCCCCTCTTTTGCGGCGCCGCCGTTGCGCAGGGCGAGAACACCGTCATGAGCCTGCAGACGGCGCGCTACCTGGTCAAGGCGACCGAGCTGAGCCGCAACGGCCAGGCGCTCGCCGGCAACATTGCCTACCTGAACGGCGCGTTCGACTCGCTCGCGCACGACGGTGCGCGGCCGCACGCATGCGACGGCTGCGGCCGGCGCGCGCAGCTAACGCACCTTCTGCGCGAGCCGTACGAGTGCGGCGCGATGCGGATGGTGGCAGCGTGCAACGTCAAGTCGGCGGACGACTGGCTGGTGCCGGAGAACCAGCTGGCCGCGTTCCGCCACCGCGCGGCGCGCATCATCTACGCGGCGTCGGACGCCTACTACAGCCAGCTCAAGGCCGGCGTGGAGGGTACGCCGCGCAGCGGGCGAGCGAGAGCGTGCGCGCGCCATCCGTCGACTCACCACCGCGCGGCCCATGCCTGTCCGTATATCTCGCGCAGCCGAGGCGGCGTGGAACAACAACGCCATCGAGCTGGTGCGCGCCTCCAAGGCGCACTGCTACTACATCCTCCTCTTCAACTTTGTTGAGGCGGTCAAGGGCCTGCCGGCTGGCCCGGTCCGCGACGTGCTCAAGAACCTGTGCGACCTGTTCGCCCTGAGCCACATCGAGCGCTTCCTCGGCGACTTTGTCGAGGACGGGTGCGGCGCCGCGCGAGGCCCGTGGCGAGTGTGGCCTGCGTCGCGATCGCTGACCATGCTGTGCGTGGCGTCCGCCAAGCTTGCCCCGCTCCTCGCAGGTACCTGAGCCGCCGCCAGGTGACGGAGGCGCGCCAGCAGGCGCGGGCCCTCCTGGGCGTGGTTCGGCCGAACGCGGTCGCGCTGGTGGACGCCTGGAGCTTCCACGACTACGAGCTGGACTCGGCGCTCGGCCGCTACGACGGCGACGTCTACAACGCGCTGTACGAGAAGGCCAAGCGCACCAACCCGATCAACCGCAAGCACACGGGCCGCGGCTACGAGCAGTACCTCAAGCCCAAGTTCACGGCCAACTTGTAAAGATGGTTAATGTGTGTACCTTTTGCACCACCAACATTTGGCACGGAAAAAAGAAATACATCGCATGATGGCGCTCTGTACAGGTGTCGGGGGTGAGGTGGACCGGACGCTATGCCGCCAGCCACATCGCGACGGCGCCGTTCCGCCAGTCTGCGGTGGGGTCGTCGAAGGAGTCGTCCACGTCCACCAGCTGCGCGACGCGCCCGCTGGCGAGCACCGCCCGCACGGCCTGCCGTGTGTTGGCGTCGTCCGCGAGCCGCAGCGTCGCGGCCTCGACCGCGCCGCTCGGCCCTAGCCGGCGCGCCGTGACGGCCGCCTCCGCTTGCGAGAAGACGTGCTGGTTGGCCACCTGGGTGCCATCCCGCCTTCTCCCTCGGCACGACGCAAGACGCGCGCATGAGCCTTGCCGTGTCCGTCGCGGCGGCGCCGGCTCGCCGCGCTCGGGTGCCCCCTGCGCACCGTCAGCAGCAGCGCGCCCCCGGTGCGGCCGCGCACGGAGTTGGCCAGCTGCGTCGCGAGGTGCTGGCCCTGCACGGTCGGCGTGAGGCTGGCCTCGCCAAAGTACACGCCGACGATCTGCCAGCCGCCGGCCTCGGCGGTCCGGCAGTACGCCTCCACCTACAGCGGCCACGAGGTTGGAGCGGCCCCGGCTGCGGCTGCGGCGCGTCAGCCGCTGAGCGTGCTGCTGGCCCACCCCCCCGAGCCGCGCCATCATGCCGTACCAGCCGCAGCGCCGCGTCCAGGCCGAGCGTCGTCGTAATCTTGCTATGGCGGAGCGGGATGGCGTCCTCCACCACGACCGTGTCGGCTGGACGCGGTTGGACACACGGCCAATGGAGCGCGCCCGTGTGGTGTGAGTCCCGGCCGCTCCGCCTGGCCCTAGAGGAGGGGTTCTGCGTCGAGGCGCCCGCCCCGCGGTACCGGCGGTGGCCGCGGTCCGGCCGAGGAGGACGCCGTCGACGCTGGCGGCCGGGTGCTTGGCGGCGTGGGCCATGATCTTGGCGTAAGCCAGCGGCCGCAGCTCGACGGCCATGGTGGCGGTGGCCGCGGCGCCGGCGGCGTCGGCAGTTCGCGGTGCGTGCGGTCCGAGCGGGGTTGAGGCTCAGAGAGAGGGAGCGAGCGAGGGCGTTCCCGTGTCCGCGGTGCTGTCGCGTCGGCGTCGGCGTCCGTAGGCGGCCGGGTCGACGGGTCGGCGCGCCACCGAGTCCCAAGGCGCGCACGTCTGGCCGTCTGGCCGTCTGCCGGTGCTGCTGCCTGCGTGCGCGGGTGGGACGCGGAAGTAGTAGTGAGTGAACACAGTGAAAGTGACACCGGCGGCGCAGCGACGCGACGAGAGGCGACGAGCGCCCGGCCCGCCGGCGTGCTACGAGGGGGGACTCCCAGCGAGCGACCGCGGGGAGGCGACTCTAGGAGTGGCTCCAGAGCGGCGGTTCGTCCACCGGCCGCGGCGTCGGCCGCCGCTGCGACAACGATGGCGACCTACGCGGTCACGGGCGCCACGGGCTTCCTCGGCAAGTGGCTGGTGCGCCAGCTGGTCGGTACGTCGAGCCCGGAGTTCCTCCTCCGTGCGGCTCCTCGTCGCACGCTAAGGCCCCGACCGTGCGGCCTGCCGTACGCTGCCCCCGCTCACAGAGGAGGACAAGGCCAAGGTCGTCGCCATCGCCCGCAGCGCCGACCCCGAGATGGCCGCCTGGCCGGGCGTCCACTTTGCGACGGCGTCGGTCGAGGACGCGGACAGCCTGCTGGACGCGCTGCGGCCGCACGCGCCCATTGCGGGCATCTTCCACTTGGCCGGCCTGGTGGAGCACTCGCGGCGGCGACCCGAGGTCATGTACCGCGTCCACGTCGCCGGTACCCTAAACGTCCTGCGCACGGCGCTGGACCTGGTACGCGCGCGGAGCCAGCCGCCTGAAATGCACCGCGACCGTCCCCTGACTGTGACAGCGCCGGCGGCGAGGAGCGGGGTCACGCGCACGGCCCAGGGCATTCGTCGCGTGGTGTACGCGTCGACGTCGGGCACGGTGGCCTGCTCGAACTCCATGGCACCCATCGGCGACGACGCGCCGTACGCAACGACGCTGGTGCGGACGTGGCCGTACTACCACTCCAAGATTGTGGCGGAGCAGGAGGCGGCGGACTTTGTGCGCCGGTACCCGCAGCTGGAGCTGGTGGTCATGCGGCCGACGCTCGTGCTCGGCCCCGGCGACGACCGGCGGTCGTCCGTGACGCTGATCGACGAGTTCCTCAAGGGCCGCATACCGCTCGTGCCGTCCGGCGGCCTCTCGTACGTGGACGTCCGCGACGCCGCCGCAGCCTTCCGCGCCGCCATGGCGCACCAGGTGCGCAGGCGGTGGAGCCCGCTGGCGGGCGATGCGGGAGTGCTGGCGTTTTCACACGCGCCGGACGCCGTCTGGCCCGGGGCGGTCGTGCTGTCGCTGCAGGGCGCCGCCGGCCGGTCGTATCTGATCAGCGCCACGAACGTGACGCATGCCGACCTCTACAAGCAGCTGGAGCGGATCAGCGGCGTCCGCGCGCCGCGGCTGCGCCTGCCCGGCGTGCTCGTCGTGTGGCTGCTGCGGATCCTCTACTTTATCCTGCGCCTGCTGGGCATCTGGCTGAAGGAGAAGGACCCTGTGTGGGCCGAGATGGGCAATGTGTATTGGAGCATCGACGCCAGCCGCGCCAAGCGCGAGCTGGGCTTCCAGCCGCGGCCGCCGGAGGAAACGCTGCGGGCGACCATCGACTGGCTGCGGTCGCGGTCCCCGCGCTAGAATCTAGATGCATGCGTATCTTCTCCCCCATGTGTACACTACGAATGCACCCACCCATCGGCGTGTATCTGCTGTAGGCGGCTGGTGGGTGGCGGAGAGCCGCAGAGTGCCGAAGGCATGTGCGCGCATGTGCGGTCATTGGCCCTAGTGGGTGACGTCATCGCAACAAATTTGGCGCGAAGACAACCGCCGCCTGCTGCGTCCTGGCGGCGGCGCGTGCTGTCCGCGTCGGCACCGCGCCGGTTGGAGCGGCGGGCGCGCAACGGCAGGCAGAGTGCCGCGCGGACACGCGGCAGCTGCGTTGAGGCCACAGCCTGCGGCGAAAGGCGCTGCTTCCCGCCAGCAAGGTCGCACCGCGGTTGCGCCTGCCGACGCTCGCCGGGATGCGTGCGGGGAGTCGTGGCACAGCCGGGCGCACCGCCTAGCACGGACGGCGCGGCCCCGGGGTGGGGGAGGCGAACGACGCGGGGCCTGCTGGGCTGCCGCCGGGTGGTCGAGGCCGACGGTGACGCTTTCCAGGTGCCGCGAACGGCGGCCGGAGCCACGCCATGGCGGCGCCGCTGGCCCAGCCGCCCGGTACGACACGGCGCTGGCTGGCGGACCGCCGCCGCCGCCACGTAGCTACCGCTCACCGCAATGGCCCCAGTTCGCGCATGTCGACGCTGCTGGCTCCAGGCCCCACCCAAGCGCCGCAGCAACGGCGCCGCAGCCACCGGGCGCGCGGCCGGGGCACCGGCCGAGCGGCGGCGGACCGGCCGAACGTTGGGCTGGACGATGACGGCGACGACGGCGAGGCCGACTTTCAAGCGGTGATGGCCGCGCAGGAATGGGAAGCCGCGGTAGGGCGCCGGCACCACGTGGTCGCGTCCGCGTCGGCGCAGCGCGGCCGCTCACAGTGCACCTGCCCTCCCACTCCGGTTCCTCGCGTGGTTGCGCCAGCTGGTGGAAGTGGAAGGCAGCGCGCGGTCGCCGTCCAAGCGCAGCGGCAGCGGGGCCGTCCGGTCGCTCAACCACCTGCTCAACTTTACCTTTGCAGAGCGCCCACGGCCGACGCCGGCGCCCGTGCCGCGCCGGCGCGTCGCGTACCAGCCGTACAGCAAGGAGCGCTACGTCAACGCCAAGTACGCTGGGCCTTCGGCACCGCTCCACAGCGCGGGGGGTGAGGGGCTCAACGGCGGCTTTTGAAACCAGTGGCCATGTTGGGCGTGCAGCTACCGCTTTCTGGTCCATCCCACCTTCGACTTTTCGGCGAACGCGGCCGACCCGGACTCGGCGCTGTCGTGGGACGTGGTGGAGCAGGCGGTACGACGCCAGTCCAGCGCCAGGGGTGCCCCTGGCCGCGTCGCAGCGGTGTTGCTCACCGTTTCGCGAGCGTGCCGCGAGGACGGACGCGTTCGTGCGATGCAGCTGGCAACGTCGCACACGGAGCCGGCGTGCCCGATCTGCCTGAGCCAGCCGCAGGCGGCCAAGATGACCCGCTGCGGCCACTTGTTCTGCTGGACGTGCATGCTGCGCTACATCGCGCTCGGCGACCGCAAGTGGCGCCGGTGCCCCATCTGCTACGAGTCGGTGTACCCGGAGGACTTGCGGTCCGTGAGCATCCGGCAGGTGCCGCACTACGAAGAGGGCAGCCACATCCGCCTCTGCCTGGTCGAGCGTCACTGGGTGCGCTGCCTGGCATCGCGCGCACAGGCGGCTGGCGGCGGCGGCACGGCGGGCCACTGACCACGGAGCCCAGCAACGACACCTGCATGTCCGTACTTGCGCGCAGGTCGACGGCGTGGCCACCTACCTGCCCGCCGCCGCCCGCGCCGCCACAGTGGCCACGGGCGCCGGCGACGCCGTCACGGCTCCGCCCGTGGATGCGAGCCTCTTCCGGCGCTACCAGCATGCCACCATGGACGACCTGCGGGCCTTGCTGGGCCGGGAGGCCACGGAGCTGTGCGGCCAGTACCGCGAAGCGGTGAGCACCGGCGAGGTCGACTGCCTACCGTACGTCCGGGACGCCATGCGCCAGCTGCTCGTACGTACACGGCACGCCCCGACTTTGTATAGCCGGTGCCAAGTCTGACGACGTCGCGCCGCACACCGTGGTAGCGGTTTTCGAGGGACAGGCCCGCGCCCAAGTCTGGAGGCTGGAGCGTACGCCGGCCGTTGCCGCGATGGCACCGTTCTTGGCGGACACGCCGTCGCCGACGGGCTCGCCGGCCGGCCTGAGCCCCCTCGCCAGCGCGTCCAAGCCGGCCAGCGGCAGCAGCGCGGCGCTGCCGGCGCTGCCGGAAGCGGCGCTGGCCCGTTCCAGCAGCGGCGAGTGGCAGCCGTGGCAGGACCCCGACAGCACCGGCAGCGGCGCAGCCGCGGTCAGCGCGGCCACCAGCTGGCGGGCCCCGTCGCCGATGGCGATGCCGCACGCGGTCGAGCCCGCATTCACCTCGTCGTCCGAGTCGGAGAGCGATGCCTCTGAGACCGAGGGCGGCGCGGCCGGCAGCCCCACGCGAGGCGCGAACCGGCGAGAGCGCCGGCGCCTACAGCGGGAACGCCGGTCATTGAGCGAAAGCAGCACGAGGGGCGACGCCGATTCGCACGCAGCCGCGGTCACAACTGACGGCGCCGCGGCGCAGCTGCATGCGCCGCCACCGTCCCACCAGGGGTGCGGCGCGTCAGAACAGGCAGCCTGCTGGCGGAGCGGCCGCCTGAAACCTGGTCCTGCGTTGGTTGAGGTGTTGTTGGGGTCATTAGGCCGCAACGGGCAAACGGGAGCACGGCCCCGGCGGCGTCACCAGGCGCGGTGCTCTTTCAAGGTAGACCGCCGTCGCGGCGTCGCAGGCTTTGCCTGTGGTACACGGGTGCTGATGTGTGCGCGCGTCGGTCGCCCTAGCTGTGCCCTTCTGCGGCGCCAGCCGAGGACGCCCAGCAAGTGTACCTGCATCCGCTGTGCTTGCGCATTTTGCAGAGCGCGCACAGCAGCGACGGCACGCCGCTGGGCCCCAGGCTGGAGGGCCGCATCCTCCAGGTGGACGAGATCACGCAAACGGACGAGATGCGCCGGCGGTACAAGGCGTTTGCGCACTTGCCGCTCAACTGCGAGTTTTCCCTGGTCGAGCTGGACCTCTCGAGCGTGGTCTCGCCCGATGTCCTCGGCCACTTTGCCAGTATGCGGCCGACCGCCCGTTGAGGCGCGACCGCGGTGTCCCTTCCCGGCACTGACCGCGGTTCAAGTGGATGCTTGCCATGTGCGCACGCCGATTAGACGAGCTGGAGAGTCGGGCGCGCCGCCGCCGCACCAAGGCGCGCGAGGAAGCGGAAGCGCGCGAGCGCACGCAGCAGCGACCGCTGCTGGCCGAGCTCGCGCCCGACGACCTGCTGCTCGCGCCGGTGCCCCGCAGCAGCGAATCCCCACCTGGTCGCGCGCCGCTGCCGCTCGACCAAGAGTGGGGCCCGCCCCTGCGGAGCGCCTCGGCCGGTGTCGGCAGCCGCCAGCCGACGCCGGCGCCCGCGGCGTCGTACGCGCGTGCCGCCCGGCCGGCGCCCAGCGCGGCGACCGCCGCCCCGCAGGAGGCGTGGCCCGTGCTGGAGGCGGCCAGCAGCGCGCGGTCCATGGTGCAGCCGGGCGGCCCGCCGCCGCCGCGGTCCGATTCGGCGCCCGCGCCCGCGGCCGCGGATTCGTCGTCGTGGTCCCGCATCGCGCGAGGACCGGAGGGCGCATCGTCCACGGGCGAGCCGGCGTCGGCGGAGGGCGCTGGCAAGAAGAAGGCCAGCAAAACGGTGCTCCTGTCGACGAGCTCCTTCCGCCGGTACTGAACCGACTGATGTAAATAGCGCTTGTTGACCTTTTTGTTTTCATCCCTCGCACATACAGCGTGTACAGGAACCGCCAGGCATAACAATGTTTTATAACTGTAACAGCACGCGCGTTCAGCGTTACTAGCGAGGTTCACAGGGCCGCTCCACTCGGATCTCACTGCTTGGAGGCCGTGGCCTCCTGCGCCCGCTGCTTGTAGGCCTGATCACGTGGGGCGCCAAGGGACACGCGACCGATCCACAACGGCGGAGACATCAGCGGCGCGCAGGCGCAGCCCGCGGGTTTGGGAGGACGACGCACCTGCCGCTCCTCCTCAGACAGCGCCTTCCACTTGGCGGCGATCGCCGCGGCGACGGGGCCGAGCTTGGAGCCCGCGTTGGCGCCCGCGACCGTCACGCCAAGCTCGTCCTTGATGCTCGCAAAGACGTCCTTGTAGAACAGCGAGTACGCCGAGACGGTGCGCGGCTTGGGCTCGCGCGCCTGCTGGCGCTTCTGCTCCCGCTCGCTGCGGAGCGCGTTGCGGGCGTCCTCGCGCTTCTGCACGGCCTCCTTGTACGCCGCCAGCTCCTGCTCGTATTGGCGGACCTCCTCCTCCGTAGTCGGGATGTATTTCTGCGGCCGGCGGCCGCGGCGACCGGAGGCAGGCGCCGCGCCACTGCGCCGTCAGCACGTGGCGGCAGCGGTCCGTCCCCGGTGGTGCCAAACCACGCCCGACCTTCTTCTCGTCGTCGGACATGCCCTTCCAGCGGGCGGCCAGCTGGCGCGCGGCGTCGCCCAGGGCGATCCGAGGGTTCGATGCGGCGAGCTCCGCATACGCGTCGCGGAAAAAGGCCGCGTAGCCGGTCACGGGCCGCTTGGGCAGCGCGGGCAGCGGCGGCCGCGTGGCCTTGGCGCCCGCGTCGTTGCTGAGCGCGCGCACTGTCCGTCGGTGCGCAGGAGGGGCGTGCGGCCACTATCATGAGCGGGCTGGATACCCCCTGTTCGTACAACGGGCAAGGCGTCACGCACCGCCAACGGTGCGGACGGCGCCGAGGTCGCCGCGGAGGCTGGCGACAAGTCGCTGTGCGAACGCCATGGTCTGTGCGACCCTAGGGGCGCGCGGCGTGCCGATTCGCGTGTCAGCGTCACCAGCGACGACTGGCACTCCTCTGGCCGTGTGTTGCCCGTACGGCAGGAGTGGCGCTGACGAGCGTGGAGGCGGCGAATGGACAGTCTGTGTGAGGTCCACACAGCGGCGGCTTCTTCCTTGTCGTTCTCGTCGGTGCTCGGTGCTTGTGGTCCTCGTCGGTGACGGCGACGGCGGCGGCGGCAGCGTTTTTTCGTCCGTTTTGAAGTTTTCGCGCGCTTTTTTTCGCGCCAAAATGACGTCATCGGCTTCGAGTGCGCAACGGCGGCGCAACGCAGAACGCGGAGCGGACGGCGGACGGTGGACGGCGGACGAAGGACGGCGG
>Ga0180216_1003333_pt1 | contig 12765 bp, 12 predicted proteins | sample eDN3rd37CBELigMG_FD_128879 | JGI IMG/M metagenome (GOLD analysis project Ga0180216, IMG submission 128879) | Enriched Miracle-Growth compost microbial communities from Emeryville, California, USA - eDNA 3rd pass 37_C BE-Lig MG (version 2)... ...
AAGTGTGCCGGCCAACTCGCTGGCACCCCTATGGGGTTCCGGCTCCAATCCAACAGCCGAATTTCATCAGCCGACTGACCACGCGCATGCAGGAAGGGCACCGCACTGTCCATAGTGTATTCCGATTTGATCGAGGAAGATTCGTAGGCGGCACTGCCTAATCTTATGAGATAGGGTACGCAAATGCGAGCGGCAAAGTTCTACTGGCATCAGTTGAATCAAACCGCCCGCACAAACGACGTCGTTTTCCGCTGCACTGGATCGCGATCTTCGACCTTCGCCAGGAAACCCTCCTTGAATAGTGCCTTGGTAATAAGGCTGGCCCGCTTCTTCTGCACCTCGTCAACATTATCCAGCCCAAGCGCATAAGCCACGGCGTGCCCAACCCAATCCTTGGCCTGCGGTGCCTGCTTGTACATGCCGCCGTTTACAGCACCGCGAATGGCTTCTCTCTGGTCGTCTGTGAGCCCTTCAGCCACTTCCTCGCTTGATGGCCAATGCCATTCCGTCACGACGGGCGCGTGGTCCTGCGGCTGCGTCAGCCCACGACCATTGCCCAACGCCACGCTTTCGATATGGCGCCAGTCCAGACGGTGCGACAGTGGCGTCAGGTTAGACTTGCCATAAGTGATCGAGAAATAGCCGAACCGATCCATACCGGGAATGCCCGCCTCATTGGCCTGACCTTCGGACATACGGTTAAGCACACGCACCGAACGCGCCGCACCGATCAGAGCCACAGCACCGCGCGCGTCTTCGACGGTGGCCTCTCGGTCGCTGACCTTGCGCAGGTGGTGCACGATGTCGATAGAGCAGTTCGTATAGTCCGCGATCTGCGCCCAGAGCTTCGCGACCTTGTCGATTGCGCCGTTGTCGTTTTCGTTGACCTGATGCGTCGACACGAACGGATCAACGATCATCACGTCGATGCCATTGACAAGGATGGTTTCGGCCACGGCTTCGACGATTGGCTCCTGAATTTTGACGCCTTTTTTATCGTCAATCGCCACGACAAGTTCCTGCTCGCGACCGCTATCGAGAAACAGGTGCCCGTCTATGTCTTCAGGCTTGAGATTGAAGTGGATACACGCCGCCATGATGCGTCGCTCAAGCTCGTCGCGCGGATCTTCGACGTTAAACAGCCAGACCTTAAGTCGACGCGGCGGCTTAACGCCGTTCAACGCCTTGCCCGACGCCATAGCGAGCGCTTCCACGATGCTGTTTGCGGTCTTGCCAAGCCCGCCCGGAGCGACTGTCACGGAGACGTACTTGCGGATGAAATGGCGCCCAAAGGCGAACTCACGGCGTGGCAGCGTCGACGGGTCTTTCCACTCGAATGGCGTAGCTGCGAGGATGGGTTGGTCGGTGGGCTCATCTTCTACGGGCGGCGCGTCTGGCTCGTCGTTATGCGCTTCGGGTTCGCGCTGCTCATCAACCTTCGCCCTCGCATTGTCGAGCATGCGCGTGATGTCTACGAGCTTGGTATTGTCATTGACGGCCTCCGGTGCCTGGCGCGGATGCATCTTGCCAGCCTTCAGGCCATTGTCGATCGTCTTGCAGCAACGCGGGAAGTCCCTGCCCCAGCCGCGCGCCACGTCTTGTAGCAATGCCCGCGCTTCGGATTCCGCCAGTGCACCGGCTCCGACGAACGTTCCCATCCGGAATGCAGCGTCGTTCAAGCGGTTGTTGCGGTTGCCCATCGGTTCCATGGCGAGGTCGTCCAGCTCGGACTGTACCGCGCGCTCGACGTATCGATCGTTGATCGTTCCGGATACCGACGGCGCCACCGTGTAACTGTCGTATGACCGTGGCAGGACAAGCTCGAGAAGCCAGTCCGGGGCGTCAACCGGTTCCATATCGACCAGCCAGTGGTAAGGCTGACCAACAGCGGGCACACTGCCGGCAGCAATGACGTACCCACCGTCGCCACGAACATCGATGCCAGCGCCCAATGCACCCCGATTGCGGACGCCCGCCTTGTGTTTGAAGAAGTAATGCCGGCCGCCGCTCGTCGTTTCAGCAGTAAGCGTGCGTGGCAAGGTGCCATGCTCGGCTTCCAATGCTGCAAGCGTATCCGGCCCGCCGTGCTTCGGGTCGATATCCAGAACCCACGCCCCGATAGGCGCACCGGTCGGCACGCCGATCATTGCACCGGGATTGCGACGCCAAAGTTCACGAACAATGCGCTCATTTAGCGTTGCCCCGCGGAACCCGTTTGAGGTCAGCGGAGTTTTGGTGGCGAGGATTTCGATAAGGCCGTCCTCGTCGACGAATTCCTCGTCGGCGGCACGGCATGGAAATACAGGCCAGTTGCGCGCTGTGTAGGACAGGGCGACGTCGAGCATGGGGTCGGTATCCGGTAATACAGATTGCTGCATGATTACCTCGGGAGGGAAAGAGATGTGTAAAGACTACGATATGCTTCAGAACGGTGATGGCACGTGGTCCATTGTTGCGAAGTCCACGCGGCGGCCGATAACATTCAAAGGCCGACTACAAATTGCGTTAACGGAAGACGTTGCCCAGCAAGCTTTTGCGATACTCGATCGCGTCGAACATGAGCGCGAACAACAGTTGCGAGACGGCCGGCTGATGTAGGGATGACCGCCTAAGCGGCCATCTCTTTCGACGTATTGTCGTTGGCGGCAGTTGGCGCATGCACAGCCGCGAGCTCGGACTCTAGGTATGCTTCGATGAACGCTTGCGCTGCGGGCGCAACGATCGCATTACCGTAACCGCGCAATCGTCCCACTCTGGCGGCAGCCCCATGAGCCAGCGGGAATGTGCCGGGTTCAACTGGCCGCCACTTTCCATCCCGGCAGTACAGCCAGTCAGCATCTCGCCAGTGGCCGTTAGTCGGGCGGGCTGATCCGATAATGCTGCTGCGTGGTTCAGCGTGATGTTCGGAGTTGTGAAGTCCGGTGACGGGTGGCGCAATGCATCCGTCGTTGTTGTTGTGGGCCAACCCGCCAGCATCGCGAAGTCGTTCAGATCGTTCGATCTCTCCGGGTTCATGGCTCTCGCCGCCTGACCGCCTCCCGATCCGTCCGATGAAAGCGCTGTCGGCCAACCCGTCAGCCAAGCCACTCGCCCCAACAACGCATTCAGCGGCACGTTCTGGCATTCCGCACCGTCCTTGTGATCCCGCGTTGTCGGCGTTGGCCACCCAATAGAGCCGCTGTCTGATATGCGGCGCGCCGAAGCCCGCAGCGCAGGTATCGACCGCCCCGCTGGCGTAGTCCGATCCTTCCAGGTCAGCTTGTACAAGGTCGAGCCAGCCAAGTCCGTCCTTGCTCGCAACCTGCTCGCCAAAGACGACTGGAGGGCGGCAGTTCTCGATAAGCCAGTGGAAGTGCGGCCATAGGTGCCGCTCGTCAGTAAACCCTGCTCCTTTGCCTGCCGCGCTGAAAGGCTGGCATGGGCAGGAACCGGTCCATACAGGGCGGTCGTCTGGCCATCCTGCGCGGCAGAGCGTAAGACCAGACGCCAATCCCGGCGAAGAAATGGCATTGTGTGTATCCGATAACGTCGGAAGGTCGAATATCGATAATTGAACGTTCATCAACATCTCCCGGTGCGATGTGGCCAGCCTTGATCAACTCGCGCAACCAAGCCGCCGCTTTCGGGTCAAACTCGTTGTAATATGCTGTCATGGCTGCCTCAGAATGGAGCTTCGCTTAGAGCCGCACGCATCCCACGCCCGCAGCCTTCCCATGCGGCGCGCACCAACATACGCGCTTCCAGTTCGTCCATTTCCTTAAGGTCGGTCTTTTGGATGGACTGCAAATACTCCCCAACCGCCTCGACGCCGGTATCAAGCGCCCGCAGTTCGTACGGGTCCAACCGCCGCCGATGCCGGATATGCTCGGCAATATCGGCGCATTCCTTGCAGAGCCAGCGGATAGGTTCGCGGTCTGCTTGCACGCCGAGACCGACGGCGTGGCGGGAGCAGACGTGGCAGATGTCTTACTGTGGAGATGGCTTATGCTGCATAGCTACCCCCCCTCGACACTCGATGAAGGCCGGTGCAATTTCACTTGATGCGGTGGTGGGTTGTTTTGATTCTTTGCGCAAGTGCGCTTGTGTTTTCGCTGGCCTATGGCTGCAGCGAGTTGACAGTATTTAACCCGCTTCAAGACATTCGAGTTTGCCGACGCAACTGGGTGATTTGGCAGATCATTTATGATTACCAAGGCTTGATCGCAGGCTTGTTGGCTATTTTGGCTGCGTGGATTGGTGCTGTTGAACTCAGAAGACAGACTCTTGATCAACGAAAATCGCAAAAGTTGGCTGCACTTCGTCTTTACCGTGCCACTGTAGGGATGGCTCATAACGATTTGCTGCGTTCCGGTTCTACACCCCAAGAACAAGTACAGAACGTTCACAGCGCTGCGGTTGGACTTAACTGCACCGACAACAACTTGGTTCTTCTCGGACTTATTATTTGGCGTTACATTTTCGAAGCAACAAAGAATACTGCTACACCGCAATACATACATAAGGCCGGCGTAATGGCGTCCGTTATGCAAGAATTGATTGATCAGACAATTGACTGCATTGAGGCTGACCCCAATTTTACGCTCTCCGAGAAAGCATTTGACGGCCAACCAATTGTGAACGCACTCAAGAATTACCAGTTGGACTGGAAAGAGATTGGGGAGTTCCATAGTTTCTTCAGATGGCCACACGAACTTCAAGCCAGTCTCAAGAAATGAGGCTGATCTGTCCGCAAGTACGCAGCCGAAAGGCCCGCTCGGTAGCGGTTCATTCATCTTCATCTCCTCGTGTTTCGTGGTGGTAACCCGCCAGTTGGTGGCTGGCGGGGTGTTGATCGTAGCCTGAATATCTGCCAATCAGTTCTTCAAAGGGTGGTGGCAGATGAAAATTCTCGCGTGGGCGGCTGGAGTGCTGTGTGCGGTTTGGTTGACCGCATTCACATGGATTAAGTGGTCAGATCTTGGCTGCTCACAAGATTGGACGATTTGTGCCCATGAGACTGGCATCTGGTTTCGTAAGTTGGTTTTGCTCGAATGGGCTTCAAAGTGGCAGACGCTTTTGGCTGGTCTGGGCGCGGTTGTTGGTGGTGCATTCGTTTTATGGGCGGCGAAGACTGAAATATCCGAGAGCCGGAAGGATGCCATCGTACGAACGAACCAACAACTTTCTCAAGAAATGTTTGTTGCCTTTCAGACATTACTTAAAGCATTGCGCTCATGGCAAACAAATCCAGATGTCCGCTCTGTCTACCTAGATCAGTCAATGACTGCTATTGCCTCTATTACTAAATGCTGCCCTCAACTTGCGACTGAACTGTCGGTGCTACTAACACGCGTTCGCTTAACCCATTCAACGTCATCGATCGATGCAGCTAAGTTGCAAGCTTACGCGGCACTCGTAGTGACAATTGCGAACATCCTTCAAAGAGCGACACGCCAAACAACTCCACTTCAAGCGTCCGATGTTGGTATGAACAAGGCAACAGTGGTTGATATTTCAGACAAATCAGACATTCCGCTCCATGAGTTTGAATCCATATTGGTGTACTGCACTCCTGACTAATCGCGCCCCATCTCGGCGGGGCTCACTTCGCCACTCTCTCATCCCAGACCTTGAAGCCCGGCACCTGACGCATCCCGGCGCGCACGGTTTCCTCGGCCATCGACTGCACGAGTTCCTTGAAGCGCTCTGGCGCCCGACCATATGCCCAATCGAGTGCCTTGCCTTCATCTTCAAGCTTGCAGTGCCAGATCGTGCGCAGCCCTGTGCCGGTCGTTGCTGACCGATCTTCGCGCTTGGCCCATCGATCGGCTTTCTTGGCCTCGGCAAGCAGCTCTTCGGCTTTCTCACGCTCTTCAAGGTTGCCTGCGCTGGCTCGCATGGCTTCCTGCGCTTCTCGGGCGATGCGGTCAGCCTCTTCACGAGCGGCACGTGCGGCAGCTTCCTTTTCGGCAACAAGCTTATTGCGCCACGGCGTCAGCAAGGTCTGCAACGTCTCCTTGCCAAGGACGACCTTGCCCTTGACCGACTTCGTATTGCCGATCAGCTTGTTGTAGCGGTCTTGGATTTCTGACTTTGCGTCGTCATGCGGCTTCGCTTCATCCTTGCGAGCTTCGTCGGCGCGCTTTCCGGCCTCATGCAGCTTATCGTGCAATTCGGTGATCGCGTCGGCCAATTGCTGACTGTCGATCGCTTCGCCGTCTGCGAAATTCTTTGCCTCATCGAACAGGTCTTCGATTTCCTGCTTTACAGTCTCGTAAGCAGTAAGCGGCGGTCTATTGTGACCAATAGGCGCCGCACTATACGGGTCGTAATTGTCCGTCATTGTTGCTCCTCGTGTTCAGGCGCGTCGGCCCATTGCGCGGGCTGTTGCGCATGCGGTTAGGTCGGGGTGGTTGGTTTAGGCGGCTCGGGCGGTACTCAATTGATTGCTGTTAGCGGTGTCCCAAGTGGATGTTGCTGCCCGCTCGTTGCGCCAGGCGTCCAAGTCGGCAGTGTCATAGACCACAATTCGGCCGAGCTTGAAGTAACGTGGCCCTCCGCCAAAATGGCGGAGCTTATCCATCGTTGACTTTGAAAGGCCGAGGTAAGCGGCGGCTTGCTTCACGCGTATATTGGTGCTCATGGTATCTCCTCGTGTTTGGTGTGGTGAATGCCAGGTTGGTGGTCCGACACTTAGATGGAAAATGACTCCGATCAGTCTGTCAAGAAGTGTACTTCATTAGCGCTGAAACGTATTGAAAACCCCTCGTTTAAATGTGGTGTTAATGCTTGCCACCGATTTTGCTGGCGATGTTTCCTGCGATGATATTAGCGGCACGACGAACCGGATCGATATCGAGGTGCGCATATCGTTGAGTCGTCGACGCCTGCGAGTGTCCCAATAGTTTGCCGATTACTGGAAGGCCAAGCCCTCCGCCCGCACCGACCGAAGCAAAGGTGTGTCTCAGATCGTGGATTCGTAAACCCTTCAGACCTGCTCTCTGCGAAATCGCCGCCCATGGCTTTTTAAGGTCATGACGCGGCTTTTCATCTGGTGTGCCAGCGCTCTCGCTGGCCACGACATATTCGCCAATTCGAGGTACCGACTTCAAGACATCGATTGCGGCTTCCGAAAGCACGACTGTTTTTCGTCCAGTCTTCGAGTCAGGCAGGAAAAGTAAACCGCGCTCGAAATCGACTTCCGACCAACGCAGGTGCAAGACTTCGCGCAATCGGCAGCCTGTTAGCAGCAGCAGCCGTATAGCTCCCGTAATGTGGGGGCTGTAGACGACATGACGCTGATGGGCCCTTTTTCGATGCCGGCTGTTCTCCTCGTCGCCTTCTACATCGTGTGGGATACCGATCGTCTCAGCCTCGACCAGCGCAGCACCCAGTTGCGACAGCTCTTCGCCCGTCAAAAACCGTTCTCGCTGCTCCTCATTGAATCTTTCAAATTGAGTTGGGTTCGTGCCTTCTTTAATCAAGCCAAGGTCACTCGCCCAATTGAACAATTTAGATAGTACGGCTAGCATCTTGTTCGCTGCGTACGGTCCGCCCGTGCCGTCAGCCTGTTTCTCTGAAACCTTGTTATGTAGCTTGACCAGATCGGCGCGCGTCACCTTTTCGGCAGCCTTCTTACCGATGGCGGGTTTTATGTGCTTCTCAATAATTCCTTCATAACCCTCGACGCTATTAGCCTTTCGCTTCTTCTTGACGTGATCGCGCATGAAGCGGTCGGCGATCTCAGCAATACTCAGTGCGCCGCGCTCGCCAGCCCGATCAGCGGCAGGGTCGCTCCCAAGTGAAACCGATGCCAACACTTTTTCCGCGGCTGTCCGCGCTTGCTCCGGTGACAATTCCATCCCGCCGATGCGAAATCGTTTTTTTGCAATCGATCTGCCCCCCGCGCCTGGACGATATTCTACGATCCAAGACTTCACCCCTGACGGCATAACCCGCATGCCGAACCCTCGAAGATCCTCGTCATAATAGGTCGTGATTTTTTCCTTCGGCTGCATTGATGCGAGAGCCTTGCGGGAAATCTTAATCGTTGGCACTTCTGACCTCATCATTTCTTGCAAAATCGCCACCATGTCGCCACCATGAGGGCAAAACGATGGAAATTAGTTGAAACAAGAAACAACGTGTTTCGGCAAAAATCAAGCTATTTCAACTATATACGAAGCTTGGTGAAATCTTTTGAAACTAGCCTGATATAATTCGTAATGATGGGGTCGCGTGTTCGAGTCACGCAAGCGGCACCAGTAAAATCAAGCACTCACCTGTTTTTCATTTTCGCCTTATTAAGCTAGCCGTCACCTTGGGCAAGCGCGGTGCCTCGATCATTTTATTTGCGCAGACAAATGCTTCGAAAAAGGTAGACCGAAACGACCGGCTTCAGCATGCTCAAGATGTAATCGCGATCGGACAGCAAAATTGCGCCAACCAAAACCTTCAACTGTTCTCGGGGTCTTTGGAACAACGTCCCACAAAAACACAGCGCAGTGCCAATTTTCAAAACTCAAGTTTGACTAAGCCCTTCGTTGGAGCAAAACTGATGTTGCTAATTCATCAGCAGTAGGCTCACCCCTTTCGTTGGTGTAAATGATGCGGGGGTATCCAATCGGACAAGAAGACACCCCGCGGCATTTCACTCGATTTCCGGGTTGGGCGGGGGACAGGCCATGCTCCAGACCGACGTGTCAGAAGACCTAGGCTCTTACAGGATTCACGCCAAGGCGGACCTTGCGCGCAGCGCAGTGCTGGACTGGCCCTATCTCTGCGGCATGAACCTGCTCAAATATGCCGTCGATGAAGCTATCTCTGAACAACTCGCCCTGATGGGCACGGCATCGAACGCAGACCGGGCATGGATGATCGAGTATCGGCCAAACCTGCTTCGGTTCTGCAACACCCATGAATGGTGCCGGGGACAGACCAGGGCCTATATCTCCGAGCTTCAGGAAACGCCCACCACGCTCATCGCCTGGCTGCACAAATATCTGGTTCTGGGCCATGCTGTAGCGGTCCACGACGTGACAGACCTGCCCCGGACGGCGCGGGCGATTCAGGTAGAGTTTCTCCGTCAGGGCAATAAAAGCGTCCTCAGCGTACCCGTCTTCTATGACAACAAACTGCGCGGCATCATCGGCTTTGATACGACCGTCGCGAACAAGATATGGTCGGCCAGTGAAGTCAACGCCCTGTTCCAGTGCGCCAATCTCATCGGACAGGCAAAATACTCGACCGGTCACGCGCTGGAAAAGACAATCGCGCCCGAAAATGCGGTGCCCCTCGTCTATCTGAGCAATCGCGGCGTGGTGCGCGGGGTTCAGCCTGAAATCATCGTCGGGGTGCGTTCGGCTGGCAATTACAGCGAAATCTGGCTCGAAGACGGATCTATGCTGCTCGATTCGCGCTCGCTGGGCATGTGGTCCAGCCTGCTGCCGTCGAAAATCTTTCTCCGGGTACACAGAACCGCTTTCGTCAATTCGCTGCACGTCGTCGATGTCGACCGCAGAAAAATTGACAAATGGCAGATCAGGATGCGGTCTGTTGACCGGGCATGGCCCGTGTCACGCTCCTACCGAAAACAACTGCGCGAGCGTATGGGCATATAATCGCTTAACATGTCGGAACCATTGCGCTTTTGGTGGCATGTCATTCGTCAAACCGGCACGTCGTTTCGTCCTTGGATTCTTGTTATTCCCAAAGTTTACTGGATGGTGATTGCACCAGAACATCCTCCCCAACGGTTCTTTGAGGATTCCCGCATGCCATCTCGGATGCTAGCGCATTTCACAATACTCTCGCTGGCCACCGCCAGTATTCTGCTTGCCCACAACGTTCAGACAAAAGCTGAAGATCTTGCCTTGAAGGATGCCGTATCCATGGCAGGCATGCAGCTTTTTCTCAACTCCGGTGCACCGGGACTGATCATCGCCGTCGTGCAGGGCGATAAAAGCATCATCCAGGCCTATGGGGAGACAGCCCCCGGCAGCAATGTCGAGCCGGACGCGCATTCGGTTTTCCGTATTGCCTCCGTTTCCAAGGTTTTTGCCGGTGATGTGCTGGCGGCGCTCGCCGCCAAAGGCAAACTCAAACTGACCGATCCGCTCGCAAAATATGCGCCGGAAGGTGCCAAGGTCGAAGTTAACGGACGCCCTGTCACCCTGCTCGATCTGGCCACGCATTCCGCAGGTCTGCCGCGCGAATTGCCCAACCCCGATACGAAAATCACGGATAATCCGTTTGCGGCCTTCGACCGTGATTATTACTGGAAGTGGATCGGCAGCAACAAGCCTGCTTATGTTCCCGGCACCACGACGATTTATTCGAATCTCGGCTACGGCCTTCTGGGTGATGCACTCGCCAAGGCCGGCGGCGCAGATTATTCCACTGTTCTCGCCAATGAGGTGCTGAAACCGGCAGGGCTCACCGACACGACCAACGTATTGAGCGACGAGCAGAAAAAGCGGCTGATGACCGGGCTCGACCCTCTCGACAAGCCGGATGCCAATAGCCCCGTTCCCGACATCATGTATGCCAGCGCCGGTATCTACACGACTGCGGACGATATGGTGCGCTGGATGCGCTGGCATCTCGACGGTGCGGACCAGTTGCGGGAAGATGCCCTGATCGATCATACGCTTTGGCTGCCTTATGACGGCTTGAAGCATGTAGTCGGGACCGAAGTAACGGCAGGGGACGGCATGGGGCTTGGCTGGGTTGCTACCTTGCCCCGTGATGAAACCCCGTTCCTGCTCGGTAAAAGCGGTGGTCTCGGCGGTTTCATGAGTTATGCGGTTCTGTCGCCCAATCGCAAGCTCGGTATCTTCGTCGTCGCCAGCCGCGTCAATTTCGGTATGTTCGAGAATATCCATTCGCAGGTACGCGAACTGGCCGCTGAACTGGCCCGATAACCATGCAGAATTTCGCGCCACTTCGGCGATTGGGCAGGCGGCGGAAAGCAGCCTTTTCCGGTCACCTGATATACAGCACCCTGCTCGGTGCCGCAGCCTTGCTTGGGGCCGGATCGCCGGACGCTTTTGCGCAAGAAAAGCGAGACATTTTCAAAACCGAAATATTCCTGACGCCCTACAGCAAGCTGGGCGACACGGATGCGGCCGGCGATTATCCGAAACTGAACGGTCAACTGCTGTTCATGACCGGCTATACCGGCTATTTCGGAATCAAGGATAGCAACGGTCAGATTCCGCGTTCGCACTGGAACAGCGTGCAGCCGACGGCGGAAGCCGCCCTTGTCTGGCAATTGTCGCAGCAATTTTCCATCCTTTCGAAATTCACATTCGACTCTTCCGTAGAAGCAACGGACGACAACGCCTTTTCCGATCTTGGCTTCAATCTGAAAAACCTGTTCGTCTCTTACACCCGTGACAATTTTGCGCTCTATGGCGGCAAGATGGATATGGGCTTCGGGGACGGCTGGCACGCCATCGATGGGCTTTACACCGGCTTCACCGATGATTTTCAGTATAAGGGCTCCATCGGGCTTGGCGGTCGCTATACCTTCAATACCGAAAATATGGGCGCGCATTCCTTCGCCGGCCTGGTGTTCAAACGCGACGATACGGTTCTCGACCGCCGCCTCAGCCTCGACGACGGTTTCATCTCGCCCACCGAAGGCCAACCGCCTGCATTCAGCAACGACCTGAACTCGTTCATCCTGACTTATGATTTCCGCAACGTGCCGGGCTTGAAGAACATATCCGGCGGCGTGGATGTCGGAAGGCTGGAGGCGGAGCCCGGTTATGGCGAAGGCGCCAACACGATTTCCGCCCGGCTGCGCTATGACACGGCTCTGACCGACAAGTGGAACCTGAGCTGGTTCAACGAAGCCACTTTTTCAAGCGCCTTTCGCGGCACGCCGGTCTCCAATGGCAATGGCGTGACATCCTTGTCGCTCTCCCACGACCGCTGGCAGTTCAACGCCACAACCGCGATACGCAAATTGTCCGGCGGGGACGAAAGAGTGGCGCAATACGGGCTTCAATCCGATTGGGATTGGGGCGTAGCAGGCACAGTTACCTATGTCACGCCTATCGGCATCATTCTGCAAACAGGGCTCGTCCACCAACGCGACCAGACCCTGAACATCAATCAGGGTGTTTTCCGCATCGCTTATCAAACGGGGTTTTAAGGCAGCCATGAAAGCCAGCATGAGAACCAGTACGTCGTCCATCGTCCTAGCCTGTCTGTTCGTGCTCGGTTGCTCGACAGGGGCCCTGTCGCAGTCGGTTTCGATTCAGCGCCAACCCAATCCGGCTGCCGATGTCGTGCAAATTCCGAAAGGAAGCACCGAAAACGCGCTCAAGGCCCTGCCGCAGATCGTGGCCGACATCATGAAGCGCAGCCATGTTCCCGGCATGGCGGTCGCCGTGGTCAGCGGCGGCAAGACCGTGTTTGCAAAAGGCTACGGCAAAAGGGAAATCGGCAAGGACGCCGCCGTCAATGCCGATACCGTGTTCCAGATCGCTTCGATTTCGAAATCCATATCCGCGACGGTTGCTTCCATTGAGGTGACGAAGGGCGTGGTTGCGTGGGACGATCCGGTATCAAAACATCTTTCCGGTTTCAAACTGAACAACGACTACGTGTCCGAACACGGAACCATCGGGGATTTCTTTGCACATCGCAGCGGTTTGCCGGGCACGGCGGGCGACGATCTCGAAGACCTTGGCTTCAAACGCAACGACGTCATCGCCCGCTTGCAGCATTTGCCGCTCGATCCGTTCCGCACCTCCTATCATTATGCGAATTTCAGCA
>Ga0180216_1003334_pt1 | contig 12765 bp, 13 predicted proteins | sample eDN3rd37CBELigMG_FD_128879 | JGI IMG/M metagenome (GOLD analysis project Ga0180216, IMG submission 128879) | Enriched Miracle-Growth compost microbial communities from Emeryville, California, USA - eDNA 3rd pass 37_C BE-Lig MG (version 2)... ...
AAGTGAAATTATTCAACTGAGCGGAGATAGCTTTCGACTCAAACACCGTGAAACCATATTTGGAAACAACTAGGTGCTCAAAGTTATTTAACGGAAAATGCTCAAAAGTACTTGACGGTTACACCGTTGAGGCAAAATTAACGCACATAGGGACTGAGCACGTCACAGAGGGGTTAGTCAAAGCGATCATGGTCAAGTTTCAGAAAGCCTTCAAACAAGCCATAACGAAGGAACAACGAAAGCAATTATTACACCTTCTTATTGATGAAATTACAATTGATGCAAATAAAAAAGTGGAAAGCATTCGTATTAAACTAAGTACGGAGGTAGCAAAACACCTATTGATAACAGAGGAAGGGGAGTCGTCCTATTTGGATGACTTCTCTTTCTCTTTTTGTGTTTATTTAGTCGTTTGAGTTGTTAAATAAACAGTCAACTAAGGAGCATTAAGCAAGGGGGTGAATATATGACTGCAATTGATTTACTTAAGGTAAGTGGTAGTTTTAGGAGTAACTAAAAGAATGCAAAATAGAGGTTATCAATCATGAAAAGAATACAGCATATAAATGATTTAAATAAGCTAGCAAACAAAATGTCGAGTGAGTTTTTAGAGTATTTAACTGATGAGTTTTACGATCTTTATGAATATTATAGTAATGGTGAATTACTAGAAGAGTTTCAACTAGAAGGATACCAGGCAATAATAATACTTGAAGAGGCTTCAGAACTAGGTTTACTAATGAGAGATAACACAAATATTGAATACATTGATGAAATCGAATTACGGCATATCGTTTGTTTAAGGATAGGGATTAATCAGTTAGAAGATATACAAATCCATTACTTTTTGAAAAGGGAGTTCTAAAAAGTATCCCAACAAGCGATGACAAAAGGGCAACGCAAGTAATTATTAGATTTATTAATTGATGAGATTAGGATTAATAGTAATAAAGACGTGGAAAGTATATGCTTTAAAATTAGTACAGAGGTAGCAAAACACTTCGTCCTATTTAGAAGACTTCTCTTCTACTTTAGTGTGTATATTACTATTTAAATGTATAAAAATATGGTTATTTTAATAACATTTGGTGGTATAATAGTCCTATATAATAGAAAGGAGGTAAGGATATGAGTAAAGAGGCTCTTGATAAAGTTGCTGATGTTGCTGGTGGAGCTGCAGGCGGTTTAGCAGGAGGTGGAGCAGGTGCTGCTATTGGCACATTGATTCTACCTGGAGCAGGGACTGCAGTTGGGTATCTAGTTGGAACAGGCGCAGGGATTATTGCTGGATTTAAGGGAATGAAAAAAATCAGGAAATGAGGGTGAATTTGGATGTCAAAATGGGACAATGCAAAAAATGCTGCTAAAGATGCAATTTCAAGCACTCTAAATAATAAGTTTGATGTGTTATCAACAGCCAAAGAACTTAATGATAAATACGGTAAGGACGAAAAGAAAAAATAAGTTTATTTCAAATAGAGTGGGGTGCCTCCTTACTCTATTATTATTTTAAAAGGTATAATTATATTATGGTAATATGAAATAACGGAGTATACCAATATCTCATTTAGATACGCTACGGTGAACCGTATCATAAATAAGGGCAAGTTCTTACGATTGACAGCAACAAGATTACGTGATAATTTCAGGATAGGATAATAAAGGCAATGTAACCTTCGGGTTCAACCTCGCTGAGAAGTGTGGGTTGGACCCTTTTTTCATTTCAAAACCAGGGGAGGATTCGAATTGTTGAAGACTGAATTGCTGTTACAGCGGCTGGGCGAGATTGGCAAGTCACTCGAACGCAAGGGAGGCGCTCTTTTGCTATTAGGCGTTGGTTCCGTGGGGGTCGAGACAGAACGGTTGGATGAATATTCGGATTTGGATTTCTTTGTCATTGTGAAACCGGGAGAGAAGAACAGATATATCGACCGATTGGATTGGCTCGCAGACATACATCCGCTTGCCTACTCGTTTAAAAATTCGGATGTGGGGTACAAAGTGCTGTTTGAGGACGGTATTTTCTGTGAGTATGCTGTATTCGAGGAATGGGAGCTAGCGAACGCCTCCTATACAGAAAGCCGGGTCATATGGAAGGATCCGAAGTATGGCAATACGGGAATCGCCAAACCTTCCAACCCGATCCCCAGCCTAAAAAAGGATTCCTTGGACTTTCCTTTGAACGAAGCCTTGACCAATCTATACGTGGGGCTCGGCCGCTATGCAAGGGGAGAGCGCCTTGATGCTAGACTTTATAGTAGACACAGATTACACTGATGAAATGATTAAATATCGGAGGACTGTGTCAAAATGAAAAAACCACTCTATGACGAAGCATACAAGAAAAAGACAGTACAGTACATCAAGGAAAGCGGAAAGACCGTAGCGGAGGTGGCTCGTGAACTGAAGATTAACGACAATACGTTATACGGCTGGATTAAGAAGTTCGGCGGTGTTCCAGAAATCGCGGAAAATCAAGCTTTTAAGTCGGAAGATCATAAGCTACGAGAGTTACAAAAACAAATACGTGATTTGCAAGAGGAGAACGAAATCTTAAAAAAGGCCATGCACTTCTTCGCGAAAGACCGTCGGTAATCTATGAATTCATCCACGAATACCGCTCCGAGTACCGACTGGAGAAGTTGTGCAAAGTAATGAACGTATCTCGCAGCGGATATTACAAATGGAAGGGGCGACCCGAGAGCGATCGGGAGCGTCAGCACAAGGAATGGACAGACCAGATCAAGGAAGTCTTCCATCAATCTCGCAGGCTTTACGGCAGCCCTAAGATCACTAGAAAGCTCCGTCAGCAAGGGGTTGAAATCTCCGAGCGTACGGTGACACGGATCATGAATAAGCAACAATGGCGGTCTAGAACCGTCAAGAAATACAAGGCGACAACAAATTCCAAGCACAGCTTGCCGGTGCAAGAGAATGTTTTAAATCAGGAGTTCACAGCCAGTAAACCTAACGAAAAATGGGTGACCGATATCACCTACGTTGCTACCGGAGAGGGCTGGCTGTACCTGGCTAGTGTGATGGACTTGTACTCCCGTAAGATCGTCGGCTGGCACATGAGTGACCGCATGACGAAAGAACTGGTACTACAGGCACTGAGGCAGGCTCATGGCCGCCAGCAGCCTGAGGGAGAGGTGCTGCATCATTCCGACCGTGGCAGTCAGTACGCCTCTCATGATTATCAGAAGCAGCTGAAGGTGTATTCCATGATTGGGAGCATGAGCCGTAAAGGGAACTGTTACGATAATGCTTGCATTGAATCTTTCCACAGCATCATCAAAAAGGAACTTATCTATCTGAACAAGTATGAGACCCGCACAGAAGCCGAGAAAAATATATTCGAGTATATTGAAGTTTTTTACAATAACGAGCGAATTCATTCGTCGATTGATTATCGTACACCCACTGAATTTGAACATCTGTACTACTTTAATACGGTGAAATACTAAAATTTGTGTCTACTATATTGACAGAGGTCCACCTATCCGCGACGAGGTTTGTTCAAGGGTACGCGGTAGACAGAATTCTATCCGTGCTCCATCTGCTGGAACAAGAAGTGGATTATTTTCCCGATCCGTTCGGGAATGAGAGACGGGTAGAGAAAAGATACCCTCGTTTTGCGGAAATCATAGGAGACATGATACAGGGATACGATCGTGTTCCCGAGTCAGCGCTTCGCATTTTAGATTTCATAGAAGAAGTGTATCCGGTCAATCGAAGGTTAAGCGATGAAATACGGCGATTGGCTAATATAACTTGCCGTTACAGACAGCACGGAGAACCGTATCATAAATAGGGCGAAATTATTTAAGTAACAACATGTTTGTGAACTACCAACCACCTAAGAGGTGGAGGCTTCTTGGTCAATAGAGCTACTACTCCAAGTTTACCCAAGCTCATAGGCTAGTTCCTAACCCGAAGAATACCACATTACATGACTAGTTTTAGAAGGTTTTGTGCGGCATTGATGTCTCTGTCATGATGCACATTACATGCCGGACAAGTCCATTCACGCAAGGCAAGATGCTTCACCTCTGCATGTTGATAACCGCAATTTGAGCATAGCTGACTACTTGCATAGGTTTTAGGGGCAATCATCAGTTCTCTACCGTACCATTGCGCTTTGTATTCCATCATCGAACGAAGCATGCTCCAAGACACTTCGCTGATGGCTTTTGCAAGCTTGGGACTCTGCATCATGTTTTTTACACTAAGGTCTTCCATGACAATGACTTGGTTTTCGCTTATCATCTTGGAAGAGACTTTGTGCAAAAAGTCCTGACGCGGATGACGGATTTTCTCGTGTAGCTTTGCATCTTTCTGTCTTGCCTTATCGCGATTATGAGTTCCCTTCTTCTTGCGAGATAAGTCTTTCTGCAATTTGACTAACCGCTTTTCAAACTTGCGAAGGTGCTTCGGATTCGAAAAGACTTCACCACTGGAAGTAGTAGCGAATGTATGAAGAGGTGAAGGCATCTTTGACTACCCTCAGCTAACGTTACTATGCGTTGTCATACGAGATGTCTTAATTTTAACTGATTGACATCTTAGCAAGAAGGTGCAAACTTTTGTATAATAGTCCAATTTTTAGATGTTTTCAAAACCAATTGAATTTACTGTTCCTCACGTTTAGCTTTGCGACGCATTGCCTCACGAAATTCTGTCGGCTGCATATTGACTAGCTCACGAAAGGTGCGTGTAAAGCTTTTATAGCTTTCATAACCTACCATGGTTGCGATCTCATTGATTTTGTAGTCTGTTTCCGCAAGCAATCTTTTCGCTTTATCCAAGCGTATATCGCGTAAATATTCAGCAAAGCCTTTGCCAATATTACGCTTGAATAAATTAGAAAAATAGGTGTAATTGAGAGACACGTGATTCGACACCATTGCTAAATCAATCGGCTTGTGATAGTTTTCATGAATAAAACGAATAGCTTCATTTAAGTCCTGAGTGTTACGGTAGTTAATTTTAAATTCATAATAATACTGATTGAGCTTTACTAATTGCTGCTGAAGCACTAGCAGATATTCACGGATACCAGGGAAATCAAATAAATGACGCAAAGCATTAATATCCAGTGCATGATCACCAATATAGGGTGAAATGACACGTACATGATCCTCAAGCAGTTCAGTCATAGTACGACAAAGCTGCTGGGTATAGCGAATGGAGTATCGCTGCAGTGTGTTTTTATGAAAAAGGGAAGATAATGCTAATGAAATTTTATTGCTATTGTTCGTACCAATATACTGAAATAATGCATAGATGCTCTCATAAGGAAGCTCCCAATTCTGCTCTAAATGCTGCAGGAGTGAGGAGCTAATGTAGCGTTTGTCAGGAAAAAGATAGCTATGCCGCAATAAATCAGTAATCTGTAAGTAGCATTGAGGCAAGGATGCCAAACCAGCATACTGATCTGATACGACGGTTAGTACGTTTATATGTTCACTCTGTAAGGTTTTTATTAGCGTCTGAGGGTTATGCTGAGCACTAATTGCTAGTACAAGATAAGGGCGTTGCTCAATCCATAAATACTGCTCACTGTCATACAGCTGACTAACGATTGCTTCAATATGATGGGTGCGGTTAGCATTTGGTTGATTTAACGAAAGCTCCTCACGAAGGAGATAAATTGCATATGAGTGCCATAGCTGAGGTGATTTTTTTTCTGTTTCGTCTATCCATAACCAGTCCTTAGCTGCACTTCCCTTCATAAATAACGATAGCTCACGTCGCTCAGTTTCCTGGGCAAGCCTTGAAATATGCGCTATATTTTGTGCAAGACCTTCTTGAATACGTATTTCCTGTACGACGTGTTCCACAGCTAGCTGCAAGTCGTCACGTTTTACTGGTTTTAATAAATACCCCTTTACACCAAGCTCTATCGCCTTTTGAGCGTAAGAGAATTCATCATATCCACTAATAATGACAAAGTTTACCTTATGACCTTCCATTCGCGATTGCTGCATAAGCGTCAGCCCATCCATATCAGGCATGCGAATATCTGTGATAACAAGATCAATTTCTTGCTTACGTAATAGTTCAAGCGCCTCGTAACCATTGGTTGCACAATAAATATGATCGGTCGTTAACGACAGCTGCTCCAGCATAGCGTGCAGCCCATCTCGTATATGTTTTTGATCGTCAACAATTAAAGTACTGATCATCTTTTACCAGCCTCCTAAATTCGTATTGTTCCAAGGTAAACGAATGGTTACGCAGGTATATTCATTAACGATGCTGTCTACACTTAAACCACATTCCTCGCTGTAGTAAAGCTGTAGTCGCTTATGAACATTTTCTAGTCCTAGCCCGTTTTTACTGGCGATAATAGGAGTATCTTTATTCTCCTGTAGTGCCTTATTTAAACTGTCTAATGCTTGAGATTGAATACCAATACCGTCATCTTTAATATTGATAAGTAAGAAGCGTTCCTCTTCAATTTGCATCGATATAGTAATCTGCAAGGCGCGACTCTCTCTTACAGCATGATGCACACAGTTTTCTACAATAGGCTGCATGCACATTTTTGGAATGGTATAGCTTAAAATATGCTGGGGTAAATCGGTATGGAGCTTAATATGATTGCCCTCCATAAAATTAATGAAATAAATATAGTTTTCAATATTGGTTAGCTCATCATGGATCGTTACGGTATCTGATTTCCACTGCATGTTATAGCGAAGCTGTGAACCCAGTGAAACAAGTGCATTGGCAATGGCAGGCTGCTTTTCGACCTCAGCAAGCATACGTATTGATTCCAAAGCATTATAAAGGAAATGAGAATTAATTTGCGAATGTAAGGAATGCAGCTGCGCATTTTTAGCGATAAGCTGCTTATCGACAATTTGGGTCATTAACTGCTTAATTTCATCTAATGTATTGTTATAGCTAATGGCTACCTCGTCAATTTCATCACCCTTCTCGAACGGATGCAGCCCGGTATCAATTTTGGCATCTAGATTCCCTTTGCGAACCATTCGCATGGAGTAGAGCACGCGTTCTAATCTTCGGAAAATACGACGAGTGGTGTGCGAAACAATAAGCATAATTAGTAGAAGCACACATAGTGTAATACCAGCAACAAGGGCATACCAGCTTCTAGGCTCTTCGACTAATGTTTTATGTGCAGTAATGTTAATAATGTAGGCATCAATTGGTGCGATGTAGCGATAAATGGCATAGTAAATTTCATTGTCGATCTTAACTTTAATTGGAGTAGTAGGCTGCAGCACATCGAGCTGTGGATGTACACTGGTTAAAATTTGCTCTAACTGTTTCTCATCATGCTGTTGAAAGAACTGATGCTGTGGATTGTAAACTGCTCGTGTAGGCTGTGTGGCATCAACGATCAAAGGTAAAAAATTGTTATGATCCTCATTGAGTACATCACTAAAAAATTCCTGGTGTGCTACGCGAATTTCCATGATCGTAGGCATTTGCTGCTGAAGGCTAGGCATACGTACTAAGCGATAATAGGATAACGTCGATTCTCCATGCTGAAAGGAAAATAGATGGAAAGCAGCCCCGCCCTTTTCCCGTAATGTGACCCAATAATTTTGAGGCCAAAAACGGTTAAAATGGTAGATTTCAGGCCAAATTTCATATAGCTCAGGATTATCAACATAGAAGCTTAGCTCATGGATCAACTCATGGTTTTGAATCATATTATGAAGCTGCTCAAATTGATTTTGGCGAAATTTCACTAAACGCAGCCCATCGTCAATCATATTGGAATGAATAAAGTCAATAAATGCACGTTGTGTTAGGACAGAGGAGGAGGCATTTTCAATAATTTCAATCTTAGTGCGTATTTGCTCATTGAGGCGTGAAACTTGATTGCTGCCGACCGCCATTGCATCCCTATAAAACTGATTTTCTTGAATGCGAATAAATAAAATAGAGACAATAATAGCAGGAATAACAATGACCGTGCTAAATGCAAGAAAGAGCTTCTGTGAGATGCGGGCATTGCGATATAGCTTCTTTGATTTGTGAAATAGATAGATCATCCAATCTCCCTCCTACCCTTGTAATATAACATAGTAATTAAATTTTGGCAGGCAGGTTTTAGCGTTAACATAATGGTTAATAAATGAGGGAATACCGACCCTCCTAGGAGAGTCGGTATGACGATAGCTATTATTCAGACATTTTTTCCTTACGAGCATCCATCTCTGCTTGACGATATTCCATGACCTGTTCGAAGCCATAGCCATTACGACGCTCTAGGAAGCTTTCGAATATTTTATCAAACATCGCTTCATCCTTTGCTGTAATCAGCTCCGGAAGCACCTCTTCCCAATTTTGCGAAATTCTAGACCATGCTACAGCAACATCTGAATCACCAAGTGGATCTAGTCCCTTATAAATGCCGCTGTCGATATCTGCTTGTGCATTTGCAAAGTCCTCCATTTGCTTAATGACAGATGCTTTCTCTGGTCTCCATTGGTTAACGATAACTGGATTACGCATCATCCAGTACGTATCCATAATGCCGTATTCCTTTTCTAGCTTTTCAATATTGTTATTTAGCAAATCAACCATTTCAGGCTTTAATGTCGGCTTGCCATCAACCGCATCCCAAGTTTCGCCTTCTTTACCAAGGAATAAATCGCGTTGCCCCTCTTCACTAGCTAAGTACGATAGGAAGCGAATAGCTCTTTCTGGATGCTTCGTGTTCTTACTAATCATGGTGACCATCCAGCCATCCATATTGCCAGGGAATAGCTTTGCTTGTTCTCCTTTGCTATTTTGCGGACCATCGACAGCAATGTAGTAGGAATCTGGCTCATTGGCAGCAAGCATAGGGTTAACTGCCGTCATTCCCGTCCATTCACGAATCATCATAAAGTAACGAGCATTGTTTGTTTTTTCTTCTACCTGTGAATCAGAATCAACTAGAAAATCTACATTAATTAAGCCGCGTTCGTAGGCAGTTCTAAACGTTTTTAGCCAAGTAATATAATCTGGATCAGTAATACGGTCGTACACTTTTCCATCTTTTTCATATGGAATAGCAAGCAGGTTTTGTAAATACTCCGTCATTCCGTAAGGTACATTTCCCTGCGAGAAGAACGGACTCATTGGCTGACCTTTATAGGTTGAGTATTGATCTTTCAGCAATTGTAAGGCTTGCAGGAAGCCGTCAGGAGTCGTTAGATCAGGCTTACCGATTTCTTCATATAAATCCTTACGAACAAGGAAGGTTTGGTTTGCTGCTGTCATTCCTGTTTCATGCATGAGATTTGGACTATAAGAGTCATTCGGTATGCCGTACGTATTGCCGTCTGCTTGACGATACCATTTTAATGTTCCGTCACCAGCTACTTTAAAGAAATACGGATCGTATTGGTCAGCAAGCTCATTAAGAGCGTAGACATAATCACCCTCCCACAGCTTTTTCACAGCAGTTTCCCATGAACCCATAGAAATAATATCTGGAAGCTTGCCAGAGGTCATCATAAGTGTAATATGCTCATTTGCTTCTCCAGAAGGGACTTCAATGGTTACATTTACACCTGTTTTCTCCGTAATGTATTTTGAGGCTAGGCTATCGCCCCAGCTATGAGGATACCAGTTAGCTCCGACAAACCAAGTTAAATCAACTGGACTTGTATCCAGCTTCCATGCTGGCTCATCAGGATTTAGCTCTGTGGTTGGAGGAGTTTGCGTATCATTGGTCGGCCCGCTGGTTGGCTGACTCGTTGGTGTATTATTTCCGCCGTTGTTCGTACAAGCAATTAGACTTAACGATAAAACTAAAAGGATAGAAATTGTTTTTGATGCCTTTAATATTTTTGTTTTCAAAGGAAACACCCTTTCTATTTCAATATTAGATTACTTCCATATGGGACAGGCTGGGCATGTTAGCCCTTAATTGCTCCAATCATTACGCCTTTTACAAGATAGCGTTGAATAAATGGATAAACGAGCAGGATAGGCAGGGTTGCTACCATCATTGATGCAAATTTAATCGAATTGCCAGGTAAACGAGCACCAAATTGTGCCATTGCCTGCTGCTGCATAAACGACATCGAGTTTTCAGCAATAATTTTGTAAAGCATCGTTTGTAAAGGTAAAATGTCCTGTGAATGAATATAGATGACGCCTTGATAATAGTCATTCCAGTGATAAACTGCAGAAAAGAGTGCAATGGTTGCAATAACAGCCATACTATTAGGCAATACAATTTTGAATAGAACGCCGTAATCTGATGCACCGTCCACCTTAGCAGATTCCTCTAAGCTGTCTGGAATGGTTCGAAAGAAGCTAATAAAAATAATCATATTAAAAAAGGTATACATCGCTGGAATAATAAACACTAAAAAGTTATCGTAAAGTCCAAGCTTTGTCATCAAAATAAATGTTGGGATAAGACCGCCTGAGAATAACATTGTAATTAAAGCTATTTTAATATAAACTTTTCGGCCGATAAGATAGGTTTTGCTCATACCGTAAGCGACGATAGCCGTAAATAGCACATGTACGGTTGTGCCGATTACAGTTCTTAGCGTTGTAATTAAGAAGCCATTCATTAAGCTTTTATCATTAAATACAACGCTGTAGCTGGCAAGAGAGAATTCCTTAGGGAACCAATTTACTGTTCCGAGCAGCGCTTGCGCAGGTGAATTTAAGGAATTAATGAATACAAACCATATCGGATATAACGTAATAAAGCATACTGCTAGCATAATTAGCGTGTTAATTATCTCAAAAATACCCATTCGATGTAATCGTTTTCTTTTTTCCATGAAGCAACTCACTCCTTCCTAAAAGATGCTTTCGCCAGTAAGTTTTTTTGATGTGTAGTTGGCTAGAAATAATAATCCTAACGCCACAATCGAGCGAACAAATAGCACGGCTGTTGAGAAGGAATGTCGTCCAGATACAAGACCCATATTATAGATATATAGATCTAAGCTTTCTGCCATTTTCATATTCATATTGTTTTTAAGCATAAAGATTTGTTCGAAATTACTGCCAAGAATATTGCTGACTGCAAGAATAAAGAGAATTGCTATTGTTGGGCGTATACATTGTATTGTAATATGCCACATGCGATGCCAGCGATTGGCACCATCGATTTCAGCAGCTTCATATAGTCCTGGGTCAATGCCAGCAATTGCTGCGATATAAATAATGGCGCTCCACCCCGTTTCCTTCAGCGTATCTGTAAAATACGTAATCCACCAGAAGTACTTAGGGTCACTGTTATAAAGAATTTCACGCTCTTGAATACCTAATGCCATCATGAGTTGATTGATCACGCCGCCTTCTCCTAGCCAGTTTAGAGCAATGCCACCGAATATGGTCCAAGCAATAAAGTGCGGAAGGTAGGAGATGGTTTGAACGGTTCGTTTAAACTTTAGGTTGCGAATTTCATTGAGTAGCAGCGCAAATATAATGGGGATAGGGAAACCGAGTACAAGCTTAATCGTACTCATACCTAACGTATTGCGAATTGAGCGCCAAAAACGATCGTCAGTTAAGAAATCTTCAAAATGCTTAAGCCCAATAAATGGTGACTGCAGCATTGGTTTTGCAATACTATAATCCATAAATGCAATAATGAGCCAAAACATAGGGATATAACAAAAGATAAACATCCAAACAATTCCTGGGATAACCATGCTTTGTAGCTGCCACTGACGCATAAATTTATTGACTGCTCGTTTCAAGTTGTGTTCACCCCCTTTGCATTCATCGTATGAAAAATAGAGAGTGGAAAAAATGCCAACATTTTCGTTACTATCCCAATTTTTTAGGTTTAATTGATCTATCCTCCTAATTCGGTATTCTAAGTATAAATAAGGAGGGGATATGAATGGAAAAACTCATTTGGGAACAAAACTTTTTAAGCAAGGACAGAAGCTTAGAACAATGGAATATCGCGATTGGTAATGATCTGCTAGATGAGAATGGCGTTGCTATTATGCCAGGCTGGGGCAATGGTGAAGAGCAATTTTATACTGGGGAAAGCAGTAACTTATATTTTGATGAGCATGGACTGAATATATGTGCACGTGTTGAGCAGGTTGTGCACGGAGGAAAAACGTATTCCTATACATCAGCAAGAATTAATACGCAGCACCATTTCTCTTATCGCTATGGCAGACTAATTGTGAGGGCAAAGCTTCCAGTAGGTATTGGTCTATGGCCAGCCATCTGGCTGCTGCCGCAGGATCAGGTCTATGGCCCATGGCCTGCCTCAGGGGAAATCGATATTATGGAGGCGAAAGGGCGACTCCCTCATCAGGTGTCAGGTACGTTGCACTATGGACAGAGCTGGGATAAAAAGTTTACTGACGAGTACACCTATCAACTGCCAGAAAGTCGTATCGACGAGTTTCATAATTATGAGCTGGAATGGAGCAAGGACAACATCCGCTGGCTAGTGGATGGACATTGTTATGCTGAACGATTATTAGATCATGAGCAGATGCCATTCGATCAGTCCTTTTATTTGCTGATAAATGTTGCTGTGGGCGGCTGGTATGACCGCGTAGAGGTAGATCGTGATGCATTTCCTGCTGCAATGACGATCGAGGGAATATGGTTGTATGAACTTGAGAAAGGTAAATAATGCTATAAGGTTATTAGTGAACCTAAACTAATTATTAGTTACTACTTAGGTCACTCAAATACAGCTTTACCGCATAATGCCTGACTGAGCGAGGTTAATATATGTTTTTCTTGTTTTAATAGGGATGAAATAACACTGCGTAATCGTGCAAATTGTTG
>Ga0180216_1003336_pt1 | contig 12758 bp, 14 predicted proteins | sample eDN3rd37CBELigMG_FD_128879 | JGI IMG/M metagenome (GOLD analysis project Ga0180216, IMG submission 128879) | Enriched Miracle-Growth compost microbial communities from Emeryville, California, USA - eDNA 3rd pass 37_C BE-Lig MG (version 2)... ...
GCAAAGAAAATAGCTGCTGCTAATTTAGCTGAACTTTGCAAATAAGCATTGTCCGAAAAGGCTGAGCTGCTAAAGATGATCGCTATTAACAGCATTGTAATGACAGTGAGCTTATACCACAACGGCTCGCTTATAAACTGTCTATACATAAATTTAATTCTTTGCATCGCGTGTCCTCCACACTTATACTTTACTTCCGTTGCATTTCTTGGATTGCTGAGTACTAAATGCCGCACCTAATCCGACACCGATCGCTAATCCAATTGCGAAATTATCTAATGCAACCCCAAGAGCTATCCCAATCGCAATACCGATAACCATATTAGAGCTGGCTTTTTTCTTTTGATTTTTTTTGTTGTTACTATCGCTCATAATGTTCTCCTCCTCTTTCACCTTGCATTTCTAAACAAAAAGCCCCTGATTCTTTCTGTTCTTCTGAAGAATCAAGGGCTGTGGGTGGATCGTTATAGTATGAGTAATGAATTAACAGTATGCGATTAATTAAGGATATATATGACTACTTTACTACACTAAGTCCAAGCATCACTAGCAGACCCGTACCAACTGCCCATACGACAATCGCAATACTTTGCCAAATAATCACATAACGCTTCGATGCACCAGAGGCGATACAGACTAATGCAGCGATATGATCTCCAATTAGTAGCGGACCAAGTAAGGATACACCAGGAACACCGTACTTATGAAATAACTTCTTTCCTCGTTCTAAACGCCTGTTTTGCTTTTCTTGCTGACGCTCTGTTTTTTTCCTACCAGCTAACCATTGTTTTACTTTGTCACTAGCTAGAATTACAACCATTACTGAAAGCCAATTACCAACAATAGCCGCAACAATGGTTAAAATCGCTGAAAAGCCAATTGCTATCCCTACAGGTACTGCAAAATATCCCTCGATGAATGGTATCATCGCTACAATCATTACACCTAAAAACTGTAAAATAGGGTTTGAATTTTGAAGTTGTTGCAAAAAATCCTCTAACATAATCGATCATCCTTTTTATTCAAATTAGGTCGAAGATGTACACTAGATCAATTTGTCAATCCCCTATATTTTATAAGCTTTCATCGCTTTGCGAAGCTCTTTAAAGCTTGGGCGTTTACCATACATAAGTACGCCTGTGCGGTAGATTTTCGCAGACAATAGAACTGCCAAGTAAATCGTCACAACTAGGATAGCCAGTGATACGAATACTTCCCATGTTGCGATATCCGTTAAACCTACACGTAGCAGCATAACGAATGGCGAGAATAATGGAATGTGACTGCAAATCTTAACCAGCATGCTATCAGGTGTTGAAATACTGAAAATTGCAATATAGAAACCAGCCAAAGAAATGAATGTCATCGGCATGATTGCTGAACCAAGGTCCTCAGTTCTGCTAACGATTGAGCCTAATGCTGCGTACAATGTTGCGAACAAGAAGAAGCCAAGTAAGAAGTATAACAATGCAAACACGATTACAGATGGATCAATACTAGATAGATCAATGTCAAAGTTTGCAAGCATTTCCGCATTGTGCGGTAAGTTAATGTTAATCAATGCAATACCGATGTACGATACAAGCTGAATAATAACGATAAGAAACATTCCCGTAATTTTACCAAACATGCTTGTTAACGGTGATACGCTCGTAATAAGAACTTCCATTACACGCGAGCTTTTTTCTGCTGTTACTTCAGAAGCAATCAACTGACCAGAAATCATAACCGCCATAAATAGGAAGATTATAACAATGTAGATAAAGCCCATATTTACGCCTTGCTCAGTAGAAGATTTTGCTTCATTATCATCACCTGCAGCAGATGAGCTTTTAATTTGTACTGCTTCAACATTAATTGGTGATTGCAGCTGCTTCAATTGCTCATCTGTTAATCCTGCATTAGCCAAAATGTTGTTCTGACGAATAATTTGTAGTACTGATTCAATCTGTGAAGCAACGGAAAAATCTAATAGCTTCTCACTTTTTACAACAACGCTTGGGAAGCCGCTATTTGTTTCTTCTCCAAATTCAATATAGCTATAAAGCTCGCCATCACTTAACGCTTTTCTTAATACTGTTTCATCTGCTAATGTGTCGCCAGTGCCAGAGAATGCCTTAAGTTTAAGCGAGCTTCCCTCAACTGCTGCAAAATATTGCTCTAACTGCTGACCAATTGCACTTCCAACTGAATTTTCTGTTTGAATATAACCAATCGTTTTAACTTTATCAGCGTCATCACCTTTAAATAAAGTAATGATATATGGGATGTTTACAGCAACAGAGATAATGAGCATAAACACTAGCGTACTAATAATAAATGATTTTGCTCTTAGTTTATTCATTACTGTAAAGCGAACTACTGTACTGAAATTATTCATTACGCTCACCAACCGATCTAATAAAGATTTCATTCAATGTAGGTTCTTTCACTTGGAAATGCTCGATTTCACTTTGCGCTAAGGCGTGTGTCAATATTTCGGAAGCTACCTTCTCATTTGCAATCACAATTTCAAGGCCATTTTCATGACGATGAATATCTTTTACACCAGCAATGCGTTCCAAACCTTGTACTTCACTCTTCGTTTGTAGAAACACTTTTTCTTTAGGAAATTTGCTTTTAATTTCCTTCACATTCCCTTTAATGACTTCCTTCGAGCGATGTAGAATCGTAATATTACGGCAAAGCTCCTCAACATGCTCCATACGGTGAGTGGAGAATACGATACTCGCACCGTTATCGCGAAGCTCTTTTACTGTTGCCTTCAATAGCTCAACGTTAACTGGATCAAGACCGCTGAACGCTTCGTCCATAATAATAAATTGCGGATTGTGAATAATTGCAGAAATAAATTGGATTTTTTGCTGATTACCTTTAGAAAGCTCCTCGACACGCTTATTATAGTTTTCTGGAACCTCAAAACGCTCCAACCAGTTTTTTAAGCTACGGTCAGCATCCTTAGCGGACATGCCCTTAAGCTGAGCTAAGTAAATAAGCTGCTCGCTTACTTTAATTTTCGGATATAAACCACGCTCTTCTGGCAAGTATCCAATTGTTTTCAATAGCTCCTTGCTGTAAGCTTTTCCGTTATAGCGGATTTCACCTTGATCGGGATAAATTAATCCAAGAATCATACGCATCGTCGTCGTTTTACCTGCTCCGTTTGCTCCAAGCAAGCCGTAAATTTCGCCTTTACCAACTTCAAACTGTACGCCACTAACTGCTGTTTTGTCTGCATAATGCTTTACTACATTATTAACTACTAATGGATTCACAGCTTTCCCACCTTTACATTATATTAAAATGAATGAATAAATTATTTAGCATATTATTTCGCAAACTGTCTAACCTTCTTTACCTGCTGTAACAGTATTTCATCAAGCTCTAGCAGTTGCTTGCTGCGAATGTTGACTTGCATTTCTTCTAGCCAGCGTTCAGCTTCAAAGGCTTTGGAGCTGATTACTTCATAGAAGCCGCTGCTAACAAGCTTATGCTCACTGTATCCTGGAAGCTGAGTAATATCAATTGAGCTCGAAGCCTCGATGAAATACGTTACCCAGCTTTGCAGTAATTCATCTTTCTCATAGGTTCCTAGCACCTGACCATCTACTAAAAATACAATATAGTCAGCTAGACGCTTTACTTCATCAATGATATGCGTTGCAATTAATATTGTATGCTGTTCATTCTCCATATATTGATGCAACACTTCAATCATCGTTTTCCAAGCTATGGGATCAAGTCCAGAAGAAGGCTCATCGAGCAGCAGAAGCTCGGGATGATGGGACATCGCTAACGCTAAATCAAACTTACGACGTGTACCCTTGGACATTTTCTTAAGCGCTAGATCATCGCGCGTCCCTAGCATCGATAGCATGCGCTGATAGGTATCATTGTTCCATTTGCGATACCATTTCCCTTGGAACCTCGCTTTTTCATAACCCTTGATATACTGGTCAAATGAGGTTGCGTCCTCTTGCAGATAACCGATTTTTTGCTTTAGCTCATCATCATTATGATGATTAAGCTCTTGATTAAGTACTTGAATATTGCCTTGCTGCGGCTTCGTTACATTCATAATCATTTGAAACAGGGTGCTTTTCCCTGAACCATTTGGTCCGACAATTGCAGTAACATAGCCTTTAGGAATAGACAAACTTAGACTGCCTAGCGTAAAATGATCTCTTGTTAATGCCACATTATTAAAGACAATAGCTGGTTCTTCCATCTATACTCCCCTCTCTACTTAATCGTCATATTCCTTTAATTTCTCCTGTATTAACTGCTCTAGCTCCTGTCTACTGCACTGAACACGCTTAGCTGCCTCTAACAAATGATCGATCGCTTCGATTACCACTCCGTGTCGATGCTCCTCTCTTGATTGCTCTTCAACATGTGATACATATGTGCCAGTGCCTTGCTTCGTCCTTAGTAGCCCTTCCGTCTCTAAATCACTATATACTCTCTTAATGGTGATGACGCTGCACTTAAGCTGTGAGGCAAGCTCTCTGATCGAAGGCAGCAATGTGCCTGCTTGTAGCGTCCCACTTATAATGAGAGCACGTAATTGTACTTCGATTTGAAAATACAGCGGCTCTGCACTCTGCTCATTTATTCCGATCGGTAGCCTCATTTCATCTATCACCTTCTCCATCATTACAATATATTTCTCAGCCTAACCTTTTCATTGATCAGTCTAAATGCCAATAAGAACGTAGCAATAATTAATACGATGCTTGCTCCTGCCATCACCAGTGGAGCTTGTTGAACTGCTTCATATATTTTTTCCAGTAAGGAGAACTTCCAAGTTATCGAGTAGGTTAATATTATGGCTACCAATACAATAGGCTTGATCCAGCTGTACAATAAATATTTCTTATAGCTCATCCCAAGTTCAAAAAATAAATACATTGCGGTGAATACAAAAGATATAGCGTATGTTGTTAAACCATGTAACGCAAAGGCTCCTACATCAATGGAATGTCCGTTGAGATTAATGCCTATCGCGACTAAGTAGTAATAGGCAACTACTGCAAGGAAGCCGGTAATTGTTGTTGTTATTAATCTTGCCCATACTATTTGATCAATTTTAATCGGTAATGAGCGCCAATAGCTTAGTCGTTCACTTAATAAATCCTTCTTAAATCCAAAACCATAAACTGAACCTATAGTGAGCCCTAAAACCGCAAACATCATTATACATAAGTAATCAATTAGAAAGCTAGAAAACTCTTTCCCTAAAATAATGCCTTCCATCTCTCTGTAAGTAAATAAGGCGGTATAAGCAATAATAATGACGAAGAATAAATTTCTCCATCTCGCTTTGCGAATTTCATTCCAAATTAAATAACGAACACCTTGCCAATAGCTCATACTTCAACCTCCACTCTTCTATATAAAGACCAAATGATGAATATACTCAGTTTCATCGGTGTATATACTGTATATATCTATATACACAGTATATACACAGTACATAACAGTGTCAATAGCTGGAATAACTTTTTTTAAATGTATATTACCGAGTGAATTTAGACTTTGGATGCTGTTAATCTCTCGTATATGCTGAATAAATGATATTATCTGTTTCAGCCATCAAGAATGAGAAAAATAATAGGACAATAAAAAGATCAGTGGCGATAAAAAAATAATATAGCCAAATATTAAGTTAATATTTGGCTACTGATAAAAGCTCATACGATGCCGCGTACTTAACATATTAATTGAAAGGAATGATTTATTTATGAAAAAATTACTAGTTGCCCTAATGGTCTTAACAACACTGCTCTTAGGAGCATGTTCCAATGAGAAGGAAAACAATGCGGCGGAATTACCAGTTACTCAGTTATCTGGTTCATTTAGCATTGATGTGCACGATTTAAGTCAAATTGTTGGAGACGCAGATTACGTATTCGTAGCAAAGGTTAATAAGGAGCTCGAAACGGTATACAGAGATAAAGTAACGATTAAAACGGAAGATGGTTCCAAGGAAATTAGTGATCCTTATACTAAGTATTCCGTTGAAGTCATTGACAATTTTAAAGGAAACTTGAAGCAAAACGCAGAGATTGAGTTATTGAAGGCGGGCGGAATAAGCGACGATAAGAAGTCCATTGTCTTGTATGAAGAGGATGAATTGCTTGAGGTTGGTCAATATCACATATTGTCAGCATACGCTCAACCAGACGGTTCACTTTTAGTATCTGGACCAAACTCTAGCGAGATCTTGGCTGAAGCTAGCAAAGAAAAAGCGATAGCTTCAGAATCCTATAAAAAGTATACAGAAGCACTGAATAAAGGCTTTGAAAGTGAGCGAAAAAGATTTAAGTCAACATATGAGGAATAAGTCAATAGACGAATGACTACTGAACAAATAAAAGGCTAGGAGCCCCGATAACTGATATGCTCCTAGCCTTTTTAAAAGAAATATTAGTTTATTATTGTCGGAACAACGCATCAATAAATGGCTGTGTATGTCCTCCTGGATATAGGAGATATAATAATACGTAGACCGTAACACCTGTAATCGCCGTAATAAACCAAATTACTGCGGTTACACGGCCTAATTTACGATGTGTATTATACTTTTTACGATATCCTAGCACCAACGTGGTGATACCAAATACGGCAGCCACCGTAGCAAGCACGATATGAAAAAATAAAAATATTAAGTAAATCGTTTTTAAATCCTCAGGTCCACCCCAAGTCGTATTCCCCACAAAGATTGTACGTGAAGCATAAATAATAAAGAAAATAATCGCAGTAACGGCTGCCCAAAACATTGTACGCTGATGGGCTTCACGCTGCTTCTTAATAATTAGACGCCAACCGATTGCAACAAGAATAGCACTCAATGCGATAAAAAATGTACTGATCGCAGGCAAAATCTCAAATTCGCTCATATTCTCTCTATCCTCTCCCAGTAATCCTAGTTCGTTAGTCGATCACTAAAGTAACGCTCATTTATGTTTAATAGCAAGCGCATCACGCAATAGCTTCTCATCTGTATCCTTTTGCTTATGCTCACGTGTGAACCATTCGCGAAATACTAATGCTAGCAACACGCCATATGCAGTCTCTTGAATCAGTTTCATAATGATACCACCAGCCTGCTGATCCTCTAGCACAGTAAAGGAATTAAAAAACTGTGGCCCACCAAAATCAGCTAGCAAGTTACTCGTATCCGGAACGCAATAGCCCATCGCTTTTACCCAAACCTGTGGATCGTTATAGATTGAGTATAGTGGTGCGCTTGAAAAGATAATAAGCGCGCATGCTGGTGTTAATAATACGCCATTGGCAAATATATAAGCCATGCGCATAACATGGGATAGCTTCGCTGCGCCTTTAATCGGTGTAATGACATGCCACCACATCATAAATGCAGCAATTAATAGTAACACATAGTATAAACGATGTACTGCAAAGTTGGTCATGATGTAATCGTGAACAACAGGAATATGATAGATTGAAAACATCATATTAAATAGAATTAACGTAACGATGGGATGCATAAGAAACTTAAGCTTGCTCCAAAATGATGCTGAGAATGCCTTCTTCCATACGAAGCCCGGCACGGATGCTAGAACTAGCGGTGGGGCGATCAAATATAGTAGAGCCATATTGGTCATATGAAAAGAAAACAAAATATGTCCGAGCAGACTAAGTGGACCTTCATATGCGACATAAAAAATAGCTGCAGCCGTAATAAAGAGCAGCTTTTTACCAAGGGTGACTGGCGGCTCAGTAGGAAAATGCTTCTCACGCCAAGGACCGACGACATATAGATAGCCAATGACAATTGCAATAATTGCAAACAAAAACATTGGACTCCACACTGCTTCAAAACTAAAATATTGCAAGCCTAACATGATGTAGCTCCTTTCTTATGCATCCATATTACGATAAACAATTAATCGTTTGATATAGAATAAGGGGAGCCACTGAGGACTCCCCAAAGTTAATAAATGACGAATTACCAAGTCGTCCAGAACAGTGCCATAATGACACATGTAAACACGACGATAACTCCTGTTAAAATCCCGATAATGGCAAAGCCATGACCTTTATCCTTCATATGCATCCAAAATGCCATTTGTACAAACACTTGAATGATTGCTAGTACGACAAGCATGATGTAAACAAAATCCGTATTGATCTCGCCAGCCATTACAAGTGCAAAGGAGATAAATGTTAATAAGATGGAGAAAACAAAAGCAATTACATGCTTTTTAGAACCTTCCGGTCTAGACGTTTTCACATCGGAGCGACCCGCAGAGTTGTGTCCGTTAGCTGCTGCCATATTATTAACCCACCCTTCCCATCAAGTAAACAACGGTAAAGATAAACACCCATACTACGTCGATAAAGTGCCAGTACATACCGAACAGATACACTTTTGGAGCAGTTGTAGTGTTTAAACCACGGTTTTTAAGCTGAAGCATAATCAAGATTGCCCAAAGCAAACCGAACGCTACGTGTGCACCGTGGAAACCAACCAACGTATAGAACGAGGTTGAGAAGGCACTTGTACTAAACTTATGACCTTCATGTACATAGTGATTGAACTCGTAAATCTCTAAGCCAAGGAAAGCTGCGCCTAGAATGACTGTTACAATCAACCAACCAAGTAGTGCTTTTACATCATGTCTATGCATCGATTGTAATGCAAATACACTCGTTAAGCTCGAAGTGAGCAAAAGTGCAGTTGCAATAGCTACAAGAAGAAAGCTAAACAAATGATCAGGTGTTGGTCCATCCATTATCTGACCACGGAGTGTTAAGTACGCAGCGAACAACGTACCGAACAATACTGTTTCGCCACCAAGGAATAACCAGAAACCAGTAATCTTATTACGTCCCTCAAGGGTAGCACGTTCTGGTTCATGTGGTAATTGACCTTCTACATGTGAATGTGAACTCATGCCTTAACCCCCTGATCTTTAAGAATTTCTTCTTCTTCAATATGGAAGCCATGATCATCAATCCAAGAACGAAGTCCCATACAGATGAATGTAATTGCCAAACCTGCAATACCGATAACAAGGCTGACAGTTCCAAATTCTCTTGCATACATGAAACCAAAACCTGCGATGAACAAGCCAAGTCCCATAAAGAATGGCAGAATACTTGGAGACGGCATATGAATTGGACCGATTGGTTCAACTGGCGTCATCTTCGTATTACCTTCCATCTTCTCTTCCCACCATGCATCATAAGCACGAACAAGAGGAGTTTGTGCAAAGTTGTATTCCGGTGCTGGAGATGGAATTGTCCATTCAAGCGTACGTCCATCCTCCCACGGATCGTTAGATGCCGTTTTCGGTTTGGAGTTTGTAATAATGATGTTAATCACTAGTAGAATTGTACCTACGCCCATCAAAAGCGCACCGATTGTACTAATAAAGTTCAGTTCGTTCAAGCCCATACCATCTAGATACTGCCAAATACGACGTGGCATACCTAGCAAGCCTAGGAAATGCTGTACGAAGAACGTCAAATGGAAACCGATATAGAATGTCCAGAATGTCCATAAGCCAAGCTTCTCGCTAAGCATACGACCGAACATTTTTGGCCACCAGTAATGTAAGCCGGCGAAAATACCCATGATCAGACCACCAACGATTACGTAGTGGAAATGCGCTACGACAAAGTAAGAATCATGGTATTGATAATCGGCTGGTGCAACAGATAACATAACCCCTGTTACCCCACCCATTACAAACGTTGGGATGAATCCAATTGCAAACAGGTTTGCAACTGTAAATTTAATCGAACCGCCCCATAACGTAAACAGCCAGTTAAAGATTTTAATACCAGTAGGAACGGCAATCAACATCGTTGCAACTGAGAACAATGCGTTAGCAATAGGCCCTAGTCCTGTTGTGAACATGTGGTGAGCCCAAACCATGAAACCTAAGAAACCGATTAGAATTGTCGCAAATACCATTGAGCTGTAACCGAATAGGCGTTTGCGAGAGAATGTACTTACTACCTCAGAAATAATACCGAAGGCAGGAAGAATTAGAATGTATACCTCTGGGTGACCAAAAATCCAGAAGATATGCTCCCATAGTACGACGTTACCGCCGGCAGATGGGTCAAAGAAATTACCGTTAAACAAACGGTCAAACATCAACGCTGCAAGACCTACAGTTAGTGCAGGGAATGCGAATAGAATAAGCGCTGAAGTAATAAATGTTGCCCATGTAAACATCGGCATACGCATAAATGTCATACCAGGAGCACGCATATTGATAATGGTAACTAGGAAGTTAATACCACCAATTAGCGTACCAATACCTGCAATTTGCAGACCTATGACATAATAGTCTGTTCCGAAGTGCTCTGTATGTGTCGTCCCAGACAATGGAGCATACATCGTCCACCCTGCATCTGGTACAGTTCCAACAAAAAAGCTTATGTTCAGTAGCAATCCACCAAAGAAAAATGTCCAGAACCCAAGTGCGTTGACGAATGGATACGCAACGTCACGAGCCCCAATTTGCAATGGAATGACTGCATTCATAAATCCAAACAGCATCGGCATTGCTGCCAAAAAGATCATCGTTGTACCGTGCATCGTAATCAACTCATTATAGGTTTGAGCTGATACTACTTCTGATTGAGGGTACATTAGCTGCAAGCGAATCAAAATCGCTTCTAAGCCACCGACAAGGAAGAAAATCCCTCCCGCTAGCATATACAAAATACCAATTTTCTTATGGTCAACCGTCGTCAGCCAGTCCATGATTCCTGTATGACGCTTAACCGTGTGTGCATGTGCCAAGGTAGCTACCTCCTTCACCGTTGATTGAGATTATTCAAAGTCTAGCGTTAACGTAGATAAGTATTCAGCAATGCCTGCGACCTCATCGTCAGTCAATGTATATTGGCCTGACATATGGTTGCCCGGTTTTACAGCTTCAGGATCTTTAATCCATTTGTACAGGTTGTTGTACACTGTATCCTCGTGCTTATACTCTTTTTCGCCTTCTTCAACGTTAATTAAAATACCCGCAACACTTTCACGAGAGGCGATCCCTGTTAGGTTAGGGAATGTGCTACCGCCATACTCTCCAACAGCGTGGCAAGTCAAGCATTGGCTTTCAAATGTTTTCGCTAATTCTGGATCACTTGGAAGCTCAGCTGTGTCCGTCATCGCTATTTGCCAACGCTCAAATGAAGATGGTTCTACCGCTTTTACCTTGAAGTCCATCAAACCATGCGAAGGTCCACATAGCTCCGCACATTTACCTTGATATACGCCAGCATTTGGCGCTTCAAAGTACATTTTGTTTACGTTGCCGTCAGGATTTGTATCGATTTTACCTGCAAGTGACGGTATCCAGAACGAGTGAAGCACGTCTTCCGTTTTGGCCTGGATCGAAATAACCTTGTCAGTTGGTACAACTAGCTCTTGTGCAGTTTTAATACCTAGCTCAGGGTACTCAAACTCCCACCAGTATTGATGCGCTGTAACAATAACTTGTAATGCATTAGGATCTTCTGAGTAGTCCTTAGATAACGAAAATACCGTTTTTAATGTAGGAATAGCAAGAACTACAAGCAAAATAATAGGGATCAATGTCCAAATTACTTCTAGCTTATGGCTTCCTTCCACTTGTTTAGGAATTTTGTTATCTCCTTTGCGTCTGCGGAATCTGATCAATACGAAGATTGAAATCGCAAACACAACTACAACAACGATAGACATGATTAAAATAGAAATCTTCATCAAGTCTAGTTGTTCTTGCGCTACAGGACCTTGAGGATTAAGCGCTGACAAATCTTCTCTTCCACAAGCTGACAGCACAAGCACCAGAAGGGCCATTAAAGGCGCAAAGCGTTTCACAAATTGCCACCGTTTCATTAATAATCAACCCCACTTTTGACGTTTTCACAGCGACCTTATTGTGGCAAAGTCCGCTGCGTGTAACCAAGATGATTTACAAATCCTGCATCAAATCACTTAATTAAATATAAAGTTGTGGCAACCTTTTGTCAATGTTCCACAGGAAGTTCACAAATTGTTCTAAAAGCTGTCAAATTCATATAAAACCCGTCGTATCTCCCCGACAAACAAGCTTCATTCGTTTTCTTCATTAAATGCAGCTACAAAAAACACTTTGAAGTCACTATTCCGCTAAAAATGTTGTTGAACATCTTCATTAAAATGCATTCCAAATCGCTCCGCTTACTACTCTTTAATGCTCGGATTTTCAGGCTCCATTCACTACAGTATTGCCAGTGTATTCAAGGCTCAACAGTCTCCATTGCTAGGATATTCAAGCTAAAATCCACTTCTCTATTCCTCCTGTATTTAAGCTCCGAATTACCTCTTCCAATAAAAGTTCAAATGGTTTAGCTTTCAGTTCCGAGAAGGTTGGGCGCTAGTAGCAAACGAGCAGCGCAGCGTACGTATTTGGTACGTGAGCTACAATGTTTCCAAAGGAAACATGCTTCGAAAGAACATCCCGATGAGTGGCATATTCGACGTCGATAAGCTACAGCGCAATACATCGTCATCAAAGATATGCTTTCAGAATTACCTCTTCCAATAAAAGCTCAAATCGTTTAGCTTTCAGTTCCGAGAAGGTTGGACGTTAGTAGCAAACGAGCAGCGCAGCGTACGGAATAGGTACGTGAGCAGCAGAGTTTGCGCTAGCGTTCAAGATTCGAAGCCGAGTAATCTTCGACGATTTATCTTCGAAATCAAAGGTAAACGATTTGAGTTACCTATACAATGAAAGTTCAAA
>Ga0180216_1003337_pt1 | contig 12757 bp, 14 predicted proteins | sample eDN3rd37CBELigMG_FD_128879 | JGI IMG/M metagenome (GOLD analysis project Ga0180216, IMG submission 128879) | Enriched Miracle-Growth compost microbial communities from Emeryville, California, USA - eDNA 3rd pass 37_C BE-Lig MG (version 2)... ...
GGACGCCATGCCGGCGCCAAGGAACAGGAAGGTCTGGTGGCACAGCTTCATGCCCGTGAAGCTGGACGTGCCCAGCAGGCCCGCCAGCACCACCGACGCCGTGCCTGCGGCGCCATCGACGCATACGCCGAACCGCGGGTATCGGCACCTAGCTCACACAAGCTGGCATTGGCGCGGCGCGACGCGGGCGCCGCACCTTGGATGTCGTCGTCGTAGACGCAATACTGCTGCCGGTACTTGGCCAGGAAGCGGAACGCGTTGCGGCCGCCAAAGTCCTCGAACTGGATGAGCGTCGTCGGGCCGTAGCGGTGCACCAGCGACTGCACAAACTCGTCGACCAGCTGGTCGTACGCCGGCGAGTTGTCGCGGCGGCACTGCCGGCCAATGTACAGCGAGTTGTTGAGCAACGCGTTGTTGTCGGTGCCGACGTCCAGCAGCACGGGCAGCACCCAGTCCGGCCGCACGCCGCCAAACGCGGTGATCACGTCGCACTTGCCAATCGGGATCCCCATCCCTGCATGCCGCCGCCGTACCGCCGCCATTCGGATGCGAGTGGTGCGACCGGGCGCAGCCAGTAGCACCCGGTGAGGATGCCAGTCGGCGGGCCCGCCGCTCCTGAATGCTCACTGGCAAGCAGCGGCGGCGTACCGTTGGCACCGAGGTCGCCGAGGCCGAGGATGCGCTCGCCGTCCGTCACCACGACGGTCTTGACGGCCTCCCAGCCCAGGTTGTCCAGCAGCACCGGCACATGGCCCAGGTCGTCGAGCGAAATGTGCAGGCCCTGCAATACGCCATCATCCATGCCGGCGCAGGCCACGGGGCATGCGGGCCGCCGTGAGTACCTGCGGCCGCCCCGCCGGGCAGCCGTCTGGACGCACCCGCGGGAAGCGGTAGAGCTCGCTGAAGCGCTGGCAGATGGTGCCGATGGTGGGCGTGTAGATGAGCGGCAGCATTTCCTCGGGCGACGCCGCGCACAGCTGGAAGAAGAGCCGCTCGTTGCGGTCGCGGAGGTCGCGCAGCACCAGGTACTTGAGGACCGGGTCCGGCATCATGTCGAGCTGCACGCGCACCCGGTCCAGCTGCATGACCTGCGTCTCCACCGCGGCGGGCAGGAGGCCGCACAGCTTCCACTGGCGCCGCTCCTCGTGCGAGAACGCCAGGTCCTTGTTCCAGCCGGTGCGCCGCAGCAGCGCGAGGCCCGTCGAGATGTGCGCCTCGCTGGCGCGCCGGCTGTTGATCAGCTGCATGCCGCCGTTCTGCATGGTGGCCTGCGCGGTCGTCCTAGCGTGCCACCGTCGGACGTGCGACCGAGGTTAGCACCGGGCGCGCACGGTGGTTCGGCAGGCGCACTCAGGCCGTACGAATGCAGCGCCGCGGCGGCGACGTCGGTGTAGACGGTGCAGTGCCTTCTTTGTACGGCAGGGGAAGAGCGAAGCGGCGAGTGACCGTGGCGCCCAGCAGGCAGCGCGGGGCGCTGTGGGCTTTGGACGCCTGCCCCGTCTGGGCCACACTGCGGCGCAGCAGATTTTGATGATGCTGACGTCAACATGTTCGGAAGCTGATCCCGATTCCCATGGCCGGCGGCCTTGTGCATGCGCCGGTTGACTCGCCGACTATAGTCCAAGCTGTATTCCATGTTTTATGCGCTCTGCATACATTGGATGTGATGCGTCCGTTCAAATATAATTATATGTGGCGGGCTAGTGAGCGGAATGGCGCTTCTTGAGCTGCGCCCGCTGCTGCTCGTGGAGGCGCTTGAGCTGGGCGTGCGCCAGCGACTGCACGATGGAGATGGCGCACACGACGAGCATGCCCACCAGCACCAGGTCGAAGGCGACGCTCAGCCACGACTTTTCCGGCAGCTGCAAGCGATTGGCGCCCCCACGGTGGCGATCGCACCGGGGCGAGTGAGCCGATCGAGCGCGCCCGGCTCGGGCGGAGGAGCTGCCCGCCAGCGCGATCCGTACCGCGACCTCCTCGCCGGCGTAGGCCGGGTCGTACTTGCGCTTCTGCGATTCGAGGAAGGCGAGGAACGAGCGCTGCATGGTGTCCGGCACGAACGACAGGCTCTTCACCAGCCGGGCCAGGAGCGACTCGGTGCCGCCCGTAAACATGGCCACGACAAACAGCGACTGTGGCGGCGAGCTCGCCGCCGCTCGAGGTGCAGCCAATCAGCTCGTGGCGTGCACACCGCCGCAGCGGCTGCCGCCGCGCCGTACCTGCAGGGTGACCTTGTTCACGGCCTTGCCGACGACGGTGGCCAGGAAAAACGTCCAGAACGGCACGAGCAGGTACCCGGAGAACGCGCCGGCCAGGTCGAAGAGCGGGTTGGGGACCTGGGCGGTGGCGCGTCGGCAAGGCAGGAAGCCGGCAAAGCGGTTAGAGGCACCCGCCGTGCGCACTCCCTTCCACGCAGGCCGTTACCGCACCGACGCCAGCAGCATGATGCCAAAGAAGCCGAGGTGCTTCATGGCGCGGTACGACACGACGGTCGCTCGCTCGGGCCAGGTGAGCGCACCGAGCCCTTCCTTGTCGGCGCGCTCCGCGAGCGACATCACGTCCATGTGGCCTTCGTCCTGCTCCCCCGCCAGGCGCGCTGGCCACCCCCCGACCGGCAGCGCTGGCGGCGGCGACACATCTGTCAGCAGGTTGAGAGTCTGGCCTGGGCGTGATCGCGGCACCGACGCACCGGCGCGGGCGGCGAAGAAGGGCGGCAGCTCGCCGATGGCGGTGCCGACGCCCCACGCAAACGCCGACAGGCGGACCTTGGCGACCACGGCCAGGAACCACGCCAGGTCCAGCGTGCGCGCCGCCGTCGTCGGCGCCGTGCACACCAAGCTGGCGGTCCTCCCAACGGCATTGGCGGCGATGGGCACCGTCAGATGGCCTGGAACCGTCACCATGCCGTGCGCGCGACCGCACGCACTCGTAGGTCCGCCAGGGGAAGCTCAACGGCGTGATGTCAAACTGCGCGTTGCCGCACGCCTCGGCCTGCAGCGCCGCGCGCGCAATGAACGGGCCCAGGTACAGCAGGAACGTGTGCAGGCCCTGCGCCGCGGCCGCCGACGCAGGCCGATCACGGACGTGCGCCCCATCAGTGCAAGCCATAGGCAGACGTCCGCTTGCCCGCGCGCACGTACGGTGCCAATGCCGGCCGACGACAGAAAGCCCAGGATGACCCAGCCGCCGTACCAAAAGACCTGCTCCTCGATGGGGCGGAAGATCTGCGCACAGCGGTCCTCTGCTCGACGCTCGCGGCCGCGTCAGCCGACCACACGCCGGACAGGCGAGCCCGCTTCCGCGGCGGGGGGCGCACGCACGTTCCGGTTCGACTCGATCTGGTAGAGCCACGCGAGGAACGCGGCGGCGCCCACCACGACGGTGACGGTGAGGATGCGCTCGGCCAGGTAGAACGCCCACTCGCTCGCGTGGTTGGCGCAGAACTGCAAAAAGTAGAGGATGGTCAGGCCCGGCTGGCGGAGCATCGACAGCCGCTCGAGCTCCTCGGCCTGCGCGGCCTTAAGCTTGGCCAGCGCCTCGGCGTGCGACGCGGCCGCGCCGCCGCCGCCGGCCGACCCGTGGCGGCCCGTGGTGGCGGGCGTGGCCAGCTTGGCGATCCGAGCCGAGACGCGCGTCCCCGAGGGCGTCCGCGGCGAGGCGGGGCTGCCGGCGTCGCCGGGGAACTGGCGACCGTAGTCCTCTGGCAGCAGCGCGTTGGTATCGAAGCGGACGAGGCGCTGGACGAGCTCGGCCTTGCTGCCGCGGAGGCGGAGGTGCCGCGCGCGGAGCAGGTCGGTAAGCGCGGCGACCGGCAGCGCGCCGTAGACGGCGGTGCGCTCGTCGGCCAGCGACTGCGTCATGGTGGCCCCGTTGTAGCCCCGCCACAGGGAGGGGGGAGGGGGGCCGGCAGCAACCAAAGGGGCGAAGGCAGCAGCGGCAACGGCTGGTGAAGCGGCGCACCCCGTGGACGCCAGTCGGTCCGCAGTCGGCGTCTGAAGGCCGTTCTGCTGCCAGGGCGTTGATCTCGCCGCCACCAGCAGCAGCTCCCGCCGTTCACGGGCGGTGCACTCGTCCTGAGCGGGGCCCCCTGGCGCTCCCCGGACGTTCGGCGCGTCCGCTTCGGCGTCTCCTCCGCGCGCCGACGCAGGTCGTTTTTCGCGCCAAAATGAGCATCACGCTAGGGTTAGGGCTACAAATGTGTGACATCACCGTTCTCCCACTGGAAAAAGGGCGTGGGATCATACAGAAATAATACGCAGACGCCCCATTTCGTAAGTAAAGTCTAGGGTTAGGGCTGTAACCCTATGACGTCATGACACTTCAACACGATAATGGTCATTAGATGCATATAAATAGCAGGACAGTTGTGTCTATGTTGCAGAGGTATTACTAGGGCTAAGGGTGTCAGAGGATGACGTCATCCCGGCGGAGCGGCGGCGGGGCAGTGTGGCAGATGAGGCGGGACCACGTCGATGCACGGCGCGAGACGACGGCGCGCGGGCTCGCTGGTGGAGGCTGCAAGGCAGCGGTACGAGAGCGCCGTCCCTGGGTCTCTCTATTTATGACCGTCGACGTGCCTGGCGCACGATGGCCGCGACCGCGCTGCTGGCGGCCCGCCGCGCTGGCACCGACTTCCGCGTCGTGGCCGTAGGGTCGCGCGCGTTGGCGACGGCCAGCGAGCGGCCGCGGGCGCGGCGGGGCGCGACTGGCGCCGCTGCAGGAGCGGAGCCCGTGGACGTGAGCGTGCCGGGCCTGTACGCGGGCCCGCCGGACCCGACGTCGCACATTCGGCCGCTGCACATCACGCCGCCCGCCAACGAGACCGCAGCGGTGCGCGCGCCGGCTCCGGCTCCGCAGAGTGCATTGGAGGCGCCACCCGCTCACGCGCACGCGGTGCCGCTTCGCCCGGCCGACGCGGTCGCTCGTGACAGGCCCGGGAGGTGCGCCTGCTGCGGCAGGAGATCGTGCACAAGGCGCACGTCTTTTGGAAGGACAACAACGAGCGCTTTGCGCGTGAAAAGGCGGCCTTTGAAGCGGGTACGTCGGTGCACTCCATATGCTTTGTCGTAAGCAATCGTTACTAGAGTTGCCACCGCCGCTCAACCGTTGGAGAGCTGATGGCGGCAGGCGTGGGCGACAAGCCGACGCCGGAGCAGCTCTCCGAGTTTTACCGGCAGTACGTCGCGCGGCACGGCCCGCGGCACCGCGAGTACCACCGCGCCTGGGTGATGGACAACCTCCGGCTGGTGCGGCTCTCCGCGGCCGCCGCGTGGCAGCGGCTCACGGGCCGCGCGGCGTCGTAGCCGTGCGGAGCCGGGCACAATGCCGAGAACATGGATGTACAGTTGAACCCCAAGACTCCGGCTGGTCCGGGGGGAGCCGTCATGTATAGCACCTGGCTCTGATCGCGCTACACATTTGCGGACCCGCATTGACGCTATTAGGACGAGGTCAGCGGATAGTCAAGTAGCTTCGTCCTCTCTCTGCCACTCGCCCCTTCCTGCATCTCGTCTTGCATCTCCAACCCGGCATGCCGCCGCCATGCATCTCAGCATCCCCGCTCACATGCAACCTGCATCCCGCCCCTCCATACTGTATGCCAGCTGGTCGATGGAATACCCCGTAGACTGTGGCGCATGGCGCTCGAGTTCCCTTGAGCGTCAATAGACCAAGAGACCAATGCATCTCTGCCTCCCGCTCTGCGCTCCGAGCCTGCATCGCGCGAGGGTGACGACGATGGCACTCACTAGGGTTTGGCCTGTAATTGCATGACGTCATCAGTGGAAGGGGCAGAGCGAACGCAGCGGACGCTGAAGAGGACGACGCAGCGGAGGCTAAAGAGGACGAGGAAGCGGACGCAGCGGAGGCTGAAGAGGACGACGCAGCGGACGAGGAAGAAGACGACGCAGCGGACGACGCAGAAGACGACGCAGAAGACGACGCAGAAGACGACGTAGCGGACAACGCAGCGGACGACGCAGCGGACGACGCAGCGGACGACGCAGCGGACGACGCAGCGGACGAGGAAGAAGACGACGCAGCAGAGAACGTCCTGCGGCTGCGTGTGCAGCGGCGTGGGGGAGGGAGGCTGCGAGTGCGTGGGATGTCGCAGAGTACCTGCGCAGTCGACACGACTAGACAGCCGACCGGGACGTCTGCGGCCGACGTCGCTGCGCCTGGTCGATCCGTAGCAGCCGGGGGAAAGCGAAGGACGGCAGTGATAACGGCCGCGACAGAGCAGCGACGCCGACCGACCAGGACACGAGGATGCCAGCCAGCGGCTGCATGTGATGCCCAGCGCGCGCGGGGAGACTGGGGTTCGGTGCCGATTCTTCCTCAACGATCGCGCCCGCTGCGTGCGGCGCGAGCACGACCATGGCGTCCCAGTTCGAGTACGGCGCCACGCAGGCGACGCAGCCGGTCCGCGACTACGCGGACGACGACGCCGGCGAGGCCGGCTCCGAGCCGCCGCCGCGCGTGTGGGGCCGGCTGATCCGCTTCGGCACACTCGAAGCGATCGACCTCGTCGCCGACACCGAGTTCGTCTTTGGCCGCCGGCGCGAGAGCCAGATCGTGCTCTCCCACCCGCAGGTCTCCAACAAGCACTGCACAATTAAGCGGGCGACGGCGTCGCACACGGCCGTGATCCAAGACTGGTCCACCAACGGCACCTTTCTCAACGGCATCAAGCTCGACAAGCAAGCCGCCACGACGCTGCCGCCCAGCGCCGTGATCACGCTCGTCCACAAGATTCCGCGGGCCGACGCCCTGGAGCTGGGTACGCACATCTCACGCACCGCCTGGCAGCACTCTGAAGGCGACGCCGCCCACCTCAAACCCTGGCCGCGTTGGGACCGTGGTGGCTTCCTGCTCGCAGCCTATATCTACCAAGACGCGCCGTTGAACGCGCGGCCTTCCGTTGACACGGTAGCTGGCACACCCGTAGCCGCCAGCTTTGGGGTCGCGTGCGTTGGGGCTCACTGTGCCGCGCTATGCGTGCGGCCGGCGCTCGCGGCCGTCAGGACATTGTGGGCAAGTACTACATCTCGAAGCGCGTGTTGGGCAAGTACGTTGGTGGCCCCCGCACGCCGCGACGCGGGCCGGTGCGGCGCCTGGCGCTGACCGCTGCCGGTGGCTCTCCTCATGGGGACGCGGCGGGGCCGGGCCAGGGGCTCGTTTGCCGAGGTGCGGGAGGCGATCTGCCTGCAAGACGGGCAGCGCGTCGCCGTCAAGGTCGTGTCAAAGAAGCAGCTCTTTCGCAACAGTGTCGCCGGCAAGGACGCGGCGGAGCGCAACGCCAAGTACCTGCTGGCGGAGACGCTGCTGCTGAAGCGGCTGTCCCACGTACGGGTAGCCGCGGTATGCCCGACGCCCGCGGCGGGTCGTACTAACGCCATCCCGCGCACGCGTGGCGGCCTCGCGCGCGTTCAGCCGGCCGTGGTGCGGATCTATGACGTGCAGGACACCGTCAACTTTGTGTACATACTCTTGGAGCTGTACGTGGGCAGCGTCCCACCACAGAGGGGACCCCCCCACACACACACACAGGCACGGTGCTGACCGGCGCTGCCGCGCGCAACTCCGCCCGCGGGGCCGCACCAGGGCGACCGAGGGCGATCTGTTCCACCACGTCCGGGAGCGCGGGCGCCTGGACGACCGCACGGCCAAGATTTTCTTCCGCCAGATGCTGCTGGCCGTCGAGGTGAGCTTGCGGCCGGGGAAGGCGGCACGGGGCGCATTGGGATGCTCACGGCACGGCGCGCTGCGCTCGGTTCGTGAGGCTCGCGGGATTCGCGCGCCGCAGTACCTGCACGGGCAGCAGGTGACGCACCGCGACTTGAAGGTGCGCCCGCCGAGTGCACCACTGTGTAATAACGGTGGTGCCGTTGCTTACGAGCTCTGCGTGGCGCTCCAGCGTCGGGGCGCAACGCGGCAGCTGGAAAATGTGCTACTGCAGCGGCGCGGCGATGCGTACCTGATCAAGCTCACCGACTTTGGCCTCGCCAAGGACCTCTGTGCGTACTGTGGCGCCGGCGTGAGCAAGCCCGCTCGCCTGCCGCGCTGATCGGCAGACCCGTGGGTTTACCTCTGCGGTGCGGCCCTCAGCGTCGGAAATGCTCACCACCCTGTGCGGCACGCCGTACTACATTGCGCCCGAGGTCCGTTCTCAGCGCGGCGCGAGTCTATGCTGCCTTGTACGCGGAGACTGACCACGGCGTAACTGCTCCTTGATTGCGTGGCACAGATTCTGCACGGCAAGGCTTACGGGAAAGAGGTGGACTGCTGGAGCCTGGGCATCATCCTCTTTGTCATGTAGGCCGTGTGTGCGCTGACGAGGTGACATGCGCAGCGCTGCGACTAACGCTGCCTATGCCGTTTGCCTACGGCGCCGGTCGTGCAGGCTGGCTGGTACCGCCGCCGGCGTCCGATCGGACGCTAGCAAGGGATCTGGCCGCCGTTTGCTCACGCCCCCTGCGCGCGCTCTGTGTCCGCCCCTGCGACGCAGGCTACCTGCCCTTCAACGAGGCGGAGATGGAAAAGCTCTACAAGCTGATCATGGCCGGCCAGCTCGACTTTGACCCGGACATCTGGAGCAAGATCTCGTCCCAAGGTGCGTCCGGTCGACGACGTGGCTGCAACGCGTCAGCATGGGCAAGCATTGCTAACGTTCTACCCGAAAGGGGTTGCTGGACGTGCGGCGGGTGCGTCAGCGCGCGAGCTTGTGGAAGCGCTGGTCCAAGTCGACCCAACCAAGCGCATGACGGTGAGCGACGCACTCAAGCACCCGTGGCTGCAGGTGCGTCCTCGCTTGCACACGCAGTACCGTCGTCGGCCGGTCTGATAGGTGCCCTCGCCAGCACCCCCGTCGCGTTGGCGCGCGCCCGCAGGACGAGGAGGTGGTTCAGCTGGTGGACCAGCTGTTCCAGAGCGAGGTCGCGGCGGCCGCGGCGGCTGCGGCCGCGTCCACGCCGTCGCGCAACAACTCGGCGGGCGACCGGACGTGGTCCGCCGCCACCTCGTTCGTCAGCTCCGACTCGGATCTCGCTGCCGGTGGCGCCAGCATCCACGCGCCCGGCGCCGGCGGCGGCCACGGCAGCGCGAACGGCGCCGGCAGCGAAGGCGCCGTCTCCAGCGGCCGCAGCAGCGGCCAGCGGCCGGAGCGCCCGCCGCGGCCCCTGGAGCCCGACGCCGACGCGGAGGCGCCCCTGACCAAGCGCGAGCGCCTGGACTACGCCCTGTTCGCCAACAACGCGCTGCACACGGACGGCCTGTCCGAGGCGGACCAGGACGACGACGGCCACCGGGCGTAGCGCCTGCGTTGCAAAAAGGAAAGGACTAGAACGCTTTGTAAACTCCGTCGCATGTACAGCATCAGTTTTCCACGCGCACCGCCTGTAAACAGCTCTCGTCGCAGCATCGTCATATCCGTTTGCATTGGATGACCCATACACTAGCCATGATGTGGCGCGAAAAAAAGGGGGGTGCGCTGGCGTCATACATTCGCCATTGCGATGGCGTGCTAACAAAGTGCGGGGGAAAAGTTCTCTCTCGCTCTCTTTAACCAAAGATGGCGTCGTCCTCGTCGTCGTCGCCAAAGAGCGCGGCCTTCTTCCGCACGCTTTGTGTCCGCGCCTTGGGCGGCTGATCGGTCTCGTCCCGCCCACAGGGTGGATTCTCAGCCCCGGCACCGGCATCGTTAAAACGTCGCCACACGCTGTCGCGGCAAAAGCGCTCAACTCGCCCGTACCTCGCTGGACGGCGTCGGCGCCGAGTCCGCCGCGGCGGCCCACGGGTTCTCCTCCTCGGCGTTGCTGGTCGCTGGTGCGGGAGCGGCGGCCGGTGCCGACGACTTGGCGGCGCTCAGCGTCGAGAACAGGTCGTCGTCATCGTCGTCGTCGCCAAACAGGCTAGAGACGGTCGCATAACGAGTCAACCATCGATGCGCCGTAAGGCACCGCGCCGTATCCACAATGCACAACGTGCTCACCAGCTGCGCAACGTACCTCTTGCGAGCGGTCGACGCCGGTGCGGGGGTGCTCGATGCCGGGACCGGCGGCGGCGTCGTCTCGCTAGCGGCGGTGGGCGCCGCGGCCGGCTTCGGCGTCGCCGCGCTGAAGATGGCGGCGGCATCGTCGTCGTCGTCGTCATCGCCAAACAGGCTCGCGCGCGGCTTGGGCGTGGTGGCTTCCTCCGCGGCCGGCGCCGCCTTGGGCTCGTCTGTGGCACCAACAGCAATCGTCACTGTACCCTACACCAGCCGTCAGAGATGCACGCGCAACAAAGCTCGGCGCTCCGCACCACCGCAACAGCACGCACCCTGGGGCGGCAGCTCCGGAGGCGCCGACGTGCCGGCGTCCTCGTCGTCCTCGCCCTCGTCCTCCTTGGGCGCTGGCACCGATTCCGTGGCAGGCACCTGCTGTTTCCGGACGGGCCGACGGAGCGGTGCGCCGTTCGCACGCCGTCAGCCCTTGCTCGCGTGCGACCGTTGCTGCATCCTTCCAGCAGTCGCGTACCTCCGCATCGGCTGTTGCCGGGGCCTCGGCCGGCTCCGCGTCGGCAGCGTCGTCGCCCCCCCCAGCGGCGGGTGCGGCGTCGGCGGCCTCCGCCGCGGGCTCGTCGGCCTTCTCCTCGGCCTTCTCCTCTTCCTCCTCCTGGGCCTTCTCCTCCACTTCGTCGTCCTCGTCCGCATCATCCAGCTCCGGCAACTGCGACGGGTCAAACGGCGGGGCGGGGGCCGCCTCTTCGGGCTCCGCGGCCGGGACGGTCTCCACCGGCGCCGGGGCCGCCGCGTCGGCGTCCGCCGTCACCGGCGGCGGGCCTGCCGCAGGCAGACGGCACAAGAAGTGGGAAACGCCATGTGAGCAGGTGAAGACGGACACGCGGTGCCAGCGCCTTCCGGCTTGTTTCTCTTACCGCTGGTGGCGTCCTCGTCATCGCTAAAGTCGTCGTCCGACTCCTTGGCGTCCGCGGCCGCCGACGCTGTGTTCGCAACGCGATTGCAGTTTACCGCCGCCCGCCACCCCCGCCTTTTAGCGAACTGACGTGCACGTGCTCTTCACCGTGACTCCCCTGGCACGTACGCAGGGCAGGCGGGGCGTCGGCGTCGGCCTCCGGCTCAGCGGGCGCCGCAGCGCTGGACTCGGTGGGCGCCGTGCTGGCATCCAGCGGAAGCTCGGGCGGCTGCTGCCGCGCCTCCTGGAAGAGGGGCTCGTCCTCCTCGTCCGCATCGTCTGCCCATCCGGCAACCGAGCCAGCGTGCAGAAGGGCGCGTGGTCGTTAGACGCGCTCCGCCGAATGCTTTGTTGTCACGCCCAAAAACTGCTAGGCACGCACCCGCCAGCGGGTCCTTGAACGCGGCGCCGGGGGTGGAAGTCGTGGTGGCCGGCGCGGTGAAGAGCGGGTCCTCGTCGGCAGTGACGGTGTCCAGGAGCGGGTTCGGCACGACCGCGGGCGCCGCCGGCTCGGCAGCGCTGTCGCCAGCCGCCACCGCGGGCTCGCTGACTTCGGGCTTGGCGCCGTCGGCGGCGGCCTCCGCCTTCTCCTCGTCCTCGGCCCCCTCCTCGTCCTCCTCATCGTCCTCCTCCTCATCGTCCTCCTCGCTCTCGTCCTCCTCGTCGTCCTTCGCCGCCGCCGGCGGCACCGTCGCCGTCGGGACCGTCGGCGTGGCCGGAGTCGACCCGCCCGCCGCCTTGACGGCGTTGAGCGTCGTCTCCTTGACCACCTTGAGCACCACCGTCATGATCTCGCTGCCGTCGTACGACTCGTCTGCCACAGGAAAGCAATCGGTGCGACCCCACCGTCCCACATGAGCCACGATCCACACGTTGATCGGCATCGGCGCGCGCCCGGGGCGCACCATCGTCAAACTCGCCGCGCAGCGTCTTGTACACGCCGTTCATGATACCCTTGATCGTGTCGGCGAGCGCCGGAACCGGCGCGGCGGCGGCACCACCGCTGCGTCACCGACGCGATCGTGCTGGACGACTGGCGAGCGACGTGAGTCACCGCCACAGCCGACCCTTAGATACCCCCAAGACCGCGTGGCGCACCTGGCCTTGGCCGCGGCCAGCTGGCGCTCCAGCTCGCGGACCTGCTCCTCCAGCGCGGCAATGCGCGCCTGCGCCTGCGTAGCGAGGCACGATCCCGGCATCACCTAGAACGGTCACGTTAGAGACCGCACCATGTTGACACTGCCCCTGCGCGCACGGACGTCCGCGCGACACGTACGGCCTTCTGCTCCTCGGCAGTCTGGGTGTGCGACTGCTCGTGCGCGGCACGGACGGCGCGCTCGAGCGACTCGCGGTGCTCGGCCGCCGCCTTCTCAAGCGCCTGCTGCAGCTCCAGCTGGTGCTTGACCTACCGCCCGGGCAGGGGGGACCAAGGCCGCGTCGCCAGAACCCATTAGCCGAACCGCAAACCGCCCCGGTGCCGACTCGTCTCCGCCGCCGCACCTCGGCGGTCGACAGCTTGGTGGCCCAGAGCTTCTCAGTCTCGGCGACCTTCTTCTCCAGCCGCTCCTTCCACAGGGCGTCCTGGTCGGCCTCGAGCTTGCGGATCTGCTCCTCCATCGCGGTGCCGCTGGTCAGGCGCTCGCGGCGCAGGGTCTCGCGTAGGTTGTCGATCTGCTCGTCCTTCTGCTTCAGGATGTCCTGATACATCTGCAGAGCACCCCCCCCCCCCCCCGGGGGCGCCCCCAGCGCCCACCCCCCCAGACTGGGGGCGGCCCCCCCCCCCCCCCCCCCCCCCCCCCCCCCCC